>Ga0185299_10000235_pt1 | contig 165045 bp, 147 predicted proteins | sample PaiPotPPA55metaG_FD_128002 | JGI IMG/M metagenome (GOLD analysis project Ga0185299, IMG submission 128002) | Iron sulfur acid spring bacterial and archeal communities from Banff, Canada, to study Microbial Dark Matter (Phase II) - Paint Pots PPA... ...
CCGGCGAAAACCATAACGGCAGCGTCGCGCGTCTCGCGGTCGGTAACGCGAAGGCCGGACACAAATTTGCTTTCGATGCCCATGCGCTTGAGGGCTTCGGTGAAGGCGCGGCCACCGCCATGGACCACGAGAATCTCGTGGCCTTCGTTGGCAAGGGCAGCGACCTGCCGCGCTAGTGCGCGCATGCCCGTTTCGTCTTCCAGCAAAGCACCCGCGAACTTGATAACGGTTTTCATTGAAGTGCGGTTTTCTCCTCGATACCCAGAATGAGATTGAAATTCTGAACGGCCTGGCCGGCGGCGCCTTTGCCAAGATTGTCGAGGCAAGAGACTACAATGAGACGCTGGCCGGATTTATCCAGGGCAAAGCCGATGTCGCAGAAGTTGGTGTGGGCGACATGTTGCAACTCGGGCAAAGTGCCCGCGGGCCAGATGCGGACCATGGGACGCCCGGCGTAAAACTTGCGATAGAGGCCTTCGATGGCGTCTGGCGATTGCTGGGCGGAGAGCGTGACGTAGATCGTGGAGAGAATTCCCCGGGCGAGAGGCAGGAGGTGCGTTGAAAAAATGACTTGCGATTCGGCGAGTCCGGTGTGCTCGAGAATTTCGGGCGTGTGGCGGTGCGAGAAAAGATTGTAGGCTTTGAAATTTTCGTCGACCTCGACGAATTGCAGATCGCGGCGCAGATCTTTGCCTGCGCCGCTGGCGCCGGATTTGCAATCGCAAATCACGTTTTGATCCGGCGCGATAAAACCGGCTTCGGCGAGCGGGCGAAGAGCAAGGATAACGCTGGTGGCATAGCAGCCGGGATTGGCGACCAGACGGGCCTTTGCGATTTCTTCGGAATACAACTCGGAAAGACCGTAGACGGCTTCGCCGAGGTAATCGGTGTGGGGCGTGGGCAGCTTGTACCAGAAGGCGAATGTTTCTGGCGCGCGAAAGCGGAATGCGCCGCTTAAATCCACGACGCGCAAACCCTCTTTGAGAAGCGCGGGGGCGAGTTCCGCGGAAACTTCATGGGGCGTGGCGAGAAAAGCGGTTCCTGCGGCGGACGATGTGATGGAGTCGAGAGAAAGCGGGCGCAGAGGAGCTTGTCCCCACCCGCGGAATTGCGGAAAGAGTTCGGCGATACAGCGGGCGCCGCGCGTTTCCCGCACGTAAAAAGTGGGGGAAGCAACAGCAGGATGCCGCAGGAGAATGCCGGCGAGTTCAAGGCCGGTGTATCCGGTGACACCCACGACGGCGACTTGGCGAGGGTCTCTCATTTCACCAGGGCTTCGATCTTTTTTTGGAGGGACTCGCGAGTTCGTTTGTTGGGCGTGATGATGAGAACGGTGTCATCACCCGCGATAGTACCTGCGATTTCCGGAAATTTTGCGGCGTCCACAGCCGCGGCTAAAGGTTGAGCGCCGCTGGGAGGAGTCTTCAGAACGAGCAAATTTTCCGCGGGGCGAATATCGAGGAGAAATTCGCGTAAAGCACGGGCGAGCGGAGGAAGCGGGAGCGCACCATTGTCTTCGGGAAGAACGGTTTCGGGCTTGTAACCTTCCTGGGTCTTGACGAGGCGGAGCTCCTGCAGGTCGCGGGAGAGAGTGGCTTGGGTGACGCGCATCTTCTGCTGGGCGAGGCGGCGGCGGAGCTCTTCCTGGCTGACGATGGGCTGGCCGCTGACGAGCCGCAGGATTTGACCGTGGCGAAATGTTTTACCGATACTCACGACTGATACAAATATACAGCCTCCTGCATTTTTATACAATTATTTTTGAATAAGAGCAATCGATTTTTCGCGAGCGGCTGATAGAAGGGATTAACAGGAGGGATACGGGGTGCGGAAAGAGGTTATGCAGGATTCGCAACCTTTAGCGGAAGGGGACTGGATTTTCAGGGCGAGGAGTGGTTACCTTTCTTGTTGGCCCCAGATTGCGCGCCCCATGCCTATGCCGTGCAAAGTAACGGGATGCAAGAACGACTCGCCGCCAGCCCTCGCCGAGCAGCAGCAGGTTTGTGTTCTGCACTTTACGCTATCGATCGAGGCAAGTTGCGCAGAGATGCGGCGGGAGACGGCGCTGGGGAACGCTCCGCACGAACGGCAAAAAGAAATCATGCGTTTTATCACGGAAAGCGGCGAGCGCCTGGCGCGGGTGGCGACAAGCGGTTTGCACCTGACCGATGATTTGAAGGCGAGAATTCTGAGCACGTTCCTAACACTGATGAATCTGCGGGAAAACCTGGACAGGGCGAACATGCGGAGCTCGTTTGGGCGGACCGGGCAGCATCGCTGAAGCTGCTGGGCGCAATTCCCGCGGCAAAAGACCACAAATCCCACCGAAAAAACGAAATGAATCAGGCCCCGATATAGCGGGCATAGAGGGAGCGCGCGACGGCAGGATCTCTTGTGCCTTTGAGAATGGCGCGGCCATCGGCGAAGACGGTCATTTGATAGGGTCCAACGCGAAAACAGAGCAAGAATTCGTTGTGGCGGACATCGGAGACGGTGGCCGCTAACCGTACTCGCAACGCTCCCAGGTCGAGAGTCCGTCCGCCCTCGTGAATTTGCACGGAGTCGCGTCCGCACAGGGTGATGTGCGGCTGGGATTGTCCCTGAAGATAAGAGAAGTCGCGGCGGGCGCAGACGCGACAGGCCGGGTTTTGGGAGACGCGAACAGATTGGAAGTGGCCGCTCCAAACATCGCAAGAGATCAGCCGTCCGTGGAGAGCCTGTTCGCGGCCAGCGAGAAGTTTGAGGGCTTCCGCGACTTCGAGAGAGGCGATGAGATTGACGATGGGGCCTAAGACGCCCACCGTGTCGCATGTTTCTTCAAGGCCGTGGCCGTTGGCGGAGGATTCGAGAAGGCAGGCTAGACAAGGAGTGAGGCCTGGGCGGACGGTCATGGTTACGCCGTAGCTGGCGACGGCGGCGGCGTAAACCCATGGGCGAGCGGATTGGACGGCGTAGTCGTTGATGAGGAAGCGGGTCTCGAAATTGTCGGTACCATCGAGGATGAGATCGAAGCCGGTGAGCAACTCCTTGGCGTTGCGCGGGTTTAAGTCCGCGACCAAGCCTTCGACGCCGACGCCGCTGTTGATGGCACGCAGTTTGCGCTCGGCAGCTACAGCTTTGGGGAGGGCGGCACGGGCGTCCTCTTCGTCGAATAGGGTCTGGCGCTGCAAATTGGAGGGCTCGACAAAATCGCGGTCGAGAATCCTGACGCGGCCCACGCCTGCGCGAACAAGGAGACCGGCGGCCGCCGCGCCGATGGCACCGCAGCCTACGATGACCGCGCTGGCGGCAAGGAGGCGCTGCTGACCTTCTTCGCCGATTCCGGCGAAGAGCACCTGACGCGAGTACTTTTCGTGCAGTGGGTCGCGCAAGAGCGGGCGCGGTGCGTCCATCTCGGTCATCGTCCCTCTTAGTTCATCATAACGCTTGAGATAGCGGGATGGGCAACGCCCTTGTGCTACGCTTCGTCTGAGCGATAGTGAGCATGAAATCGAGATGGGGAAGAAGGCTGAGGGGAATTGCCGTCTTCGCGCTGCTTTTCGGAGCGGCGAAGAGTTACGGACAGGTACAGGCTGAAGCAAAAGCCCGGACAACTGCGGGGGAAGCTCCGGTGGTTGCGGTACGGATTGTCACAGAAGATGGGCGCGTGCTGGCCGAATCGCCATCGGGAATGGCAGTTGAAATTGGGAAACCGCTGGATAGGGAGCAGGTCGCCAGGAGCCTGCGTGCGCTGTACGGGCTGGGTGATTACACGGATTTGAAAGCAGTCGTAACAGCCGTGGGGAGCGGCGTGCGGCTCGATTTCGTGGTTCGCGAGAGTCTCTTCTTCAACAGTGTGCTGATCGAGGGGCTAACGCCTCCGCCTACGGATACCTCGGCTGCAGCAGCGATGCAACTCACGTTGGGACGGCCATTCCGACAAGAAGACGTGGACGAAGGCTTGGCGCGTTTGCGGGACGTGTTGAAGGACGAGGGCCTGTATACGGCGCAGGTCTCGGCCGAAAACCAGCCGCACGCCGAAGCTCATCAGATGGATATTTTGGTGCACGTGAAGCCGGGGCCGCGGGCGCGCGTGGAGGCCGTGGAGCTGAAAAACGGCACGGCATACCGCGACGCGGAGATTCTCTCGCGGCTGAAGATGAAGGCTGGACAACCGGTGACGACCGCGCGCATACAGCGCGGAACCGGCAGGATCCGAAAATTCCTGGTGAAGAAAGGGCGTCTCAGCGCGCGGGCGGCGGTACGGCGCGGCGAGTACAACGCGGCGAAGAATACGGTGCCGCTGGAGCTGGAAGTGACGGAAGGTCCGCAGGTGCAACTGGCGGTGACAGGTGCGAAATTCTCAAACGGAGAATTGAAAAGACTGGTTCCCGTCTATCAAGAAGGGGCCGTGGATACGGACCTTCTGGAGGAAGGAAAACGCAATCTTCGAGAGCGGCTAGAGCGGGATGGATACTTTGACGCGCAGGTAACTTATACGACAGAAACGAAGGAAGTGCAGGGCAAGGAGCAGAAATCGAAGAGCACGGAAGAATTGATCACGTATCACGTCGATCGTGGCGAACGGCACAGGCTGGTGGGAATTGAGATTACCGGGAATCATTACTTCGGCACGGAGTTGTTGCGGAGCCGGCTGCAAGTATACGGTGCTGCGTTCGGTTCGCGCGGGCGGTTCAGCCGGCGGCTGATCGACGCTGACGCGGAATCAATGCACGGGCTTTATGACGCAAACGGTTTTCTGGATGCAAAGGTGGCCGGGCAAGTGCTCGACAACTATAAGGGCAAAGCAGGAGACATTTTCGTACGATTCGCGATCCAGGAAGGCCCCCAGACGCGAGTGGCGTCGGTCACGATTGAAGGAGTCCACGCGTTCAATGAAAAGGAATTGTTGGGTGTGATCGGATCGACGCGGGGCCAACCGTACTCTGATTTTAACGTGACCACGGACCGGGACAATATTTTGGCGCTGTATTTCAACGAAGGATTTCCGGAGGCTAGTTTTACGTCGACGGCGGAACGCGTCACCGCGGAAAAGAGTGAGGGCGGGAAGGAAACGCCGAAGAGCGGAGCCGCGGATAACGGCAACAATCAAAAGAAAGAGGAAGAGAAGGAAAAGAGTTCGAAGCCAGAGGTAGTGCAGGCGGCGCCGGTAAGACTGGTCTATCACATTACGGAAGGACCGCAAACGCGGGTGAGGCGAGTACTGCTGAGCGGCTACAAACGGACGCGGACCCGGGTCATTCAGCGAGAGATTCGAGTGAAGCCAGGGGCGCCGCTGCGCGAAGGCGTTGTTGTGGAGTCGCAGAGGCGTTTGTACAACCTGGGGATATTCAACCGTGTGACGATTGAACCGCAGAATCCGGACGGTTCGGACCCTGAAAAAGACATCGTGGTGTTGGTGGAGGAAGCCAAACGATACACGATGGCGTATGGCGGAGGATTTGAAGTGCAACGGCTGGCGAGCACGACAGATCCTACAGGAGGCCAGCTCCAGGCAGCCCCGCGCGGGATTTTTGAGTTGACGAAGGTAAACCTGACGGGGCGGGCCGATTCGCTATCGCTGAAGCTGCGCGGGAGCACGATCGAGGACCGGGCGCTACTCGGTTATTCCATCCCCAATACATTTGGAAGCCCGCACTACAGTACGCAGGCCACAGCGTACACGGAAAAAACGCAGGATATCAACACGTTCACTGCAATGCGGTATGAAGTATCGGGGCAGTTGACGGACCAAGTGTCACCGTTCACAACGGTGGTGTACCGGTATGCGTTCCGGAAAGTTCTGGTTTCGAATCTGAATTCGCACATTGCATCGGAGGAGATACCTTTGTTCGAGCAGCCGACGCTGGTGTCTGAGTTTGGCGTGACATGGCTGCGAGACGCGCGGGACAATCCGGCGGATGCGAACAAAGGGAGCTACAACAGCGTGGATTTCAATGTCGCCAGCACCAGCATCGGTTCCAGCTCAAGCTTTCTGCGGCTTTTTTTCCAGAATTCGACTTACCATCCGATTAAAAGACGGTTTAGCTTTGCGCGTTCTATCCGGATAGGGATTCTCGAACCTTTCGCCAATACCCAGTCATTGAAATTTCCGGCACCGACGGCGAACGAATGCACAGGGACGGCGACGCCAGGGCCGACGCCAGAGATTATTCCTCTGCCGGAGAGATTTTTCGCCGGAGGCGGGACGTCGCTGCGGGGATTTGCGTTGAATCAAGCGGGGCCGCGTGACCCGTGCACGGGATTCCCGGTGGGTGGCCAAGCCCTGCTGGCGCTCAACCAGGAGTTTCGCTTTCCGATGCGGTTGCCGTATTTCGGTACGTCGTTGGGCGGGGCGCTGTTCTACGACGGAGGAAACGTTTATAGCCGTTTGGATCACATCACTTTTCGGGCGTATTCGCCGAAGCCGGTTTTCGTGCTGCAAAACCCCTCGCAGCCAGCGAGCGCTACGAATCCCACGGTGTGCGTCTCCAACTGCACGAATGAGTTGAATTATTTTGCGCATACGGTTGGGTTTGGGATCCGTTATGCGACGCCAGTGGGGCCGATTCGAATTGATTTGGGATATCAGATCAACCGCCCGTTTTTTGTGCTGCCCTGCGTTCCCAGCACGACCGGGACGCCGACGACTCCGCTATGCTTCAAAGGCGCGCAGCTGCCACGGCTGCAGATTTTCTTCAATTTGGGATCGACTTTCTGATGCGGCGGGGCCTGATTTTCGGATGCTGCGCGATTTTGATCGTACTGACTTCAGGTTCGTTTTTGACAGGGCAGGAAGTGGTGGACCGCATCGTGGCCCGGGTGGAGAACGACGTCATTTTATTGAGCGACGTGCGAGAGCTGAAAGAGTATCAGGAGTTGGTGGAGGGCAAATCTGAAAGCGAGAGCGCAATTTTGGACCGGCTGATCGATCAGTGGATTGTGAGGTCGGAAGCGGAGTTGTCGCGATTTCCCGAGCCGAAGGACGCAGAAACCAACCTAGGAGTTTCGCGAGTCGTGAAGTCGTTCGGCTCGCCCGAGGAATATGAAGCGCGAAAAAAGCAGAGCGGCTTGAATGACGCGGAAGTGCGAAAGATTGTGGCCGCGCAACTTTACCTGAGCAGCTACCTCGATTCGAGGTTTCGCCCATCGGTGCAACTCGATGAAAAGGCGATTGAGAATTTCTATCAAAACGCAGTTGTTCCGAGAGCGAAAGCACGCGGCCAGGACCCTCCCACGCTGGATGCTTCGCGCGACATCATCCAGGAAGCTCTGGCGCAGAGCGACATCAACGAACAAGCCGATCGCTGGCTGAAGGAAAGCCGGGCCCGGCTACACGTGCAAAAGTTTCTGGAAGAAGGAGCGAAATGAAGCTCCGGAAGCGCCACCCGATATGGAATTGGGTGATCCACACGCCGTGGGTGCTGACGGTTATCGCGATTTTGTGCTTCATTGGCTTCTTCGGAAGCGGAGCAGGAAATCCCATTCTGCAGCGATGGATCGTTCATGGTCTAGAGAAGGCAACAGGCGGCCGTGTGGAGTTGCAGACGATTTCGATCCAATGGCTCTCGCTGAGAACCACGCTGAAGGGATTGGTGATTCACGGGCACGAGGCGCCGGGGACGCAACCCTTATTTTCGACAGAAGAAGTACAGGCAAAATTGCAGGTCGATTCCTTCTGGGGCCGAAAAGTGTCGCTCAGCGATCTCCTGGTAAAGAAACCGCAGGTACACATTCGAATTGCGAGAGATGGCTCGAGCAACGTACCGGTTCCCAGGCCATCGAGTGGGTCCAAGAGAGATCTCCGCGAATCGCTCTTCGATCTCCGAGTGCGCAGCGTAAGAATTGAAAACGGATGGGTGCGGTACAACGAAGTGGAAGTGCCGCTGGCGGTGGAAGGCGGCGAGATGAGTTTGGCGCTGGATGCCGGCGGGACGCTCGAGCATCCTTTATATCTGGGCAATCTGGAATGGCAGAAGATACGGTTCAGCGCGCAGAAAATGGCGCCAGTACCTGCGAATCTCTCGGCCAAATTTACGTTGTGGCGCGAAGGATTCACTTTGGAGCAAGGGATGCTTACCGCCGGGAGGTCGCACTTGGATGTGCAGGCGGAAATGTCCGACTTCACAAAACCGAAGTGGGCTTTCCGATACCGCGGCTGGGTGGAATTGTTGGACATACGAGAGACTTTTCGTTCGCCGGTGACACCGACAGGGCACATCGATGTACGCGGAGAAGGAACGTTTGCGGACGGCCGGTACAAAGGAACGGGCAGCTACGCGGGGCGCGAGATCCATTTAAATTATGACATTTTTCGCGCCGCAGGATTGACGAGCCGCGGCAGCTACAGCATCAACAACGATGGGCTTGTAGTGCCCGACTTCCTCGCGGAGGCTTTTGGCGGAAAAGTGAAGGGAAAAGTAACGCTGCGTTTCGCGGGCCTGCAGTTCCGAGCGGACACATATATCGAGAATGCGCACCTCGCAGGAGTGCTCTCGGCCATCGAGCATCCCGGGTTTCCTATCGATGAACTTCATTGGGACGCGCTTCTGAGCGGAGACACGATCGAAACGTGGAGCAATGCATTCGAGCATTTCGAGCTAGGCGGCAAAATGGACTGGACGCCCGGGGAAGTTTTGGCGTCCGGCCACTTGCCAGTAACGGCGAGTTGGCAAATCCACTACCGTTACGATTCTGGAGTATTCGCGATCAGCATGGGCGAATTCGAAACGCCATCGTCGAAGGGAACGATTACGGGAGTACTGGCGCCGCGGAATTCCACGCTGGACGTGCATTTCGAAACTGGGGCACTGGAATCGTACAAAGATTTCATCGATGCGATACGCGGGGCGAAGCGGGGGTCAGCGGACGCGATCAAAGAAATCTCCGGGAGCGCGCAATGGGACGGCAAGATCGCGGGCCCCGGCGGCCATCCGACGTTCAGCGGACACGTGCGGAGCGAGCGGGTGCGCTACAACGGCGTTGCATTGGATTCTGTCGAAGGCGACCTCAGTTATTCGTCCACGGAACTTGAACTGGCGCGCGGCAAGTTGCGATTCGGGGCGATGGATACGGAGATCGAGGGAACGCTGGACCTGACGGATTGGAGTTTTTTGCCAGAGAACGAGTGGACGGCCGACGTGAACTTCGACAAGAGTTCGGTCGAAACTATTCAGAAGCTGCTTGGCTCGACGTATCCAGTACAAGGCGTCTTGAGCGGGCAGTTGCACGGGCACGGAACGCGCGCGGCGCCAAGCGTTACGGGACTCTTTGATCTCGCCGAAGGAAGCGTTTATGGCGTGTCCTTCAACCGATTGCGAGGTCAACTAAACCTTGCGCCAGACGAAGTACGCATCGCGGACGCGGAGTTGCGTGTGTTCGCGCCCGGAAAGGAGAATGGCCGAGGCGCGGGAATCGTAACGGGGAGGGCAGGATATCGTTTCGCGGACCAAAGCTTAACGGCAGATCTGGTGGGAGCGTCGCTCCCGCTCGAAAACATAGAGAAGTTGCAGTCGGTGAGACTGCCGGTTGGAGGATTGGTGACGTTTCGGGTGAAGGCCAGCGGCACGCTTTCTGCGCTGCAGGGCGATGGCACCTTCCGAGTGGTGGACCTTCGGGTTGGGAAGGACGTGATCGGGAGCTTCGAGGGAAGTCTAATTTCCGACGGACATAACGCGAAGCTGCAGCTGGGCTCAGCAATGACAACAGGAGGGATTTCCGGCGAATTGACGGTGGCGTTGGCTGATTCCTATGCCCTAAATGGAAAAGTTTCGATTACGAATATCGATCTAAATCCGTTCTTGATGACCGCTCTGCATCTCACCCAGTTTAATGGTCACGGCGTCGCCGACGGCGACATCACAGTGGCCGGCGAATTGAAACATCCCGAGAACATCCTGGTGGACGCCAAGTTTTCGAAGCTGGCGTTGAACTATGCCAATGTGCAGCTCGAAAACGTGGGGCCGATCCATCTGCGTAGTTCGAAGGAGACCCTGGAAATCGATCAAGCCACCTTTAAAGGGACGGATACAAACATTGCACTAGCGGGCGCAGTGCGATTTGCGGGGCGGGGTACGCTGGGGTTGAAACTGAACGGGGCGCTCGACCTGCGGCTGCTCACGGGATTCTTGCCGGCATTGGAAGCGAATGGGCCAGCGCAGATCAACGCTTCTTTCGAAGGACCATTTGACCGGCCGCGCATTACTGGAAAAGTGCATATAGAACGCGCTTCGGCCCGAGTGGCTGATTTTCCTACGGGGATGAGCAACATCACAGGCGATTTGGTCTTTGACGCGACGCGGCTGTTCTTTGAAAACGTGACGGCGGAGTCGGGCGGAGGCACGCTGCATCTCACAGGGAGCGTCGACTATATCGAGAGTCCGCTGCGGTACGACATAACTGTGCGCACAGATCACGCGCGCATCCGATATCCGGAAGGAATGAGCTGGCTGGCCGGCGGTTCGCTGCGACTGACAGGAACACCCTCTGCCGGAGTTCTTACGGGGAAAATCGTGATTGAACGCGTAACACTAACGCAGGGCCTCGAGGCTGCTAGTGTGCTTGTATCCTCGAAAGGGAGCATCTCGGGACCATCAACCAGTTCACCGTTCTTGCGCAATTTGCAATTTGATATCTCGGCCCTGTCCGCGCCCGACGCACGGATGGAGTGGCCCGGCGCGGAGCTGGAAGCAGAAGCAAACCTTCGCGTGCGCGGGACGTGGGAGCACCCGATTCTACTCGGGCATATCCACATTCTCTCGGGAGACCTGACGTTCCACGGCGATAGGTATCGAGTGACGCGCGGAGATATGAACTTTGCGAACCCGTTTCGTCTCGACCCGGTGCTAAACGTGGAAGCCACCACGACGATCCAGCAGTACGAAATCACGCTGAATTTTAACGGGCCGGCGAGCAAGCTGACGCTGGCTTACCGCTCTGATCCGCCGTTGCCGGCAAACGACATCATCACGCTGCTGGCGCTGGGGCAGACCAGTTCGGAAGCAAGCATCCGAGGTGGTGGAACGGGTGCAACACAGAGCGCCTCGTCGGGGGCATCAGCGATTCTCTCCGAAGCGGTTTCGAGCCAATTGGGCGGGCGGGTCGAACGATTGTTCGGGATTACACGTTTCCGGGTCGATCCCGGACTCGCGGAAGTGGGTTCGACGGGTTCTTCGCAGAACGCCGCGGCGCGAGTGACGGTGGAGCAGCAGGTTACGCGGGATCTAACAATAACTTATGTTTCGAACGTCGGATCGACACAGCAGCAGGTCATTCAGGTGGAATATAACTTGAATCGGAATGTATCGATCGTGGCGCTGCGGGACCAGAACGGGACGTTTGGCATCGACATCAAATTCAAGAAACACTTTCAGTAAGAGGGATCGAAGCCGCTGGACTCTAGAATTGCGGAGGATCAGGCTGCTGCGCCGCTTGTTGAGACTGACCTTGTTGAGCGCCTTGCTGCCCGCGGGCACCCTGTTGCCAACGGCGAGGGCCGTTGTTGAGGCGCGCGGATTGGCCGATTTCCGGATTCTGAGCCCTTAGCGCCTGGAGGGCATCTTTAGCAGCCCTGGCACCCGTGGTGCGGCTGGCTGCCTGGATTTCGCGCCCAATCTTGGGGGTCTCGGCTGCAACCTTTTGACCTACGGGCGAGCCGTAGAACTGCAGCAAAGTCTTGATTTCATCGTCGGTGTAGTGCTTGTCGTAGATTGCGACGAGCTGCTCGGTCAGCTGGTCGACGTCAAATTTCTTTTGATAGCTCTCGATGAACGACGTGACAAAGGCTTGGCCTTTGTCGTTATTGGGGACGGTGGCGAGAAGTTTTTCCCGGTATTGTTCACTGGAATTGCTGACCGCGTCCTGCATCTGATCGTGAGCGCCAATGAGCTCCATCAGTGAGCGAATGTCCGCGTCCTTGACGGGATCGATGGGCTTTGCTGCGGCCGGGCTTGTCTGATCCTGCGCAGCTGCGTCTTGTGGCGCGGCGCTGACCGGATTTTGCGATGCGCCCTGGATGGCCAGGAAAAATGTTCCAACATAGATGATAACGAGAGCTAGGACTGCCTTCATGACTTCCTCCGCAACGGAACTTTCCGAGCCTTTCCGCCACTTATGAAATTGTAGGAAATAAGGCTCCAGGGAACGCGATTTGCGCAGTACAGGCGTGCTTCTGGTTTAACTGTCCACTCGTTCAGGTGGGATTGGTAACGGCAGATGGGGCTTTCTGCTACCATGCCGCGGCATGGCGGAGACAACTACGGGGAGGGCGACGGCACAGGACGCCCCGAATCGCACTGAAATCATAGATCGGGAAGCCGGTCTCCATCGCAATTTATCGCCACGGCAGCTCTCCATGATTGCGATAGGCGGAGCGATCGGAACGGGATTGTTCCTGGGCAGCGCGATTTCCGTACAACTTGCTGGGCCGGGCGTGATCCTCAGTTTCGTGGCGGCTGGGGCAATTGCCCTGTGCTTGATGTGGGCGCTCGGCGAAATGACGGTGGCGCACCCTGTGGCGGGTTCGTTCGGAGTGTACGCGGAAATGTACGTGCATCCGTGGGCCGGCTTTGCGATGCGTTATTCGTACTGGCTTGCGCAGGTGATCGCGACCGGCAGCGAGGTGGTGGCCGCATCGATTTATTGCAAGCACTGGTTTCCGAATGTGCCGTCCTGGATGTGGATTGCGGGATTTTCGGCGGCGCTCGTTTATGTGAACGCTCGTAGCGTGGCGAGCTTCGGCACGTTCGAATACTGGTTCGCGATGATCAAGGTGTTGACCATCGCTTTATTTCTGATTCTCGGGGGTGCGTTGCTTTTGGGCTTCGGATTTCCGCGGATCGGGATTGCAAACTATGCCGGGCATGGGGGATTTCTTCCGAACGGCTGGCAGGGAGTGGGTCTGGGCGTGGCGATGGCGATTTTCAGCTTTCTAGGCGTGGAGATCGTGGCCGTCACATCTGGAGAAGCGAAAGATCCGGCGACAGCATTGCCGAAGGCGTTGCGCTGGACACTCGGACGACTGGGACTTTTTTATGTGGGAGGGCTGGCGGTTGTTGTGGGAATCGTGCCGTGGAACGAGGTAGGGCTGGGGGAAAGCCCGTTCGTGCGTGTTTTCGAGATCGCTGGCATTCCCGCCGCGGCGGGCGTGATGAATTTCGTGGTACTTACGGCGGCGCTCTCCAGCGTGAATTGCAATTTGTACTTAATGGCTCGGATGCTTTTTTCGTTGTCGCGTGGCGGTTATGCGCCGACGGCGCTGGGGCGTTTGAGCAAGCGCGGGACGCCAGTGGCAGCGTTGCTCGTCTCCAGTGCGGGAATGTTTGCGGCGCTCTTTATGGATCACTGGTTTCACGCGACTGCATACGTCTACATGCTGGGTTCAGCGTTCCTTGGCGGAATTTTTGTTTGGCAAATGATTTTCGTCACCCATATTGCGTTTCGGCGCCGAACCGCGAGATGGGCAAAACCGCCTCTACGGTTTGCGCCACCCGGACCGTGGAGTTCTGCTTTCGGACTTGCAGGCCTAACGGCAGTGCTCATTTCGACGTGGTGGGTCCCCGGTTTGCGGATCACGCTGATCGCGGGAGTTCCCTGGCTTGTGTTCATTTCGCTGTGCTACCTTGTGTGGAGAAAGGTCCGTTCCCGGAAGATTTCCGATGGAGCTTTGCAAGATGGATGAACTGCTGAAATGGCGCGGCGAATTTCCGATCCTTGAGCGCACGACCTATCTGATCAGCAATTCGCTAGGAGCCATGCCTCGCGGCGTGTACGACCAAATGCGGGCTTACGCCGATGCATGGGGCGAGCGCGGCGTCCGCGCGTGGGAGGAGGGCTGGTGGGAGATGGCGGTCAATGTGGGCGACAAAATCGCTCCGTTGATCGGCGCGGGAACCGGCGAAATTTCGCTGCATCAGAATGTGACGCTTATTCAGGCGGTGATCAGTTCCTGTTTTGATTTTCACGGTCCGCGGAATAAGGTGGTGATGACGGATCTGGAATTTCCGTCGATTCAGTACTTCTATCACGAGCAGCGCCGCAACGGCGCGCGCGTCGAACTCGTTCCCAGCAAAGATTCGGTGCGGTTCGATCTGGACAAATTTCTTGCGGCCATCGATGAGAGCACGCTCCTCGTGCCCGTATCGCAAGTGCTGTTTCGAAGCGCCTATATTGTCGATGCGCGGGCGATTATAGAGAAGGCGCATCGCGTGGGGGCGCACGTAATTTTGGATCTCTTTCAGGCTACGGGCACGATTCCTATCGATGTTCGCGGCCTCGGCGCGGATTTTGCTTGTGGTGGCGTGCTCAAGTGGCTGTGCGGCGGACCGGGCGTGGGTTATCTCTACGTTCGGGAAGATCTACGCGCGAAGTTGAGGCCGGCGATCTCGGGCTGGATTGCCCATCGGCGGCCTTTTGCGTTCGAGACCGGGGCCATCGATGCGCGCGAAGATTCCTTCCGGTACTTAAACGGTACGCCGCACATTCCCGCGCTTTATGCCTGCCAGCCGGGACTCGACATACTGAACAAAGCTGGGATTGCTGCAATTCGGGAAAAATCGATGCGGATGACGGCGCGTCTTTTTCGGGGCGCGAAGGCGCATGGATGGCGTCTAAACACTCCGGAAGATCCGGCGGAGCGTGCGGGAACGGTTTCCGTCGATTGTCCGCATGCCGCTGAGGTCTGTCGCGAGCTTCTCGCGCGAGAGATTCTGGTGGATTACCGCCCGAAAGCCGGCGTGAGGCTTTCACCTCATTTCTACAATCGCGAAGAAGAGTGCGATCTGGCAATTGCACAAATCGCGGACATTCTTGAAACACGAGCTTGGGAAAAACATACCGCGGCACTCTCGCATGCTTGACGAGTGGGAACTGCGTTTGAAAAGTTAGGGAGGGTTGGGAAGGTTAGGGGACGACGCGATCCAGATGAAACCATTTCGCAATAACGAAGCTAGCGAGCCGCTCCAAGAGGGCTCCGGCGAGGACGGGTTCGCTCTTCAACGCGCTGAGATGCTCGAAAAGCAATTGTGCCGGCGCGGCGTTCAAGATTCCGGCGTACTGTCGGCGATGGCTGCGGTACGGCGCGAAGAGTTTGTGCCGAAGGAGTTTCGGCATCGAGCGTACGAAGACGCGCCATTGCCCATTGGTGAAGGCCAAACGATTTCGCAGCCTTATATTGTTGCGGCGATGACCGCTGCGCTGCATCTCACCGGGAACGAGCGCGTTTTGGAAATCGGGACGGGCTGCGGCTATCAAGCGGCGATTCTTTCGCACATGGCAAAAATTGTGTTCAGCATTGAGTCGCGTTCGGAGCTCGCTTCCGCAGCGGCTGTGCGCCTTGAGCATCTCGGGTATGAAAATGTGCATGTTCACTGCGGCGATGGCACGCTGGGCCTGCCGGAACTTGCTCCCTTTGACGCCATCCTCGTTGCCGCCGCAGCCCCCGCGGTGCCAGAACCGCTCCGTACCCAACTCTCGGAACGCGGCAGGATGGTTTTGCCAATAGGTGATGCGGAGAATCAGGAATTGCTTTGCCTCGAACGGCACGGGAATTCCTTCGAGACGCGCACTCTGGAAGCGTGCCGCTTTGTTCCCCTGATTGGCTACTACGGATGGAAGGAACCGCCGGCGCGATGATGGCCGCCCCTCCTGACCTTTCAATTGTTATTCCGTCGTACAACGAAGAGTTGCGCCTTCCAGCGACTCTCGAACAGATCGCAGCCTACCTGCCGAGTTTGGGAAGAGACACGGAAATTTTGGTCGTCGATGACGGCTCGAAAGATCGCACGGCAGAAGTTGCTGAGTCTTTTAGGAAAACAGTTCCAAACTTGCGGGTTATTTCCAACGGTGTGAACCGCGGGAAGGGTTTCAGCGTTCGTCACGGCATGCGTGAAGCGCGTGGACAGAGCGTGCTCTTCACGGACGCTGACCTGTCTGCGCCGATCGAAGAAGCGCCAAAACTTCTCGAGGCCTTGAAGACTTACGATGTGGCAATTGGCTCGCGGGCGCTCGACCGCAGCCTCATCACCGTCCGGGAGTCACGCTTTCGCGAGTTCGCTGGAATCATCTTCAACACCATCGTCAGGGTGATCCTACGTCTGCCATTTGTGGATACGCAGTGCGGCTTTAAGGCGTTCCGGCGTGAACGCTGCCAAATTCTTTTCGAGCAGCAACGCATCGAACGCTTCGGTTTCGATCCGGAATTGCTTTATCTGGCGCGCCATCATGGCTTGCGAACCATCGAGATACCGGTGCGGTGGGGACACTCGCCCGCGACGAAAGTGAATATGTTCCGTGACAGCATTCATATGTTTCTGGAAGTGTTCACGATCCGGTGGAATGCGATCCTGGGCCGCTATCCGCGGCTATCGTGAGCGCGGCCGAGGCCATCACACTTTATGACACAAAGTACTTGACAGGGCTACAGTTTGGTGTAGACTCTCTGTATGGTAGCCGGTGGCCCGCTCCGTTCGAATAAGCGCGAACCTATCCCCATAGACGCTCGCGCCGCCGATCATCTCAAATACATTCGCGAAACGATGGAGAGCGCGGCTGAGTTTACAGCCGTGCCCGGATGGGGCGGCGTTGCGATGGGTATTACTGCGCTTGCGGCCGCGTTCGTTGCCGCTCGCCAGTCTTCACCTCGCTCCTGGCTTGCGGTTTGGCTGGTTGAGGCGTTTGTTGCGGTAGCCATCGCCGCCCCGGCTGCGGCCACCAAAGCGCATCGCGCGAATTCGGCTCTTTTCTCCGGCCCCGGACGCAAGTTCCTCTTCAGCTTTGCTCCGCCAATCATCGTTGGAGGATTGTTGACGTTTGCACTCTACGCGGCAGGAGCCGCAGCGGCACTTCCGGGCGTTTGGCTGCTTCTATATGGAACCGCTATCGTCACGGGCGGCGCGTTTTCCGTGCGTATCGTTCCGGTCATGGGCTTTTGCCTCATGACTCTCGGCAGCGCCGCGCTCTTTGCGCCGTCTCATTGGGGCGACGCTTTTATGGGCGCGGGGTTCGGCGTTTTGCAGATTGGTTTCGGAATGTGGATTGCACGGCATCACGGGGGATAAAAGGGAATCGCATGGCGAAGTCATCGACAGCACGCCAAGAACGGCTGCAGCGCACGCGCGAGCGTGACGCATCGCTGGCCGCCGTGCGTGGATCCGCGCGGGAGGCGGCTGTTTCTCCGGACCTGGACAGGTTGATCCACGAGCGCATTCGGCTTGGGATCGTGAGCGCGTTGGCTGTGAACCGTTCGCTTACTTTCAATGAACTCAAAGCTCTGCTTAAGACCACGGACGGCAATCTGAGCGTGCATGCTCGCAAGCTGGAAGAAGCGGACTACATCGCGTGCACGAAGTCGTTTGATGGACGGCTGCCTAAGACGGAGTACCGGCTGACGGCAGCAGGCCGGCGGGCACTTGAGCGGTACCTGAATCATATGGAGGCGCTGATTCGCGCGACGCGCGAGGGGTAAAATTACAAAATTTTTTGGCCATCAACTTTGTGTTGTAGAGTAGTTTATGCGACTTTCCCGCGGCGGAGAAAGAAGTAAAACATGCAACCCCTGACCATGCAGCATCTGGCCACTACGCGTCCTGCACCTGTCTCAGGCTCAGGCCTGCACGTGGCCATCATTTCGGATGGCAACGGCCGCTGGGCGACTTCGCGCGGACTGCCTCGCTCTGCGGGGCACCGCGCCGGCGCCGAATCGGCCCGGCGTGTCATCGAGGCAGCGCCGCGACTCGGAATTCATACGCTCACGCTGTTTGCCTTGTCCTCCGCTAATTGGAAGCGCCCCGTGGCGGAGGTTAATGCAATTCTTCGCCTCTTGCATGAATACCTTCTTGTAGAAACATCGCATTGCGTCGAGGAAGGTGTGCGGCTTAGCGTCGTCGGTCGCCGCGACCGCATCCCTGCCACACTGCGCCAAGCCATAGCAGATTCCGAAGCTGCCACCGCAAACGGCACGAGGCTTCATCTCAGGCTTGCGATTGATTATTCGGCGCGCGAGGCGATCTACCACGCCGCTTGCCGCTTCTATAAGGTCACAGAACTTTCGCCTGAGTCGTTTTCGAATGTCCTGGCGGAAGTTCTTCGTGGCGGCTCCACAGAAGTGGACCTGCTCATCCGGACTGGGGGCGAGCAGTGGCTTTCTGATTTTCTTCTATGGGAGTGCGCCTTCGCTGAATTTGTCTTTTTGCCGAAGCGCTGGCCGGATTTTACGGCGGCCGACCTCGAATGTGCCGTGCAGGAATTTGGCAGGCGCGAGCGAACGCGCGGAGCTTTGCCCGACGCAATTGCAGGATAAGTTCCTTCAAAAGGAGTCTAAAAATGGCTGAGATTACGCCTCATTCGGCGCCCATCGTTGTGCTGCTATTTCTCGGTGCCGTTTTCCTTACTGGATTGAGCTTTCTGTTCTTGCTCTACGGTGTGGCGCGCCGTTCCAAGCGGTACGCGCGCATCGGCGGCGGTGCCGCGCTGACGATTGTTGCCTGCTACGTGCTTCTGCTCTGCGGTGTCTCGCTGGCGAGCAGCGAAAAGGTTTTGCCAGCGGGTGGATGGAAATACTTTTGCGAGATTGATTGTCATATTGGCTATTCGGTTTCAGGCATCCAAACTTCAGGCGTCATAGGTCCGGAAATGAAGCAAGTGTCGCCGCATGGGCAGTTTGTGATCGTTCAACTAAAGATTTGGTTTGACGAACACACCATCTCTCCCAACCGCGGTGACGGGCCGCTCACACCCAACGCTTGCCGCGTCGTTCTCGTCGACGCAGACGGCCGCACTTACGCGCAATCTCCCCAAGGAGAAGCCGAGCTCGCACTTGTGAAAGGCAACGCGGGGCCTCTAAGGCAGCCACTACGTCCCGGCCAGTCTTTCGCAAAAGACCTTGTCTTCGATGTGGCCAAAGACGCTCACGGACTGCGCCTGCTGATCACCGAGGACGACCCGGAGACTGTCCTGATCATTGGCCACGAAAATAGCCTGTTCCATAGGAAGATTTATCTTAGCCTTGATTCCGCCCCAACTATCACCCGTGGAATCAGCGCCTTAGCTCCCAACAACTAAGCTCATCGCAGCGATTCTCCCCTCGCACCCCTGACATTTCGCGTCCCTGTGGCGTCTATATTCCAGGAGCAAGAAATGGGAACTATGGGACTTGCGCTGCCCTGGGAGACTAGAATCTCTTCCGTGTCGCGCGAACGGGAGAAGCGAGTGGAACCTTCCGAAGACCTTACAAGCCGCCCCAGCGAGACTGCCGCGCGTGCTGCTACGACAGCGGCAACTTCCGAGGACGCCGAACTCGCGGAGCGCTGCCGAGTCGGCGATCTCGGTGGATATGAGCGTCTCTATGCGCTGCATGGCGCACGCATGAAGAATGTGGCGCGCAACCTTCTGGGCAATCCCATCGACGCGGAAGATGCCGTGCAAGAAACATTTTTGAAAGTGCAGCGAAGCATCGCCGGCTTTCGCGGGCAGTCGAGCTTTGTCACATGGACATACAGGATTCTCATCAACACTTGCTATGACGCGCGGCGCAGCCGGACGCGCAAGAAAGAAGTGGCGAACGATGACAGCGAGGATTCGCCGCAGCCGGAGCCGCGCGCGCCTGGCGCGCATCCTTCGCTGCGGATGGCGTTGGAGCGGGCCTTGGCCGGCTTGACGAAGCATCAGCGTGACGTTTTCTTGTTGTACGAAGTGGAAGGCTTCCATCATGCGGAGATTGCCGGAATGCTGGAAATTACAGAGACAGCTTCGAAAAACACACTTTTTCAGGCGAAGAGAAACCTTCGCCAGGTGCTTGAGCCTCCGCGCGGCAACAGCGCCGCGGGAGCACGGTGAACGACGATGAACATCCAATGTAAAGACCGCGACAGGATTTTTGAGGACGGCACGCCTGCCGAATGGGCTGCCCTCGAAACGCACAGCGCGAACTGCGCTGTCTGCACCCAAGAGCTGCGCGCATGGAAAGCGCTCAGCGTCGCCGCGCAAGAACTGCGCGACTACTCCGATACGCCTTCGCTTTGGCCCCGCATTAAGACCTCGCTCACCGAAGAAGCCTCCGCCAAGAATCAACGCTCCGGACGATGGGCCTGGCTCTCGCTTGGATTCGGCCTCTCTCTGGGCTGGCAAACCGCCGCGGTTACTGCCCTGGTGCTGGTCTTGACAGTTTCCGCGGGCTGGGTTTATTTGCATCGCACTGGGCCTGCATCGAGCGGTGATCAGTCGCTGCTGAAGAGTCCAGCGCTCGCCGAGGTGGAACGCGCCCAATCTGCCTATGAGCAAGCAATCGGCAAGCTGGCTGCGGAAGCCAAACCCGCGCTTGAGAATCCCGGGACACCTTTGCAGGCGAGCTACCGCGAGAAACTGCTCGTGCTCGATAGCGCCATCAACGATCTTCGCGCCCAGGCCGGCATGAATCCGTCCAATGCGCATCTTCGCCAGCAACTGCTGGCGATGTTTCAGGAGAAACAGCAAACGCTGCAAGATATTTTGGAGGAAAAGCGATGAAGTTGTTTGTGTCGAATAGGAATCGAGAGCGTTTGCGCGTAGCGCGCCTGACGTGCGGTGTTGCGGCCATCCTTCTGCTCGCGGCATCTCCCGCATTGGCTTCGAAAAGCTGGCCGCAGGATGAGGTGACACGCAATTTTGACAAGACGTTGACGTTAGGCGCGGGCCAGTCCGTACGCGTCGAGCACAAATTCGGAGAGGTCAAAGTCCACGGTGAGTCTGGACGCGAGGTAAAAATCTCCGCCGTCATCCGAGCTCAGGCCAGCTCGCATGAGGAAGCCGAGTCTTTCGCGCAAAAAATTCAAATTGAAGTGCAACAAACGGGTGCAGGCATCAGCATCCGCACGGTTTATCCACCCGAAGAGAACAAATGGTTTCATATCAGCAAACATTCTTCTTGGTCCGTGAGCTATAACATCGCGATACCCTCTGACGCTCCGTTAAATATCCGTAACAGTTTCGGAAGCGTGAACGTCGCTCGTGTACACGGAGCGGTGGAAGTCGAAAACGGCTACGGCTCGCTCACCGTACAGGAAGCCGGCCAAGTGCGCCTGAACAATTCCTTCGGCAGCATTGAGCTGACCGGCGCCGCGGGCAACGCTGTCGTCAACAACAAGAACAGTTCCGTGCAGGTTTCTGACGTGAAAGGCACACTCGAAGTGCAAGACCGGTTCGGCAGCATCACCGTTCGGAACATTCAGGGAGCTGCGACGATCACCGGTGGGAATGGGATGGTCACTCTGTCCGACGCCGCTTCAGCGAGTGTCACAACTTCATTCGGGAACGTGGACGCTCGAAACATTCGCGGAGACCTGGCCATCCACGACAACAACGGCAACATCGATATTTCGGCAATCGGCGGCACCCTGGAGGTCAGCGACAGCTTCGGAAACGTAGCGTTCACCGACGTGAAGGGCCGCGTAAACTGCACGACCAGCAACGGCCGGGTCAAGGCAAGCTCGCTGACGGGAACTTCCGTGACCATCCGCGATTCCTTCGGAAATCTCGAACTTGAGAATATCAATGGCTCTCTCGATGCGGACACCTCCAACGGAAAAATCACAGTGCATGACATCCGCGGAGCCGTCACACTCCAGTCCTCCTTTGGCGCCATTGAAGCGACGAACATCCCAAAGGGGATTCGCACGGTCACGGGAAATGGGGCGATTACACTAACGGACATTGGGGCTGACGCTTACGCAAAGACCAGCTTCGGCAGCATTCTAGCGGAGCGCATCAACGGCAACTTGACCGCGGAAGATAGCAACGGTTCGGTTACTGCGCGAAATGTCAAAGGCGACGCCACCGTGAATACCTCCTTCGCGGGTGTGACGCTGGAATCCGTAGGAGGGCGCGTCCGGGTGGACAATCAGAACGGAGCAATCGCTGTGACCGCCGCGCGTCCGGCCAGCGGCTGTCGCGACATTTCGCTGAAAACGTCTTTCTCATCCATCCGCGTTCGCATCCCTGACGGCCTGAGCTTCAACCTTACGGCACGCACATCGTTCGGCAGAGTTTCTTCCGAATTGCCGGTTACAGCGACGGGAAACATTGGGGGAGACTCGCTGAACGGGACAATCGGCGCGGGAGGCTGCCTGTTGCAACTGACGGATTCGAACGGAAGCATTGAAATCGCCAAGGCCCCTTGATGAAGAGTGGGTTCGGCCGCGTGCCGGTAGATATCTTGGCGCGCGGATCAGCGAAGCGAACCTCGTGCAAGAGCCATGGCAAAAGCTTGCTTTAGGACTCGAGTCGCAGTTTCGGTCAGGTGGTATTGACTAAGCTCGTCCTCACTCGCAAAAGTCACGTCGGTCACGTCACTTCCGACGCGTGGTTCTCCGCCGATGCGCTCGCACAAATAATCCACAATGACGAAATGAAAGCGGGGCCGCTGCTTTCTCTCGGAAGGCCGCGAGCCGTCGTCCGGAAATATCCGGTCAAAGACTTCAATGAGGTCGAGGACGCGCACCTCGAGCCCTGTCTCTTCGCGCAACTCACGCGCAACGCCCTCTTGGAGCGACTCCCCGAGCTCCAAAGTCCCTCCAGGGATGGACCATTCCCCGCGCAGGGGCTCGCTACCGCGGCGGATGAGCACAGCGCGGCCATTTTCGATGATCACGCCGCCAACGCCGACGATAGGACGCTCGGGATATTCACGGGAGGAGGTCACTTTAGGAATTCTGCCCCGGAGCGGTTTACAATCCAAGCAGCCGCACCACGCATTCGAGTTGACTTGGGACAACGCGGTATATAATACGCGATGGTGGCGGCGGCACAATCTGTGGTGCCCCGCCCTGCGAACATTTCTACGGAGGATGGAGCCGTGATCCGCTGCCCTGAATGTTCCACCGAAATTGACGTGGACGAAGACGAAGTTGAAGAGGGTGAAATCTTGAGCTGTCCCGAGTGCGAATCGGAGCTCGAGGTATCGCAGACGCATCCCGTCCATCTGAACCTCATCTCTGACGACCTCGATGAAGAAGATGATGACGATGATGAGGAAGACGAGGCCAAGGAAAACGGCGACCTCCTGGAAGACGACGAGGAAGACGAAGAAGAAGAGGAGGACGAGGAGTAACCGCTTCGCCTGTCCAATCCAGTATCTCCTTTCCCCTGAGATAGCATCTAAACTGACATGAGTGGACCTATGCAGAGTCCCCGGTGGTTCATCCTCTTGGGAGTGGCAGCGATATCCAGCTGCCTTGTTCCTCCGATTGCCCGTGCGCAGGAGCCTACACCTCCAGCTCCTCAAGCGTCGCTAGCCTCTCAAACACCGGCTCCGGAAAAGCCGCAGAGGCAGAAGTACAGCCACGCCAACGATTTTTTAATCATCGGGACGGTGTTCGATCCCAAGGGATACGCGTTTCCGGGCGTCGAACTGAGAATTCGACGCATCAGTGAGAAAAAATATCGGTGGGATAGCTACACAAATTCCCGGGGTGAGTTTGCCGTCCGAGTGCCCCAGGGCTCGGACTATGAAATGGTGATCCATGCCAAGGGATTCTCGGATCAAACACGTGCGCTGGATGCGAAGACAGGCGTGAGCGAAGCACGTATAGTGTTTCATATGGAATCCGCAGAGGGAGCGAAGAAATGAATGCGCCAAAACGATTTCTTTTTATGGCGGCACTCCTGGCATTTGCGAGCGTAACGGCTCTCGCGCAAGACGCCAAGCGTGAAGCCCAACTCCGTACCGTACACGGAATAGTCCAGGACAAGTCCGAGAATCTCGTGTCGGAAAGCGTGGTTTTCCTTAAAAACACGCGAACAAATGTCGTGCGCAGTTCTTATACGGACGGTACGGGCAATTACCGCTTCAGCGGTCTCGATCCAAATGCGGACTATGAAATTCACGCGGAAAAAGAAGGCGCCAAATCAGCGACTCACTCTGTTTCGAGTTTTGACAGCCGAAAGGACATCACGCTGAATCTGAAAATTGAGAAGAAAAAGGATTGAGCGTAAGGATCGGGCGCGAGTCTTTCCATCTTCCTTCCCCCAGAACTCAACTTGGCCAAACGCTTCAGCCTGCCGTGTGCAAAATGGCGTGCATGGCTGGAGGAAATATGCGGATTCCGCGGCTCAGAGAATACTTCCTCCAAAGAGCTGTAAATCCTTGAAAAACGCGCGAAATTTAGAGGGAACTATTTTGGCGAGAGATGAATCCAAGTTGCGAGCATTGCCTTCTGGAACTCGGTCAGCCTATTTGTCCGCAAACCTCATCTCCCAGGAGAGAATTGGAGTCTGAGTGGATAGCACCTTTTGGAGGCCGAGCCATTTGTTTCCACGAATCTTGATTGCCATAGTCTTTATAGTTCCATCGGCGCTCGCACAACAGCCACAACCGCCGCCTACACCCACTCCGGCCGAGCCACGGACAGATAAGACTAGGGACGCGAAGGAAGAGCAGGATAAGAAGACGTCTGACGATCAGATTGGGAAGAGCAAGCTGGAGAAAGAAACCGGAACCGTAAACGACCGTATTTTTGAAGTTCTGCCGAATTATGGAACGGTTGAAACGTCGAAGACTCTTCCGCCGCTCACATCTGGGCAAAAATTTCGGCTTGCCACCGCAGGCGTCTTCGACTGGGCCGCATTTCCCTTCAACGGCACGCTAGCGGCCATAAGCCAGGCGAAGGGTAATCCAAAGTCCTGGGGACAAGGTTGGGGAGCTTATGGAAAACGCTATGGTGAGTCATTTGCCGACAACAGCATCGGTACATACATGACCACGGCCATTTTCCCGAGTTTGCTTCATGAAGATCCTCGCTACTATCAGATGGGAAAGGGCAGCTTTGCGCATCGCGCCTATCATGGAGTTAATCGGCTGTTCGTCACGCGCACGGATTCCGGACACGATCGGCTTAATATCTCGGAGTCCGCAGGCAACGCTGTGGCGGCCGCAATCTCCAATATCTATCATCCAGCCGAGGATCGCACCGCATCCCGAAACGCTTCCACGTTTGCTTTCCTGATTCTTTACGATGGTCTCTCCAACGAACTAAAGGAATTCTGGCCAGATATTCGACGAAAGGTTTTCCACAAAAACACTCCGTAAGAATCTGCGACACGGCATCACTGACAATCAATTTTGTGCTGGCATCAGAACTCGCATAGCCTGCCGCACGACTTCGATCTCCACCGGCGTGGGACCCAAAATTTCGCCATCTCCGTGAAACATGCAGGGCCGGTCTGTTGTGAACTTTACTGCCTTTACCCTCATCCGATGGACATGGCGAGTCCGTAGCTCGCCGCTCTTCAACAGCCGTGGTAATAACTTCAAGATTTCGAAAACACTCAGGTCTTCCACAATCACAGCATCGAGCCAGCCGTCGTCCAGGCGCGCCTCGGGAGCGAGCCTTATTCCCGAACCGTAGGTCGGCGTATTAAGAACGGCAGCTAGGAGAGAATTGACTTCCATCCGCGGCAAGTCGCTCCCTGGAAATTCCGCTCTTACTCTGATGGCCCGGTGGCTGCAGAAAGCCCGCAGCGCAGACGCGACATAGCGAGACCTACCGGGGAGACGGCGAAAGGATTCGTTAGCGTACCGCGCCGCTTCCGCATCTATTCCCACTCCTCCTCCGCCCAAATACAACCGCACGCGGCCGTCCGCCGTGCGCGCCCTCGCAAGATCCACTCGCATCGGGTACCCTCGCAGAATCGCTTTAGCGGCCGCAACTGGCTCCTGAGGCAACTGCAGGGCAGCGGCAAAGTCGTTCCCTCCACCCGCTGGCAGAACTCCCAAAACAACGTCCGAGCCGTATGCCGCATTCACCAATTCTTGAAACGTGCCGTCGCCGCCGAGGGCGAACAAAAGCCGCTTGCCGCTCTTTATTGCTGCGAGCGCATACGACTCCAGGTCTTTGGCACTCCCAACGGAAATAAATTCTGCGGGAACAGATGCAGCTTCAAACACTTTTCGAATTCGCGGGAGACAAGAGAGGGTGCGCCCGTGTCCTGCTGCCGGGTTCACGTATACAACTGCTGGCAGTAGAGCTGAAATAAAACTGGAGTCGGCCACTGGGTTTGCAATCCTGCCCAACCAGTTGTATGCCTGTCAATCAAGATACGGGGAGCAGGCTAGTGCGTCGCCGCGGATTTGGGATCTACTGCCAAAATATCTTTCGGCGTGGCCACGCGAGCCGGAAAGCGCGCCGAGATCGTTCGTCTTCTACTTCTCAGCCTCGCTTGGTCCCGTCGCGGCGGCGGTTATGGCAGCCAGGTTATTTTCAGTAAGTGTGTGGTTGAACGCGGGCAGTTCTTTTTCGATGAGCTTCTGGTAGTCCGCGAGCGCTCCTGCAAGCTCAGTCTCAATCGTCTGAAGCAAGTCCAAAGCTGTATCCGTCGGCGCAAAGTCAGCTCCGCCGGCGACGTCTCCGCCTCCAGGACCGACCTCGGCGTTGAGCCAAATCAAGTTTAGATAAACCTTGTCGGCCTCAACGAAATATTTGTCGTCGCTGTTGATCTGCGACGGCGTAACGAGCTTGAGCTCCACGGATTGGAGTTTCTTGTCCATCTCCTCGACGGTCTTGAGAAGCTCAGCCTTGCGCTTGGATTGCACCTCATCCTCAGCCGGAGCGGGCTCGGGTTCGTCGAAATCGTCCGGTTCAGCGAACGGCGGTTTTTCCTTTTCCTTTTTCTTCGGCGGACGGAGCATCGTTTCAATCACCTCGATTTGCTTCCGTAACCACTCGATCTGGTTGAAGGTATCGGAAGCGCGGGTGATGTCGTCGCGGATTCGAAGCTGCGTTTTCACCGACGATTCAATGTCCGCTTCCGAAGCCGAAATGCGCGGGTCAGGCAATATAGTCAAAGGCTGAGTGAAAGATTGGCCTGCCACAGTCAGACGAACAGAATATTTGCCGGGCGCAACCATGGGGCCGACTTCCGCAGGCTTAATCCCCCAATGTGTTATGGGCCGAGAGTCGGCGTCGCGGAAGCGTGGTTCCTGCCAAATGTGCGGGTTATCAGAAGTCGCGGTACGCAACGCGATCAATCGTGGCGACTCGTAGTGCATATCCCACTTCACGCGATTGATTCCGATATGCGCCTTCGTCTTGAGTTTACGAATCGTCTTGCCTTCCGCACTCAAAATCTCGATTTCGACAGGATCTTTGGGCGCTGATTTCAGCGAAAAGTTGAGCATAGCCTGGCCGCCGTGGACAAAGCGATGAGTGGGGCGCGGCTCGAAAAGTACCGTAGGAGCATCCGGGCGGCTCTTTGCAAGCTGTTCGAGAGGGCTGATGTCGTCAAAAATGTAAAGCCCCCGGCCATAAGTTGAAATCACCAGGTCGTGGAAATCTTTCTGCACTACCGCCCATGTCACCGGAGCGTGCGGCAGCCCAGTCTGCAACGCCGTCCAATGCCCTCCGTCGTCCAGCGAGTAAAACAGACCGTTCCCCGTGCCCGCAAACAACAAACCTGCGCAGTTTGGATCTTCGGCGATGGCGCGCACGTACGCCAAAGGATGCTTCGGCAGATTGCCGCTGATCGGTTTCCAGGTCTTACCAAAATCCGTTGTCTTATAAAGGAAAGGATCTCTGTTATCCATCAAGTGAAAATCGACCGCAACATAAGCAGTACCGGGATCAAAAGTCGAAGGAGCAATGCTGGTGATAGTTCCCCAGGGCGGCAATCCAGAAATATTCTTGGTAACGTTCGTCCAGTTGGCAGCGCCGTCTTTGGTATACCAGACCTGGCCGTCGTTCGTGCCTGCCCAGATCAGTCCTTTTTGGATTTTGGAAGGAGCAATGGCGAACACGACTTCCCCATAAAACTGTCCCAAATTGTCGCCGACGATTCCGCCCGACGAGACGATCCGGCTTGGGTCCTGCGTCGAGAGCTCCGGACTTGTCACCGTCCAACTCTGCCCCCCATTCGTCGTTTTGAAAATGACTTGGCACCCGTAATAGACGACGTTGTGATCGAAGGGATCAACCGCCAGCGGCGAGGTCCAGTGGCACCTATACTTAATATCAGTCGGCGGTGAATCAAGCGTATGAAGATAGGGACTCACGGAGCGCGCCGTCTTGGTTCGCGCATCCCACCGGGTCACTTCGTCCCCATAGCAAGTGGCCCAGACGACGTTGGGATCGGCCTGATCCGGGATAGTAAATCCGGATTCACAGCCACCCATGTGACGATCCCATCCCGTTTCTTGTGAATCGATGGGCACGCTCGGTCCACGCATGTTCCCGTCATCTTGCATGTTGCTGTAGAAGTAGTAGGGAATCTGGTTGTCCACGTCCACGTGATACATTTGGCCAATCGGCAGAGTGACACGGTGAAATCCTCGGCCGTGAACGGCTGTGATAATCATCCCCGCGTCATCCGTGATTACAAAGCGATCGGGATTTGCAGGGTCAATCCATATATCGTGAGTGTCCCCACCCCAGCGTACCTCCTGAAAATTTTGGCCCCCATCCAGCGACTGATGAAACGAGCTGTTCGCCACTAAAACTTCGTTGTCGCTTCCCGATGAGACCGCGATTCGGATGTAGTAACCGGCCCGACCGATCAATGACCTCTGGTAATTGACCGCTTTCCAATGTGAACCCGCATCGTCCGATCTCCATAGCGAACCCTGGTCTTTGGTCTGAATCAAGGCGAAAACACGATTCGAGTTTGTTGGCGCGACAGCCACATCAATCTTCCCCAAAGGGGAATGAGGCAAACCGTGCTCTTCGATGCGCGTCCACTTCGTCCCCCCGTCGCGCGAGACGTAGACTCCACTGCCCGGACCACCGCTAAGCTCGGCCCAGGTGTGCATTTCCAACTGCCACATTCCCGCGAAGAGCACCCGCGAATTGTGCGGATCCATGGAAAGGCCAGAGCATCCAATGTTGTCGCCGGCGAAAAGAACGCGTTCCCAATGCTGGCCGCCGTCCACCGTGCGGAAGACACCTCGCTCCTGCTGAGGTCCAGTCGCGCGTCCCAGCGCGCACGCAAAAACAATGTCCGGATTCGATGGGTGAACGATGATTCGGCCAATGCGGCCACTCTCCTGCAAACCCATGTTCGTCCAGGTCTTCCCCGCGTCGGTGGATTTATAGATTCCATTTCCGATTACGTCGCTATCGCGGATCACCCAAGCCTCGCCAGTTCCCGCCCACACAACGCTCGGATCAGACGCCGCGACGGCAAGCGCCCCAATTGCCGCGACAGGCTGCTTATCGAAAATGGGCGCCCAACGATTGCCCCCATCTGTCGATTTCCATACCCCGCCGGAAGCCGCTCCGGCGTAGTACGTGCTCGGATCTCCCGGCACTCCTGCGACGGACGCAATGCGGTTTCCCACGCGCGGCCCAACAAAGCGAAATCGAAATTGGCCCTCCTCCTCTGCGTCCGGTTGCTGCGCGTGTGCCGCCGAACTCCAACACAAAACCAAAAGCAGTGCGAGGCTGGCCTTTCCGCTTCGTATGAGCGCCACGAGAACCTCCAGAAATAAAGATTTTGGAATTCGATGTCCCAGGTCAGACTGGATCACGCCGAACGCGCAGAGTATACATTATCTCTCCCGCTCTTCGCGGCACTGGGGTCCAGAAATAGATCCGGCATGGAAATGTTCTGAGAGCGAATCGCGGAAAGTTTGGTGCCGGCGGAGGGAATCGAACCCACGGCCTAGGGATTATGAGACCCTCGCTCTACCACTGAGCTACGCCGGCACAAATGCAATTCTTAATGCTACGGAGTAGGTCGCAAACGTGTCAAGCATTCCCGCGAAAGGGTGCTGGCCTGCTTTAGAATGCTTTCGTCCTGCAGAAGTAGGCCGCCTGCTGCAATTAATTGGCTCACGCTTTTTCAGTTTTTTCTCTTGACAAAAAGTAGCTACCCGCGTACAGTATTGAGTGGGTAATATCGCGACCGAATATGGGAACGCCAATCTCCTGATTGGCGTTTTTTGCTTTCTGGAGCGCACTTTTCGACCTAACTCCTCTATTCCCAACACTTACAAAACAGACCGCGTTTTTGCACAATTTTAGTGCAAATTCGTGCAGGCAAGTTATTTAGAATTAACACTTACAAAAATCTATCAAAACAAAGCACTTTATCTATCTTTAGAATGAACACTTATGAAAAACCGAGGAGGGGGGTGCCAACAAGTAGTGTCCAAATATGTTATCCGGCCTCTAAATGATCCGAGGGCCGCCTTATGCAGGTCCATCCGCACCTAGCGAGCGATTCCTCTGTGGTCTGCTACAAATTAGGCCATCAACCGTGGAAACAATAGATGTGCGCATTTGGAATTATGCCGGATGGAATCCTCCGACAGATTCTTTCCGCGTCCCTATTTGCGAGAGCGCCGACCTGTCCTAGAGTCCCAAGGCTCCTAGTACTACGGTACCGTTGACCCTATACGTCCTAAAACCTATTCTCCTCGCGTAGTGAACGAGCGGCCCGATCTCAATAGGCGAAAGCCTAGCGAAGAGATGGGCCGGGTAGGTGTGTACCGATACGGAACAGCTCCGTAGCGCGAGCTACTTGACATCCCTTTAATAAGGGATAGAGTGCCTCTGGGTGTCATTCATCCCCGGAGGCATAAATGTCCAGGAAACTCGCAGTGGTATTTCTCGCCATGCTCACTTTGGTGGCGGCTATGGGCTTGAAAACGGTTGTTACGGCGCACGGCGACGGCTCTTTGATTATGGCGAACGGCGCATCACCAGCACCGCCGACACCATACAGAAACGGCGCGTCCCCGGCACCGCCAACGCCGTACCGAAACGGTGCATCACCAGCACCACCGACGCCCTATTGATAGCCACGCTGTAGCCGCAGTCTTTTCTGCGGTTTGTGGATCAGGGGCGTAGATAGGCAGGAACGTGCCTGGTCCCTTGGTCAATCTCATCTGGTTCATAGGCATCCTATGCGAAGCGGCGGTATTGGTGTGCGCGCTCAAGAAGGGTGCGTTCCGGCGCTACTTATTGTTGAACCTGTACATGGCCGGAATGATTCTAGTCGAGCTTGGTCGCTACAAGATTGTTAGCGAATATGGTCTTGGGTCCACGCAGTATCAGTACTTTTACTTTTATTCCGACGCAATCCTTACGATCTTTCTGTATTTCGCCCTAGCCACCCTTTACGCGCACGTTTTCAGCGAGATGAACGCGGAGCGCTATGTTAAGATAGGCGCGCTCCTGCTGCTGGGTGGGACTGCGGCATTTACTGGTGCCGTTGTCATGCAATCCTCCGCGAGGCTTGTCACTCATTTTGTCGTGGATCTCTCCCAGAATCTTTACTTCGTTGGCTTAGTTCTCACCTATGTTCTCTGGGGCGCCATCCTAAAGCTGCGCGAGACACGTACGCGGCTCATCCAACTTGTCCTCTCACTGGGTGTTTATTTCAGTTTGTTTGCCGCCAACTACGCCATTCGGAACTTGTATCCCCCGCTGAGCTCAGTGTTTGTCCCCATGATACAGATATTTGGGCTATTCCTCCCATTGGCTTGGGCATATGCCTTCTGGCGATTACCTGAAGAAGCCAGACTGGTGCCTTCGCGCCTTGCGGTGATCCCCCGATGATGGCCGCAATCATTCTCGTCTGCTCGGTTGTTTTCTTGCTGCAGTTCTTCGTGTCTTATTGCCGCTCACTCATCGCGGCTTCAATCAAGCATCCTCTTTCGGCGGAAGTGCAGGATGTTACGGGCATTAAGAACTCGGCCACGGGTGAGGATTTTGCCCGCGTCGTTCAGTTGCTTCAACTCTGCCCGGATCGCCCGGAAGACCGCAGCGGAATCCAAGCCATCGGCGCCTATTTCGGGCTCTTGGGTGTTGTGCGCGCCAGCGTAGCGAGACTCGTTCCTTCCTTGCGGGCCTGGACGGAAACCGAACAAGGCCAGTGTACTTATTTCGCCGCGGTGACGCTCGAGCGCCGCATCGCTTTCAGCAGAGACATGTTCGCCCAGCAGCTGGAAACTTAAGCATAAGCGGTTGCCGGCTCTCCATCCAGAGTCACCCACTGCCTGATTGGCCACATCCTTATTCCAATCCCATCTTGACTTTCCGGCGGTCGTGGTATTCTGACACCGTTCCCTCCTCACCGGAGTGGACGCGTCCGCAGCGCAAAAACGACCGGTGACAAAAACATGTCTGCAGTGTGGCGCCGTACTGCCTTCCAGCGTACGCGTCTGTAACTTTTGTGATTCATCCTTCACGCTTGATTTGTCTTCTCAAGCGGCGGCCTCCGCGCCTGATCCGCAGCAAATGACTCGCCTGCAAATGGGCGGGCCTTATGCGCAGGCCGCGCCCAGCTTGGATTCGGATCCCGCCTGGCGTGGTGAACTCGCGCAGCGTCTGCAAACCTATCGCGCCCGAAGACGAAAAGTTGCGCCTAACCGTGCGCAGTCCGAATTACCTTTCCAAGAACCTCTAGTAGAGCCACCCGCTCACGCTACTGTGAGCGTCGCTGAAGTTTCGCACGTGGCCGACGACGATTTTTCTTTCACCATCGCCATCGGCCGTAACGCTGCGACGCGCGAAGAAGCGCGAATGGAAATCGACGTATCGCTGCCTCCGCCTGCCGAGCGAGTCTTCGAGGCAACACCCTCAACAGACATGCGTTCGGAGCAGACCGGTCTGTATCCGGTGGCGTCTATCGACGAGCGCCGCATTGCCGGATTGATCGACGCTGGCTGCTTGCTCTTCGCGTACGGTGGCTTCCTCACACTCTTCGGTTCACTTGGCGGGCAGTTTACTTTCAGCAAGTTAAGCGCAGCAGTGTGCGTCGCGACCTTTGTTATCGTGTATTTGCAATATTTTGCCCTATTCACGGTTTTTGGCGGCACAACTCCCGGCATGATGCTGCGCGGCTTGCACGTCGTCAGCTTTTCCGGCGAACTTCCGTCGCCGCGGCAGATGTTGTGGCGCAGTATGGGCTACATGCTTTCGGCTGGCACTTTTTTCATGGGTTTTCTTTGGGCCATGTGGGACGAAGATGCCTTGACCTGGCACGATCGCTTGTCACGTACCTATCTTTGTCCGGCTCCAACGCTCGCCGACATTGAGGCCACCCACGTCGCTCATAGTCGTTGACGCTCACGCGAGAAGCATTTATTCCCCGAGAGAACTTTTTAGGCGCGGCACTCCCGCGCGATGCGCAAAATAGTTTCAAGGCTCAGCTCCACATCGGCTTCCGTCGTCGCCCAGGAACAGACGCTCACTCTCATCGCGGATCTTCCTTGCCATACCGTTCCGCCGCACCAGCATGTGCCATCGTCTTGAACGGCGCGAATCACCTTCTGGGTGGCCTCCGCGCTGCCGAAAGAAACCAGCACTTGGTTGATCACGACGTCGTTTAGCACCTCGAATCCTGCCTTGCGAAATCCCTCTGCGAATCGTTGCGCGTAGGCGCAAGTTCGCTCAATCAAGGCGCAGAGGCCCTCGCGCCCCATCGATTTCAATGCCGCCCACAATTCCACACCCCGCGCCCTTCGCGACGACTCGGGTGTGTGGTGCATTGGCTCGCGGCGCGCGCCCCCCTCAAGGTATGCAGCCGTAATCGTCATCGCGGAGCGCAATGCCGCGCCATCTTTTACCAGGACAATCCCGCTGTCGTAATTGACGTTCGGCCATTTGTGCGCATCGGTGGCCCAGGAATCCGCTTCCTCGAATCCCTTGGTCAGGTGCGAATACTTCGGCGAAACGGCGGCCCACAAACCAAAAGCTCCGTCGACATGGACCCAGGCTCCTTGCTCGTGCGCGCGCGCGCATAGTTCCGCGGCCGGATCGAACGCCCCGGTATTCACACTGCCTGCCTGTATGCATAGAATTGTTCGCTCACTGAGGCGCGGCAATTTATCTGCGCGCATTCGACCTTGGCCGTCCACTTCAACTCGCCTCAGACGCTTTTTGCCAAACCCCGCTAGACTCAACGCTTTGAGAATGGAAGCATGCGCCTCGTCACCCACCACGACATCGATGGGCGGCGCTCCAAACATTCCATCATCCACGACGTTCCAGCCTGCGCGCGCGAGGAGGGCGTGACGTGCCGCGGCCAGCGCCGTAAAACTTGCCGTCGTTGCGCAGGTAACAAGCCCGCCTTCGCAGTTCTCCGGCAGACCCAGCGCCTCGCAAATCCAGCGCAGTACAACTTCTTCCAGCTCTGCTGCCACAGGCGACATGACTCGCAATGCCGCATTTTGATCCCACGCTCCCGCCAGCCAATTTGCCGCGAGAGACGCGGGGAGTGTTCCTCCATTCACGAAGCCAAAGTACCGTCCCCCCGTGGTGGCCACGGTGGCTCGAGAGCCGATTTGATCTAACCTTTCGAGGATCTGCGTTGGATCGCTCGGAGCATTTGGAAAGGGTTCACGGAACTCTTTCAGGCTGTCCAAGTCCTTTTGAGCTGGCGCAACTCGGCGTTCACCGATTCCCAGCGCGTATTTGCGCGCAATCTCTGCTGCCTGCCGCAAGAGTTCATCCCTCTTGGATAATTCATTCAGACCAGTTTGCATCGCCATTCGACACCCTCCAGAAGGCATGTTTTGAACTGGCAATACGCGTGCCAGTGCGGCGCGGGGGCGCCGGGTCGGTTCAGACTAAAAGATTGAAAAAGGAAGGAAAGAGCCGAATTGTCTTCTACTTTTTTATGACGGCTTCGTCGGAAGCGATTTTGCCGTCGCGGATGAAGATAATCCGGTGCGCGTGCTGCGCAATGTCGTTTTCATGAGTTACGAGAATAATCGTATTGCCTTGCCGGTAGAGATTCTCGAAGAGCGCCATAATCTCTTCGCCGGTCTTCGAATCGAGGTTACCGGTCGGCTCGTCCGCCAGGACAATCGACGGTGAATTGACAAGAGCCCTGGCAATGGCCACCCGCTGCCTTTGGCCGCCCGAGAGCTCGTTCGGCTTGTGAGTCATCCGATCCAGCAAATCCACGCGCTCCAGGGCCTTTTTTGCTTTTTCGATGCGTTCCTCGGCCGGGGTGCCGTTGTAAATCAGCGGAAGCTCCACATTGTGCAGCGCCGTCGCCCGTGGCAGCAAATTGAATGTCTGAAAGACGAACCCAATCTCTTTGTTCCGAATATATGCTAGCTCGTCATCGTCCAAATCGCTCACAAGACGACCCGCAAGCCAGTATTTCCCCGCGCTTGGAGAATCTAAACATCCGATGAGGTTCATCAGCGTGGACTTCCCTGAACCGGAAGGCCCCATGATGGCCACGTACTCGCCCTTGCGAATTTGCACGTCGATACCGCTGAGAGCGTGTACCTGCTCCGAGCCCATTTCATACACTTTTGTGAGGGCTTCCGTCTTGATCACGATACCGGAGCTGACCAAATCCTCGCGGTACGAATCCGTTGCTGTTGTCTCCACGGGCATTCCAGTTTCCCTCGCTACTCCAACTTCGTCAGCGCTAGCTCTGTTGATCGTCCTGTTTCTTCGGCGCGGAATTATCTATCTTCACGCTCGCCTCCGGCTTCAACGTTCGCAGCGCTTTGTAGCTGCCCACAACAATCTCGTCGCCGACTTGCAAGCCCTTGGTGACCTCGATGTCCGTGACTCCGGTGATTCCGGTTTCCACCGGCCGGAAGATTGCTTTCTTGCCGTTAACGACGAAGACGCCCTGTACTTCGTCCTTCTTGGGATCGCCAGGCGCAGCGGGCGGGGGCGCTGCTAGTGTAACTCCCGAACTTCCCTGCCCCTTCGCATTCTTGGCCGCTTCCTCGAGATCTTTGCGCGTGCGCACTGCCAGCGCCTGAATCGGGATGGCAATCACGCTCTTCTTCTCAGCCGTTTTGATCTTCGCTGTCGTAGATAGCCCTGGTCGCAGGTTGTCCGGCGGACTGTCGAGTCTAACCACAACCTTAAAATCCTTGGCTTCTTGGGTACTGGTCGTGGATTGCGTCGTTGCGAGACCGGAACTACGCAGTGTCGCCTGCGACCCGATCTCCGTCACTTTGCCTTTGAACACTTTTCCGGGCACGGCGTCAATCGTTACATCGGCATCTTGCCCCAGCTTCACGTTAACAATGTCCGTTTCGTCGACCTTGACTTCGGCCGTTACGACGGACATGTCAGAAAGCGTCATCAAGAAGCTGCCGTTGGAATTCTGAATGCCGGGCACAACGTAATCGCCCACGCGCTCGGGCAAATAGCTCACGATTCCATTAATGGGCGACGTGTACGTCGTCTTCGACAATACGTCCTTGGTCCGCACCAGCATTGCTTGATTCTGATTTACCTGCGATCTCGTCTGATCGAGTTGCGCTTTCAGCGACTCTACCCGAGCCTTAGCCGAATCCACCGCCGCTGCAGCGCCGTCATACGTACTTTTCCGCTGGTCGAAATCCTGCTTCGGTATCAACCCATCCTTGAAAAGTCCTTGCCCGCGTTCCCAATCGAGCTTGGCCTTTTCCATGTTCGCTTGCTGAGAAACCAGGTCCGCCTTCGCTGCATTGAAACTCGCATCGGCCGCCTGCACGCCAGACTCCGCGGTATGGATCGCCGCCGACTGCGCCTGTACGTCCGCGCTTGCCTGAACGTTTTCCTGGAGCAACAGCCGGTCGCCCTTCTTGATATGGTCGCCTTCTTTTACGAGGATTTCGGTGATTCTGCCGAATCCCTGAGCCGTCACGTTTGTGTAAGTGGTCGGCTTAATCTCTCCCGAGGCCGTCACGAGCGAAACCAGATCGTCCGACGTCGCGACTTTGGCCGTCTGAACCGTCACTACACCCTTGTTTGCCTGGTTGACGCTGAACACCACAATCCCTATCAGCACCCCGGCCACCATCAGCCCGATCACTACCTTTTTCCACGTCTTCATGTGATTCCTCTTCAATCCACCCTGGAAGGGTCACTCTTAACGCCCCCGGGCAGGCCACGCGAACGGGGACACAATTCCGAAGTTTTCCAGCCGGTCCGCTACAATACATACGCCCGTGCGGGTCAAAATGTTTCGCCAGAGGAGGCTGCGCACTGCGCGGTTTGGGCCCCCGACGGGAGCACCTGGCCGACCGACGGGGCAATTCGACCCAATTTCATCAACTGAGGCGCGAATCTCCCCTATATTCTAGATTCAAAACACCCTAAAAGGAAGAACTCCTCTCGGAATCTGCCAAATACCCTCGCGACAAGCCGACCTACCCTCTTATGACGTATCACTTCGCATTTTGTTAACGGTAAGCCGCACCTTTCGCGGCATTTAGGCCATTTGTCAGAATTTGTTTGATGCCATTCTTTTGCGATTCGTCGGCCGGCTTTCTCTGAAGACGCTCTGAGTCCTGAGACGGCTCTACTCGAGAACCGCAGAGACGGGCAGTATGGCTCGGGCTTCGCACTTCGATAATGGAACAGTGCATGACTTCCGATGGCCGCAGCTTGCTTGGGATCTTGAAGGTGAGGTTCCTGGAAGAAGGCGACTATCGTCATTCGCCAAGCTCGCAGGTCAAGACTGCAACTTATCTTTCAGGATTGCCCGACGTGTCTCTTTTGATCGGAGCAAGGACGACGGTCCTTGTGCTAGTTTGGCCGCGCAGGAACATCGCGCTTTCGCCCGCGAGTGTTGGAGATGGGCGCGCTAAGCGAGGGCAATGTGGTAAGCTGTTGAAAGCACGCCGCGGAGAGGTGGCAGAGCGGCTGAATGCGGCGGTTTGCTAATTTTCCCTGCCCTGTTCGTATTCACCACGTTTCATTTGTTTTGAGTGACTTAGAGCGCTCTCAGTTGCACCAAATGACCTCATTTGCAAGTTATTGTGCACCAGCTGTGCACCAAGATTCGGCCCTCTTTGACCTGGGCTGAACATTGCAAGCTTGGTTCCATCAAATTGCAGCCAGCCGAGAAGCGAAGCTTACTTCCTTGATCGTCCTTCTCTCAGGTTAACGATAGACAGGTCGAACGATGACAAGAGATGCCACTCCCCCAGCGCCGCCTCTGAGAGATGAGTGCTACACTTTTGTGCAGGCCCTGAAGAACGAGAGTAAGACCGATGTCTGAATTTGCCGTTCAATCTCTGCTGAAAACTCCGACCGTTGCGATTCGCGACGTATCTTGCCGGGGAAGCTGTCGGCAGCAGAGCGCGGAAGAGTTCGCGACCGCGACAGAAATGGTCTTTCCGTATCGCGGCGTCTATGTGCGCCATCTTGGGCAATGCCAGGCCGTAGCCGAGGCGAACCAGGTGCTTTTTTTCAATGTCGCCGAAGGGTACCGGGTCAGCCATCCCGTGCCGGGTGGCGATGCCAGTCTGTCTTTGGCCATTAGTGAACCGCACCTTCGTGAACTAGCGCCGCGTACTTTTTTGCGTGACGGCGCGACCCTGGCATTTCGGCAGCAACGCCTGCGGATTGATGCGCGGGCTCAAGCGCTCGTGGCGCTCGTGCGGCACAGCCTGCGTCAGAACATTGCGGAAACTCTGGAAGCAGAGAGCCTGGCCTTGACCCTGGTGCAGAGGGCGCTCGGGCTGCGCACTACGCACGCAGCGGGCGCTAGTGTCGGACGGCAGCTGCTAGTGGATCGGGCAAAGCTCGTGCTGACGAGCGATCTGGCGCGGCGCTGGACGTTGGCTGAAATCGCGGCCGAAGTGCGCTGCTCCCCTGTTTACCTCACCCAAGTTTTCCAACAAGTGGAAGGCCTGCCCTTGTATCGCTACCAGTTGCGGCTACGATTGGCGCGGGCGCTGGATCTTCTGGCGCAGTATGACGACCTGACCACCCTGAGCCTAGACCTCGGATTCTCTAGCCATAGTCATTTCAGCGCTACCTTCCGCGCGGCTTACGGCCGCTCACCCTCGGAGTTCAGGCAGTCGGCGCTGCGTCGTTAGACCCTTTCCAGCAAATCGCTAAAGATTCTGACAGCGACGTTCTCTTCCTGCGTGGCTTACTGCTGCCGCACCCGCACTTCGGGTATTGGAGAGCGATGTCATGGTTGAAACGACTTGTGCTTCTTGCGACTGCAAGCTGGATGTGAATCGCATCAAGGTGAAAATCGGCGGCAAGACGGTTGAGGTGTGCTGTGGCGAGTGCGCACAGAAGCTGAAGGAAGCGCACGTTTCCACGGCAGTGTCGAGGAAGAGGTAATCATGAGGGGAAGCAAAGTAGCTGTGGACGTTCCTGACAAACATCAGCCGAGTTCGCGACACGTCGCGATTTTGATGGTCGGAGCGCTGATCATCGGGCCTTATCTGGGCGGTTCGGTTCCGGCCCGCTCAAACTCGGACGCGCCTGTAATGGGTCCAAGAAAAATATCGGGGGGATCAGCTATGAACGAAAAGAAATCATCGCCGATTCAGCGTAGCGTGCAGACCGCTTCGGGCCGTATCAGCTATACGGAGCAGGGCACGGGACCGGTCGCGTTGTTCGTGCACGGCGTTTTGCTGAATGGCTATCTCTGGCGTCATCAGTTGGCGGATTTGTCCGACATCCGGCGCTGCATAGCCGTGGACCTGCTTGCGCATGGCGACACCGAAATTACGCCTGATCAGGACGTATCCGTGACGGCCAATGCGAAGATGCTCAAAGAATTTCTCGATGCCTTGAACATCGACCAAGTGGACCTCGTCGGCAACGACAGCGGCGGCGGCATTGCACAGATTTTCGCGGCATTGTATCCGGAGCGCGTGCGCAGTCTCACGCTCACCGACTGCGACACCCACGACAACTGGCCGCCCGAGGCTTTCAAACCTTTCCTCGCAATGGCGGCCGCTGGTGGTTTGCGCGGAACGCTTGACGCCATGTTATCGGACAAAAGCGTCTATCGGTCGCCGCAAGCTCTGGGACCGGCGTACGAGCACCCGGAACAGCTGAGTGACGACAGCATCGAAAAGTATTTGCGTCCGCTGGTCAGGAGCGAACAGCGCACGCGCGACCTGCAACGCTTCCTCGCAGCCTTCGACAACAAACACACACTCGCCATCGAAACGCGGCTGAAAACGCTGAAAGCTCCGACACTGATCGTGTGGGGAACGGATGATGTGTATTTCGACGTGAAATGGTCACATTGGCTGGCCGAGAACATTCCCGGAGCACGACGCCGCGTCGAGTTCAAGGGCGCCAGAATCTTTTTCCCCGAGGAACGCTCGGAGGAATTCAATAAGGAACTGCGCGCACATTGGCAGGTAGCACAGCAGAAGGCGGCGCGATGAGAATAGCCGATCAGACGCGCAAGGCCGAGCAATTCCGAGCTCTGCATATTCCCGGAAAGCCGCTCGTACTCTTCAACATCTGGGATGCAGGCGGCGCCAAGGCCGTCGCCTCGGGTGGTGCCAAGGCGATCGCGACGAGTAGTTGGTCGGTCGCTAATGCCAACGGCTTCTCCGATGGCGAGCAAACACCGCTAATCTTGGCGATCGAAAATCTGCGGCGAATCGTCGGCGCGACAGACTTGCCGGTGACGATCGATTTGGAAAGCGGCTATGGCGACGCCTCGGAGATGGTCGGCGAGACTATAGGCTTGGCAATCGACGCGGGAGCAATTGGCTGCAACCTGGAAGACAGTTTTCCGGCGAATGGAAAACTCCGCAAGACAATCGATCAGGCCGATCGTCTCCGGCGGGCTCGACAGAAGGCCGACGCATCGGACATCCGATTCTTCATCAATGCTCGGACAGACGTGTTTTTCCAGGGACCGCCCGCCCAGCATGACGACGCCATGGTCGCTGAGGCGGTCGAAAGAGCCCGCGCATATGCGGAGGCCGGCGCGGATGGGTTCTTCGCGCCCGGTCTACTGGATATTACCCTGATCGCACGCCTCGCCGAAGCGTCGCCGCTTCCGCTCAACATTATGGTCGGCGATGCCACTCCTCCGCTGAGCGCACTATCAGGGCATGGCGTCGCAAGGGTGAGCCACGGGCCCGGCCCTTACCTCATGGCGATGAAGGCGCTGGACGAATCGGCGCGCGCGGCTACTGCGTGACGCGAACGGACCGGTGGAACTCGGCGATCCTGAGACAGAGAACTGAAAGCTCTGAGACCATTCAACTCATTGACAGAATTAAGGTCAGTTTCCTGGGGAGGGCGCGGCAGACAGAAATATTGGCGGAAATCGCCACGCTCGGATGCCATGGCGTGTTGGCACGGTTTCGGTTTCCATCCACTCGGTGCGACCAGTGCTCCTGTACAAAGGCAAGTGCTCTTCATCCAGCCTTTTAAACGCCTTACAGGTGATGCGCCACATGCTCACCGAGAGTCGACGCTCCTTCGTATGTGTTGAAGTTCGAGCAGGAGATCGAACGCTTTAACCATACGTTTTCGACCATTATCGGGGGAGGGACCTTCTACCGGGGCTGTTCTGAAATCGACCGGCTCTGTCGGACTTCCGTTTTGTTCCGATACATGCACCCGCCAGGCACGTCGCCGATGCATTAGAGATCGTGAGGGGCACGGACTTCATCATCATTCCGTAGACCAGCCAGAGCAAGACTGTGAGGAGATAGAGATACAGCATCGGATAGGATACATCCCGGGCACCGTACCGCCGCATTTTGAGCAGCTGGGGTACCAGGGTCACTGTGCCGCAAAGCGCCGCAACCATTCCAATCGCCAACTTCCAGTGTTCGAACGACATCTCGAATCTCCGAGCTGCAATACACCGAACCGATTTCGAACCGTTACTTCATCTTGGCGGTGAAATGTTGGAGTGCGACTGCTCCGAGAGCACCGGCAACACAGGTAACGGCAACGCGGCTAGTTCTTCCCGGAGTTGTGCCATGGACTGAAAGCGAATCGATGTGATCCCCAGCGCTCGGGATGCTCTTACGTTGGCCTCGTTGTCATCCACGAACAGTGTTTCCGACGGCCTGACACTCAGACCCTTGAGACAGTGTTCATAAATGGCCCTGTCAGGCTTGACCAACCGGACCTCACAAGACAGAACCTGGAATGTCAGTCGATTCAGCCACCTGAATTCCTGTCTTGCATGGACGGCCATGTCGGACATCATGTTGGAGAGCAGCCCGGTTTTCAGGCCACCCTCAGAAAGACACTCGATCCACCGAATCATTTCAGGATTCACTCTGCTCCACATTTCCACGTCCAACCTTCGGAGTTCCTCGATCTGGCTCGATGCGACCTTCACGTGGGCTTTTTCTGCGAACCGTCGCCAATGGGCTGCCGGCGTGAAATCACCTCGGTCGTAGGGCGCCCGGTCCGCGGGATACATGCCGCGAAAAAGACCCGAAGCGACGCCGAGTACGTCCGCCATCGCGGCGAACTCTTTCTCGCCAGGTGGAAAGCAGATGACTTCGCCGTAATCGAGAATCACCGCCTTAATCGGCGACGCTTTGGAACGACGATATCCGCTCGTTGTCAACAATTGCCAGCCCTTCGTTCGTTATCTTCCGGCATTCACATTGTTGCGTCCAATGAATCATTTGGTGCGCAGTGATAACATCTAGGCATGAACCTGGACCTATACGAACTCAAGTCCTTCAGCGTCTTGGCGCGAGAGCTGCACTTTCGCAGATCCGCGGAACATCTCTCCATGTCGCAACCCGCACTGAGCAAACAGATTCGAAGGCTAGAAGAAAAAGTAGGCGGAGCCCTTTTTGCGCGAACCCGCCGAAGGGTGACGCTGACGGAAGCCGGCAGAGTCTTGTTACCGTTCGCGGACAGACTCCTGAAAGAATCGGAATCGGCACTCGCGATTGCCAGAGACGCGAGCAAAGGCTGTGCCGGTACTCTCCGCATCGGATTCGGTCTCGCGACCGTTTCAGATATCCTCCCCCGGACGATTTTGCGTTTTAGCGCGAAATACCCGTCTGTAAAACTCCAGATGTGCGACATGTCCACTCCGTCGCAACTCACTGCACTCTTCGAGGAAACACTAGATCTCGGCATTTTGCGGTTGCCGATCGCATCTCCTGAACTCGAGACTTTGCCCTTGATTCGCGAGCGGCTTATTCTGGCAGTCCCCGAATCAGTCGACTACGGCCGCAGAGATAGGCTGTCCAATCTGCGCGATTCCCCATTCGTACTGATTTCCCGCTCCGCTTCAGCGACATTTCACGACCATGCGGTCAGTGTTTGCCGGTGTGCGGGCTTCACACCAACCATCGTCCAGGAAGCGAACGAAACGTTTACTGTTTTGAACTTCGTTCGTGCCGGATTTGGTGTGTCACTAGTGCAGAGCGCTGCCACCAGGATGCAGGTCCCGGGCGTCCGCTTCCACGAATTACGGATGCGGGAATCGGAATGGGCTATCGGGTTGGCTTGGAAACGCAGTTGCGAAAAGCGGGACCTCATCTTGAAGTTCGTAGAGACAATCCGAACTGTCGTTCGCAGTTCCCCGCTTCCAACCAGGAATACCAGAGCCTCACGCCGTCCCGCAAAATAAATGCAAGGCTACTTGTCTTTCGGTCCGGAATCAGCTAACATACTGACCGACTGGTATGTATAGCGAAACAATTTCGGCAAAGGCTCAGCAAAGCGCGGTTACCCGCAAGGCAATTCTCGACTCCTGCCGCCAGCTCTTTTCAAAGCACGGTTTTTCGACGACATCGATCGACGACATCGCCCGTGCCGTTGGAATCACGAAGGGCGCCGTCTACTGGCACTTCACCAGCAAAAAGGAGCTTTTTGAGGCGATTCTGGAACAGATCCGCACCCGATGGCAGGAAGTTGTGCAACGGCCACTGTCCATGGAGACTTCTCCGATCAGCCGCCTGGAGACGCTTTTTGCCTGTTACCTGAAGCTCTTCACGGAAGCTCCTGACCTTTGCCTTTTTCTGCAGCGCATCTTGCTCGAGCAGAACAAGGAGTTCTCGCCGCAAGTTGCTCGTGTCTTTGCTCAGACGGCACGCTTCATCAGCAAAATTCTCGAAGACGGCAAGGTGCAGGGCCTATTCAGAGCAGACATAGATTCCTTGGTCACGGCCCACATGATTCTCGGCAGCCTTTCCGGAGCTACGCAGCAGTCCCTCACGAACCGAACTCTGACCCTCGAAGCGCTACTTGACGAAGGCAAGAACATGACACTCGCACGTATCCGCAGGTAGGGATTTGTGAGAACAGCACTACGATTGAAGCCGAAGAACGCGAGGACGTGTTACGTCTGCGGCCCGGATAATCCCGGTGGTCTACGCGTCTCGTTTGCCGCGGACGGCCCCCGCGGCAGCCGCGCCCTCTACACGGCGCGCACTGAACACGAAGGATGGCCAGGGTTGCTCCATGGCGGTGTAACTTTTGCGCTTATGGACGAGGCTTTGGGCTGGGCTGTCTATTTCCAGGGCCTGTTCGGAGTCACCGCGAAGACCGAGGCGCGTTTTCGTCAGCCCATTCCCATCGGAGTGAAACTCATCGTCAGAGCGTGGACAGTTAGCCTGCGGCGGCGAATTGTGACGGCCCGTGCGGAAATCCGCGTTGACGCGAGGGATGGAGTGCTAGTCGCAGAGGCCGACGCTACGATGTTCATACAGGATTCGGAGCACTTCGACCATGACTGAGCGCATTGTCTTTCTGGATCGTTCGGCGATTCCCACAACCTTCCGCAGTCCCCGGTTTCCCCATGTTTGGCAGGACTACCCGGATACGCCCGCTGCCCTCGTGGTGGATCGCCTTCGGGATGCCACGATTGCTATCACAAACCGCGTGCAGTTGAAGGAGGATGCCCTTGCCCTCCTTCCCAAGTTACGCCTCATCGCCGTTGCTGCGACAGGCCACGACATCGTCGACATCGATGCTTGCGACCGGTTCGGTCTCTGCGTAGCGAACGTGCGCGACTGGTGCACCACGTCGGTCGCGGAACATGTCTTTGCACTCATTTTCTCGTTGCGAAGAAAACTCTTCGAAGCCCGCGACGTGACAAGATCGGGCGCATGGCAACGATCGGCAGGTTCCTTGGTGCCTACGTTGCCACCGCCCTGTGACCTTTCCGGATCGCAGATTGGACTTGTTGGCCACGGGGCAATAGCCAGGCGCGTTGCCCAACTCGCGACGGGTCTGGGAATGAGAGTCCAAATCAGTGAGCACAAGGGCTTTGCCGACGTGCGAGCTGGCCGCGTCCCATTCGACACCATCCTCCGCGAGAGCGATATCGTGTCTCTCCATTGCCCGCTAACAGAAGAGACGCGTGGTTTGATCGGGGCAAGTGATCTCGCGCTCATGAAGCCGACAGCGCTACTGATCAATTGTGCGCGAGGCGGAATCGTCGATGATCACGCACTTGCCAGCGCGTTGGCCAATGGCGAAATCGGGGGCGCGGGCCTCGATGTGTTGGGCGAGGAGCCGCCTCGGAACGGGAATCCACTCCTGGATCTGACTGCCGGCAATCTCGTCGTCACCCCACACACCGCGTGGGTAAGCGAGTCGGCTCTAGCGACGTTCTCAGAACAATTGATTCAAAATCTCGAATGTTTTGTCTCAGGACGTCCACAAAACGAATTGACGAGGGGGCTCAGTGAAGGCAGCGGGACTTTCACGCCTACGAAAGTGGCCTCATATGAGTGACGGCCAACCACCCGATAGCGAGAGTCTATCTAGGAGTTCTACATATGCACATGGAACGCACGCTTGAAAAAGTCTCGGTAGACGGCGGCACAACCGCCTCCGTCTCGTCGGACCGGTGTGTGATTTTGCTCGATCGGAACCTTCCCATCGGACAGGCGGCGAACGCAGCAGCTGTAATTGCTGTCACGATAGGGCGGCGCCACCCTGTTCTCGTCGGCGAGCAACTGGTCGACGCATCAGGCTTCACGCACCCAGGTCTGGTTTCCATCGGTATCGCAGTCCTCGCTGCATCGAGAGAGGATCTGCGGGACCTTAGGTACAAAGCGATAGAAGCCGGGTGTGACGTCGTCGACTTGCCGGCGGCGGGCCAGCAGACCACCAACTACCACGCTTTCCGGGAGATGGTCGCCGTGGTAGAGACTCGAAACTTAGAATACGTCGGAATCGCTTTGATTGGCCGGAAGAAAGAAATCAGCAGGATCGTCGGGCGCCTTGCGCTGCTGAAATGAATATCTCCTTCATTTGGGTTGCCGATGGGAGTTCGGAAAACTTGCGTCTTCGTCATCGCTAAGATCGGGGCTCCCCTTGATGTTTATTGTTCCTCCTCGGACGCCTCTAGTTTCTTGAGGGCCATCGCCGCGGAATGGGATTTGCCCCATTTGCACATGGCATCTAACAAGGGACGCAGTGTTTCTCCGAGTGGCGTGACGCTATAGACGACGCGTGGAGGCGTGTCGGGATAAACTCTGCGCGCCACGATCCCCGAGCATTGAAGTCCCCGCAACTGTTGCGACAATGTCTTTTGCGTGATTCCAGGCACACATCGCTTCAATTCAGAAAAGCGCTTTTCACCCTGGAACAGATGTTCGAGAAGCGCCGGCTTCCAGCGCCCCCCAAGGACGCGTGTCGTTGTTTTTCCCACCTAGTTTCTATACCAGGTACCACTTCCATGCCATGAATTCTCATGAAACGTCTTCCCGCCTATTTTCATCTATTCGAGCCTGAGCCTATTGCTCGGAGGTTCTTGTCACCGTGCCGCGATCTTTGCTCTTTTCCCACTTCGCTTACGAATACGGCGACTGCACTTTCGTGTCGCGGGTTGGAAGATCCGCCCAAGTCACGCGCTTGAACTCTTGAGATTCCGTCGAGGCGGCAAATTCCACTAATCGGGAGGGAGACAATTGAAGGCCATTGTTTTCGACGAAATTGGTTCACCGTTAGATGTTCTCCGATTCCATGACGTACCGATTCCCGCGATCAGGGACGACGAAGTATTGGTGAAAATGGTTTCCGCGTCGATTAACCCAGGGGATTTTCTCTTCATTCAAAATCTGTACCCGGAACCGAAGAAGCCTCATTTCCCGGGTCAGATTGCAGGAAATGCCGGCGCGGGCGTGATAGCGAAAGCCGGAAAGAAAGTATCTCTTACGCCCGGAACACTGGTCGCTTTCTACTACTACAACACGTGGGCCGAATACGCTGCTGTCCCTGCGGACTGGCTGATCCCTCTGCCTGCGACCTTGCCCCCCGAGAAAGCCAGTCAGTTCCAGAACGCCATCACGGCCTGGGATCTGCTTCGTGATTCCGAAGCCCAGCCAGAGAAATGGCTTGCGGTGACAGCGGGCAACTCCAGCGTCGCTACCAAGATTTCGCAATTTGCGAATCTGGAAAAGGTGAATGTCCTCTCGATCGTAAGGCGAGCAGAGACCGGCCTGGACCTGAAGGCTTGGGGCGCCCGCGAAGTCATTGAACTCTCGACTGCTGGGGGGAATCTCCCTGAACGGATCAAGGAAATCACAAACAACAAAGGCCTCGATGCTGTCATCGACTGCGTGGGTGGTCCACTTCTGGCGGATCTGATTCGTACTCTTGCTTCTTGGGGCGGCAAGGTTGTGATTTATGGAGGATATAGTCCTCTGAACTTCGAGCTTCACAATTTCGACATACTGATGAAAGGCGTGACCATCAAACCGTACGCTTATCGCTACTTTTTCACTCCTCCCAAGAAAGAAGACCGAAAGACACTTCAAGAGATCGCGGAAGTGTTCGCCCAACCAGAATTCAAAGTTCGTGTGGGCGGGATGCATCGGCTCGAAGACTTCAAAGCGGCCATCGAGGAAACCCTCAATCAGCCTGAGCGCGGGAAGAGATTCTTTTCGATGTCGAACGGGAACGCGTGAACTTATGAAAGCGTTGATTGTCCATGCTCATCCCGAACCGCAAAGCTTTTCGAGCTCTTTGGCGCGTGCCGCTGCGGACGCACTTTCCGCTGCCGGTCATGACGTCCGTCTAACCGATCTTTATGCTCGCCGTTTTGATCCGGTCTCCGACCGTCGCAATTTCACGCTCGCCAAAAACCCAGAGTATTTCAAGCAGCAGATGGAAGAAGCACACGCGACCGAGCACGACGGCTTTGCAGGGGACCTGCTAACGGAAATGGAAAATCTAGAATGGTGTGACGCACTGATCTTCTGCTTCCCGCTCTGGTGGTTCGGGATGCCCGCCATCCTGAAGGGGTGGGTCGACCGCGTCTTCGCTTACGGACGGATCTATAACTCGTCGAAGATTTACGAGACCGGACTCGGCAAGGGTCAGCGGCGTGGCTTGGTTCTGATGACCACCGGTGGAGGAGAGAAAAGCTATGGCGGACGCGGGGTCAACCCTCCGCTGGAGTCCATCCTCGTTCCAATCCAACACGGAATCTTTTGGTTTAACGGCTTCCAGCCGCTTGAACCATTCGTAGCGTGGAGCGTGGCGCACATTACCGATGAAGACCGTCACGAAATCCTGACGCGGCTTCGCGCAAGGATCGCAACGATCTTTGACGAGTCTCCGCTGGAACTCCCTCGTCTCGCGGATTTCCCCGGTTATGGAGGACTAGACCTCAAGAAGCGTTTCGCCGTAACCATTACCCGCCAAACCGAGCCCGATGCCGCTTATCGCAGTCTTGTCGCCGCCGAGCGGAAGCGCGTTGCCGAATTACGCCGCCTGGGCTTTCTCACCACCGCGGCATTTCCGACGGACGACGAACCCCGGTGGCGCGCGTTTCTCGAGGTTCGAGCGGCATCACGCGAGGAAGCACAGCGGGAACTTCTAACGCTCCCGCTGGCACCTTATCTCGATTTCCAGATTACCGAGATCCGCTAGAGAAGGTTCTTGCTTCGATGTCATGAGGCGACGTCAATGACCACTTTGCCGAAAGCGCCGCACTCCAGGTGGCGGAACGCGGAGAGAGCTTCGCCGAAAGCGTAGACGCGATCGATGACCGGCCGCAGCTGAAATTTGGTGAAGGCCTTGTTCATTTCTTCAAAAGCGCGACGAGGGCCAGCGCCTCCGATGCCGCGAATGACCATTTCCTTGTGGAGCATGGGAACGATCTCAATGGCCGATGTGGGTCGTTCAAGGAATCCGATAACCGAGATTTGTCCGGTTACCTTTACGGCCTTTATGGACCGTGCGAGACTGTCGCCACCAACCACCTCAAGAACATGATCGACTCCCTTTTGCGAAGTTAGGTCGAGCACGGCCTCTTCCCAGTTCGGCACGCGAGCGTAGTTAATTCCATGTACTGCGCCGAGAGCTTTCGCGCGAGCCAATTTCTCCTCGCTACTTGAGGTGACTATCGCCTTCGCGCCGAGTGCCGTTGCCAATTGCAGGCCGAAGATGGAAACGCCGCCCGTACCCTGGATCAATACCGTCTGACCCTCCTTCAGTTGTGCCTTCTCGACTAACGCGTACCAGGCGGTCAGCGCCGCGATCGGAAGAGTCGCGGCCTCGTCGTCAGTCAGGTAATCGGGCTTGGCAACGAGAGCCTGTTCATCAAGCACGATGTATTCCGCCAACGCCCCGGAAATCGTGTTCCCCAGCGTGTGAACGGATCGATCGGCTTGAGGCGGTCCGTCAAGCCACCGCGTCGCGTAATGCGTTACAACCCTGTCCGCCGCACGAAATCGCGTCACATTCTTTCCCGTCTCAACAACTTCTCCGGCAGCATCTGCCACAGGAACCACAGGAAAACGCAAACCGGGATTATACAATCCGTCGTACAGCAGCTTGTCCCGGTAGTTCAGGGAGACCGCACTTACGCGGATCAGCGCCTCATTCGGGCCCGGCTTTGGGACCGGCCTTTCCGCCAGTTTCAGATGTTCCAAGCCAAACCCGCTCAATTCCCACGCTTTCATGTTCTTTCTCCGTTCTTCGAATGTTCCATTGTTCGACTACACTCGAATGATGGAATAAAGAAGCAGTCTGTGTCAAGATAAGGAAGGAAATAGGAGGGCGCCATCCGAACGTATCTGCCAAAAGAACCGCGAAGGGATGAACTCGAGATTTCTTCGGTCCTCTATGCCCTCAGCGACCCCATCCGGCTCGATATCATCCGGCAGCTCTCCGCTGCGGAGTCCCTGGCCTGCGGAAATTTTCGCATCGAAAAACCGAAATCGTCTCTTTCGCACCATTTCAGAGTCTTGCGGGAATCCGGCGTCATTGCGACTCGCCGTGAGGGAACCGCCCTCCTGAACAGCCTGCGCCGTCAAGATCTCGAATCGAGATTCCCAGGCCTATTGAAAGCTGTAATTGGAAGCGGCCCCAAGCGAACTCGGAGCGTTCGTCCTTAGATAGCAGCGGGAATCTATTTGCCAACCGGCAAGGATTGGTCGATCACGAATTCCGCGAACTTGAGAACCTCCGCGTTTGAGGAAAAGGGCAACCGGCCGGTAATGGCAAGCTTGGCGATACCGTGGACCATGGTCCAGGCGAGCAACGCCAGTTGACGTAAATCCCCCGACGGCAATCGGCCCGCGTCCTGACCACCCTTGACGAAGCTCATCAAAGTGCCAAAGGCCTGTTCCGCCGCGGCTGCGGAATCTGGATGCTTCCGCTTCGATATCGGCGCATCAAACATGACCGTGAAATGTTCGGGTCTGCGCAGGGCAAAGGTCACGTAGCCTAATCCGGCATGCTTGAGCCGATCGAGAGCGTCCGATCGCTGCCCGGCCGCCTCCACCATCGCTTCCGTTAATTCCCGAAAACCCTGGGCGGCGACCGCGGCCATCAGATCGTCCCGATCGCGAAAATGGCGATACGGCGCGTTATGCGAGACGCCTGCCCGGCGCGCTACTTCGCGCAGGGTAAACGCGGTCGGTCCGACCTCGGCGATCAACCGGATCGCCGCCTCCAGCAGTGCTTCCCGTAAGTTTCCGTGGTGATAAGGTTTCGGGCGACGCATCTTCCTCCTTCGCATTATATCCAGAGTGTTGACATCGGCAACATGAGCTTTGGGTGCCACCGCCCGCGTGCAAATGGCTCCTAGCCGTGCCCCCAAAAAATAGATACAACCATGTTGACACGGGCAACATCGTAAGTGTAGCATGTTGGCAGTGCCCACATCCAGCGGCCTTTGGAACCAGCCGGGTGCCGCCCAAGTGGACCACGAGTTTTCGCAAGGGAGAGGTGCAATGCATACAGAACAGCAAATCAGGCCCGGTCGCAGTTTTCTCCAAGGGAACTCCTTTTTTAGCGAAAAACCCGCTCTTGTTGCGGCTATGTTGATCGCTGCCGCCCTTCTTTGTTTTATTGGCGTCGAGCAAAGCTCAGGCAACGGCGGCGAACGGGCTGTCCCGGCGCAAGACGATCACGGCACCGGCGTCAGCCGCGCGGCGATCGAGAAATTCTGGACCATCTACCACGGCAATGACTACGCCGCGATTCCGGAAGCGCAAGAAGAACTACAAAAGGCAATCCAGTCCGATCCCAACAACCCAACGCTCTATGCGTTGCTCGGTGCCACTCACTTCTGGCATGTTGGCGAGTTCACGCGCGATCCGAACTGGAAGGCCCACCAGGACGTTCTGGCGCAGGACATGCCCACCGCGGCCAGCCTATTCCAAAAAGCGCTGGATCTCGACTACTACACTCAGCACCCCATTGGACACATCAACGACGACCACCTGCCGGGATATTTGGGAATAACGACAGTCCACACCGGACAGGAGTTTAACAATCTCAATCTCATCGCCAAAGGTGACGGCGTGCTCGACTTTGCCGCCTATCAATTCCCGGAATTCAACAATTTCAATCGCTGGGCGGCCCACCTTGACGATGCAAAGGACAGCGAGAGCTACCAGAAGGCATTGGACTCGCTGTGGCAGTCCATCGATGCGTGCATCGGAACCCAGATCGATCGCACAAATCCCGACATGAAGCCTTATCTCCATCTCGTGACCTCGGTTGGCCGGAAGAAGGCTTGCTGGTGGGAAGGCGATATCGCCCCGTACGGATTTGAAGGACTGGTCCTGAATTTGGGCAATGGCCTAGTGAAGGCGGGGCAGGTCGATGCCGCGAGAGTGATGTACGCGAACGCGAGGTATGCCGCCAATTATGAGACCTGGCCGTATCGCGACGTTCTGGAAACCATAGCCGCCTCTGACCTCCATGCCCGCGCGGCGCTGTATGCCCCCGGTGCGAACTCCCAGAACGCTCCTCCACTGAACGTCCCCAATCGTAGCTGCGTGTATTGTCACGCGACGGTCGGGGAATCCAGGGCTCGGTAATGGGTCAACTCCCGGGAATTACCACGCGTTGCGCGCATTTCGCTTCGCTCGGAATTCAAATTTTTGGAAAAGGAGAATGCAAGTGAAAATTAAGTTTTCGATCCTAGGTTTTGCTGTTTTGCTGTTCCCGGTCCATTCGTGGGCCCAGAATGCCGCGGGCACGACGCCAGCGTTCGGCGGCAATGCCCAATCGTCTGGTGTCGAGGGCAAGTTTCGTTACTACATCACCGAGACGTATCTGAATCCGAGCGTCTTCACGGCTCCGGCATTTCGTGCAGGGATTCGCATGGCGAATCCTCCGGGCAAAGGGGCTACGCAGTATCCCCCGGAATGGAGGCAGGGCGCCGAGGCTTTCGGGCGTAACTACGGCGACGCGGTCGCACAGCGTGTAACGTTTCAGACAGCACGTTTCGCCACCGGAGTCATTACTCATGAAGACCCTCGCTATATCCCATCTTCGAGCCACAACGTGCTTGCGAGAAGCCTTCACGCGCTGACGTTCACCTTCGTCGATCGATCCGATTCCGGGCGTGCGATGCCCGCCTTCTCAAACTTCGTGGGTGCGACAGCCGCGGGATTCGTTGGGAATGCCTATCTGCCGTCCGGCTTCAACAACGCCACACATGCGGGTCAGCGGGCGACTCTTCAGTTCGGGTTCACCGCCGCGGGGAACCTCTTTCGCGAGTTTGCGCCGCAAATGCCCAAGCCCGTACGCACGGTATTCCAGCTAATTGCCCGGTGATGACGATTCGAGTTTTACGGAGGCGAACATGACTCTACTTTTCAGCCTAAGCAACTTGCTGGTGTTGCCCTTCTGGGCCTTGATGATTCTGCTGCCGCGCTGGCGTTGGACAGGGCGCATCCTGCGTTCCCCGTTTGTGAGTGCTGCTCCGGCGCTTCTTTACGCTGCGCTGGTGCTCCCGCGGCTGGGTACGATCTGGCCGGCAATAGCAAGACCCACGATCGGTGGCGTCGCGACGCTGCTCGGTTCGCCCGAGGGCGCCACCATCGCCTGGGTTCACTTCCTGGCCTTCGACCTGTTCGTCGGCCGCTGGATTTATCTGGACAGCCAGGAGCGGCGGCTCAGCCCGCTGCTGATGGCGCCAGTGTTGTTTCTCACTCTCATGCTCGGTCCGTTTGGATTCCTCATCTACCTTGTGCTTCGCGCGCTTGCGACTTCGCGCGAAGCAGGCAAAAGTAGCATCCAGACTTCCGCGGCACGCTTGAACGGCAGCGAGTCCTCCATCAACGGAACGCAAGTTGGACTACGAACAGGAGATCCAACTGAGACGCTCTTGCAGCGCGCTTGGCGCACCAACCGGCCGTTGACGATGCTCGGCGTGGCGATGATTCTCGCTTTTCTCGCGGCACTCGCCGGAATCCTGCTCGATCATCGCGTCATCACCGGTGCACCGGCGTGGCTGAAACCAGCCAAATTCGCCATCTCCGTCAGCCTTTACTGCTTCACCTTTGTTTGGCTGCTCGGGTTTGTCAAGACGCGCCCCCGCCTCGCCCGTGTCGCTGCCAATGTGACTGCCGTCAGCTTCATCGTGGAGATGACGGTGATCCTCATGCAAGTGGCGCGTGGCACGACAAGCCATTTCAATTTAACGTCGCCGTTGAATACCTTCCTGTGGCTCACGATGGGAGCGTTCATCGTCGTCGTGTGGACGATGAACTTGTTGCTGGCGATCATACTTCTCTTCGAGCGGATTCCGGACCGGCCGTTCGCCTGGTCACTGCGACTCGGGCTGCTCGTTTCTCTCGTTGGTATGGCCGGCGGGTTCTTCATGGTTCGGCCTACGCACGAACAGCTGGTGGCTATTGCTGCAAACCACGGCCCACGCATCGTCGGCGCGCACAGTGTCGGAGTTGCCGACGGCGGTCCCGGGTTACCGGTCGTCGGTTGGAGCACGGCTGGCGGGGATTTGCGGGTTGCTCATTTCTTGGGCATACACGCGATGCAGATCTTGCCTTTCTTCGGGTGGCTCGTCGCGCGCCGCAAGAACTGGTTCGCGTACTTCAACGAAATCCACCGTCTGGCTCTGGTATGCACGGTTGGATTCGCTTACTTCGGGATTGTCCTGCTGCTGCTCTGGCAAGCACTGCGCGGACAATCGGTGATTCATCCCGACGTTCAGACACTGACGGTCGGCGCTGTTCTGCTGGCGCTTGCAGGACTCTCCACGTTGGTCATCGCCGCACACGCGAAACGTGGGGACACCAATCGAACTGAAGTCGATTCGAGCGCTGTCTCTCGCAATGCGGAGCACCTACTCGAAAGCTGAGCACGCGCTCATGTGAATATGAGGAGGAATTATGAATCAAGAGCCAACAAAATCCTCTCCTGACAGAAACGACGGCAAGATGGGCCGCCGGTCGCTGCTGGGGATGACCGCTGCGGGATTGGCCGGATCACTCGTCGCCTGTGCCACGGCTCCGAATAACTCCACAACATCACCCGCGCCGCGGCGCAGATTCGAGGGCAAGGTCGTACTCATTACGGGTGCAACCTCGGGCATAGGGCGCTCTGCCGCACTGCAATTTGCGGCCGAAGGAGCAAAGGTCAGCTTCTGCGGGCGCAGGGAGAAACTTGGACAGGATGCTGAGAACGAAATCCGGTCCCGCGGCGGAGAAGGTTTCTATATCCGAGCGGATGTACGCCATGAAAGCGATGTACATGCTTTCGTCGACCAGACAGTTCAAAAGTACGGCCAGCTGAACGTGGCGTTCAACAACGCAGGCATCACGATCGAAAGACCGCTTCACGAATACAGTTCCGAAGAGTGGGACGATGTGGTCAATACGAACCTTCGCGGTGTTTTCCTCGCACTGAAGTACGAAATCCCGCACATGCTCGCGAGTGGCGGCGGCAACGTCGTGGTCACCTCATCCTCGAACGCGATCGCGACTACGGAAAAGCGCTCCGCCTACGCCGCCAGCAAGCGAGGACTCGTGGGGCTCGTCCAGTCGGCGGCGCAAGACTACGCGGCCAAGGGGATTCGCGTGAATGCCCTCATCCCCGGCACGACCGACACGGAATTGGTGCGCAGGGCTGCCGGAATGGAACACGTTCCGGATGCCGTCTGGGAAACGCTTGCCAAGCAATGGGCAAAGTCTCATGTGCCGGGCCTCGAGAGAATGGCCAAAGCAGAAGAGATAGCCGCGTTCGCGCTCGTTCTGGCTTCCGACGACCACCCTTACATGACCGGCGCACAAATGGTCGTTGACGGAGGGAAGACCGCCCATGGCGGTTAACGTTTCGCCCAGCAAATCTCGGAAAACAGGAAGGAAAGGACCAATGAATCGAAAAACAATCAAAATCAGTCAGGTTGCGGCCGCTGTTCTTTCGTTGTGGCTGTCGGCGCCATGCGCGCCGCTCACCGCACAAACAAAGGATACCGGAACACTCACTGTTCGCGTCACCGGTGCGAGAAATACCAAGGGCAAGATCGGCGTAACACTATTTCAGGACGCCCAGGGTTTTCCCGATGACACGTTGAAGGCCGTCCGGCAGCAGAGTGTCGACATCGATCCCAACACCATGAGCGCGCAGGTAACGTTCAGGGATCTTCCCCCGGGCACCTTCGCTGTCTCGGTCCTTCACGACGAAAACGGCAACGGAAAGATGGACAAGAACTTTGTCGGAATGCCCAAAGAGGGCTACGGCGCTTCCAACAACCCCAAGAAGAAAAAGCGCGCACCCACGTTCGACGAAGCGAAATTCTCTTTGAACAGTTCGGAACAGGCCATCGAAATCAAGCTGATCTATTAGAAAGGGCGACCGGCCTCGCACTGAGTTGCCCAACATAGGAGAAAAGAATATGAGTAAGGAAAAAGTAGCTCTTGTAACAGGGGTCTCTTCGGGAATCGGACGAGCCATCGCCGGTCTGCTTTCCCGCCACGGTTTCCGAGTCTTCGGGACCGCCAGGGGGAATGGCGGAGCCAAGAGAGCTCTCGAGAATGTCGAGCTGGTCCACGTCGATGTTCGCGACGATGAGTCGGTCCATTCTTGCGTGCGCACAGTTCTTGACCGGGCCGGACGAATCGACGCCCTGGTCAACAACGCTGGGTACACGCTCATTGGCTCGCTCGAAGAGACGACGATCAAAGAAGCGAAGCAGCTGTTTGATACCAACTTTTTCGGAGTCTTGCGAATGACCCAAGCGGTGCTCCGCTTTATGCGAGACCAGCGATCAGGTCGTATCGTGAACATCGGATCGCTTGTAGGTTTCGTTCCAGCGCCGTACCAGGGAATTTATTGCGCGAGCAAACATGCATTAGAAGGGTACTCCGAATCCCTAGACCATGAAGTGCGCCAGCTTGGAATTCGCGTATCCGTCATCGAACCGGGATTCACACGCACGAACATCGCACAGAACAGCCAAATTGCTGCCGCTCCATTGGACGTTTATACAGAGGGCCGCAACCGGGTCCTTCAAGCGGTCGCACAAAACATTGCGAAAGGTGCCACGCCTGTGGGAGTGGCAGAGATCGTGTTGAAAGCTCTGACCAGCGAGTCGCCACGATCCCGGTATCCGGTCGGCCGGGAGGTCAAGTTCGTCGGCGGCCTGCGAAAGTTCGCCCCTTCAAGTCTCTTCGACAGGGGCCTTCGAAAGCAGTTTCGGCTGGACGCTGCCTGACCACAGGAGAACCCAGCTTCTTTAACAAATTCAACTCAACTCGGAAAAAGGAGCCTTCCATGAAATGGAGAAATGCAGTTGCTTTGATGGCATTGCTGAGCGTATTCGCGACAGAAGCGTTGGCGGCGGAAAAGTTTGCCTGCGCCGAATATTTTCAGGCGACACCCGCCGGGCAGAAGAAAGCCGAAGCTGGAGTCAAGGGAACGCTCATCTTCGACGGGAACTCGAAGAAAGTGGAGTTCCTGAATCCGGCAGGCGCGGCGGCTTTCAGCATCAACTACGACGCAATCCGCAGCATGCAATACGAAAGGACGGGACAGCCGCGGTACCTGGCGGCAGTAGTGATCTCGCCCGCTTTTCTGCTGACACGCGCAAAGAAGCACTATCTGACGATCGCGTACAACGACCAGTCCGGCGAAGCCCATTCCGTGATCGTGCGATTGAACAAAAGGAATGCACGAAAAGCAGTCGCGACGGCCACGGCGCAAACCAGCAAATCGGTAGAGCGGATCGAGGAGAAATAAGACACCGGGAACGAACTTTCGTTCGAAGGAAGGGGCGGCTTGATTTCCACTACTCCATCATCTCCGGTCGAATTGAGCAGGGCGTGGCTCACGCAAGCGCTCCAGACGTGCGGCTCTCTTCAATCTGCCGAGGTTTCGAGTTTCGAAGTTGAACCGATTGGCGGAGGAAGCAGCTTCCTCCGCCAGCTGCTTCGAATTCATCTGAGTTATGACGCAGTTGAGTCTGAAGCCCCTTCTACTCTCATCGCCAAGTTCCCCTCGGGAATTCCGGCCGTCCACCAATTGGCTCTGAGAACGGGTATGTATCTTCACGAGGTGTCCTTCTACCAGGAGTTGAGCGAGCGGCCTGGCATCGGGATTCCACGATGCTATTTCGCTGGAGTAGATCAAGAGCGAAGCGGTTTTTTGCTTTTGCTTGAAGATTTGAGAGACGGGGCCTTTGGAGATCAACTTGAGGGTTGCACCCCGGGTCAGGCACAGCATGCTCTGGCCGAACTGGCCCGGTTTCATGCTCATTGGTGGAATCGTCCCAAACTCAAGCAACTTCCCTGGCTTCGAACAAGCACGCCCGAAATGCGCGATCGCCTTCAGGCGATGTACGAAGCTCGCTGGCCCACTTTTCTCGCTCAGGCAGACTCCCTTCTGACGCCGTCGGCACGTTCTTTCTGTCCGACCCTGGCCAGGAGTCTACGTCCGTTGCTCGAGAACGCAGCCAACAGAAACCATTTCACGCTAGGGCATGGTGACTTTCGCGTGGATAACGTCTTCTTCCCGGCGAGTGCGTCCGCCGCCAGGCCGTTAGTCGTACTCGATTGGCAGCGAGTGAATCGAGCTTGGTCGGGAACGAATGACATCGCCAATTTTATTGCCATGGGATTGTCCACGGAAGACCTCATTGCACACCGGGAAGGGCTCTTACGATCTTATTACGCAGAATTCGAAAAACTTGGAATCGACGACTATTTCTTTTCCGATGTACGGGAAGGATACCGAGTATCTCTGCTCGAGACCCTTCTCTTCGTGATCGTCGCATCGGGCCTAATGGAAGTCGGAGACGGCAATCAGCGTTCGACAAGTCTCGCGGTTGTCATTTTCGTCCGCTTGCTGAAAGCCATCGAAGAGGGGGGCGCGTGGGAGCTTCTGGAGTGATTCGTTCTCGTCGGGAACGAGCGGCTGTAAGAAAAGGAACTCGCCGTGATGCGCGCGCCGTACAGCTTTAGATCCGTTAGGGCTGATCCCGAATCTGCCGTCTCGAGTATCCATGTGGAATTGACCATGAAGAGCGACATTGCTGCGCTTTTGCCTGTCGTCGACGAGCTCATGCTCCTGATCAGGAAATCACGTTGCGTTCCTGGCGGCGAACGAGACGTCGAGTGCGCTCTTCGTGAAGCCTTGGACAACGCGGTAGTTCACGGAAACCGAGAGGACCCAGATAAACAAGTTCACATCAGCTGCCGTTGTGAGCCAGGCAAGGAGTTGTCCGTTGTCATCCGGGACGAGGGACCAGGCTTTGATCCCACGAAAGTTATGTCTTCAGCGATCATGAAAGGCGCCCAATCCGGTATTCCCTTGATGAGACTGCTCATGGACGAAGTTCACTTCGAACAAGACGGGCGAGAGGCACACATGCGCAAACGCGCGGCTACAATGAAAGGCAGCTGATCTGCGTGGCAAGCCTGTTCCTTTCGCTGGCATCAGCAACGAACGGCAGTGCGAAGTCAGATATAGCCGCGGACAAGCCAGCATCTCGCGAGGCTAGGAGGAAAGAATGAAATTCGCCCGAATCGCATATGGCGTTGCCGCAGCGTATGGGTTCATCGCGTTGACGCCGCTATATTTTCTCCTTGGGAAAATTGGCCACGATGCGCCGCCCCCGGTCACCCATCCTGAGTTCTATTACGGTTTTGTGGGTGTCGCAATCCTGTGGCAAATGGTCTTCGTACTTATCGCACGAGACCCAATTCGCTACCGATCCATCATGCCGATCACGATTCTGGAAAAACTCATCTATACGGTTCCTGTTGTCTTGCTTTATCTGCAGGGACGAGTCGACGCCAGGCTCGTTCCGCCTTCGCTGATCGATCCTGTGTTCGGAGTGTTGTTCGTCCTCGCGTATTTCCGGACGCCCAGACCCGCCAGCGGCTGAGTGATTTTTGGAGTTATGCACATTTTTCCCGCTCGCCTTGAATTTCTCCTCTAATTTTTCCGGAAAACCCCAGGAGGAAAGAATGGAACAATCCACAGATGCACAGAAAGGTGCCCGCAAAAAGGCTCGGGTCTTCGACCTAGCCGTAATGGAGAGAGTGCCGGTTGCGGACCTCATTGGATTCCGTGTGACTGAGGCAAAAGATGGACGCGCCATCGCCACTTTGGAAGCAACCGAGAAGCATGCAAATCCGATGGGAACGCTTCACGGAGGAATTCTCTGTGATGTGGCCGATGCGGCGATGGGAATGGCATTCGCAAGCACTCTCGGCGAGGAGGAAACATTCACAACGCTCGAGCTCAAAATCAATTTTTTCCGGCCCGTATGGAACGCCAAACTCACGGCAGAAGCGCAGGTCATACACAGAGGAAAGACCCTTGGCTATGTGGAATGTGAGGTTCGCGATGAGAACAACAAACTCATCGCCAAAACAAGCTCGACATGCTTGGCATTGAATGCAACCAAGGGCGCTGGCCGTTAGCGGTTCAAAGCGAGTCTCTTCAGCGCCTCGAGTATCAGGAACGGCCGATGGCTGTTGGTGCAACTTCTGTTCACTTAATTTCCGCTTGTCATCTGTGCCGGAATCAGCTGACCAAGGAGCCAGGATCCCAGCGCTTCGTTGAAGGCGCCCGGTTGTTCCAAATTCGGCATGTGGCCTGCGTTTTCAATTACGGCAAGCTTCGCCCCCGGAATTTGTTCGTGAAGCTGTTCAGCTAATTCGACGGGCGTATAGACATCCTCTCGGCCAACGACAACAAGGGTCGGAACCTGAATCTGCTTGAGCACGGGCAGATAGTCCACGCGTTGTGCACGCCCTCGGAGCGCCGCGGCCGCTCCGCGACGAGGAGTCGTGACCATCATTTCCATCACGTGTGTCGCCACCTCAGGCATCCGCTCAGCGTTGGCCGGAGTAATCATCTTGGTGAACTCTTCCTGGGCGTAGGTAACCATCCCTTCCTGTTCGAGACGATCCGCAGTCGTAAATCGCCTCTGTCTCCGCTCGGCGCTATCTAACCCGGCGAAAGTATCCGCGAGCAGGAGGGCTTGGATTCGGTCCGGAGCTTGCCGGTACATCTCCAATACGATTTGGCCGCCCATCGACAGCCCGCCGAGAACGAACTCACGAACCCCCAGAGAATCCATGAGCGCAAGATTGTCCGCCGCAAAGGTCTCTAACCTCGTTTCGCAAGCGTCGTCCGAAAGTGAGCTCTTGCCATAACCACGGAGATCAGGCACCAGAACACGATAGTTGTCCCTCAAATAATCCACCTGCGGTTGCCACATGGTGTGATTGAAGGGATGCCCGTGAATCAGCAAAACATTGCGCCCATGATCACCGGCATCGCTATAGAAGAGTTCAATTCCGTCTATTTTGGAGGTGCGTTTCACTTTAACCCAGTCTCCTCGCTGCACGTCGTTCGGCCGCGCCACGAACGGACGCCCACGCCTATCCTCTCGAACATGAGACGTGAACTAACGATTGTCACTGCCGCAAAACCGATCTTGTAGCTCCAAATTGCCTCCCAGTGCGAACGCCAAATAATCTTGCGTGCCGGGATACCTGCGACCCAACAGATAACGAGCGGCCCTAGTCAAACCTAGCCGCGACCCCTGTCACAACTGGCGATGCTATCCGGTCTTATAGGTATGAGACTTTTCGTGATTGGTGCCAACGGTAGAACTGGAACTGAAATTATCGATCTCGCACGCATGCGGGGCCACGAGATCACCGCGTTTGTCCGTTCTCCACAAAAACTCGCGGCAGCCACCTCAGTTAGAGTGGTTCAGGGTGATCCCCGCCGCTCAGAATCAATCGTGGCCGCCCTCCCAGGCCATGACGCCGTGTTGTCTGCCATCGGTCCGCCCCCGCGGGAGGCTTTCCGCCCGAGCACGCTGGTCGCGGATTGCGCACGTGCAACCGTACAGGCCATGGCCGTTACTGGCGTCACTCGTCTCGCCATCGTTTCCGCTGCCATCCTTTTCCCGGAAAAGGGTCTCTACTTTGCGTTCTTTCGATGGCTTACCCAGCACCACGCACGTGACCTCCTGGCGATGGAAAGCATCGTTAAATCGACGGGTCTTGCGTGGACGATCGCGCGGCCGCCTCGGTTGACGAAATCGGCCGATGCAAGGTTCCGCGCGCTTCGAGACGGACTGCCGCCTGGAAGCCGGGCAATGTCTTTCCGATCCGTCGCAGCCTTCATGCTGGACGCCGTCGAGCGGAGATCCCATGTCACAGAAATCGTCGGCTTGGGAGCAGCGTCATGAGCAGGCTGTTCCTCCCGACGCTCGTGTTGCACGTTGTCGTCGCAGTGATGGGACTCGGCACCATCGTATCAGTCCCCATCGTTGCGGCAGCGGCGCGGAGAAACCGCCAGAACACGAAGGAGATTTTCTCGTGGCTGAGTCCCTTGCTTCGCTTTTCGGCAATCAGTCTCGCGGTAATGCTTGTGACGGGGATTCTCCTCGATTTTGCCGCGCAAGGCGGATTTCGGCATTCTTGGTGGTTCAGAGGGTCGGCGCTGCTTCTGCTTGTAACCGGTGCATTGCACGGTCAGGGGCGCCGGGCGGTTCGTTCCGGCCTCGCGGAAGGAGGGAACAGTGATGCGGCCGTTCGGCGGATCGAACGCATCGGGTATGCAATGTGCGTGCTCGTTCTCGCCATTACTATTCTGATGGTCGTAAAACCGTTCTGATGACACGTTCTCCCGCCACCGATCTCGCCGTTTTTGAATCGCATCGAGCGCTGCTCGTTGCGCACGCTTACCGCATGCTTGGCGATCTCGGTCGTGCGGAAGATATAGTGCAAGAAGCGTGGCTCCGCTGGGACGGACGGCACGAGGAAGTGGACTCCCCGCGCGCGTACTTGGTCACGATCGTTACGCGGCTGTGCTTCAACGAACTCGATTCGGCAAAGGCGCGCCGTGAAGAGAATCGCGGTGACCGATTGCCGGAGCCACTAGATCTCGATGCGGGAGGTATCGGTCGTGTCGAGATGCTCGATCAGATCTCCATGGCGTTTCTCGTGGTCCTGCAGCGTCTCACTCCCGCGGAACGCGCGGTGCTACTGCTGCGGGACGTTTTCGACTTCGACTACAAAGATATTTCTGAGTTGGTTGGCAAGAAGGAGGCCGCGTGCCGCAAGCTCCTCGAACGTGCGCGAGAAAACGTCGCGAAGGAAAAGCGCTTGTTTTCCGCTTCCCCAGAAACCCACACGCGCCTGCTTACGGCGTTCACACGAGCCGCGTCCGCAGGCGACCTTGACGGGCTCGTTTCCATGCTGGCAGAAGATGCGGTGATGATAACAGACGGAGGTCCAGAGGGCAGGCGCGTCGGAGGAATTCGTAATCTTCGGCAACCGCTTCAGGGCGCCCGGAGGATCGCCGCATTCGTGGCGGCCACAGCCCGCAGCACGGACCTGGAATCAGAAATCCATGAGCTCAATGGCCAGCCGGCGCTTGTCTTCTATGACGGAGGCGCGCCATTCGCAGCGCTCCTGCTCGCAGTGGCGGAAGACGATCGCATCCACCGCGTCTTCTTCCAAGCCGATCTGCGCCGCCTACGTTATCTGGGTCCGCGAAAAATTCAGTAACGATGTGCGAGGCTACATCGCTCTCTTCGGCATTGCGGTTGAAACAGGTGCCGTGATGGTTGTGTATCTCTACGAAGCCTTGGACCACCAACTCAAATCCGGTGTCCCTCTGCATCACGAAGACATCGAAGCAGCAGTACGCCTGTTCGGATTTCAACCGATCGGGACGCTTACAAAACTTTGATGCGAGGACCGCAGCAGTAGGGACCAACGAATTCCTTGTCCGTTTGTCACAATTCCGCGATCCTTATATATATCGATATCGGGCATTACGATCACTGTTAGCAGACGTTCCCAGAACTCTTCGAAATCAGCTTCCGATCTAATATCCCATTTACCAAGTAGCGTTAACGGCACAATTGCTATAGAATGCCGACGCCTCGGCAAGATCGCTCCACTCTAACGCCAAACTTTAGGGAGATACCAATGCCAGTCTACAATCCCCCTGCAGCCATCGATGATTTCTCGCGCCGCCCAGCGCTCGCGCCAAAGTTACGCTTAGGTTGGGACGCCAGGATGCGAGCCTTCATTGCCGAAACAAAAGACGCTACGAATCCCGACTTGGTGGTGAGCGGCCTTTTCTACGATCAGCTTGCAGACACGAGCGGGGTCCCAGATCCCGCACCTACCGGCATCCCTTGGAACGCCTTTCCCCAAATTCTGACCAATTGGTTCGCTACTCAGCCAGTTGCAAACCAGGAGAAGCTAGCGAACGATTGGGCTGAAAAAACTATCACCACCGACTCACTGTTCGGATTGTACCGGAAGGACTCCGCCGGCCAGTTCGCTCCGATACCAGTTACTTACCGCCGACAGGACGAATACTGTGAATGGTATGTGGAGCGTACCGGAAACAAAATCGAACGCATGTATTTCACATGTGAGCCACCTGAATACTGGACTTTTCTGGCCGAGAACGACATCACTCTCGTCCACGACCTGTACAAGGAATTGTTGCATAACCAAAATATTGCAAAAGACGAGCTCACTTGGGCGTTTGACGTATACTCCGCTCCAAATGCACAGCGCCAACGTTCTGTTCTCTTCAAACAGGGCAGCTACAACCCTTGGAATGATTGGAATACAACGAAGGGTGCGGTGCACCTCACTCACTGGGCAAATTCGCTTGATGCCGAGGTTCGGCTCGCATCAGATGGATCTCTCGGCTGGCCCCAACCGGCCGGTGCGGTAGATTTCCATCGCCTCATTTGCTGTGCCGCGTTTGGCGGTGTGAATCGTTCAAGTGACCCCAAGATTGGTGGAAGCGTGTTCTCGCTGGCGGCGCAAGGCATTTCGATAGCGCTTTCGAATCCAATTGGCCTATACATGCAGACCTTTCAACTGCCCGGCCTGCGCGATCCGCAAGGAATTCCTATTCCAAACGCTTTGACATTCGTCCGCAAAAGTGCGGACGGTCAAAATATCCTTCGCGCCGAAATAGCCCCTCCTCCCGGTGCCGCATACAGCCTCGATCAGTGCACTTTGAATGGCGAGCGTTTGCTCTACGGCGGTCAAGTAACTCGCCTGATTACCATGTCTTTATTCGCTGTGGCGAAGAAAATTCCCGGCGCAAAAGCTACTCCGGTATCAACTTGTCTATCAACCTGTTGTCCTTATCCTACGAACGGCCAGTTCTTCGGCACATTTCCTAATGACGGGAAAACGTGCGCACAAAGAGCCGACAAAGACTGGGCACGCAACCTCCGGGACCTGGCTGACATTCAGGCCCACCCATTGATGACGCACGCTTTGTTGCTTGAGGAACATATACGACCACAACGGGCCTTGTACAAAGTTCTCGGACGTTCGCTGGCATTCTGAACGGCGACCACGATGATCGAACCTCAGCTGGATGTTCGCGAGATTCAGGGGCACTCACTGCGTGGCTTCGATACGCCATATCTAACATTGGTGGGCCTGAAATTCGGCGACTCCGACTCAACTCGCGCGTGGCTGTCGGCCTTGTCATACCGCATCGACTCGCTTGAGAGCGTCCACCAGTACAGAATCATCAGATCATTTGCGTCGGTCCGTACGCCCAGGCTCCTTCTGAACGTTGCGATCTCTGCTCATGGGCTAGAGCGCATCGGAACAGATCTTTCGACCGTAGAAGACGGCCTTTTCCTCAATCCGATGGGTCTAAATGCCGGCCTGCTTGGCGATCACGTCGACGCGTCAATGATGCCGACAGAATACCTTCTGGGCAGCACGTGGGACACGACCCCCGACGTACTGTTAATCATCGGAGGCGACACTGCGGAAGCGACTGATACGTTTACGGAGCAACTGCGTTCCGCAGCTTCGATGGCCGGCTGCTCGTCGGTGTATGAAGAGCGAGGAGCGCTGTTGGCCGGTGCGGCCGAACACTTTGGATTCCGCGATGGAATTTCGCAAGTGGGTGTACGCGGAACTCTTTCTGGCGTTGCGGACCACTATCTGACCCTAAGATTTCTCGCACCAGCGGATCCAAACGCGGCGCTGTTCGCGAAACCCGGCCAACCGTTGGTCTGGCCCGGGCAGTTCGTCTTCGGCTACCCTACCCAACTTCCTGCGACTCCATTAGATCCAGGCCCATTGTCGGGTGAGGAGGAGGCCTGGATGCGCAACGGCTCTTTCTTGGTATTTCGAAGACTGCGTCAGGATGTCCTCAAGTTTCGTTCGTTCGTGCAGCAGCAATCGGTTGATCTGACACAGGCGCTTGGCCGGAGTGTGTCACCGGACGAGGTTGGAGCGTTAGTTGTCGGCAGGTGGAAGGATGGTTCTCCCACTTTGCTCACGCCAGCGCAACCGAACCCAGCAATTTCCGCTGACGACATGTTGATCAACGATTTTGCGTATGCACTGGGCACTCCACAGATGCTGATCCGCGGAGCCGATGGAATGGACCGCGTTATTCCCTCCGAGCCCGACGATCACTTGGCTCAACGTTGTCCACATTTTGCACACATACGAAAAGTGAATCCGCGAGACCTTCCAACTGACCAAGGCATCCAAGGACGCACCTTGACGTTCCAAATGCTCAGGCGAGGGATCCCATATGGCTTCCCATACCCGACCTCGACCGAGCCGACGGACCGCGGCCTTCTATTTCTGGCATATCAGACCTCGTTCAAGCGTCAGTTCCAGGTACTGAATTCTCAGTGGATGAACAACCCTTCCGCGCCAGAGTTGACGAACGAAGGTCATGACCTATTGGTTGGACAGAATCCTGCGGGCGCTGATCGAATTGGGACATTGCGAGACCCGGTGGGAGCGCCGCGCGCCTCACTGATAACTGCCGACCGATGGGTCATTCCGACCGGCGGTGGATTTTTCTTCGCACCATCGGTATCGTTCCTGCGATCGTTGAATTGACTGACTTTCGAGGTTAAAAAAACAATGCCCACGCTCTACACCTCTCTCATCGCGCGCCAAAATCCAAAACTCAAAACATTTGCACCTCCGCAACAGCGTTCTCCTGTCACCGCAGCGGATGCCGGAAAATCCCTTCCGGCTCTGGAAGCCGCGGTCTCCGATGAACACGCTGGCCGCTTCGCGGAAATAATGCTACTCCCGGAAACGGTCAAATCCGTTGCAGTAATCGGTGCTGGTCTCGCGGGACTCTCGGCCGCCTACGAACTGCGCAAACGAGGCTATTCCGTAACGGTTTTTGAAGCATCGGAGCGGCCCGGAGGCCGGACCCTCACAATCAATGGACTCGTCAAGCGCCATCACATGGATGGAGGGGCCGAACTCATCGGTTCGAATCACCCTCTGTGGCTGTCCTACGCAGACCAGTTTCACTTGGGATTTAGTGACGTTCTCGAATACAACGAATCCCCGATCGTCATCGGAACGAAGCCACTGAAGCCAGGCGCAGAGAGCAAATTGCTTTCTGAGATGAATAAAGCCTTCAGCTTTATTTCCGCGCATGCAAAAAGAATCATAGACCCTTATGCTCCTTGGACTGATCCACAGGCCACCACTCTCGACCAAGACAATGTCCATGACTTCGTCATGCGCACAAAGTGGCCCCATCTATGTAAGCAGGCTATCTTGCAGCAACTAGAGTCAGACAACGGAGTTACCGCGAAGAATCAAAGCCTGCTTGGACTCCTCGCAATGGTCAGGGGCGGCGGAATGGAACGCTATTGGTTGGATACCGAGGTGTACCGGTGCAAGAGGGGCAGCCAAGCTCTCTCCTCTATTTTTGCGGCAATTCTCGAGAAATTGAACTCTCCTGTCAAATACAACTCACCGATCACAAAAATTGAAGTGGGACAAGACGGAGTGCAACTGTCTACGGAAAATCACGCAGACCTCTCGCCGTTTGATGACGTTGTCCTCGCTATTCCGCCTTCAACCTGGTCCAAGATTCCGTCCTGGGCTCCGCACGAACTCAAAGACTTTGTTGCGGATCCCCCGCAGATGGGAAAAAACATCAAGGGCCTCCTTGCGTTTGAGACGAGATTTTGGAAAGGCCAGCACCTCGGGCCGTCGGCCACTCTCACCACGATCGTTGATCAGACATGGGAAACAACGGAAGACCACACTAAACCGCAATTCGGCTTGGTGGCATTTTCAGGTGCGCAGCACGCAGAAGACCTGTCAGCCTTGGATGAGCCGACAGCCGAGACCGCGATTGTTGGCGGGCTTGAACAGGTTTACAAGCACACTTCGAAGAAGGTCAAAAACTTTAAGTTCATGAACTGGCCCAAGGAAAAATGGGCCCTGGCGTCCTACAGCTTTCCCAAGAGTGGCGACATCACTCGTTGGGGGCCTAAGTTCAGCGAAGGATATGGAAATAGGCTGCACTTCGCGGGAGAACATACGTGTTACGCGTTCACCGGCTACATGGAAGGCGCGTTGCAGTCGGGATACCGACTTGCTCGCAAGCTCGTCTTGCGAGACCGGAAGTCCTGGTGACGCCCCGCAAACCTGCCTACGCAGCAGTCGCCAGACTTCACGCTCTGTAGTACTAAATCAGAGGAGACGGAAGTTAGGAGTTTTACCCGAGAGCGACCAGCCATCTTTGCGAAGCTTTGTTAATTTAAGACTATATTCTGCGGCTGGAGATTCTATCTTTGACACATCAAACGTCATTTTGTGTGAGACCTCTAAAACCTTCCTTGCGTTGTCCTCACTCATATCAAGTCCCATGACTACGTGCGCGATGCAGCCCGCCGGAATTTGATATAGAGCGACTGGAACCCCAGGAACGTTCAAGCAGTCACGATGTGGGCGGAGCAATCTCCATTCTCTCTCGTACGCCCAATCCTCAAACTTGGTGAAAAAAGCGTCGTGGATGTAGGTCGCCGTATCTACGTCAGTTTGCAGTCCTGGCCGAATCTTCCGATACGCCACCTGTCCCATGCGAAAAACGGTCGCGAATTCTTCATAGAATGGTTCCGACGGACGGTAGGACTCGAAACCAGGGCGATCGAATTCAATCCCCACGCACACACCTCGACTCTGATCCGCGTAGTGCGCCCACATGACTGCGTTTGCAGGGTCGGCGGTTAGCGATAACACGCCAACCTTGTCTCGAAAATGCTCAAGTACGCGCTCCAACCGCTTGAGCCCCTCGTTCTGCCCAGCTCTCCTCCTGTTTTCTTCAATTTTTGGCAATGATTCATCATAAAGTGGGTTGATTCCCACATCTTTGAATTGCCCAACACGGTATTCCACTACGGGCTTGTGTGCTAAAGGAGGTAAGCGCTCCAGTGTCCGTAAATGGCTCAACGCAGACTCAATAGATGACTCGCACGGATCATTGAGCTGACTAACAAGCGGAAATGCAAGCGTGCCTCGCTCTACAATCGAGAGAAAATGTTGGAATTTGGTGTACTTGTACAAAATCATTCGCGTTTCACTTTGCCATTTCTCTGCGAGGCCGACGAGACGATCTCCTCAAGTCCGCGAGATCACCTTCTCAGAATGTCTCTTCGTCAAGGCACACACTTTGCCCGTCATCCAATTTGGAATGCGCCGGAACTACTGGGTATGCCTCTTATTGAGCCGATCGAGGATTCGATTGAACTCGACGTGATGAGTCATACGCATGCTGCGACGAACCCTACATTTCATCCTAAATCAAAATACTTGCACCGGACTTATTATCATGCTCGAGTCACGAAAGGCCGGAGTCGTCGTCACCCTCGCGCCAGCGATTCGCTTAACTCCAAAACGCCTCAGAAGCGCTTGACCAAACCAGCCGTGCCCCTTCGCCATCCGCCACAAGCCCAACATTTAGCAATCGCACATTCTTGAAGGAATCTGCCGAGGACGCTCGACATTGAGGAGGAATCTTGCACACAATCTGCGCACCTCCCTTCGGCCTGCCGCGCACGATAAACCCCTCCGCGAGTTGTTCGGTCTGCAGCAGATCGATTTCAAGGTCACGCCATTCCGGATTTCCCGAGCTAGGCCGCGGCCGGCCAGCATCGTCCTGCGTCCAACGCGATGTGGCGGTCTCCCTCGCCATCCAGTATTCTTCGCAGAGTTGCCTCACCGTGCAGGAGCGGCACCGATCCGCATCGAGGTGCACGCTTGGCAACGCGCTCTCGACTTCCCCATTCGCCCAGACAATCCGCGCACTGAGTTGCGTACCTTCCTCCTCCAGTTCGGCCTGCGTCATTGCTCCCAGCTTTACGGGGTTTTGGTTGGGATACAGCAGTTGGCGCTCCCGGACGACGCGTCCGGTCACCGCCCACCAAAGAAACGCGTACAACCGCGACTGCTCTTCGTGTTCCGGCCTGGGCTCGCCCGTCTTGTATTCGACCAGGCTGTCTCCCTCTGCCGCCGTTACCACGAGATCGATCTTGCCGTACATGTGTGGGTTTTCGACTTTCAGAGTCACTTCCGGCAGAACCGCCGGGCAGGGCACATTTTTCTCCGCTCTCTCACCGATGAGTTCCGTGGGCGCCCCGGCGAATCGCTCGTCACTGCCGCCCTCGTAACGTTGCGCTGACGCCGTGCTTTCGAAAGCAGGCTCGCCGTAACTTCGGCGTACCAGGTCCTTGAAAAGAGAAATGCAGCTGTCCACCGAAACATTTGCTTCGAGCATCACCATCTGTGCTCTGGGGTTCGCACGCGCGTTCTCAAGAAGCCGCTTTCTAGTGTCTCGCGCGATCTCTCGAATCGGAAATTGCCGCCGGAACGCCTTGAGGCCGCCTACTTCCTTGGTCATGTTCGATCGCGACCACTCCACGGAAAATCGCTCGAGCGCCGCGTGTACGATGCTCCCCCGCATCGCGCCGGAAGATACCGGCTCGGGATACGGCCCCGCGAGCGCGTCATATTTGGCATGGAGCAACCACCAGCGACGAGGGCAATTCTCGATTTGCGTCAATCCCGTGTGACTGTAATACGCCGGCGGGCGTGCGCCACTCGTCGGTTTCCGAATTTGATACAAAGGCTTCATCGTTCGGCGCCGTCCTAGCGTTCAAGCCCCGCTTGCTTTCGGAACTCCCGGTACGCGGCCGGGAGATCCCGTGACACCACAAAGTCGTTCAGAAAAATCAGTCTTACATCGTCCTCACCATCGAGCGCATGTAACGGATGGCGAAATCCTTCGGCGTCCCGGTCAAGCAAGGCCGGATACGTTCCCACCGCGAACGTATCGGCGTTCTCTGCCGACTGTATTGCCAGTGGCACGGTGACGCCCGCAACTACGGCGTTCTCTTGACTTCGCCAGCCTTCCAGTTCGAGAAACCGCTGGAGCGGACGAAGCTGCCACGACTGACGCTCAAGCGGCGCGACAGGCGGCGCCGTACCGAGCCGCGCATAGCTGAGCAGATCTTTTGCGAGAAACCGATCAAGCCGCTCCTGCCAGTAGCGGTTCCCGTAGTGCCGCAAGCATTCGGTGCAGGAGTTTTCGCAGCGGCGCGGGCAGTTTTCAAGAAGCCGAAGCACTTCGTCCAGAACGCGCGGCAACATGTCTCCGGCTTCCGCGGCATATCCCGCGCCTCCGGAAGCCGTATCGAACAGATAGAAATCCGCGATGCCCAGAGCGCCTTGATCTTCATCGCCGACAGCCGGGATCAGCCGATAACCCGCGCTCAATTCACCGGGATCCACGTCGAGGACCCGGCTTGCGCCGAGAGACAGCGCCTCGGCCGTTGTTCGTAGCGCGTCCTGCAGCCAGCGGTGGCGCGGGTCATAGGAAAGTGGCGCATGCAAAGGAACCCGCAACAAGAGCAGGTCCGTCCGGAACGAATGGCCGAGATAAACCGCTTGGTTGTGTAGCGGCCCCATGCAGTAACGCCCGACTCTCTGTCCCGCCATGATGTAGTCCGAGAGTTCGAATGGTCGGCCGTGCCCCGGCTGCGGAAACGAATCCGTCTCCGGTTTTGCCGCGCCGCAACGCGAACAGATCCGGAACCCGGCGTTGTCCGGACCGCGGTTGACAACCACAAGACTTCGATCCTCTTCATACGCGTGCCGCAGATAGGCTCCGGCGCCAGTTCTCCATTGAAACCGGTCGGGTGTTGCTGGCGATGGAAACTGCGCCGTCGTCGCGTAACTGACCTCCTGTTCGCGGTCCCTTTCCTCAACGGGTCTCCCATTTTCGGGCGAAAATCCCGGCGGATCGAGAAGCTCTTGCTGTCGCAGCGGAGTCTCGCACACCGGACACCGTTCGTCTGGAGCCATGGGGGCCGACGTGCGCACGTATTCGCAGACCTCGCAATACACGTATGTGTCGAGTGGCGCGGCGAACAGCGCAGCGGTGGGAGCAATGGGATTTCCTCCCTCTTGGTAGATGCCGCCGACCCGGTAGGTTTTCTTGTTGATGACGAGTAACCGTCCCGGGGCGTACTCGCTCAGCGCTTTGTCCTTGCTTTGTTGTGGCCGCTCCTTGATGCGGACCGTCTTGCCGTCCCGTTCGAACACATAGAACGAGCAGAGGTCCGTCGGAAAGGCGTAACTCGGAAACAATCCCTGGTCGAAGAACAGATCGAGCAACATCGCCGCGTCTTCTTCGACCTCGACCGCCGCGGCGTTTGTTCCTGGGGCCGGCGGGCGCCGCGCGCGCCGCAATCCCGCCCGCAATTCTTCGACTCTGGTCACAAACTTCCGGGCTGTGTCGATCGCAAACTCTTTCTTTTTCGCAAACCGCGCTTTCACCCCGTTCACGTCGCCGAACAATTCGTCCGGCAACCATCGTGCGATCTCGTCCGCAACAACCGAATCGCCTCCAAAGACGCTGCTGTCCAGCCAGACTTTGAAGTTTCGCAACGAGAATTCATCTTGTCCGTCAAAGAAACTCTCCGCCGTTCCGAACGCGCTGAATAGATTGCTTCGGCCGGCGGCTAGTTCCTTCTGTGCCTCCGGTGACAGGCGATCGATCAATCCGTGGAAAAAAGTCTGGATCAGGAAGGAATGGATGTGACGTCGCGCCAAGCGCTTGTTGTCCACCTTGACCTTGGGCGAACGGGGTTTGCCGCTGATGATTTTTTCCGGAGCGGAATAGTAGTAGTTGTCGTGCGGGCCGCCCTGCGCGTAGGTCACCACGCTTGAAACCGCCGAGCCGCGCCGCCCTGCGCGGCCGGAACGCTGCTGATAGTTTTCCCGTTGTGGCGGCACATTGCGCAAGGCCACCGCCGTCAGCGAACCGATATCGATTCCAACCTCCATCGTAGTCGTACAACTCAGCACATCCACGGGAGGTTTTTCCGGGCCCATCGCGACGTCTTGAAACCGAAGTTCGTATTCTTCGGTCGTGGCCCAAACCACACCCGCGTCGCGCTGCGAAAGCTGTGCGGTATGCTCTTCGGCGGTGAGATGGATCGGCCGCTCACCTTCGAGGACGGCTCGCACCGAATCACGGAAGTAACCCTTCCGCGAGGTCATATAGGGATGGTCCGGCGGCCGAGCTTCCAAGCGATCGCGGCGGCAGGAAACACAGCGGCCGAGAACCGACTGAAGCATGCACGTTCCGCAGGCAAGACACTGCAGCCAGTTTTCGTCGATGGCGATGCGCAGAACGAGCGACGACGGCTTGAGAAAAGCGTTTCCCTGCGCGTCTTTGTCCGCCAATACCAGGTAGAGCCGCTCGCGTAGGGTTACCAGTTCCTCTGCACTAAATCCTGCTCCGGTCAGAAGCTTTTCAAAACGCGGAGTTTTTTCATTCCACACGACCGGGCGATAGAAATTGTTGATGCGAAAACGCGATTCGTGATTCAGCTGCGCATGAAAGGCCGCGCGCTCCAACAAGAGTTGCGTCCATAGCGAGATCACCGGCAGCCATTGGTCCTCCGGTATCTTTTTCAGTGTCGGCTCAAGCTGTCTCTTGAGTATGCGTAGCGCCCCGGCCGTTGGCTGCGTCACGGCCGCACACGCGGCGTACAACGAGTAGTAGGGATCGGAGAGTTGACGCAGCAACGCCAGCAGATAGCGTTGCGGGACCTCCGTCCGCCAATTCTCCGCAAGCGCGAGTTCCAAACTTCCTTCATACAACTGGCGGAAGCTTTTTACTGCCTCGAAGAGTTGGCCCTGCGCACCGCTCTCAAAGAAGTACAAATTGAAATCACTACATACCGACACAAACCCGGCGTACAGTCGCTCATCGAGGGTCACCTCGCTCCCGAGGGTCGCTACACGCGAAGCCGCAAGCGCCAACGCTTGCCGGAAGGAATCAGACTCCACCTCGATCGGCAAATCGCGCGCCAGCCGCGCTGCCTTTTGCCGTCCGTCGGAAAACAGCAGCACTTTGCGTCCGCCGTTCGGGAAGTTTTCGTCCACTTTGCGCTTCATGGGCTGCAGCACTAGTTGTTCGCGAACCAAATTCGCAAACGGCTGCTCGCCCTTGGTCGCCAGATCCATGATTTTTTCTTGCGCCTGCGGCTTCGTGCAGGCAGGACAGTTGTCGAATGACGACCCGACGAGCGACCCGTCTTCTGCCGCGGCGCCGGTGTTCGGCCGGTAGAACTCCCGGTATCGTTCTGGATCTCGGGGATCGTCGTGCTCGACGCGACCTGTCGAGACCTCCACCCAGACGGGCTGTGTTTCCGCGATCATTTCCTCATGCGGAGTTTCCGCCAACAAGAAATGTTCTTCGAGTTCCTGTCCCAGACCTACGTTTCCGCCCTGCTCGTGCCAGTAGAAAGTCGGCGCCGTCCCTCTTCCGAAGACGCGCAGAAAAGCCGCTCCACAATCCCGGTGCGTGTACAGTTCATAGACGCGTGCTTCGAGCGAACAACTGCACCGCGTTTTCGGCTCGGTGTACAACCGCCCGAGTACCAGTTCCTCTCCCGGACGGTACCGCCGCTGGTCGCAGCGCGGATTGATGCACACGAAGAGCGTCGGCAAACCGCGAAACATCAGATGAACGCGCGTCGGCAAGACGGGCTTTTCCCCGTTGTTTGCAAACGTTCCGAGCGCGAGGAGCACTGCCGTCGCAACCTCGGCCGACTCCTTCTCGCACACCGAAGCAGGAAACAACTCCTCACTTAATTCCGAAAATCGCTTCGCTTTTCCGGAGGTCGTCGCGATCAACCGCGCCATCGGACCGAGTGCCGTGAACCGGTCATAGAGAAATTTGCGAAGGCCCTGCAACTTCGGGAGTGGATCTTCGCCTTCGGCAAATGCCGGCACTTCGCCGGGCGTTGGCCATCCGAGTCGCGTGCCAAGCGCCAGCAGTCCTTCGAGGGCTTCGACCGGCCGCTCGCCAAAACGGAAGAACGTGGGAAGATCAAACGTCGCGAGCGCTTCGCATTCCTTCCTATTCCCAGGTCGCGCTCCAGGCAGTTCTTCTCTCTGCCCGGTTACAACCTCAAACGGCATCGCGTTGTTCTCGGGATGGCCGGTCAAGCCGACAGCAAACGCCTTGACCTCCTCCCTCGCTTCCGGTCCGTCGCCGAGGCTCGCGCTCGTCAGAATGCAGCGAAGACGCTCCCGGCCGATTCCCAGGCGCGACTGCAACCGGCGGATCAACAGGGCGACCTCCGCGCCGCCCGCGCCGCGGTACATGTGCGCTTCGTCCAGAACCAGGATCAGTGAGTTGCGTTTGTCCTTTGCCAGCCACGCGCGCGTTTGCGCGAAAAGGCTGCGCTCGATCGGCCGCAACAGCATGTATTCGAGCATCGAATAGTTCGTAACCAGTATATCCGGGCACCAGTCTTGGATCTCGTGTCGCGTCAGCAGTTCGCTATCCCCTGGTTGCGTCACGAGCCGACGATTCCACAGTGTGCCCTCTTTTCCAAAAAACGACTTCAGATCCTTTGCCGGCCACCGGCCACGGTCTTTCAATTCCTTGCACAAGGATTGCTTCAGTTTCCGTTCTTTTTCCGGCAACCCGGCCTTCGGGTCTTCCAGATCGAGGTAGTAGCGCAGCACCGGCAGCAAGTACCTTTGATCTTTTTTCGAGAAACGTGGACCTGGATAGGCCGTACGGCTGGTATACATTCCAAAACGGGGTTGCCTTCCGTAACGACTGCGAAACAGATCCCGCAACCGCTCGTCTCCAAACAATTTCCGCAGACGCGACACCTGGTCGCTCACGAGTGCGTTCATCGGGTAGAGCAGAAGAGCACGGCAGCCGGGTAGCGCGAACGAATCCGGACGCTCAGCCCCCTCGCGCGCCAGTTGTCCCAGCACTGGAAATAGAAAGCTTTCCGTCTTACCGGAGCCGGTACCCGTCGCTACAATCAGGTCACGGCCTTGACCGAAAAAGAGTTTAAGCGCGTCCGCTTGGTGGGTGTAGGGCTTTGGAAATACTCCGATACTCGGCTGCCAACTCGCGAGTTCCGCAAGGGTCTCTCCTACAGGTGATGGCAGATTCAACTTCGCGTATTCCTCGCCGAAGCTGTAGGTCGGCGTCGTTTCGAGGAAAGGATGCTGCGCGATCGTGCCGGCCTCGGACAAAAGCGCACGCCGCTCCTCGATCAGGCCGGTATCCCTGATGTGATACTGCGCTTCGAGATAACGCTGCAACCTCTGTTGCATTTGCGCCGCAACTTGAGAAACACCGAATTCCGACTGTCCGCTCGCGCTCATGGAACTTCCACCTCAATCCTTTGCCAACTTCTCCCAGCGGTCTTCCACGCGCACGCCGAGCCGCGCCAAAGCTCTTTCGATCTGTGGGGCGTAGCGGGCCGCGGCAGTCCACACGCGCGGGTAATATCTTCCGTCCTCGGGCAATTTCAAACTCGCGAGCGCCGTCAGCAAACGATGTTCTGCTCTCGGCACTTCGTTGCTGAGAGTGAATTCCCACGACTCACGGCCCCGCGCCACAAGAACGCGCACGGGAGATCTTCCGATCAAATCAATTCCATACATCAGCCGGCGTACTCCGCCCTCTTGGCCATCGAAGGGTCCGGTCCGGACGATCTTCCCTTTCCTGATCTCACCCACCGCATAGTGCGTGCGGCCGCGAAACAGTTGTTGCCGCGCGAGATATCGGCCATCCGGCAACGAAGTGATTGTTTTCGTCCACCGATGAACTTGAAACCCGTCCTGACTTCTCCGCACGCCCGGTATGCCAGCCGCGTACAGTTCAAACTCAATCTCCGGATCGTCGAGTTCCCGCAGTTCCGCGTGCGCGAGGATTCTCGCCGACCATTTATCGACTTCGTCTTTCGGAAGGCGACACCAACTCTCTTCGCTTTCGACAGGCAATCCTTCGACTTTTCCCATGACAAACCGCGTGACTCCGCTGTAGTCCAGACGCGACGCCACTTCTTTCGGCAACGCCCAGATGGGTCTGCCGCCGATCAGCAGCGAGTGTTCCACTGCTTTCAGGGGAACGACATGTAGGGGAGACGGCAACCAGTAGCCCCCTGGCAATCGAGCCAAATCTCCGATCAATTCCATTTCTTCGAGTGTCTCCCGAAGAACCTCTCCGGGTTCCGTGCTTTCGCCCGCCTTCGCGCTCTTGCTCTTCGCGAATTCCGGGTCGGGCTTCAGCAAAGGTTCGGCAACGCCCACGACGCGTGTGCTGTACACGGGCGTCGCGCCTCCGTTTGAGCTTGCCCAAAGCGCCGCTCGCAGACACTCCGCACGAAACGACAAGGGAGAAATGTCCGTGTAGGATCGGGCGCCTGTCGCTCCGGTCGTTGCCACCGAGACAAATCCCAGATTTCGCAAAGCCACCGCCCTTGCGGCGACGGCTTGCAAATATCCGGACCCGCTCGCATTCGCTGAGCTGGTTATTTTCTCCGTCACGACAAGGCCTCTTCGACGACTTCCACGTGCTTTCGAAGGGCTTCCCGGTCGGAGACGATTTTGCCGGCAAGTTCGAGGAATTTTTCCGTCGCGCCCTTCGCCACAAAGTAGGGAACGACGGCATTCTCCATAGCCTTCAGCAGGGCCACTTTCGGCTCCGTGGGCCAATTCACCATACCCTCGTAGTAGGACCGAAAACCGTCCCGCAACGCGAGAGGCAACCGCAATTCTCCATCGGCCAGCGTGGACCAGCTTTTCTGGAATTCCGGATTTTCTTTTTGCGGCAGCGATCGCCGCAACTCTTGCCACAGATTGAATTCCATCCACCCACTCGCCGAAGCTACCGGTGCCAACGCTTTGCCTGTCCCCTTGTCGGTTTCGCCCATATCTGCCTCAACGCAAATGAGCGGAGAATGCAGCCAAAACTCCGGCGAAGGCGGAATCGTGGTGACATCTTTCGCAAGCACTCCGGCAAGCAAAATGTTTGGAGGCCAAGCCAAGGTCGCAAGCGATGCGTACGGATCGTCTTCCGTCAATTGGCTAGGATGAACAATGGCGAGATGACGCGCGGCTTCTCCCTTTTGCGCGCCCGTATAGCAAGCAACCACGGGAGACAGATATGCTTCCACGGCCGAATGGTTGAGTCCGTCTAGAATTACGACGACGAGACCCGGCAATTTCGACGCTTCGCGCATCACGTCCGCCAATCCCCCGGGGCGAGCGGCAAATCTTCCCGTCTGCGGTTCGCTCCGTCCAAACAGGTCCGAGGCCTCGATCAGTCCCGCCGCAATCGGAAGCCACAACAAACGTCCACCCGTAATCGACGACGCATACGCTCGAAGCACGTTGTAGCTGTCGGCACCATAGAGAACAGGAACGCTCCCCGCAACAAACCCCGCATGCAAGGCCTGCACAACCGAGAGTGACACGCTCGAGCTTCGCGCCGCCGCGCCAAGCGCCAAACGGATCTGCTTTGCTTCCCGAATCGGCTCGCCGAGTTTCCAGTTCTCAAAAGGCGATGGCGGTTTCCCGAACCGCACCGCTGGTGGTGGACCGGCGGCCTGCACCGCTGCGCTTTCGGCGCGCGCCTCCACTGCTCGCCCGGAACCCAGGGCGGCGCGAAGAATTCCCACTTCTGCCAAAAGTTTCGCCGGCTTCTCCAGTATTGCCTGAAGGCGTGACTCCATCTCTGCACCGAGCGATTCGATTTGCCCTGCCAGCGCAGCGCGCCGCCGGCCCGCCTCGGCGTCGAGTTCTTCCAACACTTTCTGCGAGTTCTCAATCTCTTTCTGCACTCCCAGCAATCGTTCCTTTTGGCCCGTCATCTCCGCATCGAATGACTTCTGCGCATTCCGGATGGCGTCTTGCTTCGCTTGCTCGATCCCGGCGGCCACGGACGGAAGCCCGAGCATGTCCTCAACGAATTCCTTGCTCCGCTCGTCATCGTTTCCGAGAGCAGCGACCACGGCTGCTGCGCGCTCGATCTGCTGTGCCTGAAGATTACGATCGCTGCCCGCAACGATTTGTCCTGCGAGTTCGATCGCCTTCGGCGTCAGTTGAAGCACGTCGCTCGATTTCGGGTCCTGCTTTCGGATGCGCGTCAGCACGCGCTTCACGACCATGGCGTCCGCGGACCAGTCCACCAATCCCAGCTTCACGCCCGGTTCTGCCCGGGGCGCAAGAAAAAGTCTCGGACTTCCGATGTCCAATTCAGAAATGTCGGTTGTCGCTTTATGGAGCGGTAACGGCGCAAGGGGTTGCGTCTCCTGCCATGCCGGTAGGTGCCAATGGGTGCCGTCGCGGCGCTGCAGACGGACCGGCCCCACCCAGTGCTCGTCCTCCACCCACAAATAGACCGACTCCGAGGGAAGAAAATTCAGCGACACGCCTCCCTCAGTGACTAGAACACGGATCTCATCGGCCGTTCCGTAACGCCGCAGGTCGAGCACTTCGCGCACCACACCTGCGCCAGGCGCCACCCGAAACGCGTCGTGCTGCGGATTGTCATCCTCAAATTCCTGGTCCTCGACGCGGAACTGCCACAACGACCCCTCATCCAGGCTTGGCCGCGCGCCGAGCCAAGAGATAATTCCGCGGTTCGGGAATTCTTCCTTTGCTTCCTCGTGATTGTATTCCCGCGACCATTTGGAAAGATCCGGTCCAGATTCGAACAGCGGTTCCAACTGCCCGATCAAGAGGGAACGGTTTCGGACAATCTTTCGAACGATCCCGAGAATGAACTTATTGTCTCTCATACGCGTCCTACTGAACTTTGCGGCGTCGCGCCGCGCATCGTCGCGAGCGCAAGGTTCCCCGTCAACGCCTGCACGTGCGGCGCGACCTCAACCGGAACCGTCATCAAATTCCCAAGCCCGCCACAACCCGGATGCCCCGCCAAATCCGCAAGTGCGGTACGCGTTTCGCGGTCTACTCCCACCTCACGGACATCGCCTCTGCGTAACGCCGCAATCGTCGCCGCAAGCCACCGCGCTCGGTACAAAGCCATCGGCGCAATCGTGCGACGACCTTCTGAAATCCTCAACTCTTCCGCGGCGATTCGGAGCGATAACCTTCCGAAGCCTGCCGCATCCGCATCGAATACGATCGCTTTGCGTTCGGTTAGTGCCCTTGCAATTTCTCGTGTCAGGAATTCTCCAGCTTCCGAAGGCTCCAGGCTTCGCCGCTCGGTTGTTCCCTGAATCGTCCACGTCACTTCGAGCGGCGCCGCGCAATCGATCTGTACCGTCGGCATTTCCGATTTTCTGACCCACACGTCGATGCGCTCTTCCGTGGGCTGCCCACCAAAGGCGCGGTAGGAGTGTTCGCCGACCTTCACCGAAAGGGCCCGCGGCAACAGGTTTTGACTTTCGGCCTTCTCGGCCTCAACCCGTGGTCGCACCGCAAACGTCAACGGCGTGACTCGGCCTTTGAGGGCGCGAACCTGGTACGTGCCCGGGCGTGCCGCCGCAAAACTCCAGTACACACTTTCCCCGGGCCGTGCATTGCGCAAACTGCGAACCTCATGCTCTCGAACTCCCTCGCGCAAAACGACCACCCCAAATTGATCCAGCTGTACTTTGGGCGTCGTCCCTTCCGCCGCGAGGACCATCTGTTCTCCCGCCTCGAATAGCGGCAACCCAGTCACCAGGATGGCTTTCGGCGGAGGGCTCACGATGTGCAACTGCAGTTTGGGCTCGTCCATCATTGCGCCGAATCGCGCGAACCATCGCTTCGCGGTCTCGTCGGCGTGACTATCCAGTTGAACCTCCCAAGCGTGCCACCCGCTGTTGCTCCCGATGGCTCGGCTGGTAATGCCGGCTGGTATCCGCAGGTGCTCGCTTTGCTTCTTACCGAGAACGAGATAGTAGGAATCGTCCGGCGGAAGCGGCATGCCCCGCGGCAAGCGCACCCCTAGCTTGCTCGACCCGAAAAGCAATGTCCCCGCCGGATCGAGACCGTCGATCGGATTGGTCAGGTACTGCACCGATGAAATCGAGGGCCACCCACCCATGAGCGCCAGGCGGTAGCTTCCTTGCTTCGGGTCCACGGGCCAGCGCGCACCGCCCTTTCCCGGCCACAAACGGCTGATCGGCAGTGACTCTCGATCGCCTTCCATCCGCAACGAGCATTTCCCTAATTCGGAGCGCTTGCCCTTTTGTAGGAGTTCCGCGAATATCTCCGCCGGAAGTTCCGGAATCAACACCTCTAAGATCCAACCGTCTACGGTAGCGGTGATTCCGATCTTCAGCTGTTTTTCCGCGCCTTTGGCCGGCAGAAACTCCACGGATACCTGATCGCCAAACCCTGAGCCTCCGGTATAGGCCCAGTTGCGCTCGCACAACTCGTTAAACAGCTCCGTGGGAATTTCACCCTCTTCGCACCCGCGTCTACGAAGCCATTCGAGCCCTTCCTCGGCGACCTGCCAGGTTCCCAAGTGACCGGCCGCAAATACGAACGCCCGGATAAACCAGTGCCCATCTTCGGCTTGTTTTAGCGTCGGCATATGCTTTCCACTCTATGCCGGCGGAATCGCCGACAGAAAACATACCAGCGGTAACGTGAGCAACCCTCTATTAGTAGACATGAAACAAATTCAGTTCAGACTGATTTTACTTCTACAATATCTCTAAGTTTGTGAGGACTTTATTATCTTTTTGACTGTATGCCAAGTAGCGCGCTGGACCTTCGCGGAAGCGCTGCGTCCCTCGGTACGCGTGAGCACGCATCCGCGTTCACCCCTCTACTGGTTCGCCTCGCTGATTTAGGGTTACACGTTGCACTGGTCGCAAGGGTACTCCAAGATCATATCGAGCATGCCTCAACTCACCTGTTCGGACCAATGCACCTTTGGCAACCAGGTCAACCAGGTCGCGCGTCGCAGTTGCAGGAGAGGCTCCGGTGATCGCGCCGTATTTTCCGGCAGTAAGTCCACCACGAAATCCTTCTGGGCCTTCCCGGAACATGCGCAACAACGCCTTTTGTTGGCGTTCGTTGAGTTGTCCCCTCAGCCGGTCCAGCAACTTCGCTTTGTCGATCAGGAATTCCACCAGCGCAATCGTACGTCGTTGTGCTTCGATTGCGATTCCACCAAACCACACCAGCCAATCTGTAGTCTCATTTTGTTTGACCGCCGGCTCGAACGCCTCGTAGTAACTCTTGCGTCGGCTGAGTATCGTGGCAGCCAACGCCGTTAGAGTTGGCTGTCCCAAGCTCTGCGCCAAAGCTTTTTCGGCAATTCCTCGTCCAATTCGCCCGTTTCCGTCCTCGAATGGATGGATGCTTTCGAAATACAGGTGCGCAATTCCCGCCCTAGTCAGAGCTGGCAGCGGCTTCTCTTGGCCAGGTCCCGTTCCGCGGAACCAAGCGATGAATTGCGCCATCTCGGATACAACTTGCGATGAAGGTGGCGCCTCGAAGTGCACCTTAGGCGTATACATCGCTTCTGAGATCACTTGCATAGGTTCGATACCGGTTCGATAACGCCCAACGTCTTTCAAATCGTGTCTGCCGCTGACGATCATCGTGTGCCACCGAAACAACATATCCTCGCTAAGCGGCTCGGCAAACGACCTGTAGAGATCGACCATCATCTCAGCAATCCCTTGTTCCGCTGGCCGCACACGACGACCGTCCGTCTCTAGTCCCAACTGTTTCCGGATGGAGGATTGTAGACTCGCCCGATCTAAAATCTCGCCTTCGATCTCTGAGGTGGTCAGTGCCTCCGTGCTCATCGCTTCGATAACAAGTTGGTCGCGCTCGTCGTCTCTCAGGTGTTTGACCGCTCCAACTAGAACACCCCCTCCAACCAAAAACTGCTGCTCTGCAGCGGCTAGGCGAGTCTCATCCCACTTGAAGTGGGGCCAGTCCGGTTTTTGCCAGTTCCAGATCATGAGCTGTAGGCGATGCTTCTATCGCTCACATTATGGCATAGACATGAGCGATTGGGGAGGTTCCTTCAGCTCAGCCAGGCCCTAACCTAGGAATTCCACCGGAATCCGGCCGTCTGACCCTTGCGGAAAACGTCCTTCCAACGTACATATATAGGTACGGGGTTTTGCACCCAGAGGCTCTAAAAATGGGCCCACGAAGCGTGTAAACCGGTCGCTGAACCTCCGTCGATTTCAAACGCGAGGTTTGGCATGAATACACCCCCCGAGGGGCAGGTAGCCCCATCCGCAACATTCACTCCTTCATCCGAAGACCCTAAGCTATCGCTCGCCGTCGGCCCTGTATCCGATCTGGTGTCCGCCTTAGCGCGGCATCTAGCACGAGGGACAAGTCACTTTCAAGATTTCAGGCAGGAAGGTTTGCTGGCCGCATGCCTAGCTGTTCAATCCTTTGACGAGGCGGCGGGAGCAACTTTCTCAACCTATGCCCTTCGCTGCGCTCGCAACCGCATGTTGGACGGCCTCCGGCGGGAACGAAAAATCTCCAAGAAAACCATGTCCGCGGATGCGGTCATGGACGCCGAAACAGGCGACTCCTTCATCGACTTGGTTCCGTTTCGCCCCTCCTTTAATGAAGTCCCAGAAAATCGCTATCTCGTGACTCAACTACACAGTGCAATGGCTCGCTTGCCTGAACGTGAGCGCGCCATCCTGCAGCTTTCGTTCTTCGACGAGCTAACTCACGATGAAATTTCTCTGCGTTTAGGGCTAACTCGAGCTCGCGTGGGCCAACTCGTTAACCAAGCAATTGCCCGCTTACGGAAGACTTTGGTGCAGTGACGCCCGGGGCACCGGAACGGCGCCCCCGTGTAGCTTAATAAATCCTCGGATGTCCTAAAAATGGGCAAGAAAAGGCGACGCAAATGAAGAAAGGCAGCGACAAGGTAGTTGATGTCGTACGGGACTTACTCACAACAGACCTAGAAAGTCAGCACGCGTATGTGGAGCAGATCTCCAGGGAGGGCGACCGCGGCTACGCGCTCATCGCTGCAAACACATTCGTACAAGGGATGCGCGACAGCGGTTACAAGTCTACGGCTACCGCTATCGACGAGTTCGGCGACAACTCCTATCAGAGCGGCGCCAACCGGATCGACGTGGTGTACTCGACCACCGACAAGGGCCAGAGCATCGACGCCATTGCCGTGATCGATGATGGTCACGGCATGGAGCCCGGAATGATCCGTGCCGCCGTGCTCTGGGGCGGCACGCACCGCTTCAATGATCGCAGCGGTTTCGGCCGATATGGTTTCGGGTTGCCAAGCGCCGCCGTCAGTATCACCCAGGAATATGAAGTGTTTTCGAAGGTCGAAGGCGGTGAGTGGCACAAGGTATGCATTAATCTGAACGAGATCGCGGAAGGCAAGCTCACCAACAAAAGCGGTCTCATCCTCGCGCCCGAACCGGTGAAGGCGACTCTGCCAAAATTCGTGAGCGAAGCCCTCGGAGAACGTGAATTGAAGAGCGGGACCGTGATCCATCTTGTCGCGCCGGACCGCCTCACCAGTGGGTTCCGCCGCCCGGTGAGTTTCGAGCAGAAAATGCTTGAACACCTCGGCCTGGTTTATCGAGGCATCTTGCGCCTCTGCCAGATCTTCGTGAACGGAAAGCGGGTTGAGCCGGTGGACCCACTGTTCCTCGATCCCAACGGGCGATACTACGACGTGGACAACGGACAGAAGGCCGAGGCTCAACCGTCAACGGACTTCAAGTTTGCCAACAGCCGCGGCGAAGAAGGAACGGTGCGTTTGCGTTTCTCCTACATGAATCCTCTCTTCCAGCGCGCCGCGGACGGCAAGACCTTGAAGACTCGCATGGGCATCATGAAAGAGAATAATGCCTACATGATCGTTACCCGCGCCGGACGGCAAATTGACTTGGTTACCCGCACGCATTTCTCGAAACCAGCCGATAACATCACGATCATCAACTATGACCGCAATTGGGCCATCGAATTGGATTTCGACCCGGTTCTTGACGAAGAGTTTGGTATTACCGTGAACAAGCAGCAAGTCACCCTCTCCGAACGCATCTGGCAAAAGCTGGCCGACGAGAAAGTTCCGGTGATCGTCAAAGCGCTCCGTTCACGGTTCAAGAAGGAGACGGACGACCTGAAAGAAGAGACCGAAAGACAACGGGCCTCGGAAGAAGTGATGAAGGAGGCAGCGAAATTTTCCACTCGACCGAGGAACAAACCATCTGACAAAAAACAGGAACGGGCGCGCCAGAATGCCCGCTCCGAGGCCAAGAAAAAGGCAGAGCAAACCCGGGAGCCGGAACAGCTGGTGCTGCAGGGGTTGCTCGAAGAGTATTCGGCGAGACCCTTTGTCATTGAGTTCGAAAGCCTCGAGGGTGCCCCCTTCTATCGCGTAGAGCAATATGGCCCGCAGGTGCGAGTGTGGGTAAACCGACGGCACCGGTTCTACACCGACATTTACAGTTCTGCGGACGCGAGACAGCGCAGCGCTTTAGAGCTGCTGTTGTTCACACTTGGCACTTGCGAAGTGGAGTCCGAGGGCGACCGTGAACTCTTCTACAGCGTCGAGCGGACGGAATGGTCGCGGCGACTCGAGACGGTACTTGCCCTCCTGGACCGTCACGCATCTGTCGAGGACGCCGGATCCGCCGCGGCAGAAGCGGAAGAGGTAGCGTCGGCCGAGTCTCAAAACGCCGCGTAGCTCCAGCCACCGCACGGGCAGCGTCACGATGAGCTGCCCGTGTGTGCTCATCGAGGGAGAAACACCATGAAAGCGAATTCCTTTCCGATCGTTGCCGTTCGTTCTTTCATCGAAGCCACTCGCGATACTGGATATAAGAGCACCGGTTCCGCCATTGCAGAGCTAGTGGACAATGCCTTCGAAGCTGAGGCCTCCATCGTCGCTGTGCGAATTGAGGAGATTGAAACACAGGGAAACAAGGAACTAGCGGTCCGCGTTACCGATAACGGGACAGGAATGACTCCCGAAGTGCTGCGCCTCGCCCTGCAATTTGGCGGCAGCACCAGATTTGGATCTCGCAAGGCTGCTGGCCGATATGGGATGGGGTTACCGAATGGCTCGCTCAGTCAAGCGCGGCGTGTTGAGGTTTTCACCTGGACGCACCCATCCGATGTGTGGATGAGCTATCTCGATGTAGATGAAATCTCCTCGGGCAGGCTTCTCGATGTTCCGCACGCTCGTCGCTTCGAACCGGCTTCATTGCTCGCGGAAACAAAGTCCGGAACAGTCGTTGCCCTCACGAGATGCGACCGCTTGGATTATCGGAGAATCCGAACGCTGCAAGAAAAACTCTCCTTGGAACTTGGCCGAGTCTTCCGGAAGTTTTTGTACGCCGGAAAACGCCTACTGTTGAACGGCCAATCAATTCGTCCGCTCGATCCCCTCTTCCTTCAAGCAGGCCACAACCTTACGGGGGCAGATCCATTCGGGCCTCCTTTGGAATACAGGGTACGTGTTCCCGGTTCCGCGGACGCCGTGTCGACAACAATCGTTCGCTTTTCTGAGCTTCCGATCGAATCTTGGCACGAGTTTTCCAACGAGGAGAAAAACCGCGCGCGAATTGCCAAACACGCCGGCGTATCGATTATTCGAGCCAATCGCGAGATCGACTACGGCTGGTATTTCATGGGTAGCAAGCGAAAGGAAAATTACGATGATTGGTGGCGCTGCGAAGTCAGCTTCGCGCCAGAGTTGGATGAACTCTTTGGAGTTACACACAGCAAACAAAAGATCAATCCTACCGAGGCCCTGTGTGCAATTCTTGAACCCGAAATCGAGCGCACGGCACGCGAACTGAATTCTCGTGTCCGTCGCAAGTATTCGGCAATTCGGCACGAAGCGCCGGCTTCAAAATCCATTCGGAAGCTGGAAGCTAGGGACTATCTGCTGGAGCCACCCGCAAAGGCGCGTACTTACACTAGAAACGACAAGCGCTCATCGTTTCCTCAGTTGCTTCGCACACAAAATGGCGGCGTCGAAGGCCTGCGCTTTCGGGTCAGTCATAGTCCGAGTCACCGGGCAAGTTTTTACCAGCCAACGCTGAAAGAAGATCGACTCGACCTCCTGCTGAACGAATCTCACCCTTTCTTCAGTTCCGTCTACCGCCCGCTTGAAACAAGCACCATGCACATCGATCGGGCAATGTTAGAACAACTCCTTACCTTGCTTTTTGCTGTTGCCCGGGCGGAATGTTCGCTAGAGGACGCAAAGCATCGTAAGATAATCCACAGGTTCCGGGAGCGTTGGAGCGACACGCTGGCTGCGTTCCTTTCCTAAAATGCATGCACATTTCGGACTCTATAGTACTCCCGCGAATGGAGCCGTATGCTGACGAACTCACCGAGTTCTGTCGTTCGCTAACGGTTTCCCTGAACTCGGCGCCTGAGGCGGCCGCAAAAACGCGCGTGTTCGAGCAATTCCGAACACGCGCCGCCAAGTATCTTGCCAGACCCTCGGTCGCTGAATTGAAGCACATGTTTCTTTGCAATTTAGTGCTTGATTTGGTCGCGCACGGTTGGTCGATCGGGTTTTCAAAGAATGAAATACGCTTGCAGACACGCCCAAATTTTGAGGAGTCTTCTGACGCTGCCAAGGAAAGAGTCCGCGCGAGACATCTTCTGGAACGGGATGCTCAACTTCGGGAACCCTCTGTGCGGGAGTTTATCGTCTCTATGGAGCGCCGCCGTCTAACCGCAAAAGGGTGGCACTCGATATATTCCGTAATGCGCGATGGACAGGATCTGGAAAAATGCCTTCGCGAAGCACCCAGTCCCAGTGAGGCCATTCACCGTAGGAATCGACTGGCACTGATCATTGATCCCTATCTTCAATTCGTAACACCGGATGCGATTTGCACCGAAACGGGCCTTCGCTTAAACGATATTTGGCGATATTTTCGACACACATGGGTCAACATCTATCGCAGTGTTCCAGGGCGCAGCATCATGGTGCTTGTTCGGGACCGTGCCGCTATCGGACATCCTGTTATTGGTATTGCCGCCTTGGGCAATTCAGTTGTTCAACAGTCTGTTCGAGATCGATGGATTCAATGGGATTCCGAAGGGGCCTTGGCCAAGCTCTCGGCTTTGCCACCACGAAAACTTATCGAATGGCTCTCCACGCAAATTCGCCACCAAATCGCTTCCATCTATCGGGAGGACCTTGAGAAAGAGCGGCTTATCAAGACCGCCGACTTACGGAATCCTTGTGACAAAGTAATCGCGAAACTCCGTAGCGAAAGCGCGATTGCCATACAACTTCATCGCAAATATCCTCATGCCGCAGAGCATAAGAGAAACGGCTCCGGAAACCACACAGACTGGGAGCGGATGGCCAAAACGCCATTGTTTCGAAGCAAACGGTGCAAACAACTCGCGATTCTGCTTTCCATTCGCAGAGTCTTCAAGGACCTCCGTATTTCCCATCTTACTGGCAAGGAATTGCGGTCGGCGATGCAAGAAGGCAAGCTCCGCCACGCCATCGCACAGCTAACGAGAATCGTGAAGGCTCAAAAGGTCGGAATCAGCATGATGGATATCATCGTGTGTGGTGCGATTGCCCCCTACAACGCGCTGCTCGGCGGAAAATTGGTTTGCTTGCTCCTCTGCAGCCCGGAAGTCATCCGCTCCTATGCTAACCGATACGAGAATCAAGTAAGCGTTATCGCGTCCGCCATGAAAGGAATGAAGGTCAAGAGAAAACCGAAACTGGTCTTGCTCTGTACAACGAGTCTCTTTGGGACTGGGTCAAGCCAATACAATCGCATCAAGGTGCCCGCTGTCACCCTCGGAGGCGGAGAGGACGACGTTGTCGCTTACGAAGAACTCGGTACAAGCGAGGGCTTCGGGTCCTTTCACTTCAGTAAAGAAACCCTGCGGCTAGCGGATGTCCTGCTGGGCCGCTCCAAGAACGGACGCAGAGTGAACAGCATTTTTGGAGAGGGCGTAAACCCACTGATGCGAAAGCTGAGGGAGGCTCTCGAATTGATCGGCCTACCGAGTGACGCCATGCTACGTCATGGGAACAAACGCATCATCTACGGGATCCCCTTGGCAGCCAATTTCCGCTCTTATCTAATGGGCCTCGATAAGCGCCCCCGTTATATCATCCCTCAAGGAAATACAGACAGAGGCACCGAACTGCTTGTAAGGCATTGGCGCGAACGCTGGCTTGCCAAGAGATCATCCTCATCAGAGGTCCTGCGGAAGGTGGCTGTTCACACGTTGAGCTATCCGATTCGCCACGGCGCCCAGGTTCCACTGCCTGACGACGCGGAAAAGTCTATGTTTACGATGACAGCCGCTTCCGGTGCTTGAGGAAGCTAGAAACATGAATCGAGCCCTTCGAAGCTGTAGGCCAAACTAACTCTCCAAAGATTTACACAAGCCCATATCTCTTTCGTGATTCCCTGCGGAACTGTCATTACTCCTCAATGCCCTTCTTGCGGAAGAGTGCGCCTAGACCGCCCGCTTCTTCTGTAAAGGGTCTTCGCTTCGCTCCGATGAACGCGAACACCACGCGCCCTTGACAGCGCGGGCGGCTAGTCGCCGGGGACCGCCATAAGGGCATTTGCTTTTTATGCACCGCTCCGCGTTGCACGAAGGGCAAAACCCAAAAAAACGAAGGAGCGAACAGTGCAAACTGAACGAGCAGAGCTGTATTTCCGGCAGGGCAGTTCCGACAAGGTGTACCACTTGCAGTTGGAGAACGTGGAAGACAAATGGTCCGTCGAAGCGCAATGGGGGCGGCGCGGCTCCGCCTTGCAAAGCGACGTGAAGGCGAATGGCGTTCCCTATGAGGAAGCGAAGCGTGTGTACGACCGCATTCTTCGAGAGAAAACGGGCAAGGGCTATCAAATTACTCAGGCAAACGCCAACGGCGACACGCCGATTTCCGTTGGATTGCCGGCCAGCAAGGAACAGTCCGGCCATGTGCCGGAATTGCTGACCCCCATCGAGGAGCCGGAGGCGTTGCTTCTAGCTCAGGATGCGTCTTGGTGGTTCCAGCAGAAATTTGATGGACGGCGGCTCGCCGTGCTAAAGGCCGATGGGAATTATTCCGGCATCAACAAACTCGGTCAAGTCATACCCCTTGACTCGCGCCTTTCCGAGCCGCTGGGCCTTGTGCAAGCGAAGGCTTTTCTGGCGGACGGGGAAATCACTGATTCCCATTTCTATATCTGGGACCTGCTCAGCGTGAACGACACCGATCTGCGAACCGAGCCCTACGAAATTCGCTATGTCCATCTGACTCGGCTCTTTCGCGGCGTACACCAGACCCTTCGCGTCTGTGAAACGGCCATGACAACAAAAGCCAAACGCGGCTTTGTGAAAGCCATGCACGACGCGAATGCCGAGGGCTTTGTTTGCAAGAACAGGTACGCTGCCTATGCGGGTGGACGAGCGGGACAGCACTTCAAGTGTAAGTTTGTCTCTACGGCATCTTTCATCGTTGGCCCGAAACCCGACAAGAAGGCGGACGACGGCCATCGTTCTATTGCCGTGTATCTCTTGGAGGGCAAACGGCCGCGTTTCATGGGGACGGTTGGAGTGCCTGAACGCTATCCACTCCCGCGCGCGGAGCAAGTCGTGGAAGTGCGTTACCTCTACTGCCATCCCGGACCCGAAGGAAAACTCATTCAGGCGAAATACTTTGGCAAAGTGCGCGATGACGTTCAGCTCGCTGAATGCACAGTGAGTCAGTTGAAGCTGAAAGCCGGTGAAAGCGAACCGACAGAATCCTAAAGGCTTGCTTGAACTTGTTTCCGGAAAGCGTCAGCCCGATGGAGTGCCGATATAGGTTCCATCGGGCTGCAATTATTTTTTGGAGTTGTTCAGAAGGAAAGCCTCCTGTCGCAATTACGAATCGAACAGAGATGGCTGCCTTTCAACCGACGCCGGTAGTCCCTCGTCTCCCCAGAGCTGGCGAAATAGAGCAAGAGTTCCTGGCCCGAACCCCGCGTAATGATTGTTCGCAAAAGCCAGAATCATGATCCGACGTTCGCGAGCTTTCTTTAGCTCCTTGACCCACTCGAAGAGTTCTCCCTCGCGGTCAATGATGACCTTGTCCCAGGTCGTCGTCTGTTCCTCAATAGCTTTCCGGTCGCCAAGCCAGCGCACGTAAGTGAAGTCCGCTGTGAGGAGATCCAAACCGTTTTTCATCTCCCAAGGCCGCGGCATCCAGTTGTGATCCGTGAGAGCGAAAGCGACGCCATGCTCTCGCAGCAGATCAAGAAAAGCTGCGTCGAGCCACTCCTTGTTCCGAATCTCAAGGGCGAATCTGTATCCCCTGGGGAGCTTTTCGAGGAATGGTTTCAGTCGCGCCACGAACTCTCTGCCACTCTTGAATTTCGACGTGTTGAAGTATCCGAATTGAAGCAGGAGCGGGCCTAGCTTCTCGCCGAGCGCATCCATTGTTTTCAAAAACTCAGTGAACTCATTATCACAATTCAAAAGCACTTTTTCATGCGTTATGGCCTGTGGGACCTTGGATGCAAAGAGAAAGCCGGGCGGTGTCTTCTTGTACCACCCCTGGACTGTCGAAAGGGCAGGAGTTCCATAATAGGTGCTGTCAATTTCAACCGCGTCGAATTTCGTCGCGTAAAACGAGAGGCGCTCGGCGGCTTTCATGCCGCGAGGATAGAACGGGCCGTCCCATCCTTTGGCCGTAAACGACGATGTACCGATGCGAAGCTCCGTCATGTCTCGCCATTTTACATTCTGTTACTCGCGGAATCTTTAGTACAACGACAGAGTTCACTCTTTAAAGTACTTTTTTACCGATTCGCTTGAAAAGCCAGAAGAGTCCCCCCGCCTGAATTGCGGCAAGTCCGATGCGTGGTAGCGCGGCCTTAACAAGTGCAAGCCAAGAGAAAGGACTTAGTTTAGAGAAATCGACACCAATCAGCGCACCAGCAATGGCATAGAGAGCCAGAGCAACGATTATCTGAACCCAAAAGCCTGTTCCCTCCTCCAGCAAATACTCAATAGGGGCATCTGGGATGAGTATCAGAGGCTTCGTCTGGGAAGGACCTGCCAATTCGATGTTTCCTCTGTTGTCCTCAGCGTACCGGCGGGTCGTAAGGGAAATTATTGCACTGTTAGAGGCTGAATCAACTGTAAGAGAACTTCCACCAAGTGCTCTGATATTTTCTCCGAGCTTTATGTCAACTCGACATTGCGCTGTGTTGTCAACTCGTTGCTGCGGAAATCTGTATGTCAGAACCAACTCAAAAACCTCATCCTTGGTAAGTTGGAATAGCGCTGTTTGGTTCTGAATTGTAGGAGTGAGTGACACTGTGTCTTTGCGGCTCTGAATTCCGACCTTCAAGAAAATTGGCCATTGGTTGTCGTCGGTTCGCAGCGCCTTAGTAGATGAAAGAGCTGTGACGGCGTTAGTCCAAGCGTCGTCCTTTGTTTTGAAATCTTCGAAGCGGCCGAAAATGCTATCACTTTCGATTGCATAATAGCCGTCATGCTGGTATTCGGGATTGCCCTCCGTCAGACGCGGCATGCCCTTGTCCTGTAGCTGAGCAATGAGGTTCTCTTTGAATCGAAGTGGGTTTTGAGGGTAAATGAAATCTAAGAGCTCCACCTTGAGGTAAACGTAATCAGCCACGACGCGGTACCCAAGAAACCTGGCCTTGCGTAACGGGTGATATGTATAACCTCCCTCGGCATACCGGTCGATGAAGGTCATTATGCATTCAATCCCAGACTGTAGACTTTCCAATCCAGAGTAAAATCCAGCAGAAATGCTCGGCTTGTCGCCAGTGAATCTATAGCGATATTCATTCGTGCAGTGTTCCGGAAGATACAACGTATTCAACACATTTCGCACATACCGCGGCCTGAAGGCTGAATTAAAAAGATAAATCATCGAATACTCCTAGGGCTAGGTCGACTCTTGATAGCCCGTCTGCTGACTAATTGTGCGACATTCATCGAGGGGATTTGTTCGATGCTGCGTTTTGGGTAAGGAAATATAAGCGGTCCAAGAGCGCGCATAGCCATGTGCTTCTTAAGTGGCGGTGCTTGCACGAAGACATATCGATACTTTGCGGTCAGCGGAATTTTTACCACGTTCTCATCAATACGTCTCAGGATCTCCATCGACCTACTCCCGTACTTCTTGCGCACCAACCAACCGCTCATCCATCTCCCTTTTACGATGTAGTTAGCTTGATTCTTAGGATCGGTCTGTCCTGTATAGAGTCCGTTACACGCTTGGTAGATTGTTCCCATCTCGTTGAACAGTCGGTCAGCATAGGCTACCACCAAGCAGCTACCCCGCTCTCGTTGAAACATTTTCAACGCTCGACTAAGCACCCAACTCGCCGTATTGTGTGGCGCGGCGTTGATAGTTGCGCCGCGACATATTTGGTAAACCTTTAGGCCAAAATCTCTCGCGATCTTTGAGAATAGCCCTCGCTTCGCCGTAAAGCAGGCGGTTCCAAACGAGATAACACCGACTAACGTAGACTCGTATACGGCTCCGTAATGCCATACTCCTAGGCCACAATTTCCCAAGTGCTCGTATTCTTCAAAAAACTTTCTCGCAGATACGTGGCTGATTGCTCTGACAGAAACAGTCTTGCGTTCAATTCCTTCAACTGTGAGCTGTCGGCTACAAAGCTGAAACGAGCTTCCGGAAATATGCCTAGTCGACACGCCGATACATTTGATAGGCACAACCCTCCCGTTACTGTGAATTTTGCTGAACCTAGTAGTGTCTAATACTAATTTTAATAAGTTAATGCGATAGCTGTTTTTACTCGAAATACCGGGACAGTAAACACAAAAGGAGCTTCTTAAATAGACGCCGTGCATTCTGTGAGTAAACCGTTGAAGAGATTTTTCGGCCATCGGGAGCTTCCTACCATAAAGGGAAAGCGGCACTCTTGACTATTCGCCTTTTGTTCGCCTACTATTCTACCAGCATCTAGGCACCGAGGCTACGTCAGCATGAGCTTATCCATCTCAGCAACGAAAACGGATCACCCGGCGACGCCGAACCCCTGGGTCTTGCCCGACCGCGCACTCACGGTCTTCTACGGATGCCCCGAAATCCAGCGCGTCTCGCACTACTTTCTTCCGAGGATCCTCCGCCGCCAGAAACGTGTTTTGTATCTCGATGGCGCCAATCAGATCAGCCCGCTCCTCATCGCACGGTTTGCGAGGGAGCGCGCGCTTGAACCTTCCGCGCTGAACGCTCTCATCCGAGTCGCACGCGCCTTTACTTGCTTTCAACTAACAGAACTCATCCGCCGCGTCCCGAAAGTGCTTGCGACGTTTCACGCCGACGTGCTGATCGTCACAGCTTTCCCGGATTTATTTTTCGACGAGGATGTTCAGGACCGTCCGGCGCGAGCCTCGTTTGAACACGCGCTCGAAGGCTTGCGAGAGCTTGCGCCGCTTTCTCTCTCCATTGCGGTTTTTTCCGATGCCACTTCCTTCAAAACAAAACGACGCGACTTCTTTCAGAAACTCCGTAACCAGGCAGATCACATCGTGAAAGTCGAACCCGGTCCCGAATCCTCCCTTTCCTTTACCCGCGAGACAAATACACCACTCCTATCTGTTTGAACGGAAAGTGCGAGGTACACCATGGGCAGGACCGTCCCTACATTTGTCCAATTGATTGAGCAAAACGCGGAGCGATGGAAGAAATTCCGGCGCGCGTTGCGGCGGGAGGACCAGCCGCATTTCGACCGCCTCTTCGTGCGCGTACGCTGCTACACCCAGGCGGCCACGTATCAGGCTCACGATAATCCAATGGAAGCCATTCTTCTCTCCATCGCTCTCGATCAGGAAAAGCGCCTGGATGCGGTCGAGAAGGTTCTTCAGAACGCAGGGGTGCTTTGTGAAATTGCTCGAAGGATGGATTCTCGACCTCTACCCGACCCGGCAGGGGATGACGCTGTGGCTGATCGACCGGAACCAGTCGCACTTCCGTTTGACCGATAGTTTCACCCCGGCCTTCTACGTTTCTGGAACCGAGGAACGGCTCATCCAGTTGCGAGATGCCGCCGAGGGAAAAACCACGGAACTGCTTGCGCGATTCACCGAGCGGATCGACTTGTGGTTGAATGCGCCCCGCCAGGTTCTCGAAATCTCCGTTCTTTGTCCTTCGGATTTTCTCGGCTGGGGACGATGGGTGCACAAACTCGACTCGAAACTACAGCTCTACAACAGCGACCTTATGGTCGCTTCTCTTTACTGCTGGGAGAAGCGGATCTTCCCTCTGGCGTTTGTCGAAGTCGAAGCGGACGAAGATGGCAAAATCCAATCGATCGCGTGCCGTGACGATGAATGGACGCTCGACTATGAAATGCCGCCGCTCAAAATCATGCAGATTCGCCTCTCCGGACTTTCGCGGATCGATCCCACACACGGCCGCCACGCAGCGCTCGAAATCGAAGTGGACGGGAGGTGCTGGGAACTCGACGAAACGGGCGAGCCCCCGGCGATCCAATTTGCCCACATGCTCAAACGCGAAGACCCGGACGTCATTCTTTCCGAGTGGGGCGACTCGACGATTCTTCCCTTACTCCGGCAGCAGGCCGAGCGCTTGAAATGTTCCCTACCTCTGAATCGTGATGAGACGGCGGCCATTCAGCAATCCCGAGGACGCAGCTACACGAGCTACGGACGGATTCTTTTCAAAGCGAGCTCCATCACTCTCTTCGGCCGCATCCATGTGGACAAACAGAACTCGTTCATTTCGGAGAAGTGCGACTTCGCCGGTCTCTGGGAGCTTGCCCGCATCACCAAACTTCCGATTCAATACGCGGCGCGGACGACCACCGGCACCGGCATTTCCTACATGCAGATGGAACTCGCCCACCGTGATGGCGTACTAATCCCCGAACAGAAAGCGGAACCGGAAGATCCGAAGCGCCCGGACGAACTTCTCGCCGCGGACCGCGGCGGTCTCGTCTTCGTGCCAAAGCTTGGTTTCACGCCCAACGTGGCCGAACTCGACTTTGTCAGCCAGTTTCCGAGCATCATGGCGCGCTTCAACATCTCTCCCGAAACCGTGAATTGCCCATGCTGCCCCGAGGCACCCCGGATTCCTGAACTCGGCTACCGCATCTGCCAAAAACGGCGCGGCATCACGAGCCGCGTCGTCGAACGCCTGATCGCAAAGCGCTCCGCGCTCAAGAAGCTCCAGAAAACCTCGCCACCCGAACCGGGGCAGAGATACAAATTGCAGCGGGACTCCATGAAATGGCTGCTCGTTTGCTGCTTTGGCTACACCGGGTATAAGAATGCCCGGTTTGGAAAAATTGAAGCACATGAAGCCATCAATGCCGTGGCGCGAGAAACCCTGCTCGTCGCCAAAGAGCTTGCCGAAGGACAAGGCTATGAATTGATTCATGCGCTGGTGGACTCGCTCTACGTCTGGAAGGAAGGCGCGACGCATGCCGATTATGAGCGGCTCGCACAAGAGATTGAAGATAAGACGCGCCTTCCACTCGCGATCGAAGCCGTCTATCGCTATGTCGTCTTTCTTCCTTCCAAACAATACGCGGACGTACCGGTGCCAAATCGTTTCTTTGCTGTTGGACAAGACGGCGAACTCAAAGTGCGCGGCCTTGAATGCCGGCGTCACGATACGCCCCCTTTGCTCGGCCGGATGCAGTATGAAGTTCTCGCCATCCTCGCGGAGGCGCACGACTATGACTCGTACCAGCAGAAACTGGAGGTCGCTCGCGGGGTTTTTGAGAGTTACCAAGACCGTCTGGTGAACGGCGAGGTAGACATCCGCGACCTTGTTGTGAGCAAACGCATCACGCGGGAGCCGCGCGACTATCAGAAAGCTGGCGTTACCGCGATTGCCGCGCAGCAGCTATTTGGAAGCGGCGTCAAACTCCGTCCTGGACAAAACATCGAGTACATCATCACCGATGCCCAAGCCCATGTGCCGAACGATCGCGTCCGAGCTTACGCCTTGTGGGAAGGCTGGTTCGGATACGATCGGAAGAAATATGCCGCGATGCTGCGCGAAGCGTTCGAACCATTTACGCTGTGCGTTGCCAACCGAGCAGAGCCCGTTCTTCTCGACAATTCCATTTCCGAGGAAGAATTAAAACGGTTTCCCCTGTTTGCACCTTTGATGCTGGTCCGTCCTTGAGGAGATCTATGTCCGCAAAGGTTGTCCGAAAGCAATCCCGAGTCAGTCTGTAGCTAGGAAGAACTCTGTCCTCGAGAACTTACAACCCATAATTCCTTTCTGTTAGTTCGCTCTGGAACTCTCCTTTCCCCGCAACTGCCCTTCCTGGCCAAACCCTGCGCCTAGCCGCCCGCTTCTCCTGTCAAGGCTCTTCGCTTCGCTCCGATGAACGCACACATCGCGGCCTTGACAGCGCGGACGGCTAGGCGCTTTCCCCCGCCACGAAGGGCATTTGTTTTCATGCGCGGCTCAGGCCGCGCCTCTGAGAAACAAAGGCCAAATTCAAAAACAGGAGAATCCCATGCAACAAACCGAAAGAAAACCGCTGTTTAACCTCGGCCAACTCGTCGCCACGCCGGGCGCGTTGGCCGCTCTCGCGAAAGCCGGACAGACACCGCTCGATTTTCTGTCGAGGCATGTTTGCGGTGATTGGGGAGACATCGATAAAGACGACTACAAGGAAAACGAACTCGGCCTGAAACGCGGGTTTCGGCTCTTGAGCAGTTACCGCACCAATGCCGACGTCAAGGTTTGGGTCATCACCGAAGCCGATCGTTCCGTAACAACCCTACTTTTACCCGAAGAGTATTGATTCAAGAAAAGAGAAAAGGAGAAAACGAAAATGAATACCGCAGTTACAGCGAACGCGAGCAGTCCAGTTCCTCCTGTCGTGTCCTCACTTCAGGACATTCCACTCAACCGCATTCAGGAATCGAAAACTAATCCGCGACGCACGTTTGACGAAGCGAAGCTGGCGGAACTCGCCGGCAATATTCGCCAACATGGCGTTCTGCAGCCTGTCCTCGTTCGTCCCTTGCCGAACGGCGAGGATGGATTTTATGAACTAGTGGCAGGAGCGCGGCGCTACCGCGCTTCTCAACTCGCCAAACGGGAAACCATTCCCGCCACCATCCGGGAACTCACCGACACGGAATGCCTCGAATTGCAACTCATCGAGAACCTGCAACGCGCCGACGTGCACGAACTCGACGAGGCGCGAGGCTATGCCGCCTTAATGCACCTGCAACACGAAACCTACACGGTCGAGACGCTGGCCGAGAAAATCGGGCGGTCCGAGAAATACGTCTATGCGCGGCTGCGTTTGATGCACCTCGTAGACGGAGGCCAACAAGCGTTCTACAGCGGAAAACTGACGGTCGCGCACGCGTTTGAGATGGCCCGCTTGACACCGGACGATCAGCGCCGTGCCCTTGCCGAATGCTTCCCGCATCACAGGACAGCGGCGGCTCTTCTGAAAGACAAGAAGGCCGAGGCGGTCACCGTGCGGGAACTTCGCCAGTGGATTGAGCGGGAAATCCATTTGGACCTGACCAATGCTCCCTTCGACACGCAGGACGACACCTTGCTTCCAGCAGCGGGAAGTTGCTTGCGCTGTCCGAAGCGCACAGGGACTAATCCGCTCCTCTTTCCTGAGGCAGTAGGGCAGAAGAAGTCGATTTGCACCGACCGGGCCTGTTACCGCGCAAAAGTGGAAGCCCTCGTGCAAATTCGCATCAAGCCTTTGGAAGAGTCAGGCGAGCAACCGCTGCGCGTGTCGCAAGCCCCGGCATGGCAAGCCAAGGCTCGAAAGGCCGACGTGCTCTATGACGGGCAATACCGCACCGTAAAGAAAGCCGAGTGCCCACAGACCAAACCCGCCGTTGTGATCGACGGACCTGAAGCTGGCAAAGTGCTTCACGTGTGCAGTGAAGAAAAGTGCGCGGTCCATGCCCGCGTCACGCATTACCAAGCGACACCGCAGGAGCGTGCAGTGCGAGCCAAGGAACTGCTTGCCGAACGCATCGAGAAACAGACGCGTCTCCGCATTCTCGACGCGATTCGCAAGAAACTTTCCGCGACGCTGTCGCGTCCCGACCTCGAAATGGCAGCGCTCGATTATTTCGCGCGGCTGGGCCACGACAATCACCGCCGCGTGTGCCGTGTCTACGGTTGGGAGGAGAAAAAGACCAAAGCATCGTGGGGCGGCAACGCAGTCGACTACAAGACGATTGCCGGAAAGGCTGTGCGCGGGATGAGCACGCAGGAGGTGCACCATTTCCTCATCGTGTGCTCACTCGTGTCAGACCTCTACTGCCCCGGCTACAATCCGCAGCAAGCTTTGGCGAAAGACTCCAACCTTGCTCTGACGGCCAGCCGCTACAAAATCGACATCGCGAAACTGTCCACGGCGGTATGCGAGGAACTCTCGAAATCCGCGAAGGGAACTACTCGCAAGAAGAGCAAGACGACAAAAAGGAAGCCGAAGTAGGAAACAAACCAGCCGGTGTACGCGGGCCGCGCCAGTGGCGCGGCCCGCGTATTTCCGGCGACGAACGTTGAAGGTTTCCTCGTGATCTTACCCCGCAGCTTGAGGGCGACGATTGCGCCCCGCGACCATTTTTTGTGCCATGGCCAGTAACAGCTTCCGGTCGGGGTCTCCTGCTTTGCTCAGGCATTTTGTCAATCTATGAAGGTACACCGCCTGTTTGCCCGAACTCCCCCAAACGATATCGTCCGTGGTTTTGCGTTTTAGCAGGTTCGGCAACTTGGGTGGCTCATCGCCTTCATAGAAAAGCTGGTAGAGCGGGATTTCCAGTGCTCGTGCCAGCTTCTCCAGCGTCTCGATGGCGGGGACGGTGTGGCCATTCTCGACGCGCGAAATATAGCATCGCAGCAGCCCGGTTCTCTTCTCGATGTCTCCCTGGGAGAGCTTCTTTCCCTCGCGCAATTCCCGCAGGCGATCCCCGATAATCATCTTGGCGTCCTCCGTTAAAACTGATGGCCTCGCATCATAAAGTAAAACTAGCGTGTTCGCTAATTCAGATTCTTGAACCGAGGTTGCGGATGCCTCCCGTACAAAACACGAGCCTAAACGTTGAATGCAAAGTTTGCGGGCCGATGTCAGACTCGCCTCTACGGTTTGGCGTGGCCCCCTTGGGGTAATTCCGACAGTGCGGACAATCCACCCCCGACAATCCTCATAGCCACTCCCGTGACTCTGCCGATTATTTCGGCCTCATCAAGATGGGAGAACCTGCGAATCGGCTGCGGTGAAGTTATGTGAGGCACCAGAATGAGTTGTCCGTCCTTCAATTCGCACCAACCGCAGGCGTAACCATCTCTGAGTTCGATGAAATAAATCGGACGCTCCAATTCCTCTCGCCATACCCCAGTCTTGATCTTTGTCTCTGTCGGATCGATCTGCAGGAACGACCCCGGCAGGATTATCGGGAAGAGAGAGTAGTCGCGCAGTCCCAGATAGCCGTAGAGCGCCTTCCGCAGATCGAGTTGCCGAATTAGTGTCACCGGCACCTCTCCCCACACTTGCACCAATCTCGTTAGAAGTTGCGTCCCCTCGGCATGGAATTCCTGGCGCACTCGTACCGGAAAAGGGATTGTGCCCTCGTCCGTATCCGGCGAGTCGCCGACAAGGTGGGTTGCAGGCCACGTGAACATGGCCTGGTCCTTGGCTGCGTCCGAGAGATTGACCCCGAAGAGCGCCAGGAGCTCCTCACAGCGACGATGGTAAACGACACTCAGCGAGTAGAATTTATGAATCCCAGGAACATACGTGCCATTTTCGATCGTCCGCAACCAGGAGTGGGAGATTAGGTAATCCGGATTGCCCTTCACTTGGGCCAGTTTCTGGCCCCGTCGTTCAACTTCCCGGAGCGACAAACGCAGACTTTCTCTGAGCGTTTTGAGGCGTTCTCCAGGGCGCGAGCTAGGACTCCGTGACCCCATCTCGCGCGAATAATAACGAGCTCATCGATAACTGTCCAGCCAAATGATGCCAAAAGAACGCTCCATGCCCTTTTTGCTAATTACTGGGAGCCCGGTCTCAAATACGGTCAGCAATCACTTTTTTCACACTTCGCCTTCGATTTTCCCTATGCACGTCTGGTTTCTTGCCGAAAGGCCGGTCCCGTCCCCATGCGACACCAGAAGCGCTCCGAAGTTGGGAAAACGAAATCATCAAAACCTCCGAATGAGGCTTCGGGTGGAAAAACGACACTCCACCCGGACCTCAAATCAGCAGAGACACTTCGCGAAATACTTAACCGGAACAACATGACTCTGTCACAGGTATCCAAAGAATCTCGAAAATTGTTTCCCGGACAATCGCTCTATCACATTCCTCACAACCTCTACTTTGATTTGCGCGACGGGCGATTCACGCCTAATGTTTATCAGCTCATCGCACTCAGTTGCGTCTCCGGCTACAGTCTCATTCATTGGCTGTCCGTGTTCGGCTTCCATCTGGACGACATTCCGCGCTTACAATTGCGCCTTTCATTCCCGCAGACAATGCTTCTCGACTCAGACCTCTATGATAGACACGCGCTTGTTCAATGGTTCGAGGGGAAAGGCGAGCCCCCTCCTCGGATAACTCCGCTCATTCAGATCCTCACCCAGAATGTCACGGAACGAGTCGCCGCACTGGAGCGAACCAATAGGGTGTCCTTCATCTATGCAAAGGTCGGGACCGAGGATGACTTCTGCTTCCCCGAACTGCTTCCAGGCAGCATTGTTCGCGCCGATCCCCGTGCTTCCGAACAGAGGCTCGCGGCAATTGGAGGCAAAGTCTCCCATGATCTCTTCCTCGTGGAACACGCTCAGGGTCTGAATTGCTGCCGCCTGCAAAAAGTTGCGCCACGCAGGGTCGCGCTCCTGTCGACAAAACTAACCGCCCCGCGCATTGAACTTCAGGTCGGAACCGAACTCAAAATCCTGGGGACAATAGATATGGAAATTAGGAGGCTCAAAAAGAGGAGCGTTGCCTCAGGTTTCCGAACGCTCCCAACCCCGAAGAGCCGGGACCTCCTTCGACCGGATGCTCCTAGCACTGACTTGCGCCACTTGCTTCGCAAATGTAGGCAGCGCGCTGGCTTGTCTTTCCGGCAGGCATCAGCCATGAGTGCCGAGCTCGCACAGGAACTCGGCGATCAAAGATATTTCACAGCCATCGGCTCTCTCTCCGACTACGAATCCGCCGAGGCGCCCCCACGGCACATCCACAAGGTCGTGACGCTTTGCATGCTCTACTCCATCGGGTTTTGGCACTTTCTGAGAGCATCGGGCCTCGTCATGGACAAACTCGGGCAAAGAGCAATTCCGCAAGAATTAACAGAAAGCACACATTGGGCTCCCAGTTCACGCCGTGAAGATCGAGAGCCACAGGAAACGAAAGGAAGTTCCTTCCTCAGTATTCTCGTGGACCGCTTCGAAGAGATCCCTTTCTTTCTCCGTAGCGCACTTCCGGAACTCTGCGGCATGTCGCGCCTCGCACTGCGCGATGTGTTCTGGGTCGGAGAAATGGGGCAGGAGTTTCATGCCCCACTACGAGGTGCAGCATTCTTAGTTGTCAACCAACGCATGAAGACTCCCTTCGTTTCGGAATCGGAGCCGGAGTGGAAGCAGCCGGTATATCTCCTCGCCCGGCGCGACGGATCGTACTTCTGTGGGCGGTTCACTCTGGCGGGCAAGACGACCGTACTCCACGCGCTCACTGCGAGGCCCTCAAGTCCGAAACCTTACGAGAGTGGAGGCGAGGAAGAGATAGTCGGCCAGGTTGTGACCGTGCTGAGACGGATTGCAGCCAGAAGTTGACCCCCCGGCGAACAGCGTAGCTTTCATCTCACAACCCATTGTTACCTTGTTTTCATCGCTTTTCATCCTCCCATGTCGGAATCTCGAACACTTTGGCTTTGTTCTGGTCACCACCCTGCCAACGCACTTACGTTAATCCATCGGGCTGAATCGCAGCCGCCGTTCGGGATTCATACGGAACATGCTTCCTTCGGAATTGATGTGGCTGTACGTCAGAATCCGGCCTCTTTTTGCATGGCATTTGGCCAGTTTCTTTTGTCTTACGGCAGGGAGCGTGCTTGCCCTGGTCAATCCACTCGTACTGATGTGGGTAATCGACCGCGTCCTGCCAAATCGCAACATTGCCCTCCTGGTGTGCGCTGTAGCCGCTATTTTCCTCAGTTCCGAACTGCGGCCCATCCTGTCGAGCTTTGGAATGTATCTGACGCTTCTGTCCTCACAACGAACAGTGGTTTCTATTCGAATGGAAGTTTTTGAAAGGTTAGATTCTCTATCCGCCGAATACCATGAGAACACTTCCGTGGGAGCGCGCCTCTATACACTTCGCGAGCCGATCGAGGAGGTGGCGTATTTCGGGTCAGACCTGGCTCCCGCCATTCTGCGCACAGCGCTTGTGACCACATTCACTCTCTCTGCGATGCTGATCTTGAACCCTCGATTGACTGCGCTAGTTCTTCCCGCAATTCCGGCTTTCGTTCTCGCTCGTCACCATTTTCGCGGCCTGCTCGCGGAACGATCCGACAAGGTGCACGCCACCAGAGCGGAACTGAGCGCTTTCCTTGAAGAGCACATGTCTTCGGTCCTGCAGATTCAACAACTACAGCAGGAAAAGAGGCAGGAAAGACGAGCCTTTCATTTCTTTGCAGACGTGGCACGATCCCAATCAAAACTCGCCGCCGGCAGCGTCCAATTCACGAGTTGGACAAATCTCCCAATAGCCGCAGCAGCAGCGGTCATCATAGGTTTCGGTGCCTGGGCAGGTCTCCGTGGCGTCATGACCGTGGGAGGCCTCGTCGCATTTTACAGCTATGTTTTCCAACTCTTTGACCCCCTAAGTGGTGCCCTCGAAACGTACGCGCGAGCGCAGCGAACCTTTTCCAGTATCCGTCGTCTCCAAGCAATTCTGGCCTTGCGCCCAACTGTGACGGATCAAAACTGTGGCCCCGAGATGCCGCCCTCTACGGTGTGCAATATTCGATTTACAGACGTGTTTTTCGGATACGCGCGGCAGAAAGGCTTTTTGACGATCCCCAGCCTCTCTATCGAGAGCGGAGCGCACGTCGCCATCGTGGGTGAAAATGGTGCGGGCAAAAGCACGTTTGCGAAGCTAGCTGCGCGGCTTTACGATCCCGACCGTGGGTCCATGACCATCGGGGAATCGCAAGTCAAATATATTCCGCTGAAACAGTTTCGCTCACTCGTCTGCTACGTACCCGCCATTCCAGTTCTATTCGACGAAACTCTGGCAGAGAATCTTCGACTAGGGAATCCACGCATCGGCGTTGGGCAACTGGAAGAAATCATCGATTTTCTTGAGCTCCGCTCTTTTGTCGCATCGCTCCCACACGGATTGTCGGAACCCCTGGGCCCTGCCGCCTGTCAGCTGTCCGGCGGCCAGCGGCAAAGACTCGCCCTGGCTCGTGCCCTGTTGCGAAGGCCCCGCATACTGATTCTTGACGAAGCGACTTCCGCGCTGGACCCTCCAGCGGAGCTTTCCATCCTTCGTAAGATTCCCGAATTGCTGCCGGGGGTCACAATCATCTTCATCTCGCATCGCCTCGGAAACGTTGCATGGATGGACCGCGTTCTTGTTTTCCACAAGGGCAGAATCGTCGAAGACGGGCATCACCGCGAACTGAAAACTTCTGGCAGCTTCTATGCCAAGTTGCAGCGCGCTTCGGAGGCAATTCGCTTTCAAAGTCTGCCCTGAAGAAGATTCCTCCAGAGACAGAGACAAAGCTCTTCACACAAACCCTTCAAAACATGACCCGAATCTGAACGCCTGCAGCCTGCCAAGTCTCGCGTTACGCGGCCCTAACTTCCGTATTCAGAGCATTTTGCGAACCCTATTTCCTGATTCACGAACAAATGAACGCGCTTGTGGATGTCAGAGTGCGTTCGTGGCACTGTCCTTCACATATTCTCAGCCACGTTGGAATCCCCGAGAAAGAGGAACCTCTTGCTGAAGATAGCCGAAGGAGTGCGGAGCACTCACGACCGCGACGGGGCAGTCGTTCTCGACATCCATCACGGCCAAATGTTCACGCTCAATATAGTGGGCTCCAAAATCCTCGAAATGCTGGAGCGAGGTTGCCCCGAAACCCAGATGGTTGAGGAAATCAGCCGCAAATTCCGTATTCGCCGCGAAATTGTCGAACGCGACGTTCGCGAATTCCTAGAGTGCCTCGAAAAGCACCGGCTTCTCGAGACTCGCGCACCAAACAGCGGCGCATAGAGTCGCACGAGAGGCCGATTTGAACACACAACAACAAGATGACAGGGACACTTACCGTCTCATCATCACTCGCCGCAATGCGTTAGAACTCTTGTGTCTGCCGGACGGTCCGTACAATTCTTTGCCCTCGGTTGATATTCCCCGGTGGGAAAGAGTCGCGGAGCCAATCAGAGACGCAGCGAAAGCCAACTTAAACCTCGATGCCTATTCTCTTTTTACGTGCCCTCGCGAGCCGCCAACAAGCGAGACATCGCGCACTCTTTTTCAGGCGATGGAATGCGTCCGTCCGGAGGGCCCCGTCCCACTAACCGCATTCTGGGTCCCCGTCTCCTCGCTGATCATTGATTCCTTTCGGGATTCGCAGGATTTCCGTGGGATTTGCAACGCCCTTAGGGCTCTCTCCCACGGCACTGAAACTGGCAATGAAGGTCCATTTGCCAAACCAGGATGGCTGCGCGAGATGTGCACGTGGATTGAGCAGCAGATTGAACCCCTTAAGATCAGACTTACGGGCAATTTCCGACAACTTAACGAGAGCGCTTCGTTCAGCTTGATACGCTTCGAAACAACAGGCCCTGCTGTCTGGTTCAAGGCCGTAGGAAAACCGAACTCCCACGAATTCAATATCGTCTCCATTCTCGCCACGCTTTTCCCAGCAGACCTCCAGCCAATCGTCGCAGTTTGTCCGGAGTGGAACGCATGGCTTACGACGGAGGCGGAAGGGTCCTCGCCTGACACTGATTCCAATTTCTCTACGTGGAGGACAATCTCGGCACGCTTGGCGGAATTGCAGATTGCATCACTTCACGAAGTCCCTCGCCTTATTTCTGCAGGCTGCCGCGACATCAGAGTTCCCTCGCTTCTCAATTCCACGGATGAGTTCTTCGCGATCATGGACAAACTCATGAAACACCAAATCAAGACACCTCCCTCAATCCTGACGTCCGAAGAACTCCGTGACCTAAATAGGCGAATCAAAGAGACTCTCTCGCTTCTTGCAGCAGGTGGTATTCCAGATGCCCTGAATCATCTCGATCTAAATCCCGGAAATATTTTCATATCCGGCGACCGCTGTACATTCATCGATTGGGCCGAGGCGGCAATTGGCCATCCGTTTCTGACATTTCAGTACCTGCTCGAACATCTGACACGCCTTCGCCCGGACCACGCTGACCATCGCGAAGAATTAGTCTCCGCTTATGCTTCCCAGTGGCAGCGCTTCGCTCCACCCTCCGCCGTCTCACACTCACTCGAACTAGCACCGCTCATCGCTGTATTTGCCTATGCGGTTTCCACCGGCACCTGGCGTGAACCAGAGGCCTTCGCCAGTCCGAGAGTTGCGGGTTATTTCCGCAGCTTGGTCCGCCGAATGAAGCGCGAAGCCGATGCCCTTGAGAACAGGAGCCTTGAATGCACGCGTGTCTGAACCCTCCGCCCTTCTCGGAACAGGAACCAGTTACTGAAATCCTGCACGGCGTACCTGTGACGGACGCGTACCGTTGGCTCGAAGATCAGAATTCTCCCCGCACGCGCGCCTGGATCGAAGTGCAAACCCGCTATGCCCGCTCCTATCTGGACACTCTCCCGGGTCGCGAGCACATTCGTGGGCGCATTCGAGAATTCCTCGCCGTCGAAACTTATGACTCCCTACAAATCGCCGGTGGCCGTTATTTCTTCAGGAAGCGCCTCTCGGACCAGGAGCAGCCTTGCACCTATGTGCGCGAAGGCGCAGACGGAGAGGATCGTCTTTTGATCGACCCCTCGGAAAGGCAAAACAGTAAATACACGGCGGTAAAGCCGCTTAGTGTTTCCCCCAACGGCCGGTTGCTCCTTTACGAGGTGAAGGAAGGGGGAGAGAGAACGGGGACTTTTGAACTGCTCGAAATCGAAACTCGGAAGCGTCTGCCCGATCTCCTCCCCCGCGGGTACCTGCGCGGATTCGCCTTCGCCCCAGATGGTAAGAGTTTCTACTACGTCCACGAAGCCGTGGAGGCAAAGCGGCCCTTTTACCGTGCCGCCTACCATCACGTTTTTGGAACGCCCTCCAGCGAAGACCGGGAGGTTTTCTTCGCCGGCCAGGGCGAGAAGATCCAAATAAGCCTTACTTCTGACAAGAAGCGCCTCGCCTTCTTCGTCCACCGGTTCCTCGAAAAGACTCTCACAGACATCTACCTGCAACCATTCGAACGGGAGGCTCCACCACACCTGATTTTCAACAATATCGACTGCAACCTCGGCCTACGTTTCTTGGACGACAGAATTCTGGCAATCACCGATCGCGAGGCGCCGAACCGGAAGATCGTCGAAATCCGTCTTCGGGAGAACGGAAAACACGATTGGATCGATGTCGTTCCCGAGACCGATAGACGTATAAGCAATTGGCTTGTTGCCGGACACACCGTCTATGTCTCCTGCGTGAAAGAAATGATTTATCGCATCTTCGTCTTCGATCTCTCCGGGAAGAAGTTGGGCGAGATCCCCATTCGAAGCGACGAAACACTCCGGATCATCGGCGCTTCGCCGGATGCTGATGAGGTACTTATTGAAACAGAATCCTTCACCAAACCTATCAACATCTTCCGTTATTCAGCGAAGACGAACGCGCTCGCGCTGTGGGCCAAGAGAGGCATCCCGTTCGATTCCAACGACTACAGCTATTCCCAAATCTGGTTCACGTCCAAGGACGGCACAAGAATCCCCATGTACCTCGTGGGCCGCCGCGATGTTCTCACGAGAACCGGCAATCCCACGATCATGACTTCCTACGGCGGCTACGGAGTTTCGATGACGCCACAGTTCAGCGTCTTCGTTGCTTTTCTCATGGAACGAGGCTGCCTGTTTGCCTTGCCCAACATCCGAGGCGGCTCGGAGTTCGGCGTCGAGTGGCACAAGGCAGCTAAGCGTCGCAACCGCCAAACGGCCTTTGACGACTTTCTGTGCGCTGCCGAATGGCTCCTCAAAACCGGGCAAACCGCTCCTGGAAAACTAGGCATCTTTGGGGGCTCCAATTCCGGCCTTCTCGTGGGAGCTGCCCTCACGCAACGGCCGGATTTGTTCGGCGCTGTTGTCTGTATGGTTCCGATGCTGGACATGCTGCGGTACCACCTTTTTGACAATGCACATGTTTGGAAAGATGAGTTTGGCACGGTGGAAGACCCGGACGATTACGCCACCCTTGCAAAGTACTCTCCCTATCATCAGGTTCGCGAGGGCGTGGCCTATCCCCCCACAATGATCGTCTCCGGTGACGCTGACCGGAACTGCAATCCACTCCATGCACGCAAGATGACTGCACGATTGCAGGGCGCAAACGTTTCCGAACGTCCTATTTTTCTCGACTACAACAATCTTCGCGGACATTCGCCCGTGCTCCCTTTGAGTGAACGGATTGATGCACTGACGGACCGAATTGCTTTTCTTTGCGATCAATTGCAATTACCGGTCTGAAAGAGAGGGCTTCACATGTCGTTTCTTGTGCTGAAAGCGTACTTGAAACTGATTCATTTCGACCTGTACTTGGCGCGTGGCAACTTCGCGGCGCTTTATAACAAGGTTCGCAATTATCCAACCGGAAGTCAGACGCTGGGACCCGAAGCCGTGGAACAGGTCTGCTCTGCGATAGACATTGCCTGTATCTGGTATTGGAAGGAAGCGCTCTGTCTCCAACGCTCCGCGGCAACAACATGTCTTCTCAAGAAGTACGGCGTGTCGGCACAGATGGTCATTGGTGCGCAACAGATGCCGTTCAAAGCCCACGCATGGGTCGAAGTGCATGGCCACGTTGTCAACGATAAACCGTACACGCCTGAAATGTATGCAGTTTTGGATCGGTGCTAGCAGGGTTCGGTTGCAGATTGAAGGCGAAGGAAACAATCATGAGCGTCCAGTTTGGAAGATGGAATACCGACGGCAAACCGGTGGACCGGGACTATTTTGAAAAGGTGAAACCGGTCATCGCTCCTTATGGTCCGGATGATGGCGGCTCCTACACAAAGGCCGACATCAACATTCTCTACTGTGCCTTTCACACGACGATGGAATCCCGCTGCGAAGTACAACCACACGTCACGGAATCCGGTGCTGTCATCACATGGGACGGCCGCTTGGACAACCGCGCGGATTTGATTCGGCAGTTGCCCCGTGTGCTGACGATTGGATCGACGGATGTCGAGATCGTAGCGAGGGCCTACGAACACTGGAAGCATGATTGCTTCAGCATGCTGATTGGCGACTGGGCTCTCTCGATGTGGGATGCAAACTCGCGTTCGCTGATCCTGGCAAAAGACCCCATCGGCATTCGAAATCTTTACTACTCGATCGAGAATGGCCACGTAACTTGGAGCACCATCCTCGATCCACTCGTCTTATTCGCAGGCCGCTCTTTCCTGCTGAATGAAGAGTACATCGCCGGCTGGTTTTCATTGTTTCCAGCGGCCAATTTAACACCCTACGTCGGCATTCATTCCGTCCCGCCATCTTGTTCCGTTGCCATTCGAGCGAAAAGCTGCACTGTAAACAAGTATTGGGATTTCAATCCAAGCAAACGAATCCGTTACCACACAGATGCCGAATACGAAGTGCACTTCCGCACCGTTTTCGCAGAGGCTGTCCGCCGCAGGCTACGCTCGTACCGCCCCATCCTCGCCGAGTTGAGTGGTGGCATAGACTCCTCCTCCATCGTATGCATGGCGGACACTATAATTGCCCGTAATCGCACCGAAACCCCGGGCCTCGACACTGTTTCCTTCTACGACGACTCCGAACCTAACTGGAACGAACGCCCCTATTTCACCAAAGTAGAAGAAAAACGCGGCCGCAAAGGCTGTCACATCGATGTTGGCGAGCAAGAATCTTTCAAGTGTCAGATAGCGCATGACCCTTTCTCGGTGACTCCCGGCTCGACCCGGTACCCCAACGAGGCCACTCGACAGTTTGTGGCCTGGATGATTTCGCGAGGAAACCGAGTGGTGCTCTCCGGCATCGGCGGCGACGAAGTCACTGGTGGTGTACCAACGCCGACACCTGAACTTGAAGATCTTCTCGCAAGTTGCCAATTCAGGACGCTCGCGCATCAACTCAAAGTCTGGGCACTCGCCAAGAGACAACCGTGGTTGCACCTGCTCTTTGAAGCAACGCGGTCATTTTTTCCCCCCGGGCTTTTCCGTGAGCCAAAACATAAACGACCGCCCAATTGGTTGAACCCCATATTCGTAAAACGGCATCGAGCAGCCTTGAAGGGCTATCAATCCAGGCTCACATTCTTCGGCCCTCTCCCTAGTTTTCAAGACAATTTAAGTACTCTAGAAACATTACGCAGACAACTGTCTTGCTCTAATTTGTCATCCGACCCGCCCTTCGAGAAGCGTTATCCATACCTGGATCGCGAGTTGCTTGAGTTCATGTACGCGGTCCCACGAGAACAACTTGTCCGTCCCGGACAGCGCCGTTCCCTCATGCGACGCGCCCTTGTCGAGATTGTTCCGGCTGAAATCCTCAACAGAAAGCGTAAGGCGTTTATTGCCCGAGGACCAATGGCAAGCATCTCCGCACAATGGGAACAGCTCATTGAGATGAAACACAGTATGGCGAGCGAGGCCCTCAAGGTCATTGACTCGCAGTGCTTTTTCGACTCACTGCAAAGGGGAATGCAGGGGCAGAACGCCTCGTCAGTTCATCTAATGCGAACCTTTTGTATCGAACGATGGCTTAGAAGTTTTCAATCCTGGTCGCATTCCACTCAGGACATAACCGGACGAAGCGTATCGCCGTCCAAAGCCATCACGTAAGAAAAGCGCCGACAACTATGATTTCTTAGGGAAAGGTTTCATCTCAGCTGAGAGAACTCAGAAAAGGAGGGAGGTGATAGCGATGCGATACGAAAAGCCAGAAGTTAGCTCCGTCAAGCCAGCAATGGCAGTGATTCAAGGATCGCCCGTTGGATCGAAGAACGATACGACGATTGATGCCTCGACCCACGTCACGGCCGCCGCGTACGAAGCTGATGAATAATCGTCGTCAGTGAGTTGCCGGAGCAGTCGAGCAATCGATTGCTCCGGAACTTTCGCCCGTACTAAGGAACAAAATAATAAAGTGCTTAACCAAGAGCTTGTACCAAATGGATTCTCGATTTCTGAGATCCTTTAACAAATCTTCCTGTACCCAACAGTGCTTACGTTCAGATAAAGGAAATGTTTATCTCAGCTGAGAGAACTCAGAAAAGGAGGGAGGTGATAGCGATGCGATACGAAAAGCCAGAAGTTAGCTCCGTCAAGCCAGCAATAGCAGTAATTCAAGGATCGCCCGTTGGATCGAAGAATGATACGACGATGGATTCCTCGACCCACGTCACAGCCGCCGCGTACGAAGCTGATGAGTAATATCGACGCACACTGAAACGCCGGAGTACCCGTAAATGGAATACTCCGGCATTTTTTAGGTCTGGCCGGACAAGTAAGAATGACCTCAGACTTTGCCATGCTTCGATCCTTGAACGCCATGCCCAATTGGGTTTCAAAATAGGAGAAATTGAACTCGCTTCGTGTCAGATGACGATGCCGCATACTAAGATGGCTCGCCCGAACACTCCCTGAACCAACTTTGAAGAAGATCTTCTTAGTCAGTCGAGACGAGAAGACTTCTCATATTGAATTCGCAGTTTTCGCCAACGAGCGTACTGTTCTGCTTTCTCTCGGTTTGGATTCTCTTCCCCTTTCAGCCAAAAGCAAAACCAATCGAGCGTCCCCTCCTGAGAAACTAGTCGATCCCACGGCTTCACTAAGACATGAGAGGCAGTGGGCAAGTAGACCATATCGACTGGCTTTCCCAGTCGCTTCAATCCTTCGAACCATTGCCACTCTGCCAATATGGAATTAGGGCCGAGAGCCTGAATCTGCAATGGGGTCTGAACTTTGTCCAACAAAAATCCCGGTGAGTTTTTGAACCATAAGGAAAGTCCAGGACCGAATGGCGATCCCCCAATGATTCTGTCGCTTTCCAAAGATGTGGACGGATCAACGTTATACGACATTAAATATTGGAAATAACCGCCATCGAATCCGTCAGCTACAATCGCGGCGCCAAAGTGCTTCTTCGAGTGCGTGAGCGTGTATTTCACGTAATAGCAAGTACGACTAAATCCCGAGATACCAACACGATTGGTGTCAACGACGCCCTTCTGATCCAAGTATTCAACCGCATTTTCGTAAGCGCTCATCACGCGATCGGCTTCTTGCGGAGTGACGAGCGACTCATAAAATATGTCTCTAATTTGTAGGACAGCAATTCCTTTGCCAGCCAATGGTTGCGCCGCAGTCGCCGTCATGTGGGTGCCATCAATAACAAATGTGTGAGGCTCAAAACCGTGAGTCTGAATAACCAGCGGATATCTCTTCCCTGGGACGTAGTCGGGCGGTAGGTATAATCCGCCGCTAACGGATTTGCCCGTCCCATCTTTCCAAGCGATTTCCTCCACTTTGCCAAATGCTAGTTCGGCAAATTGAGGATTCAAATCCAGCAGAGTCGTCTCTCGTCTTGTCCGAGAGTCCGCCGCGATGATTCGAGGCGGCATATTTAAGTCCTGCTCCGCAAGAATATCTATCGGCCAATCGAGGACTCCATTGACTGCATCTCTAACGCGATGCCACTCTTTCTCGGTCTTCTGAAAGTAGACTGACTGTCGAGCACTTGGCGGCTGACTCGGTTTCTGTGGGCCGAAGAATTGCACGACATTCGTTTTTGAGTTCCAACACACCGGATTCAATTCTTCGTTCGTAACCTTGATGATTGCCAGGTTGGATAACTCAATTTCAATCACAAATTTATTCGCCCTCCTCGACTGAAGTTCCACTGGATCGTCGCTATCTAAAGGAAGAAATGTTTTACACAACAACAGAGACTTCGAGTCGGGCGACCACAGCACGTCCGCGGAAGAGAAAGTAGCGGGAGCATCGAGTAGGGTCTCACTTTGACCAGTTCGCGTGTCAAGCAACTCATAGCGCAAAATCCCTGTTATCTCCCCTTTGCGATGTCCTGTTCTAACGACTCCCTGTATACCGACGTCCTGGTACTCTTCCCAATTGCTTGGTACTTCCATCGCGTCTGTTTTTACCACCAAGAAACGTCCGTTAGGGGACAAACAAAGCGGATTATTTGTGAATCCGTTAAATTCTCCCCGTGTCCGCAATCGTTGCACCCTAACAGACCTTCTCCTTTTGACGAAAAGCTCGTGATCGCGATTGTTGATTGCGCGACCGCTAATCAGTTCAGCGACAGATTCCTTTTGTATGTCGAGGCCATTCCTCAATATCGTCTGATTTATGATTGTGTGATCTGGGCTTTCTGCAGCAAATACCATTACTGAACCATCCTCAGAAACGCCATAAGACACGAGCGATGTGGGGTGATTCGTGAGTTTTCTCAATTCTCCCGAACTACAACGTACCGAGTAGAGTTGTGTGGCACCAGACTCTCGTGCCCCAAGAAACAGAATAGTGTCGCTGTCCCCAGCCCAGCTTACTGTCGAAATCCCAGGCCGATTCGACGACGATCGAAACGACACAAGCACTCTCGGAGTCGGATGCGCGGGTAAATCAGCCGTACGAAAGACCAACAAAGAATAATCGTTCGCATTCTCCTCGATATTTCCTTTGCTAAGCACGATGGCAAACTGCTTTTGATCAGGAGCGAATACCGCGAAGCCGATCTTGGGACGGACAGCCGGGTATTCGGTTCCCGCGACCCGGGTCATACGAATGGCATCTGCGACCGTTACAAGGCGCTTTTCTATAACTATCCCTTTGTCTTGGCCCCGACACTGGCTACCAAGAGCGGGTGTTAGAGTAGCGACAATCAAAACTCCCAACTGTCTATAGCAAAGCAAGAACCGTCTCCAATCGTGGTAGCGTCAGTCAATCCTCAGTCGGTAGGAATAGCTCTAGGATTAGAAGGTGAACTTCAGTGAAAGTTGAAGGGACCGTGGCCCGCCCTGCTGGAACAAGGGGGTCAATCCTTGCAGTCCCACATTCAGCATTTCGGAAGACTGATGGTAAGGCGGGTACGCGACATACGCAAAAGGATTCGCGAAATTTGGATGATTCAAGACATTAAACGCATCCGCGCGAAACTGAAGATTGAATCGTTCCGTAAATGCGAATTTGCGGCAGATGGACAGATCCACCTGCGTGAGGCCAAAGCCAGGAATATCATTCCGTCCTTCAGTACCTTGTCTGTGCGTCGAAGGCACGGAGAAGGCAGCAGGGTTGAGGACCTGCCCACCTGGCGCTCCTTGATTCGAAATCCAGTACGGCTGTCCGACCACGGCGTCAGGCCGCGACCTAGCAACCCCTCCGGGGTCTGGCGATGATGAAAAAACAACTCCATTGAATGGGAAGCCCGTTCGGGCAACGATTACAGCTTGAAGAGACCAGTAATCCGTCAAGAGCGCTAGAGCGCGCCTTTTGGTAACACTGGGAATATCATAACTAATAGCTCCTGAAAAACTCTGCCGGATGTCAAAGCTAGACGATCCATAGTCGTTTGCGGCCGACACAACGTTGCTAGGTAAAGCGATTACCACGTCATTCGAAGCATTGTCCAAGGAATGTGACAAAGTGTAATTCAGCAGGGCTTGCAACCGTGACGAAAGCGGCCTGCGATACTGTAACTGCAATGCATTGTAGTTGGAGTGAGCCGAGTTTCCAGTGACCAGGAAGTCGCCAGTAAAGTTAGGATTAGGTTGGAAGAATGCTTGCTGTCTAAGTAAGTCTCTGCCAACCTGTCCCACATACGTGACTGAAATTGCCTGCTGGCCGGCAAATGATTTTTCCAACGCGATATTCCACTGATATGAGCGAGGAAGCTTTAGATCGGAGTCAAATCCGCTTGCTCCGGAGGGAAATGGTGGTTGCCGAGAGAAGTTTGTCGCTAAATACGGCGATACATCGGCAACAGGGGCAGAAACTGACGGAAATGACGAAATAGCCGAATTTGGAAAGCTAAATGCCAGATTCGCGGACTGACCAGCTCCGAGATCGTAGAACACTCCTGCGCCAGCCCGGAGCACGAAATCTCCGCTTGCAGTGAGACTATATGCGAACCCAAACCGTGGGGCGAAATTGCCATATGTGGTTTTCCACAATCTTGCGCCTTGAGGTGCCAAAGCGATATTGGCAGGGGCACTGATATTCTGCCATGCTGCCAATGATGTATTGCCTCTCGCTGAAGGCGCGGGACTTAGTTCCCATCTTAGTCCATACGTCAAGGTTAGTCTCGCCGCCACCTTCCAACTGTCCTGAGCGTAGATAGATAGCGATTGAGCTAAAAACTGTGAAGGATGTGCGCCCCTGGTTTGAAGCGTCAACTCTGCGCTTGACAAAAATGTTGGAAGGTCTGTCGTGAAGTAAATCAAATCATTCGGCGCAGCATACTCGTCGAGAAAAATTGATCGATAATCAGCTCCGAACTTTAGCTGGTGCGTCCCTTCAGTTCGCGACAAGGAATCAGTAAAATTAGCTTGCCGACTGCGGTTCTCTCCTGAGTTTCCAAGGAGCAATGCCGCGATGTCGAACGTCTGGAAATAACCAAAGTTTTGTGTCGGCGACAAAGTACCAAGAAGCAGGCTTGGATTTAGTGGAACGGCTCCCCCAAAAGAACTCAAGGTGCTCGAAAGTTTGTTGTCCTGCTCCGAGTAGTTTGCACGGAGCGTATTTGACGTTCTTGGGCTAATTAAGCCATCGAGTCCCAGCGTCAAAGTTTGAGTGCCTACTTTCGTGGCATCTATGTCACTTAAGCTTACCGATGATCCGACGCCATGCTGGAAGGTCTGCGATGGAGCGTAGTTGTACCTTCCAAAGACCGAAAGATGATCGCTGAACATGTGATCTATACGAACGCTCGTTGCATCGAGCTTGGCCCCATTCGAGTAGGTACCCGTAAACTGTGCCACGTAAACTCCAGGAGTTACAGTTCTGTCATTCGGTTTCGGATACGCGTTCAAGAATGGTGCTAGTTGAGGCGGAGCGCTTGTCCGCGCGTATTCAGATGGAACTTCGTTAACCAATGTTCCAGGTAAATCCAACCGCGCACCTTCATAAGAGAAGAAGAAGAACGTTTTGTTTTTCCATATCGGCCCACCCATAAACCCACCAAAATCGTTGTGATGTTCTGGCGCTCTGGGATTGCGAGCTGCATTTGCAAACCAGTCGTTCGAATCCATCACAGTGTTACGAAAATAATCAAACACTCCACCGTGAAATTCGTTCGTACCTGATCGAGTGGAAAGAATTACTTGGCCGCCTGGGGTCTTCCCAAATTCGGGTGAAAAGGACGAAGTTTCGATGCGAAACTCCTGCAAGGCGTCCACGGACACTAGGCTTGCCGTTCCTCCCGTTGCACTGAATGCTTGTGATCCTCCCATCCCAGTCTCTCCGGAATTTGTTCCAGAGCCGACACCGAAATTCGCCGATACCCCATCAACAGTAAAACTATTCGCATCCGTCCTCTGCCCGGCAATACTGAACTGACCCTGGCCGGACGCCCCACTAGCATTTGGAGCAATGACAACGCCCGGTGTGAGCTGTAACAGCGTGTTAAAAGTGCGCCCATTCAAGGGCAAATTTCCTACAAAGTTCCGATCTATCACAGTGCCGACCGCCGTATTCTCGGTATTCACCAACGGTGCGCCGCCCGTAACCGTAACGATCTCGGACGCAGCGCCGATTGGCAGAGTAAAATTGATCGCGATCGCGTCCAGAACGTGAATGACTATGTCCGGCTTGATAATCGTCTTGAAGCCGCTGTTCGAGACCTGGATTCGATATGTCCCTGGAGGAATGTTCGGAACTACGTAAAACCCTTCACTGTTCGCCTTTCCTGCGTACTGAACTCCCGTAGCATTATTGATGATCAACACATCAGCGCCGACAATTACGCCTCCCGAAGGGTCAAGGACGATGCCGCTTACGGTCCCGTTCGGCGACTGCGCTGGGGCGGTATTTATGAATAGAACGAATGTTATGAAACACAGAACAGTCAGTCTCACTCGCACGCGGCATCTCCTCGGAGGAAGTGCTTGCACTCACTCCCCCCGTTTTCGCAGGAGCAGCCACAGTTGTACCAACGCGTCTTCATTGAAAGGCGCCAGTAGGTTCTCAAGTAGCGGGGACGGGCTTGCGTGCTATGGATGGTTTGGGTTCACCTTTAGGTAAGCAAAGAGGAAGGGCTTGCCGCTTGGCTTGTGGCTGCCGCCGTCCGGTTCCACGGTCACAAAAACCGCGTCAATCTGGGCAAGCTTCTGCGGATCGTCGAATTTCAAGATCCAGCGCTTTTTGGAGACATTGTCCTCATAAAAGACCCCCAGATTCAAAGCCTGTGCCCTGTCAGAACCGTGCTGGCCCCAGGCCTGAAACGTGCTAGCGTTCTTCAATCCCGGCTGCCGGTCGAGATCGTAAGCATAGAAAATAAGTGACTTCCCTTTTGTAAAAAAGATGCGCCCGTAAGATTTCTTCGTTGCTCCGTCTTTTGCAACGTCAAAAACTTCGGCAATATAAAGGTCCCGCGCCCCCATCAATTCCCGAATATCTCGGTCGTGCGAGAGGAGTTCCTGCTGTTGGTCGATCGTCGAATCTCGTTCCCTGAGTAATTGCGTAAGATCTCCTACCTTAGCTTCTAGTGCCTTCCACCCCGAATCGTCGCGAGACCTCTGAACCTGCAGGGTGTCTAACTCCTTCTGCGTCTTTTGAAGCGATGCTTGCGCCCCATCGAGTTTTTGCGTTACCGCTGCCTCATTGGCAGCAAGTTGTTGCTTCTCATCGTTCCTTGCTCCCAACGTGCTTTGCAGGGCCGTTTGGGCATCCTTTAACTTGGTTATTTCTCCCGACTGATCTTCCATTTGCCGCCGCAGGTTCGCGATCATTTTGTCCCGCTCTGCCATCTGCGCAAGCAGCACTTCGCGATCATGCGCCGCATCGCTGAGCTGTTGCGGCAGTGGAGCAGTCGGCTGTTCAATAGCTGTTTGAGGGACGGGCGCGTTCTCGGCCCCACGTCTTATACCAGCCCGGTATGCGTAGATTCCCAGCGTTGCTGCAAGCAGAATCGCTGCCGCAAACGGAAGCCAAACCATATTCCAATGCTCGCTCAACCGCGGCTTCCCATTTCGTTCAGGAAACTCGCTTACACTACCGGCCGCTCCGCGGGCGGACTCCGTGCTTTCTTCTTTGGTCTTCCGGGCCAGACGCTCCCGGAGTTTCGCCTCTGCGGCATCAACTGACCATGTTTCTATTTTGGGGGGAATCTCTCCCGATGCTTCCGCGGCAAAAAGAGGCGCACTAATCTCAGCGGCTGCCTGAAACTCCTTCAGCGCTTGTCGACATTCGGGGCAGTCGGCTACATGCTCCTGTAGCTTTGTCTTTTCTGCCTCGGTCAGGTCGCCCGAGGTAGCAACGGCGCATAACTCCAGATATTCGTCATGCGATCCCATGGCTGACCATAATTCTTCTTCTGGACTTCCTCTACTATTTACCACACCGGTTAGCAGTTCTGCAATTTACTTTCGCGCACCTGCTTACGCAGTTTTTCCAGCCCCCGGTAGTAATGATGCCGGACATTTCCCACAGGCTGGCCGAGCTTTTCGCCAATTTCCGCGAGTGTATAGCCTTCGTAGAAATGAAGTCTCAGTGTTTCATGCTGCTCTGCAGTCAGATCCCTCCTCACCTTCTTCAGCCCTTCTCTTCCCAACAGGGCTTCAACTGAAGAATCATAGGAAAGAGTCGGCGCACCTGCAAAGCCCGGAACACAGCAATCTAGTTCTGAATTCTTATAGTGGCCCCTTGCAGTTAGGTACCTCCAGCGAGAAATAGCCTTTCGGTAGGTCATCTGAACGATCCAAGACCGCCCGGAACTCTTTGAGCCGTCGAACACTATGGCTTCGCGGTGAATAAATAGGAATAGATCCTGAACCAAATCATCTGCCTCTGCTTCGTCGCGGAGGATTCGCAGGGAAACACCGCGCACCAGCCGACTATAGCGGCGAAAAAGAATACTGAGAGCGTCCTCGTCGCCCCTCGCACTGAGCGTCAAGAGAGCCTCGTCTGAAAGTGAAGCAGGCTCATCGGTTTGAATGTCTGCCCCATTCAAAGGCAACGTGCTCTCGGTTGACATTGAAGCAACCAAGCGAAGGCTAGAAAAACGAGCAGCCGCTGAGTCGCTCATATCCACCTTAGCGTCGTCACGAGCGCTCCACCGCCTCGATTGCGACCATTTGCTGATATCAACTTGTCGGTAACTGTCCGTTGGCCTATGTCCGACAGCGGTTCACGATAGTTTCCGACATGGTTAAGGGTCGCAAACAAATTCAACCTCGGACTGGTGTGGAAAGGGCGTTTGGCCAGGTGATACGGACAATTCGAGAGGAGGAACTCCACATATCACAGGCTGAATTGGAAAAAAGGACAGGCCTGAATCGGACCTTTATCAGTGACCTCGAACGAGGAATCCAAGGTCCCGGTATTAGGACTTTGCTTCGCATAGCTAAGGGCCTTGAAACAACTCCGTGCTCTCTAATTCGCCGTACAACTCGATCCAAATTCTTCGAATTTCCGCAAGGAAGAGAGGCTGTCTGAAAATACAGCCATTAGCCAATAAGTGCAAGGCAAATATAGGCCATTAGCCTATTCCCGCTTCCCTGCGTCCTCTGTAACTTCGTTGCTGCCAACGCAAAATGGATGACCAACTCCTCTTCGGGAAGAAAGTTCGTGCGGTTCGAGAAACAGCCAACATGTCGCGAGAGTTAGCGGCCGAAAAAGCGGGAATAACTGTAAGCTATCTCGGGGAGGTTGAAAGAGGCGAAAAATGGCCATCCATCGAAATCTTACGCTCCATAGCAACCGCTCTAAACGCGCCCCTTTCCACATTTCTTGAATTTGAAGCGCAGGAAATTGACACTGCCATCCTAAGGGAAAAGCTTAATCGCGTTCTAGACAATCGAACCACGGAGCAACAGCAACAAGCCCTTCGAGTTTTGAAGGCCCTTTTTGAACGGTAGCGTGCCTGGCTTACCGCATGACCTCATGAAAGCTTAATAGGAAAATGCGATCCCGCCCATTTCAAACAATTCCGTAATTCATCACTTAATAAGAGACCCAGCCAGAAGACCATCAGCATCCTTTTGTTTAGGAGGGAGGACACGCTTTCGGCGGATGCGTTGTTGGGGGCAGGGTTCGATGTTTGGACGAATTATTGAGCTCCTTACAGCAGTCGGATTTGGGTCCCGGAGGGCCTTGCAGGCCCGGCGCTCCCGGGATTCCCTGAGGACCTCGTATCATTTCGATGAGTTGATGGTCCTTCTTCAACGTATCCACGATATCGTTCGAGGCAGGTGTCCCAAAGGCGTAGCCAGACGCGAGAAGGGCAAATATCAGGAGCGCTGCGACGAAGTTTACCGTGGCGCGATGGGCCAACGCCATTTGTGTGACCTTTGAATTATTTTTTTCCTGAAGGTCTAGTAATTCGCCCATCTTGGAACCAATACGGCGTTGCAGGTACGTGGACCGGGCTTCGTTGTTCTCCGGGAGAATCGCGGGGATTGACTCCGAAGAATAACTCCGACGACTAAGACCAGTTACGGCAGCGAACACTGCACGGCACAGTTGCAGGGTCAGATAAAGAGCTCCGACTACAACGATCCATCGAAGGCCGCGCTGCGAAACATGAATACCGCCGGTGGCCAACGCAAGGATGCTGCCGAAAACGATGGTCCCAGCAATGGACGACAGACCCATTATGCTGGTGAGACGCGATTCAACGCCTTGCCCGCGGGCTCTTTCCGCTTCGAGCCGTTGATCGGACTCCGCAAGGTACTTTTCAAGTACCTCTTCTCCTGTGGGAAGCGTCTTGAGGCGTTGCGCGCAATCGGCTTGGAGGTCGGCCGATCCCGTCGCTCCCCTGGGCAAGGGTTCCGGCCAGGGATACACGGAATCCACGACAAACCATACTAACGAACGAGTCGTGATCATGGGAGATCCTGCCTTGCCAGCCAATCCGCGACCACATCAGAGATACCGAGGGCTAGAATGTCGTCGAGCCAGAGCCATTGGCCGCTTGGGTTGACTTCGAGAAAGACAAAATCGTGCTCGGGCGTTTCGATCATATCGACCGCCCCGAAAGATAGGCCAAATGCGTCCATGAGCGCGAGCAAACGTTGTTCGAGATTTGTGGGCAACGACACTGAATGATGCGGCAGAAGGGGATTTTCGGTGTGGCGCCAATCAACTGCCGCCGCTGGATCGGATTGCGAATCAATGGCCACCGCAAAAACCTTCCGCCCAACAATCGTGATGCGCAGGTCAAAACGTTTCGGAATGAGTTCTTGGTAGATTGAAGGACTCAACTTCGCGCTGTCTAATTCATCCAGATGCGCCGACACGACACGAGAAGTAAAAACCGAATACTCTTGCCCCTCCCGAACGAAGTAGCCGCTCCGGACAGGCTTGACGATCATGTCCCCGAAATTGGCAAAGGCAGCCCGAATATCTTGCGGATTATTGGAGATGAGAGTACGCGGAATGTGCAGGCCTAACGACGAGGCAACGGAAAGTTGGTAGGGCTTGTTCTCCGCCTGCCATACGGCCTGCGGATGGTTCATCCAGCGGGCGTGGAGGCCTAAAATCGTCCCCAGCAAAGCGGCTCTGTTCTCTTGCAAACAGAAGTCGTATATACCGACATCCAAATCCTCGGGCCGCGATGGTGCTCGCATTCTGCGATACCAGATGCTTGCAGGCATGGACACCGGTTTGCCATCGAATGCGATACTCGGCTGCTCCCCAGTCGAATCAAATGTTGTGCTCAGGCTACCGGCAAAAGGATAGTTTTCTGTGTTGACGCGAAGGCAAGCGACGCCGCGGTCAGCAAGTCTCCGGACCACCTCGTCCGTCGCCGCATCGGCGATAGTGCTGACGATGAGCACAGGGCCATCATTCTTCATCCGACGTTTCCGGTCGAACCCTCGTTATTCGGCTGGTCTGGGCGGGTTCTACACGAGCGTCCGGCGTGTCGATCCAATCCTCGCCAACGAGCACTTGCGACACTTGCCGGATTTGGTCGTAACGGAGCGTTTGCGTAGGGGCGCCTTGCAATGGCTCCGCATACTGACAAAGGAAAGGTACGCGCTGCGACTTATCGCTCATCGGTGGTTTCCTGCTGCTGGGCTGTGTGGCCCGAATCCCGCGAACTCACAAGGCCTGTACCATCCAGCTGAAGCGCGGCCGGCAGAGGATCCTCGGATGTCAGAACGTCCATCCGTTGCGAAACCACGCCGGTGAGCTGTGAACGGAGAAGAACGAAAGGCATAGGATTACGCGTCGACATAATTGGCATCTCCGCAGGGCCTATAAGCCGAAATTTAGGCCACTGATTCTATTTATCGTCCGTCGTCTCTTGTTTAACATCCGTAACCAGAGTACTCCGATTATAGACCAATCCCGTCGCAGTCATTGTAATGACAGCGGGAAGTGGTTCCTCGCATACGATAGCATCCCTAGTGGAATCCACCGCTTTTGCCTGAGCGGAATCAATTTTCACGATAAAGGGTAGCTTGTTCATCAGTCTCCTCTCAAAAAAGGTAGATAGGGTACATGGCCCACCATTTGAATGCCGATTCCCGCTGGACGCTAACTGGTTGCATGCCGGTGCTTCCGACAGGCAAATTCATCCTAATGCCCAGCCAGAGTGAATCCGTGAGGACGAACGACCTTTAACGCGAGGCCACAGATATTCTTGATGAAGCTTCTCACCTGGGCCGTCCAGTTGGCAATATGCTCTAAATAGTCTTCCACCTGAATGATCCGACCTGTAAACACTTGCATGGAGATTAATATCCACCTTTGGCTGTATCCGACTCCTGGAATTGCACCTTGACTCACCGAAACAGCGGCGCGTAGCATCCCCTCAAGGGTAAAGATACCAAAACGCAACCTTTCGAACCGGCACACTTCAAATGCGTCCAAAACAATTACCCGAGTTAGAGGCAAGAAGCTGGTGAGATTAAACAAGCGACTGCAGAAAACAATTGGCCCGCCGCGCCTTCAGGCCAATTGGCTGAAGGGAAGTGCTTTCCTCATTTTTCTCGCTGCAGTGATCCTTTTTGCTACCGTTCTTGTCGCTCGCTCGAACCACGCTCAGCTAACATCCTACTTTCTTATTACCGTGTTAGTTGCTCTTTGCTGCGCAATTGCGCTCCTCGCCCGATTCTTGATCCTCCTGCGTCGTGATAATCAGAAAACGGCAAACACTCTCCATTCTACCGGGCGTGAATTCAAGTCCATTTTCCAGAATGCCCTAGACGCTATTCTGATTCTGGACGACCAAGGCACCTGCATCGAGGCAAACCCGGCGGCTTTTGCGATTCTTGGTGCGGAGCAGGAACGACTCATTGGACATTCACTTGGCGAGTTCTACTCGAACCCCCAAAGTTTCACAGATAATTGGGCTAGATTTTTGGAGGAGAAATATCAGCGCGGTAGCGCCGATTTCGTTCGAAACGATGGCTCGCCATTGTTTGCCGATTACACAGCCGCCGCGGATTACGTTCCTGGTCGTCACGTTGTCATCCTCTGCGACGTCACGCAAAAGGTGAATGCAGAACGCTCACTCAAAGAAAGTGAAGATCGCTTCCAGCTAATGGCCCACAACATTCAGGAAGTTTTCTGGATGATGAACGCGAACACGAAGGAAGTTGTTTACGTCAGTGAGGCATACGAAGCCATCACGGGCCACCCTCTCGCGGAGATCCGCGAGAATCCTTCTTCATACAAAGAGTTGGTCCATCCTCAGGACCGCGCGCGATTCCTTACAAAATTAGAAGAGGCGGGCATCACCGGAACATTCGACGAAGAGTTCCGCATCATACGGCAAGACGGAGTGTCCCGCTGGATCTGGTGTAAGGGCTCGCCAGCAGGTGACCCTAGTGGAGCCGCCCCATGGCTAGTCGGCATCGCGCAGGATATCACCTCGCGCAAACATGCCGAGCAGGAGATCGCGAAGCATTTGGCCGAGGCCGAAGCCGCTAGAGCGGAAGCCGACGCGCTCAGAAAAGCGACTCTGACCTTAACTCAGAACCTTCGGATGGATGAACTCCTGGACACTTTGCTCCAAACACTTCTTACAATCGTCCCGTACGATTCAGCCTGCGTACTGCTGACAGATACGGAACACTCTTTTCTCGTCGCGAGGCAGATGCCCCGCGAGATAAATCGAAAGAATGTCATCATCTTGCAAGTTAGCGATCATCACTTTCTGCAGAAAGTTCTAATGACGCGCAATAGCGTCTTGCTTGAAAACACGCGGAATGAATCAGAATGGCGGGACAGCCCCGCGTTTGGAGGTGCAAGGTCCTGGATTTGCATTCCATTGGTCGTATCCGAACACCTGGTCGGTTTGCTTTCTGTCAGCAGCAAGGAGTCGGACCGATTCACTCGCGAGCATTTGAGACTCGCAAAGTCCCTAGCACTTTCCGCTGCCGTCGCCATTCAAAACGCCCGCCTCTACGAACGCGCCGAAATCTACGCCTCAGAATTGGAGTTACAATTGAAGCTTCTGAAAGAAACCCAAGCAGCGCTGGAACAAACTCAGACCCGCTCCCGCGGTACGGGATAGTACGGTTTCCAGTACCCGCTCAAACCTCCCGGACCCAATCCACAAATCTCACAACGCGGTTAGTAGACCAAGGTATCTCGTCGTCGGACGAGCCTACCACTACGAATTCCTGGATTCCGTTTGCGGGCCCAGCAAAGCTGACCGAGTACAGGGGAAAGTTTCTGGTCGCCAGAATCTAAATGCGGTTGACAATTCGCTCCCAGAAAAAGAATACGTCCCCAAAGTCCGCATCCGCATTGTCACTCTGGTAAGGACAAAGCATGGCCTCAATCTGTCCGCTCACATTCGCCAAGTTAGGAAGACTTTCCACACTGCTCTGTATGCCACCCTCGCGCGCCTTGTACACAATCGACCTCGGATCAAAGGATTTGTTAAAACGGATTGTGTATTCGTCCTCACGGCACGCAGCCGAGAGATGCACGGATTGGCGGCGATACTTGCGTTCAGTAGGTTGTGGCTGCAGGGTTTTGAGGTTCGAGAACAGAACTGCTTGATTGCTGGTCGCTGTCAGGCTTCGTTCCTCGTCTTTTGTCAACCGGTATTGCAACATTCCGGCGACCGCAAGACCAGGATGAGCGGTCGCAAGCCGATATACAGTGGCCTCAAAAGACGTACCGAAGTGGGAGGCCAATGTCTCAACTGCGGACAAGCTAAATCTCCCATTGGCTCGTGCTTGAAATTCGTTCAAAGGCATCACCAGCTCCGACGCCCCCAAGTGACACAGAAGTTCAAGCTCGTTCGCTTCTCTTGACCTGGGATTCGTGATTGTCCTGAACCGAGCGCCGTTTGCGCTATTGGGGAAGAAAGTGTGGCAGATCTCGTGTGCAATCGTGAAGATGATTCGTGTGGCGAGGCGATGCGGGTTGTAAAGAACAGTCCATCCGGAGGCAGTTGGGTAAATTGCCGCGTCTCGCTTTTCGCTACGCAATTGATCCATGTCCATCGGCAGGATCTTGATGCGGCTCAGGGAGGCAATGATCTTCAATCGTTCCAGCGGATCAGCTGGCAATCCGCAAAAGCCGTTGGCCTTTGCGGTCAAAGACCGAGCCAGATGCACGATCGTCGAACGTGGGTCGATCAGTTCGCCGCTTTGCCTGCAAAGTGAAATTATGTCGGGGTCAGAGTAGCGCCTACCACCGATTCGTAGAGTTTCCATTCCTATTGTTGGCGGCTTCGTTCACCTGCCATCCTTATGGCCTGAAGCACGAACCGCCACCCTTCCATATCTCTTGGTCTATTTCCGCGGAAATTCACCTGTGCAAGCATCTCCAAATCATCGTCTGAAAGAACATCGCCTGACAGCGCAAGCTCTTTTTGAAGCTCCGCCAGTCCAGGAGGTAAATCGCCCGCAATCCGTTTTTTAGTTCTCCGCTCTTTAGCTGTGGAATCCTTCAGCAAATCGTCCAAAGTGACATCCAGTGCAACCGCAATGTTGAAAACGTACTGAATGTTCGGCTTCCCTGCTACTCCGTTCTCCAAATCGGAAATATAAGCCTTCGATACTCCCGACTGTTCGGCCAAATCAGACAGAGCCCAGTTCTTTCCCTGTCGCAAAAAGCGGATCGTGGCGCCCAACTTCTTTAAATCAATTAGCCTATCGTCCATTAAATTTCCAACCCGTTGTAAATAAGTGTTGACGACGTGGCGCTAGCCATCGCATAATGGCGACGGGTTGCATTTTGGAGAATACCTCATTTGCATGGCTCCAAGCAACTCCGTTCCAGACAACTCTAAAGGAGAGAGTATAAATGGCAAACAAAAAACACAAAGTGCAGTTTGATGCTCATCGCATTGTCCGAGAAGAAGTGCCGGTTAAGTTCCGAACCCGCGACGGCGAACGAGTTTCATTCGAAGCCAAAAAGAAAGTAAAAGAGCCGGTGCGGGTGAAGTTCGTGGCGAAGGGGTAGTCGGCCACAAGACTGATTCGAACAGCGACTAGATCCTGAGAATCGGTCTGCGTAAAACGAAAGGACAGCATGCCTAACAAACGAGTCTTCATCGCGTTCGCAGTCGAAGACAGAACCTATCGGGACTTCCTCGTGGGCCACGCGAGACATCCGAAGACGCCATTCGACTTTGTCGACATGTCCGTCAAGGAACCGTGGGACGCGAAATGGAAAACAAACTGTCGAGCGCGGGTCAGAAGCTGCGACGGTGTTATCGCGCTAATTTCGAAGAACATCGCCAAGGCAGACGGGGAACTCTGGGAGATAAAGTGTGCCGATGAGGAAGGAATACCCACGATGCTGATGTGGATCAACGGCGAACGACCAACACTCCCGACATCACTGAGTGGCAGGCGCGTAAACGTATGGAGTTGGGACAACCTTGAGGCCTTCGTCGACAAACTGTAAACGCCATGAGAAAAGCCCTTGTAATTGGCATCAATGATTATCCGAATGCCCCGCTACGCGGGTGTGTTAACGATGCGATTGCGATAGGCAACATTTTCGGGACGCACGGCGATGGCGCACCCAATTTTGGGATAAAACTCAAGACATCTCCAAGCGAAAGCATTACAAGGGCCGCGCTCAGAGGCGAAATCGAGACCCTATTTTCTGGAGATCCTGACGTCGCTCTCCTGTATTTCTCGGGACACGGTTTCATAAATAATCTCGGCGGCTACATCGTTACAACAGATTTCAAGAAGTACGACGAAGGCGTTTCGATGGATGACATCTTGAAACTCGCCAATCTCTCCAAAGCGAAGGACAAAATAATAATCCTGGACTGCTGTCACTCTGGCGCGTTTGCCTCCCCGACGATTACCGGAAGCAATCTCGCCCAGCTATCAGAGGGGCTGTCGGTTCTGACGGCGAGCCGTGATTCGGAGTCCGCGCTTGAAATAAATGGTAGTGGTGTCTTCACTGCCCTCGTTGTTAGTGCACTACAAGGCGGTGCGGCAGATCTACGCGGCCACGTTACACCTGGCAGCATATACGCGTACGTTGATCAGGCACTGGGACCGTGGGATCAAAGGCCAATATTCAAAACGAACGTGACTCGGTTCACCTCCCTTAGAACCATCACACCACCCGTGCCGCACGCGACGCTTAGGAAATTAATTCAGTATTTCCCCACACCACAGGACGCGCATAGCCTCGATCCGTCCTACGAATTCACCGAAACCGGAGCCGATCCGAAAAAGGTCGCGATAATGAAAGACCTCCAAAAATTTGTCAGTGTGGGGTTAGTTGCGCCAGTGGGAGAGGAACACATGTATTTCGCCGCCATGAATTCCAAATCCTGCAGATTAACCGCCGTAGGTTTTCAATACTGGCGACTAGTTAAAGAAAAGCATCTGTAAAGGGAGAAACTTTATGGCAGATTATCGAATTGGGCCGGACGCTACCATCGTTAGATTTTTGACGTGCAACAGACATTTCCCAGAATCCCGTTCGAGGAAGTGTGACTTAGCACTGGCCTCGTCACCTTCAGTCGTCCCTATCGCCAGAATGTCTGAGACTGAACCGCTATTCCGTCATCTGGTCGTCAATGCTTTGGCATCTGCACGGCTCCTCCTTCTCTGAATTCTGCGCGCACTACCACGCAAGCCCCGACCTCACTCTTGCCCACTGTCCCGCGCTCCCCGACTGACCCATCAACGGGCAGCCTTGTGGAGGTCTCTCCGCCGCTAAGGCAAGGATGAAGCGCCCCTCCCGCTCAACTGCCATTCCTTCCGCAAGCGCTACCTCACCAGCGATAGTCCCGTATGCCGCTACTCGCACCCCGGTCTCACCCGAACGCCAATTGAACGATTCGATCCACCTTCCATTTCCACCACTCATTTTCTCGGGCACAGCTTCGGGATAATTCCTGCGCCCGGCATCTTCGCGTCTTCTGCTTTCCCGGTTCCTCCCTGTAAGTCATTTGGGTCCCTCCCAGAATGCAGCCGCTCGTCTTGGGAGCAGTATCCACTCGCTCTTGAGTGCCCCAAGAAAATGGGGCAGAAATGGAGATTTTTATCCTATGTATCTCAATCACGTCCAATTAATTGGCTTCCTCGGGAAAGACCCAGAGAAGCGCCAGGTGCGCGGCAACGGAGACACCTTCACGGTTCTCTCGGTCGCCACGCAACAATCGTGGAAAGACGCGAACGACGAGTGGCAGTCGAAAACCGAGTGGCACCGCGTTGTCGCGTTCAACCGCCTCGCAACGGCGATCGCCGACACCCTTCACAAGGGCGACCACGTTCTTGTCGATGGAATGCTCGTCAGTTCGAAGTACGAGCGCGAGAACGGCAAGAGCAAGAAGGCCAAGGCCGCGAAGGTCACGTTCTGGAGCGTGCGCGCGAATTCCGTGCGCAGGCTGAGCCGTGCGGAGGCGGAGCCGCCAACGACTCCGGCGGCATCTGACGCCAGCGATGGCCCTGACACCGGGAATCCGTCCTACTAACCGACGCTTCGCCGAAGGGCTCCCGACTAAGTCGGGAGCCCTTTTTTCATGCTGTACGCATTTGCGGTCACTGAGCAGAAAAATGCCCCACACATCAAAGCGCTTCGCAGTATACGTCCCTCACGCGGAGGTTCATTGGCGGCCCCGTGCCACCCCCGCGCGACCACCAGCACCGTCGAAATCACCCGAGACCATGTCCCGATCCCGGCTCAGCCGTGCTGTGCCCTCGGCCGGAGGAATCGCATCATGGGCAAACATTCGAATTGCACATGCACCATCTGCGACGTCGAAAAGTACATCAGAGCAGAACTTGTACTACCGGGAAGCCAAGCCAGATATCGCGAGCTCGTCACGGATAACTCTCTCCTTGCTGATTTTCCAACTGCGCTTGATCTCGTCACCAAGTTTCATGCGTGCAAAGACGAAAGAGATGGACACAGTCTGTCCGACCACATTCTTGTAAGGCTTCTCACGAGTCCCGTTATCCCTCACGATTGGGACTATCTCGAATGGATTCTAATACTCCTGTTCACACCGACCGCTCATGCAGTCGTACGTCATGTTTCCTGCCACTACCAATTCCTCGCGCGTGAGGACCTTTCGCAACTTGCGCTCACGACTCTCATTCAATCTCTGCGGTCCAAGACTTGGCAGAATCAGCGTTCGCATTTTGGATACGCCGTGGCCAGGAGTCTAAGGCGAAGGCTTTTTCAATGGGCACGAAACGAATTCCAGTCCACATCCCAGTTCGCTGCCAAGAAAATAGGCCCACAGTTCCCCACCACTCAAACGGCCGAGGAATCCTTCGAGCGGAATGCCATCCTGAGGCACTTCCTTAATTTGTGTCAGGAAAAGGCCTACCTCACACCTGAAGAAATGAACCTGCTGATTGACCTGAAGCTGGAAGAGACCGTCGAGGCAGGAATCTCCGGGCCCAACGGCCGAACATCGAATCCCTTCCGCCAGAAGGTGAAACGCCTGATGACCAAGCTCAGGCGTGTCGCACTAGGATCAAAAAACAAGTCTCGCAATAAGCCTGTATCAGGGTACTAGGAAGACCACTTTCATATGGTCATTGCTGGTCTTCGTTGGTTTATCCGGCCCGACCTATTGGAAAAATAAAAAATCTTTGTTTTGGTGCGACACATTTTCAGATTTCCGCGCTGATTAGGTAGATGAGGGATGGAGTTCCCGGCAAGAGGGGCACGGCGGCACGGGAAACCCTCAGCCGTCGATTCTCTCTTCCGCTTGGACAACGCCCGGACCCACTACATCTCTGTTCCCGGGGCTAGCGCTCTTGGTGTCTCCGAATGCTGGAGGCAATCATTCAGCAGCAGATTCCGGTGGCTCCGCCAGCCGCGCGGGCAGAAGAGGGACCTTGCGGGAACTCCACTTAATCGCAACTCAAATCCAGTGAGGTCTACACATGAAACGACTGTTTCGCAAGGCGCTACGCATCCTGCATCCATCTCCAAGGCTACTGACCATCGCCATCACGCTGTTCTTCGCGGTGCCTGTTTTCGCTCAAGCGACCGGCACTTCTCCCTGGGAGAACGCCGTGGGTGTCCTCCAGCAAGCGTTTACGAGCACCATCGCGCGCGGGCTTTCCCTCGTCGCGATTGTCGTCTCCGGACTCACCTTCGCCTTCGGCGAAGGCGGCTCGAAACGTGTCCTCGCCGGCGTTCTCTTTGGCGTCGGCATGGCTATCGCCGCCGTCAACTTCATGGCCTGGCTCTTTCCGTGAGACCGCGTTTCTGAATCTGGCGTTACGGGAGCGCTTATGGCGAACGCAAGACGGATCAACATCGTGCATCGTTCACTTTCCCGGCCCCTCACCATCCTCGGGGCCGAGCGAAAACTCTTCTTTTTCGCCATGTGCCTCGGCGCAGGTACGTTCAACCTGCTCAACAGCTTGCTCGGTGGTCTGTTGATGTTCGTCCTGCTTTACTTACTTGCACGCTGGGCCACCCAAACCGATCCGCAAATTCTGCGCTTTCTGCTAACCGCAGCCACGCTGCGCAGCCAATACGACCCCATGAAATTCACTCCTATCGTCGTTCGCAGGGATGGCCATGCTCAGGCTTAAACACATCTTCAAGAACTACGAGGAGACCGGCTCGCTCAATGAGCGGGTGAATCTCTTCGGATTCATCGGCCCCGAAGTGTTCCTCACCAAGACAGGCGAGGTTGGTCTAATTCTCGAAGTTCGCGGTGTGGACTACGAGTGCCTCGACGGAACAGCGATTGACGGATTGACGAAGCGCCTTGAGTCCGCCCTGAAACTCTTTGGCGACGACTATCGTGTCTACCAGTATCTGTTCAAGCGAAACAATGAAACCATTCCCTACAAACTCTACGGCAACCCGGTCGTGGACGCAGCAATTCAGAACCGCATCGCTTACCTTGACAGCAAGGCCGACACTCTTTTCTCCCTCTCCATCTACTACGTGATTCTCCATCAGGGATCGCAGATTTCACACTCGCTCGGAAACGCGCTTGCGCAGTTTCCAACGCAGCCTCGGAAGGCGCTCGCGGAGCTGTCCGCTGGCTTCTTCGCGAAAACACAAATTCTTGTTCTGGAGAACGAAATCACCAAGGCCGAGACCGCTCTTCTTCGGAAGGCGCACAGTTTTACTCTCCAAGTCACCGATTTTCTCCCTGTACGCATTCTCGGCAAGCAGGAAGCGTTCCGCGTTCTCAAGAAAACGCTCAACTTCCATCCCGATAAGCTCGAACTTGCGAGACTCAAACACGACACGTTTCTCGACTACTACCTTTGTGAATCGCAACTCGAATGCCACCGCGGTCACCTGCGCGTGGACGACTACTACGTCAAAGTCTTGACGCTGAAAGAGCCTTCCGCGCAAAGCTTTCCGCTCATCTTTAAACGCCTGCTCGAAGTGGAAGCCAACTACTACGTTGTCACTGAGTGGAAGAAAGAAGATTCCGGCAAGACCAGGCGCACCATCCAAGCCAAGCGCCGCCACTTCCACAACACCAAGCGTTCGTTTTTCAGCCAGGTCAATATGAACGACGCACCTGCGCAAGACACGCTCCTCGACGATTCGAAGGAGTCGCAGGTCCGGGAACTCGGGGAAGGCATCAAGGAGATCGAGCTGCACGGAAACTACTTCGGCCAGTTTTCACTCACCGTCGTCATCTACGACCTCGACTTGGCCAAGGTAGACCGTGCAGGCGCTGAATTTTACAAAGTATTTAGCGTCCATGACGCGCAGCTCTACGAAGAGAAATACAACCTTCTCAATGCTTTTCTCGCCGCGGTACCCGGCAACCACTATTTCAACTTGCGTTACCTATACCTGCTCAATACCAATTACGCGGATTTTTCATTTCTCTTTACGTTGCACGGTGGCGAGCCGCGCAATCAGCATCTCCGCCAGGAATATTTGGCGGTGCTCGAAACCAATCACCACACGCCCTACTTTCTGAATCTCCATTACCGCGATGTCGCCCATTCCATGATCCTGGGCAGGACAGGGGCGGGGAAGTCGTTCCTCCTCAATTTCCTCATCACCAACCTGCAGAAATACGAGCCGCACACCTTCATCTTCGATCTGGGCGGCAGTTTTGAAAGCCTCACGCAGCTCTTCGGCGGTTCGTACGTCCGCGTTGGATTAGAGTCCGAAGGCTTCAGGATCAATCCCTTCTCGCTTCCGCCCACGAAAGAGAATCTCGACTTTCTCGCGTTATTTCTGAAGGTCCTGATTCACGGAGGGCGGGCCGGTGAACTCGATCCCGCCATCGAACGCGATCTCTATCACCAGGTCGAAAATCTGTACGCGATCGATCCCGCGCTTCGCACGCTGGGCGTACTGGCGAATACCCTCGGCCATGACCTTGCGGGACGCCTCGCGAAATGGACCCGAGGCGGCCAGTTCGGATTCCTCTTCGACAATGCCGAGGACACCATCTCGTTTTCGCGGTTCCAGTGTTTCGACTTCCAGCGGATGAGCCAGTACCCGGAACTTTTGGAACCGCTCCTCTTCTACATCCTCCATCGCGCCAATGCTGTCATCGCAGACCGGCAGATTTCGTCCGTCTTCAAGGCCTTCTTCATCGACGAAGCGTGGGTGTTTTTGAAGAATCCCAGCATTCAGCGGTATGTCGTCGAGGCCCTCAAAACCTGGCGCAAGCACAACGCCGCGATGGTTCTCTCCACGCAGTCGCTCGACGAACTCAAGCGTTCCGAGATCCTCGACGTCATCATCGAAAGCTGCTCCACAAAAATCTTCCTCGCGAACCCCGATATGGACCGCGATCTCTACCGGCGCCAGTTTCACTTGAACGAAAGCGAAGTGGAGCTGATCGCAAGCCTCGTCCCCAAGCAACAGTTCCTGATCAAGACGCCGGAACTGGCGAAGGTCGCCAACCTCACCGTGGACGCCAAAAGCTATTGGCTGTACACGAACGATCCTTACGACAACAAGAAACGGAGAGAGGCATTCGAAACCTACGGTTTCGAGCGAGGCCTGGAAGTGCTTGCCGGAGGGCAGCCGTGATTCTTCTGATCCCTCCGGCTGACTGGGCGCCGTTCGACCCCTTGTACGTTTTCCTGCCCCTCGCTCTGGCGGGATTCGTCACTCTCGCACTGCTTTCTTCGCAATGGCTCGCACAGTTGTTCGCCGATCAGGACCAAGGTTCCAAGTAACACAAATCGTTCTCAACAAGGAGCAAGTCAATGAAACCAGCGATTCAGAAGCAGTGGCACACCCTGTTGGTTCGCGTCGTCGCCCTCGTGGTTATGGGCTCAGCCGCCTTTCAGGCGTCGCCCGCCCGTGCGGCGACCGAAGCGGCGCGTGTCGTGAAATACGGCAAGGAAGATATCGTCCCCGTCCGCGCGAAGCTGCGCTTCTCGACGCTCATTGTCCTTCCCGATGAAGAGGAGATTCTCGATTTCACCACCGGCGACAAGGAATTCTGGATCATCAACGGCTCGCACAATCTCTGCTACATCCACCCGGCCCAGGCCGGTATCCGCAGCAACTTGAACCTCATCACTGCTACCGGCCACGTCTATTCGTTCGTGCTCACCGAGATCAGCAACGATCCGAATGCCGAACCCGACCTCAAGATTTTTGTGGAACCCAAGGAGGGCTCCGGCATCGCCGCAAAGACTGGTCTGCACGGCTATGTCAGCGTAGGTGAGGCCGAAGCGTACAAAAAGGAACTGGAAACTTTGCGCGCGCAGACGGCGGATCAGCTCCACGCCGCGCAAGTCCAGGTAGGCGAACAGGTCAACCACTTCCGTTCCAGTTACGCGACGAAACTTCAGTTCGACTACTCGCTCGATCACAAGGCCGCGCGCGAACCGTTCCTGGTTTCCACGATCTACCACGACGATACCTTCACTTACATCAAGTGCGCAGCGCGGGAAAAACCTGCTCTGTACGAAACGAAGGACGGCAAACCCAACCTGGTCAATTTCCAGCTCGAAAACGGCGTCTACATCGTTCCCAAGATTCTTGACAGCGGGTACCTCACCATCGGCAAAAAGAAGCTGCTGTTCACGCGGCAGACTTCCGCGAAGTAAGGAGCGACCCATGAACCAGCCGAATCAAGTGCAAGAGAAAGCTCTGAAGCCCCCTGGCCTGCTGCCGAAGAATGTTCAGTCCTGGCTTCTCATTAGCTTGGCGTTGCTGATGGTCCTGATTATGTGGCTAACCGGAGGCAAGAAACCGCAGCCCCTAACCAAGGCCATTCCGCCCGCTCCGATGGTGCAAGCGCCGCTCGAAGTCAACGACGCCAAAATCGCCGAATTGCAAAACCGCATTCAGGAACTCCAGCGCGAGCAGCTCGTGGCCGAGAACGCTCTCGCGCAACCGAATCATCCCATCGGCCCCGCGACGCCGGACTTGCCACAAGGGCAGCAGTCCGGCGCGGCAGGCAATGGCTCCGCCGACCGGCCGGAAGACGTGATCCGCGCCGAGCGGAAGAAGCGTGATTATCTCTCGCTTTTTTCCTCAAACGTGGCTCTCAGTTACCGCAAGTCTCCCGCTGGCGTGACGGCGCCCGCGGCCGAGCCAAATTCCGCTCCGCAGAATTTTGCGCCCTCTGCACCCGACTCGGCTCAGATCGCACAGCTCTTGAAAGAGATGCAGACGAACTCCGTCCCGTTAACGCCTACTTCCATCTCCGCTCCGGCAAAAAAGGATTCCGCGGAAACACCCGCTGACCGAAAGGAGGAAATCCGAACCCCTGCCGCCGCGTCGGCTGGCGCCGCCAATGCGGCGACAGGGAAAACCTATGTACTGTTTGAAGGAAACATCCTGGAAACCGTTCTGATCAACCGTCTCGACAGCCAGTTTTCTGGCCCGGTCGAGTGCCTGCTCTCAACCGCCGTCTACTCCAACGACCGCCAGCATCTTTTGATTCCTGCGGGATCGAAGCTGCTCGGTGAAACAAAGAGGGTGGACAGCCTCGGCCAAAAGCGTTTGGCCGTGGCATTTCACCGACTTCTTATGCCGGACGGCTTTTCCGTCAGCCTTGACCAGTTCAAAGGCCTCAACCAGATCGGCGACACCGGGTTGCGCGATCAGGTCAACAACCACTACCTGCGCATCTTCGGCGTTTCGCTCGCCATCGGTGTTCTAGGAGCCGTCGCGGAGGCCGGGACCGGAAGCGCGATTACGGCATCGGGTACCGACCTCATGCGCCAAGGACTTGCGGGAAGCATGGCCCAGTCGTCCGCGCAGATTCTGGACAAGTTCCTCAACATTCTGCCGACGGTCACGATCCGCGAGGGCCATCGCGTCAAAGTCTACTTGTCGGGCGATCTCGCTCTGCCCGACTACAACAATCACAAAATGCCTTCCGATTTGTGAAGGCCCGAAAGGATAGGAGTCCAATGAAAAAGAAGCTTCTGATTGCTTTGCTCGTTGTGGGATTGGGAGTCGGTACCGCTTCCGCGCAGTTTGGCGGAGTCGTTTATGACCCGACCAACTACCAAAATGCGCTGCTCCGGTACTACCAGTTACAGCAGCACCTCCTCCAGTTGCAAAAGAGCTACGCCAAAATCACTTCCCAACTCGAGCTGGCCACACAGATGGCGCGGTTCGTTCAGAACATGCCGGCTCGTTATCGCGCTCTGTTTTCGCAATGGCGCAATGTCACTTCGCTGAACACGTTTGGAAATACCGGCTCTTGGATCAGCGGCATTAACTCCGGCCTGCTTCCCAACATCAACACGGGTTATCTGAGGTCCACAACCCAACTGCTCCCGTACAGCCCGGATCATCTCTCCGGCATGGACGCTTCGCAACTGGAGCGCGTGCAATCCCAATACGCGTCCGTTCAATTAGTGGACGGCGCGAACGTCAACGCCATGTCCACCATCGGCTCTATCCGGGGCAGTGCCCAGAATATCCAGACGCAAATCGGCAACCTCGAACAAGATTCGTTCTCAAGCGACTCCGGTCTCAATAGCGAAGTCTCCGTCCTAAACAAAATCAACGCGGCGGGCGTTCTCACCCTTCGCACTCTTCAGGATTCGAACAAACTCCTAGCGTCGCTTCTCGAACAACAAACCATCGTCGCCAAGCAGCAGCGCGACGCCACCACCAACTCCATCAACGCCGATATTTCCCGGCAGGCGAGCTTGGCCGCAAATATGAGCCAGGTCACCGGCACCATCACCGATTCGCTGCAAAACTTCCGCATGCCGTGAGCGTGCGGACACCGTAAACCCACGTCGAAGGAGCCGACCCTGTGCAGACTGACTTCCTGCAGTACATTTTTCAGGCGATCAACAACCTGCTCACGCAGAACCTCGGCTTCTTCGACACTATGGGCCAGAACCTCTTTCGCATGTTCGCGACCATCCTCATCGTCTGGTACGGCGTCAAGTCGGCCCTGTCCGCCGCAAGCGGCAAGCAGCCCTTTCAGTTCGATAACTTCGCAAGCCTCCTCCTGACCATCAGTTTTGGCTTCGCCATGGTCAACTACTACAGCACGCCGATTCCCGGCGTGGGAACCAGCTTCCACAACCTCATCACCGACGAAGCGCAGTTTCTGTCGAGCAGGATCGACCAGGCGCAGCTGCAAAACGTCGTTGCGCAGATCGCGGACTTTCAGTCCCGCATGGATTCGCCAGGTTGGGGAGACTTTCTTGGTACTGCGATCTATGTAGTCGTGATCATTCTGCTTTCGACGGCCCAGGCCGTCGCGTTGATCGTTATCGCCTACGGCTTTATCGCCACCGCCGTATGTGTCCTCGTTGGCCCGGTCTTTATTCCATTCTTCATCGTTCCAAAAATGGAGTGGCTCTTCTGGGGCTGGTTTCGCTGCTTTATCCAGTATGCTTTCTACCAGGTTGTTGCCGCGGCTGTAGTCTACGTGATCGGAAATCTGATCCTCGGCGCTTTGCGCCTCCCGCCGGCGGGCGCTCTTTCCACCGTCCAACTCCTCGCCTGGTTTCCAGTCCTCTTTATTACCTTTCTCGCGTCCATCTACGCGCTCCTGAAAGTCCCCGCCCTCACCAATCATATTTTTAGCGGTACCGCTGGCGGCTCTTCCGCAGTTCTGCTGGAAGCACCCGCCGCCGCGGCCGCCGTTGTCGCAAGGGAGTTCTGATGGATCGCGATAACACATTTCATGACGCGAAGCGCCTCTACCTAGAATCGTGTGGAGATCCCATAGTGACAAACACCTATCTCAAGATTGCCCTCGCGCTGCTCTCCATGGTTTGCGTAGCGCTCGCGCTGATTGATTTGAGGACGATTCGCACATTCCAAAACTTCCGTCCGCTCGTCATCCGCATCGACGATCTGGGCCGCGCCGAGGCCATCAACTACCACAACCTCGAATACAAACCCCAAGATGCCGAAGCGAAGTATTTTCTCTCGCAGTTTTGCTCGCTGTACTACCGCCGGAACCGTTACACGATCCAGAACGATTTCGCGAAGGCGCTCTTCTTCCTCGACGGCAAGCTCGCCAACGGCATTCTCGACGCCTATCGCAAGGACGACATCATCCGGAAATTCCTTACCAACACTTCCGCCCCCGAGATCGACATTGACGTAAAGAAAGTCGCGCTCGAAGAGATGCAGAATCCGCCGTATCGCGCTCGCGTGGATTTCTACATGGTGTACTACTCGCCAGCCGACCATAGCGAACTGAAACGCGATCTCTACACCGCGAATTTTGTCTTCGTTTTCAAGACCAATGTTCCCAACGAATTGATCCCGATCAATCCTCTCGGGATGACCGTCACCTATTTCCGCGAAGACCAGGCGTTCAAATGAACTCCCACGCCCCTATCCGGTGCGAAGAGGTCGCGGTCCGGCACCGGGCAACATCGGCCCAACCTCCGCACGCCACTTCTTTCTTCCCTCTGTGGCCCTCCTCGCGACATGCGCCACATCCCTCCCCCTCGACCGTGGTCCTTGACACCCCAGGCGTGCTGCTGGAGGGCCTCCGTTGCTGTCCGGCTGCCTCCCCGCTCCCAGCCACGACGCACTGTCACGGAAAAAACAGGGCTAGGTTTTCGGGAGATTTTCGATGATTGCCAACGTCCTGCTCATTACCATCGCCATCCTGCTCGCACTTGGCTTCTGGCTCATGGGCGAGCTCAGATTTCTTGTGCCCTACAAACTCGTTCTTTGGCGCGCGTACGCCACGCCCATTCTCGCGTACGCCGGAATCCTGTCCGTCAACGTGTTTGCGGCTGCGTTCGTTCTCATCCGCAAGTTTTTCCTCAAGGACACGGGACGAAAGCTCTCCCACCTCGATAAGCAGCTTCACGTCGGCCAGACGGAAATGCCAGCGCCGTGGCTTGACGAGGAGTCCGATTGAAATGTCCCGCGGCCACCAACCCGAAGAACACCTCGATCCCCGGGTGTCTCCCGAGGAGCGGGAACGAAACCCCGGTGATCCACCCAAACCCGATGAGGTTCGCGAGCAGGCATCAAGCGATGCCTCGCAATCGCTCGACCGCGAGCCAGACGGGCCGGGAACGCGCACTGCGGAAGCCCGCACCGTCTACGAACTTCGCAGTCGGACCTATCGTCTGCGGAATTCCGAAATCGCAACGATGGTGGAACTCGGGAAATTCCGCGCTGTGGCCAGGGAGGATCTCGTGGAACTTGCCTATGGCGGTAAAGATGATCGCATGAGACCCGACGTGGAAAACCTCATCCGCCAGGGTCTCGTTGAAATGAAGTCCATTCCTCACGAGGAAATGGGCTCCCGCCATTTGCTGACTCTGACCAAGAACGGTCATCGCTTTCTGACGCAAACCCAGAGCGCCGGCAAAGCGCAGACGCTTTACCACGGCTTCACCAAACCCCGCGAGGCTCATCACGACGCTGACCTCTACCGGCTCTATCAAAAAGCGGCCGCAAAGATCGAGGGCCAGGGAGGCCAAAACCTTCGCGTCTTTCTCGACTACGAATTGAAGAAACGTCTCTATCACGATCTCGCAAAGCTCGGCAAAGACCGCAATTCCGCTGATGGCAAACACGCCGTCGCCGAGAAGCACGGACTTCGGGTCGTTCGCGGAAAGATTCCCGTGCCCGATGTTCGAATCGAATACGAAACTCGCGATGGCGAGCGGGCTCGCGTGGACCTCGAACTGGCCACCGGTCACTATCGCGGACGCAATCTCGTCGAAAAAGTACTCGCCGGATTTGCGCTCTACGCCCGTGCGGACGATGTTTCGAAACTCAGGAGAGTTCTGGATCAGCGTGAATTGACGGCGGAGATTTTGTCGCTATGAAACTACCCCAGGAACATGTCGAACGAATTGCCGCTCTGGGCTACACCGAACCAGAGGCTCGCTTCCTTTATATAGTGGCGACGCATTCCGGCTACTTCACCCTGCGTCACTTCAACGCCTTTGCCGGCGTCCATCGTGGGAAGCGTTCCATGGCGTTCGCGCGGAAGCTCCTGAAACACGCTCACGCCACCATGCGCGATTACATGGGCACGGGATCGGTCTTTCATCTATTTTCCCGGCTCATCTACGGACCGATTGACAAAGACAACGTCCGCAACCGCCGCCGGCACTCCTTCGACTACATCCGCACGCGACTCGTGCAGATGGACTTTCTCCTTGAGAATCCAGGGCACGACTTTCTGGAGACCGAAGGTGAGAAGGTCAATTTCTTCTGTGAATCTCTCGCCGTTCCGAAGGACGTTCTCCCCGCAAAAGTTTACGAGGGCGGCGCTGGCAGCCATCCCACGGTCCGCTATTTCGTCGATAAATTCCCCCTCTTTCTCGCGGCTCCCGTCTCCGGTGCGTCGCCTGTGGTCACCTTCGGCTTTGTGGATTCCGGCACGGGAAGCCTGTGGAGTTTTGTTGCGCATCTCGCGGCGTATCAAGGGCTCTTCCGCCACTTGAAGTCGTTTCGTCTGCTCTACATTGCCCCGCGAGCCACGGAATTTCGCCGCGCCGAAGACCGCTTCCGCACGAGTGTCAAGCACCCGCTCGAATCCGATGTATCCGGCGAAATCCTGCGCTACTTCGAGATTCGCCGGAAGTGGGAAAAGCACGAGTACGTTGTGCCGGTGACATCCGACTTTGAATTTCTCAACGAAGCCAGGCGCCGTTTTCATGGCGAGCGATTCGAGAGTCTTTATCAGTCATGGCTCGTGGGCCGGATTGCCGAACGAGAGCTGCGACTCGAGTTTTCACAATTGACTCCGGAACGGACGGTTTTCTTTGACACCTATCTCGTCCGCAATGGGCGATCACCGCTCGATGAAACGCACCGGCACGGGGTGAACGGCGCGTGAAAGTCGCGGTTCACTCTGCGGTTCACCGTTCCGTTCACCTCTTCGGTGAACGGAAGTTGTTGGGAACGCTGAGGTTGCACATGACACGACGACTGATTTTGGACACGGGCAAAACACAAAACTGGGCTGGAGCGACCCCACTTCATTGCCACGAAAACCGTGGGGGTCGCTCCAGCCCAGCGAACAGAGAAAGGCTCTGTTCGCTATGTATTTTGCCCGTGTCGAGTTAGGCCAAAGAGAAAGAAGAAAGGAAGGAGAACTCATGTCGATCATCAACAAACCACCCGAGATGGTGAAACGCGAATACGAGTTGCAGGAACCAATCGCGGTCGCCGTCGAGAAGTATGCGGCGTTCATTGCGAGCACGCCGGATCACGTCGTCAATTCCGCGCTCAAGATGGTGCTTTGGAGAGATGCCGACTTCCGTCGCTGGCGCAAGCAACAGCAGACGTCCAGTGACAAGAAGGACGGTCACGCTGCGGCTAAGGCGGCGCGAACATGATCCAAAGAATCCTCCACGCGAGGCACTTCCTCGCTTGCATCCTCGCGGCGGCCACCGGAATGGCGCTTTATTTTCGGGTGCCATTCCCCGACGCCAATCTCTTTGTCCACGTGATGGCCATTCGCTCCGCGCCCGCGTTTCTCTTTTTCAAGTACTCCTACACCCTCTTCCTCTACACAACGCCGTACATCGCTTATTCCGTCTTGCTCTCCGCGGTCTACATTTTTGCGCTTAAAGCCACTCGACAGATTCGGGCGGGCAAATTACCCCTCTACCCAGACCCGGCGAAACGGACGGAACTTTCACTTGTTATTGGCGAGCTGCACCATCCGCGCACGCAAACGCCATCGGAAACGCCGAACTGGCTGGTCATTCCGGAACGGGGACTTTTTACAGGTATCGCCATCGTGGGCGCCGTGGGGTCGGGTAAGACGGCGGCTTGCATGTATCCATTTGCCGAACAGGTTCTCGCCTACAAAGCCGCCGACAAAAACCGGCGCATCGGCGGGCTCATTTTGGAAGTAAAAGGGGATTTTTGTGCGAAGGTCCACGACATCCTCAAACGCCATGAGCGCGCCGAAGACTACATTGAAATCAGCCTCACTTCCCAGTACCGATACAACCCCCTCCACAATGACCTCGACGCCTACGCGCTCGCGTACAACATCGCTTCGCTGCTCAACAATCTGTTTGGACGGGGCAAGGAGCCCTTCTGGCAGCAGGCCTACACCAACCTCGTCAAGTTCATCATCCTGCTCCACAAGGTCGCTTTCGATTACGTCACGCTCTTCGATGTCTATGAATGCGCCATCAATCCGGACTTGCTCGAAAGGAAAATCAAGGAAGCAGAACGCCGTTTACTGGAAGCGGACTCAGCATTGCTTTGGGAAGAAGAATATCTAAAGTATCCCAAGGACTTCGAACCATTCCAATTCCGGCTCGATACGGAATCCAACCGTTACCGCGCACCGCTCACGCCAGGTCTCGCCGCCGTGTTGAAAGCCAAGGCCGTCCAGTGGGAGGCGGAAAATGCCTCTCGTAAGAACCCTGTTTCGGCTCAGAAAAAGGCGCAACTCGAAGCCGTCCGCAGGTGGTTCATTCACGATTGGCGAAGAATTGAGCCCAAGCTGAGGACCTCGATTGTCGAAGGTATTTCCGTTTTCCTCTCGCTCTTCGACGACAACCCAGACGTGAAGCGTGCTTTCTGTCCGCCCGCGGAGTGTTATGACCCGCACGCCAACGCAGACTTCAAATTCGGCAAACCGCTGCCTTCGTTCTCATGGCTGATAGACAGCGGAGCCGTGTGCGGACTGAACTTTCCTATCGGCATGAACCCCGGTCTGGCGAAGGCTATTGGGGTGATGATGAAACTCGACTTCGAGCGGGCCGTGCTCAACCGCGTGCCCGTGATGGAGCAGAATCCAGAGAGCTACTTCCGGCAGGTTCTTTTTCTCTGTGATGAATACCAGCACTTCGCCACGGTTGGCGAAAGTGAACCGACCGGTGACGAGAAATTCTTCAGCCTATCCCGCCAACCAAAATGTATCCCCATCATCGCGACCCAGAGCATCAGTTCCCTCAAGTCCGCGCTGCCGGGGGAATCCTGGCGTACCCTGCTGCAAACGTTTCGAACGAAAATCTTTCTTTCGCTTTCCGATGACTTCTCGGCGCGCACGGCCAGCGAGCTTTGTGGACGCGAGGATCGGCTAAAGGCCAGCTACAACCTGTCCGAGAGCGGGCATGACGCCCAGGTCAGCCTCCTCACGGGCAAGGCCATGTCGCACAAAGCGAATATCACCGCGTCGAAGAGCTATAGCCCGCACCACGATCTCCGCTTCGACATGAAGGACTTCATGGAGCTGCGCAATGCGCAGTCTGTGACCATCGCGTATGACGGCACCAATCCAATGCCACCGACGTTTTGCTACCTCAAGCCTTACTACAACGACGTCAACAAATCGTACTTTCGCCAGCTTGCGGACGGAGAACTGTGATGAATGGATTCGAAACTATCCTGCCGTTTCTCAAACCGATCGAGCACCTGATTCTGGATGACGCAATCAGCGAAGTCATGGTCAACGGGCCGGACCGCATCTTTATCGAGAAGGCTGGATTCATCGAGCCCGTGCTGGGCATCCATCTCGGGGAGAAGTCCTTGATGGTTGCAGTGAAGAATATCGCCCGACGACTGGGCGACGACATTTCCGAATCAAAACCCATCCTCGATTCGCGGCTCCCGGATGGCAGCCGTGTTGCGGCGGTCATTCCACCGTGCAGCGTGAACGGCATCACTTTGACAATCCGTAAGTTTAACGCCCGGCACTTCGGCGTCGAAGATCTCGTTCAGGCCGGAACTATTGAGCGGTGGCTCGCCAATCAGCTCGAAGGGTACGTTCTCGCTCGGAAAAATATTTTGATAGCTGGTTCTACCGGTTCGGGAAAAACTTCGATGCTCAATGTCCTCGGAAAATTCATCCCTTCCGATGAACGCGTTGTCCTCATTGAGGACACTTCCGAAATTCACATGGGTCAGGACAATCTTGTCCGTTTCGAAGCGCGACAGCCACAAAACGGTCTATCGGCCGTCACCATTCGGGATCTTCTCAAGGCATCTCTTCGCCACAGGCCGGACCGGATTATTCTCGGTGAAATACGCGGCGGCGAGGCTTTCGATCTCTTGCAGCTTCTCAATACGGGGCACTCAGGGAGTCTTTCGACCGTCCACGCCACTTCCGCAAAGCAGGGCCTTGCCCGTTTTACGAGTTGTGTTTTGCAGAGCGGCGTGGACCTGCCCTACCGCGCGATCAAAACCAACGTCGGAGATTCCGTGAATGTCGTTGTGCACCTCGAACGCCGCCCGGGCCGGCGTTTCGTCTCCGAAGTCATGGAGATCCACGGCTACGATCCTGATCGTGATGAGTACAACTACGGTTTCATTTTCGATTGTCATAAGGAGCTTGTATGAATCCTGCTGAAAAAGCGGCGCCCTTTGTTCCGTCTGCCTCGGAATACATTCTCGACAACTTCGAGCATACCGATCGTATAGCCATGCTTGTGCTCAACCGGGATTTCGGCGAAACCATCCAGCGCATTACCAGCGCACAGAAAGCCGCAAGCCCCGAATTTCAGGCTTGGCTTCGCTACAAGAACGCGAATGGCTCGGACATCTATATAGGGATGAACCCGCTCAAGAAAGATGCCGCAACCCGGACCAAGGAAGACATCGAGTCCATCAGCCATGTCTATCTCGACTTGGATCACGGCGGCCCGAAAGCACTCGAAGCTGTCGAGAATTCCATCCTCGTCCCCAAGCCGAATTACGTGCTCAACAGTTCGCCCGAAAAGCATCAAGTTGTCTGGAAAGTCGAAGGGACAAACCTGGAAGAGGCAGAAGCTCTCTTGCATGCCATGGCGGATGAATTCGGTGGCGACCCCGCCGCGACCGATGCGACGCGAGTTTTGCGAGTTCCTGGTTTCGCCAACAAGAAGTACGACACAAACTTCTATGTAGAAGCTCGCAGAGAATCCACGGAAACGTATCACCTTCGCGACTTCAAACTGCACATCGACTCACAGGACTCCCCGCGTCACAACTACAACAACCGCGCGAAACGAGAGTCCTCGCCGCGGACTGATCTAAGTCAGTCCGAACACGACTGGGCTTTCGCCAAACGTGCCCTCGCGCGGGGCGACGATCCCGAAGAGGTCATCCGTCAAATTGCCCGGTACCGGAACTCTGACAAATCAGACCCGGAGAATTACGCACGGCTGACAGTCACGAAGGCTCGGGCGGAACTGGAAGCCGCGAGGACGCAATCAGGTCCCGATCGTTCGCCCGACACTACTTCCTCAGAAAATCCCGGGCGGACGATTTAGCTGCTTGGCACGATCTCTTTCCGATGAAGAGTTTCGATGTTGCGGGTAATTGTTTATGAGCCAATCTGAAGTGATAAACTCAACCGAGCTGGCGAAGCGGCTCAACGTTCCAGAAACTTGGGTTCGCTCGCGAACCAATTTGAAGCGTACTACCGACCCTATTCCGCATCTCAGGTTGGGGCGATATGTGCGTTTTTCCTGGGGCAGCGAGCAGCTGGAAGAGTGGCTGCGGCGTCAGTTGGTGAGTGCGAACGGGGCAGGTCATTAAGGAGGATTAATGACCAAACCTGTTCGATACCAAGAGGGCCATTTGTACGTGCATCACGAGGCTTGGTTTGTGCGGTACCGTGAGCCCGTGCGACAACTCGATGGCTCGATCAAAGACCGGCAAAGGGCCAAGAAACTGGGTAGCGTGAAGGATTATCCTCGCGAATCCCAGATCAAGCCCCTGTTCGCAGAATTCATGCGGCGGCTGAATGCGGGGAATGTTTCACCGGAAGCCTGCATAACGCTCGCGGAGTTTGTCGAGAAGTTCTATTTGAAATACATCGAGGAAAAGCGCGCGTCCACGAAAAAAAGCTACACGGAAATCTGGAACAACCACATACGGGATCGCATCGGGCACATTCGGATGCGTGAGTTCAGAACGGTAGATGCCAGCAGAATGCTAAAGGCAATTGCCAATGAAAATGACCTGACCAGGACGACCCTGCAGCACATCAAGGGTGTCCTGAGCGGCATTTTCACTCATGCGAAGAATGAAGGCGCATTCGATGGTGCGAATCCCGTGCGGGACGTCCACATTCCCGGTAACGCCCGCGAACCAGGTGAGACGTACGCGTATAACCTGAATCAGATTTGTCGAATTCTGGATTCTCTGCCACTGCTGCCCAAAGCAGTCGTCGCAACGGCGGCCTATGCCGGCCTCCGCGAAGGCGAATTGCGAGGGCTCGAATGGACGGACTACCAGGGCGATGCTCTAAGCGTGAATCGGTCAATTTGGAAAACCTTTACCAATAAGCCCAAAACACGCGCGAGCGCAAACCCCGTCCCGGTCATTCGGCATTTGGCGGAAATCTTGAGTGCATATCGCAGTTCCGTGGGTAATCCGGCCGCAGGAGTGATGTTCCACTCCGGCGGTGGCGAACCGATGGACCTCGACAAGTTAGCTCAGCTGGTCATCCGTCCAGTTGTAGAACTAGTAGGAATGGAATGGTATGGCTGGCATGGCTTCAGGCGTGGCATCGCGTCGAATTTGTATGAACTGGGTGCGGACGAGAAGATCGTTCAACGCGTCCTGCGTCATGCAAAAGCGCACGTGACCAAGGAACGCTACATCAAAGCTTTTGACCCGGCAGTGCTCGCGGCGATGAAGAGGATGGAGACGACCTTGGATGCCATGAAACTCTGTGCACCAACTGTGCACCAAATAAACTAGGGCAGTGTGGTAAGCTGTTGAAAGCACGTCGCGGAGAGGTGGCAGAGCGGCTGAATGCGGCGGTTTGCTAAACCGTTTTAGGGAATAAACACCCTAACGGGGGTTCGAATCCCCCCCTCTCCGCCATACCTCATTTCACCAATAAAAATGCGGCGATTCTGCCTGGGCTACTACCTTTCCCCGATGAATTCTGATGCCTCCTCAAAATTCGGGCGTGCCGACCACTTATGGATGTCTTAGAGGAGAATCAAGACGCAGCGATGCTTGGCAGACATGCGCGCTGCCAGAACCCCCAAAGATCTCGTGGCTGGGCGTCCGCGCCCCGGGGTTGGGGCACGTGTCTTCCTCCTCCGCGCGTCTCCGCGTACTCAGCGTTTCTGCGCTATCCTTTTCCTCTCTTCGCTGCCCGCTCCGGCTGAACCCGGGAGGCCCCAATGAAACTGGACCACGCACTATTGAAGAGCGTCCCCAAAGTTCTGCTCCACGAGCATTTGGACGGCGTGCTGCGGCCGCAAACCGTCATTGAACTGGCCAAAAGCGCAGGATACGGCCAGCTTCCCACCCAAAACCCGGAAGAGCTTGCCCACTGGTTCCACCAGGGAGCGAACCAGGGAAGCCTGCCCAAATATTTGGAAGGCTTTGTACATACGATCGCCGTGATGCAAACCGAAGAAGCGCTCGAGCGAGTTGCGTATGAACAGGCGGGAGACCTGAGCGGCGACGGAGTCGTCTATTTTGAGACTCGCTTTGCACCCGTGTTTCATGCCCGCGCGGGATTGAGCCACCAGCAGGTCGTCTCCGCTGTGCTGAAGGGACTCGAACGCGGCCACAAGGACTTTGGAATTGCTTCGGGATTGATCATCTGCGCGATGCGCAATATGGACGTCTCGCTCGAAATGGCGGAGCTCGCTGTGGACTTTCGCGAGCGGGGCGTTGTGGGATTCGATCTCGCTGGTGAAGAAGGCGGATTCCCTCCCAAGAAACATGTCGATGCCTTTCACTATATTCAGCGGCAAAATTTCAGTATCACGATTCACGCCGGCGAGGGTTTTGGGAAAGAATCGATTTGGCAAGCCATTCAATACTGCGGAGCGCACCGCATCGGGCACGGAACGCGGCTCATCGAGGACATTGCCATCGCCGAGGACGGCAAAGTCGTGAAATTGGGCGACCTCGCGCAATACGTGCTCGACAAAAGGATCCCGCTGGAAATTTGCTTGCTCAGCAACGTGCAAACAGGAGCCGCGAAGAGCCTGGCCGAGCATCCCTTCAAAACTTTCTATCAGGAGAAATTTCGCGTCACGCTAAACACGGACAACCGCCTGATGAGCGACACCACGATGACCAAGGAATTCGAGGCCGCCGCGGACACTTTTGGCCTGTCCCTGGAAGATTTCGAAATTATCACCGTCAACGCTATGAAGAGCGCGTTTCTACCCTATCACCAGCGTTGCGACTTCATCTACAACGTACTCAAGCCCGGTTACGCAAAGATCCGCGCGTCTCTCGTAACAAAGTGAGTTCGAGAATCTGAAAAGGGTGTCTTAAGTGGGTTTCTTAAGTGGAGTCACAACGCGAGCGCAGCGAGAGTTTCCGCGAGTACAAGGACGCCGCGTGCAATGTCATCCGGAGATGCATATTCGTCGGGACGGTGGCTGTACCCACCGCGGCAAGGAATAAACAACATCCCCACAGGCGCGATGCGCGACATAAAGAGCGAATCATGATAAGCGCGGCTGACCATGGGAATAGAAGCGAGTTGGTACTTTGAGCAGGATCGAGAAAGTGCTTCGACAATCGCAGGAGCGCATTGCGCCGGCGCGTCTGCGTTCACAAATTCTTCGCGAATGGAAACTTGGCGCTTCGCTGCAACGGCCTGACGCGCAGCCTCGATGGTACGCATCACAGCGTCCCGCCGCTCAAGATTCGTGTCGCGGACGTCGAGCGTCAAATGCACGCGGCTGGGAATGCTGTTGATGGCGCCGGGAAACACGTCGCAGATGCCCACGGTTGCCACGGTATCGATTGCGCCGCTGGTCCGCGCGGCGTTCTCGACCGCGAAAATAAACTCCGCCGCAGCGCACAGCGCGTCTCGCCGATTGGACATCAGGACGGCGCCTGCGTGGCCGCCAACGCCCTCGATAAAAATGCGCAGGCTCGCTGGAGCCGCGATGCTAGTGACAATGCCGAGCGGAACTTTCTGCTGCTCGAGCAAGGGGCCTTGCTCGATATGCAATTCAACAAACGCTTTGTAGTAGCCGACCGGCAGCTTCACCTCTTCGAGCGCCGCGTTGTATCCGGCATTACTGCGCACCTCTTCGAGCGAAGCTCCGTCTTTGTCCGTGAGCTTTTTCGCTGCATCCGGAGACAATGTCCCCGAGAGCAGCCGGCTGCCGAGACAGCCAATTCCAAAGCGTGTCGGTTCTTCCGACGTAAATACAAGCAACTCGATCGAATGCTTTGGACGGAAACCGCTGCGCTGCAGCGAGCGAATCGCTTCGAGGCCACCGAGCACCCCAACGACGCCATCATACTTTCCGGCGTTGGGTATGGCGTCGATATGAGAGCCCGTGCCCAGCGCCGTAGCGCTTGGTTCGGAACCCATCCAGCGAGCAAAGATATTTCCTATAGGGTCCTGGCGCACGGCGAGGCCCGCTTTTTCGCAGCGGGCGGTGAGCCACGCACGCGCTTTGAGATCCGTTGGCGAAAAAACGATTCGGGTTACCGCGGGAGGCTCTGCTTCGGAAATCGAAGCGAGTTCCTCGATCTCGGCTGCCAGGCGATCTTGATCGACTTCTAAATTCATCGCGGCGTGCCTGAGGGAGGCGTTCCGGCCGACGCTGTTCCTTGCAACGATGCGCTGGCCAGCGGATGCCGGTTCCAGTCCTTATATATAAGATATTTCGCAGGAACTTTGCCGATGGCGCCGAACCACTGCGGACACCACGGGCCCATCCAGATGAAATCGCCGGCGCTGACGGGATACCACGAATCACCGAGGCGATAGATGCCGCCGCCTTCAAGCATCAGGAGTCCATGCTCCATCACGTGCATTTCGACCATGCTCAGAGCGGCTCCGGGCTGATACACCATCGAGTTCACGGCGAAATCGAAATTCATCGTATCGGGAAGCAGGCATTTCACTTGCAGACTGGGGTCATCGTTGAGAGGACGTGAGGAAACGGCGTCTTCACTGGAAATAATTGCGCGCGGTTTCTCAGCCGACACAAGCGGCTGATAAGTTTTCTCGATGACAGCGGCGCGGCTTGGTTTCGTCGCGACCACACGATGCGGCGCGCCTTCGGGCAAATAGGCATAGCCGCGGACTCCCAGCTCACTCTCGCGGCTATCCACCCCCAACTTGAGCTGGCCTTCTAGAACGTAGAGGAAGCGCTGCGCTGTGGTTGCGCCAAGTTCGCCGCCAGCTTCGAATTCGGCGGTGTACTCCGTGAATTTCGCACCCAAGGCGGGGCCTGCATGCACGACTGCGGCGCAGGCTTTCATGCCCGGCAGTGTGGTTCGAACGAACGTGTCGGGAGTGAGAAAAAGATGGTTGTGTTTTTGGGAGCTGCGGGTTTGACCAAGATTATGCACGGCACATCCTTTTTTGGAGTTCGGTGGAAATTGCGAGTTGTTCGAACAAGTGCAATCCGCATTCGAGCGCCTTCGCTACGTCTTCCACCTCGACCGATTCTGCAGGGTCGTGGCTAATTCCGCCGGGAGATCGCAGAAAAATCATTGCGGCGGGAATTTTTTCGGCGAGGATCATGGCGTCGTGCCCGGCGCCGCTTGTCATGCGGTTCGGCTGGCAGCCTGTGCGGCGGATAGCTTCCTGGATTTGATCGATGAGGTACGGATCCATCGCGACAGCCCGTTGGCTCAGCAGCACACTTTGCCGCAGCGTCAGCCCGCGGCGCTCGGCGATTTCGTGAGCCAGCCGAACGAGCGTTTCTGCCGCGCGGTCGCGAATGTCGTCCGACTTGTGGCGAACATCGAGAGTCACGCGAGCTTCCGCGGCAATCACGTTGGTGGCGCCGGGTTTTGCTCCGATTTGGCCCACGGTTGCGACGAGGCCTGGATGATTATGAGCCGTGCGCTCGACCGCAACGATCCACTCTGCTGCGGCGGCGATGGCATCGTGCCGAAGATGCATGGGGGTCGTACCGGCGTGATTGGCGCGGCCCAAAAACGTAAACTCCATGCGAGTGTGAGCCGCGATTGCTTCTACCACGCCGAGTGGTCGTCCGAGGGACTCGAGGACTGGTCCTTGCTCGATGTGAAATTCCAAGTACGCTACCGTATCGTCGCTCAACGCCGCGTGCGAAATGTTCTCGGGATTCAGCCCAAAGTTTTTGATAGCCGAACGAACGGAGATTCCATTCGAGTCCTGGCGATTCAGGAGTTCTTCATCGAGCCTGCCGACGAGCGCGCGGCTACCGATGAAGGGTGTGCCGAAGCGAACGCCTTCCTCTTCGGAAAAAGCAGCGACCTCGATTGCGAAGGGAAGCCGGCGACCTTGCAGGGATTCGAGAAGAGCGACGGCGATGACAACTCCGAGAACGCCATCATAGGCTCCGGCGTTCGGGACCGTATCGAGGTGGGAGCCGAGGAGTAGCCTTGGCGCAGTGGATTGCGCGGAGGCATAGAAGCCGCGCAAATTTCCGGCGGCGTCCACGGTCACTTCAGCGCCTGCCGCTGTCAGCCATTGGGTGATTTCGCTTTGACAATCACGCATTGGGGGAGAAAGAAACGTGCGGCGCGTGCTGCCCGTGTCTTCAGAAAAAGCTGCAAGCGTTCCGCAGCGAGCGATCACTTCTTCCGCGCGAGCCTTTATGTTTCCAGTTGTTGCCACAAAAGTTCAGCCTTGCCGGCGAAGGCGCGCCTCGATATAGCCGTGCGGCTCATCGATTGGCACAAAGATTTCATTGGGATTGTCTTGCCCAAAGCGCGAAAGGTCCGCGAGTAGATAGTGCTTGTTGGACATCGTCAGTTCGATGTCTTCGACCTCCGGAACGCTTGCCAGGACGCTTTCACCCATCGCGTATAAGGTGTGCTGCACGGATTTGCTGGTGTGCGCGGCAAAGACGCTCAGAAAGATTTCGCGAATCTTCGAGCGCAGAACAGTGTAAGAGGTATTCGGCGACAGATACTTCCAGCGCGCCCGGACAGAAGTGCCGAATAAACGGTCGGTCGCTTCGGGAAGAGTCGTCAACGAATCTTTCATGAAGCCGGTGAATTCCGAGCCGGCCGTTTTCAGAAGGACCAGGTTTTCAAGCCCCGAGCGCACGGATGGCGTGCCGTTCCTGGTCAATACAATCTTAGCGATCTGGCACTCGTTGCTCGATTGCACGAATGTGGTGGGTTGTGGCTTTCCTGCTGTGTGGAGATGCTGCCAGGGTTTTTCCGAGAGCGTGACTCGCGCCACGGTCACTTGCGGGTTGCGGTCCAACAAGAAAGCGAGTAGTTCTTTCCCAAATTCTTCCATGCACTCCGCGGAAGAAGTCCGTGCGAGCGAGTACGCAGTGTTTTTCATCGTGTCCGTCGGGAGAATTTTGCTGTTGTCGCCGGCGACAAAGCAGGACTCGAAATCTCCTTCCAGGAGAATCTCGATGGTCCATTCGCAGAAATCATGGCGACCCGGATGCCGCTTCACTTTTGCGAGGCGGACAAGCGACTTGCCGTAACTGTTTTCAGCGAGCGCAATCATCGGATCAGCTTCCCCGGTACGTCGTGTAGCCGTGCGGACTCAGGAGCAACGGAATGTGAAAGTGCGATTCGCCCTCGCGGACCCGAAATGTAATCTCAACGCTCGGGTACAGGCCTTCGATTTTCTTAGCGAGATGATAGCTTGCCGTATCGAACGCCAAGCGGTAAATGCCTTCGCGAAGAACTTCGTTTTCTGGCAGAAGTTGAGCACATCGGCCATCTCCATCCGTGCGCGACGAACCGAGCGCTCGCCATTCCCCGGTGGACTCTTGCCTCTCAAGCCGCACTGGCACATCCTTCGCCGGCTTGCCCAGCGCGACATCCAGAACATGTGTCGAAATTCGATTCATGAAGAGAGCCATTTGTTCAGCCGAAGATGCGCGATCTGCCGCTGTTGCTCGGCTGCTTCGTGCAGTTCCGTTTTTTCGTCGTTCTGCAAGCGTCGCCGAAGAATTTCCAGAATTTCCTGCGCCGATTTGCCTGTGGCGCAGACGATAAAGATGCGATTAAACCGCTGTTCGTAAGCGCGATTGCCTTCCGCAAGAGCAACCTTAACATCTTCGCCCGAAACGCCGACGCTGCGTTGTTCTTCGCCCGACCACGCGGCGGACCGCGCTGGAGTTGCGGCTAACGAATGCGATTCGCCAATCCGAGGATGACTGCGAAACGCCTCCATCCAATCGGGCTCCGGCAAACTCTTCCAGACCTGATCGCAGGCTGCTAACAAAGCTGCTTCATTGAGAATTGGACGGCAAGCCGCCATCCCGCGCGCCCAGACTTTTGAACCACAACAAGGCAAAATATTCTCCGCCGCTTCCTCTGGCCGCAGGGCGTTCCATCGGGCCAGCACATCATTCCCGTTTTCGTTTCGACTGCCGCTGGCGCTCAGCTGCTCCAGAAACTCCGCAACAAGATTCCCTGCTACAGCCGCGCGGTATCGCGCCGTGGAGCGAATGTCGTCAATCGGCCGGATCTCCGCCGCTGCGGTCGTTCTTGCCAGTTGGACCAGCTGCGGATGAATTCGTTTTCCTTTTACGATTCGCTCCGTCTCGGTCAAGCGAAGAGGGACGGGGGCTACGCTTCCCATGGCGAGCCGAATATCGTCGACCACGCCGTCCGTCATCCGCGCCAATGCCGCAAGGCATACTTTCGCTATGGCCTGTGCGTCGCGCGCGCCAACCTTGCGCGCACGGGCATAGTAACCTGAAAACTGTCTATTCAAGCAAATCGCGCGAATCAGTTCGTCGGGTGCGAGCTGCGTTTTTCGATAATCGATGTGGAAACTTGCATAAGGCACGCGGCGTTCGCCTCGGGCAGAAACGAGAACGAGCTCCGCCCCGTAAACCATAAGTGCGGGAAGGGAATCCGCCGCTGGTGACGCGTTCACGATATTGCCGCCAAGGGTCCCGCGATTTTGGTTCGCTATGCCGCCGGTCCAGCTGGCTGCGCTGGACAGCAAATTGAAGTCGCTGCTGATAACTTCGTGTTCGCGCAGGTCGGTATAGGTGCAGCCCGCGCCTATTTGTATTTCGCCTGCGGAAACTTCGATGCGACGAAGCTCAGGAAGATTCCAGATGCTGACCAGCTTTCGCGCGGGCAGTTTTCCTGCGGAATATAGGACCATCACGTCCGTGCCGCCGGCGATGGGAAGCCACGCGCCGGGATCCTGAGCGAGTAGAGATAGAATCGCAGGCAACGTGCGTGGGGCAACGAGTTCGTATTCAGCGGGATGTGCCCTCAAGTCGTGGCTCCCCGGCGTGCGGCTTCCGCTACCGCTTCGATAATTTGCATGTATCCGGTGCAGCGACATAAGTTGCCGGAGAGCCCTTCGCGGATTTCTTCGAGGGTGGGCCGCGGTTTTTTGCTTAATAGATGATGGGCGGCGAGGATCATCCCTGGAGTGCAGATGCCACACTGGGCGCCGCCGCAGTCAAGAAAGGACTGCTGCAACAATTGCAAGCGCCCGTCAAAAGCTAGGCCCTCGATCGTAACGATGTCAGCGCCGTTCGCCTGAAGCATTGGAATGAGGCAGCTATTCACAAGCACTCCGTCGATCAAAACGGAGCAGGAGCCGCATTCGCCCTCGCCACAGCCCTCTTTCGTTCCGGTCAATCCAAGCTCTTGTCGCAGAACGTCCAGGAGGCGCTCCATCGCGTAGACATGCACGGTTTCCAACTTTCCATTGACCGTGAGAGAGATTTCGCATTTTGCGCGATCCTGCGATGATTTGCTCATCGTTCCCCTGGCGCCGATGGGACCGCATTCTCGGGCACGGCGCTTTCGGAGAGTGCGGCGAAGATGTCTTCCGGAAGCAACGGAATCGAACTGAACTGGATGTGCAGCGCATCTTCGACGGCGTTGACAATCGCAGGTGCGGGGCCGTCCATCGGGAGTTCGCCGATTCCCTTGGCACCATACGCGCCGTGAACGTTGCCCAACTCTTGAAAATAAACACGAATGGGAGGAAGGTCGGCGGAAGTCGGCATGATGTAGTTGGTCATCTGGCCGTTCTGCATGCGGCCCTGCTCCCAAATCACTTTTTCGTATAAGGCGAAGCCGATGCCTTGTGCCACGCCGCCGATGATTTGTCCTTTTGCCAGAACGGGATGAAGGACCTTTCCAATTTCTTGAAGAGCGACGAAGTCGTCAACCGTTACGCTGTACGTGGTTATATCCACACTGACTTCCGCGACGTAAACAGCCCAGGCGAATGCAGCGTACGCCGAGCCGCGATATTTTTCCTCGTCCCAGACAATGTCGTCCGGTTGTTCGTATTGCGCCAGGCTGCGGAATTTGCCGTGTTTTGCAACATAGGCGCGGCAAGCGGCGCGGAATTCTTCGGGCGAATAGGAATCGGGGAGCATGCCGCTCGCCGTCAGTGTTTTTTTGATTCCAACGGCGGCCGTTTGCACGAGTTTCCCCACCACCATCACCGTGCGCGACGCGACCGTGGGGCCGCTGTTTGGTACTTCGTGCGTATCGGGTTGGGCGATGCCAATGTCTTCGTAACGAAGACCCAGAGCGTCCGCCGCGATCTGGCAGAGCACCGTGTTGGTCCCTTGGCCGAATTCCGTGCTTGAGACGAGGATGCGCAGGCTGCCATCGGTGCAGGCTTCCACGCCGACTATCGAGCCGAGAAAGCGCTCGCCCGAACCGGTGAATCCCGCGCCGTGCAGGAATGCGGCAATGCCCATTCCTTTTTTGCGGGGGTCTTGCTGATTTTCCTGCGCGAATTTTTCTTTTTTTGCCTGATAGTCGGAGAGTTCGAGAGCGCGGTCGAGGAGCTTGCCGAGATCGATCTCTTCGTTCACCGTTTGTCCCGTTATGGTGGTCTGGCCGGGCTTGAGGAGATTTCGCCTTCGGATTTCGACGGGCGAGAGACCGACGACTTGAGCGATGCGGTCGATGTGGCGCTCGAGCGCGAAGAGGGACTGTGGCGCTCCAAATCCACGGAATGCGCCGTGCGGGGGAGCATTGGTGGCAACTGCCTTGGCACGAATTCGAACGCTGGGCCAATAGTAGGGACCTCCGGCATGAATGGCGCCGCGCGATAGGACTACTGGCGACAAAGTTTTGTAAGCGCCGCCGTCAATGCTGAAATCAATTTCTCCGCCAAGAATTTTGCCGTCTTTGCTTACGGCCGTGCGGTGGCGGGTGCGCGATGGATGGCGTTTGGTAGTGGCCGTCATATCCTCCATGCGATCGTAGATAATTTTCACCGGTTTGCCGGACTTCATAGCGAGGAGGGCGGCGTGGGCGGCGATCATGGAGGGGTATTCTTCTTTGCCGCCAAAAGCGCCGCCGGTTTCCAATTGCACGACGCGCACGCGATCTGCCGGCAGCGCGAAGAGTTTCATCAGGGCTTTGTGCACGTAGTAGGGACATTGAAGTGAACCCCAAACCGTGAGGCCTTGCTGCGGATCGAAAGCGGCAATCATTCCGTTGTTTTCTATATAGAGCTGCTCTTGCGCGCCCGTTGTGTATTCGCCTTCGACGATGTAGTCCGCGTTTTGCCACACAGCATCGACGTCGCCTTTTTCGATTAGATGGCTTTTGAAGATGTTGTCGGTGCCCCAGATGATCTGCTGCGGGGCTTCGCTCTCCTCAATGGTAAAGAGCGCGGGGAGCGGATCATATTCAACCGACACCGCTTCCACAGCTTTCGGGAGGAGATGGCGGTCAGGATGCGCCAGTAAGAGAAGGGCTTCTTCAGGATGATTAACGATGCCGTCCGCAAGACACGGCTGATCATCTTCTATGAGTGTGATGCAATTTTTTCCGGGAATGTCCTTTGGGCCTACGATTACGAATTCGCTCCAGTCGATTTCTGGGCCAAAGATAAGCTTTTTGATTTTGCCACGGGGAATATGGCTGCGAAGGGTGGCGCCATACAACATGCCCGGCAAAACCATGTCATCGACATAGCGCGCGTGACCAGTGACTTTTCCCCGCCCTTCCAAGCGAGGAACGGAGGTGCCGACGATGGGAGTGTTTTTCATTCGAACCAGGGAAGCATCCAATCTTTGGCAGCGACTTGTTTGCTTGTATTAGTGTATGCCAGACAAATCAAAACTTGAGCGGGCGACTTTGGGAAGAAATAAATATAGATGGAAGCTCGCATTTTCTTTACTGCTCTCCGGCTAGCGCCGATGCTCCAAGCCGATGGACTCGCCGGGAAACTGGCCGTCGCTGAATACCTTTCTGCCACGAAGATAAGTGGCTTTCACTACGCCGCGCAGCTTTTCTCCGAGATAAGGCGAAACCGGGTGACGGTAATGCAATTGATCCTCGCTCACGACGAACTCACTTTCGGGATCGAAAACAACAAAGTCGGCATCGTGTCCTGCTGCGAGACGGCCTTTACGACCGCGGCAGCCAGCTAGATTTGCGGGTGCTTCAGACATCCAGCGCACGATATCGAGCAGGGAAAATCCGCGATTGGTGGCTTCGGTGTACATCAGCGGCAATGCGATGGAAAGACTTGCGATGCCGCCCCAGGCGCTGCGGAAATTTCCTTCCGCGAGGCGCTTCATTTCCGGTGGGCAAGGAGAATGATCGGTCGCGACGAGATCGATCGTTCCGTCGCGGAGGCCCTGCCACAATTTGTCGCAATTTTCACGGTTGCGAATTGGAGGAGCGCATTTAAAGAGCGTTGCTCCTGGCGAGATTGTTTCGGCTGTGAGATGCAGATAGTGCGGGCAGGTTTCGACGCTCACTGACAGGCCTTCGGAACGCGCAGCGCGCAACTCAGGTAGGGCTCTGCTGGCTGAGAGATGGACGATGTGCAGACGGAACTTGAATTCGCGGCATGCGGATAAGAGCATTCGAATCGCGGAGAGTTCTGCTTCTTCGGGGCGCGATTGCAGATAGGTTTCGTAGAGCGACCAATCGGCATTCGCCAAATTGTCTGTAGCCGCATCGATGGGAGCAGGAAGTTCAGCGTGCACGAGAAGTGGCAGGCCTGTTCGGGCAACGTGAGGCAAAGCGGCGCGTAACTGATGCTCCGTCACCATGGTGAAACCATCGATGCCAGGATGGATTAGAAAACATTTGAATCCGGGCACTCCTGCTCGTGCAAGTGGCTCAATGTCGTGTTCGTTGTCGGCGACGACTCCTCCCCAGGCCATCCAATCGACGCGGCATCGGCCCTTTGCTGCTGCCCGCTTGGCTTCGAGAGCGGCGACATTGGTGGTGGCTGGAAGGCAATTCAGGGGCATGTCCACCAAGAACGTATATCCACCTGCTGCCGCGGCTCGCGTGGCGGTTTCAAAACCTTCCCATTCTGCGCGGCCGGGATCGTTGATGTGCACGTGGGAATCGACGAGGCCGGGAAGAATCGCGGCTTCGCCAAAATCGCGGACTTCTGTTTGGGGTGGGATTTGATCAGGAGCGACGACGTCCAGGATGCGGTCTCCTTCGACGAGCAGGGCGGCTGGACGCACGGTGGCCGGCGTTACAACCCGGCGGGAAACGAAGGCGCGCAGATTCATAGTGAAAAGCGGAACCGTAGAAAATCTCGTGAGAACTCGTAAGAATCAGACCCGAGCGTAGACGTATATCTGCCGCTTTTCAAGTCAGCAAAATCGATAATTCAAGACGAAAAAAGTACTGGGTGGCCGTTTGTCGGGCATATACTTGCCGATTAACGCGTGGCTGCTGCTGGCTTTCTACGGGATTTCAGAATGACCCGAAGAGAATGCGCCGGGGTATTCAGGAAATGGATCGGTGGCTATAAGACTTGAGCAATGCTTTCATGGCGCGGGCGATTCAGCTGTCGATTGAAGGGGTTCAGTCGGGGCGCGGCGGTCCGTTCGGCGCGGTGATTGTCCGGGATGGAAAGATTATCGCCGAAGGCTCAAATCAAGTGACCTCGAGCAATGATCCAACGGCGCATGCGGAAGTGCTGGCGGTCCGGCGGGCTTGCGAAAAACTTGGGGTGTTCGAACTGAAGGATTGCGAGCTGTACACTTCTTGCGAACCGTGTCCCATGTGCCTGGGGGCGATTTATTGGGCGCGGATTTCGCGGATTTATTTCGCAAGTACCGCCGAGGATGCGGCCAAAGCCGGATTTGACGATTCGTTCATCTACAGCGAGCTAAAGCTGCCCTATTCAGGGCGGCGCATCCCCACAACACAAATGATGCGGGAAGAAGCGCTCGCGGGATTTCGTGCGTGGGCCGATCGGCCCGACAAGATTCCGTATTGAGATTTCTGCGCAGTGTTGGACTTGTTTCTCGCTGACCTCCGGGAAATATTAGGTTCGGCTGAGGGACAAACGTGTCTGCGACTTCATGTATTGGCTGCATCGGCCCGTTTCGTGGCCGGGGAGTGCGCAAGCGTAGAACGTTTTGCTGGGCCGGGTGAGAGCGCGGGGGATGATTGATCGATCGCTACTTCAAACTTTCTGAGAATCAGACGTCGGTGAAGCAGGAATTGCTGGGCGGCCTCACTACGTTTGTGACCATGGCCTACATTGTCGTGGTCAATCCCCAGATTCTCGCACAGGCGGGAATGCCCGCCGACGGCGTTGTGTTTGCCACTTGCCTTTCGGCTGCGGTCGCGACACTGGTGATGGGATTGTATGCGAACTATCCGATCGCGCTGGCGCCGGGGATGTCGCTGAACGCGTACTTCACGTACTCGGTATGTCTGTCAATGCATGTTCCGTGGAGAACTGCGCTCGCGGTTGTCTTTTTTTCGGGCGTGCTGTTTCTCGCGCTTACAGTAACGCAAGTTCGCGAACAAATTGTCAACGGCATGCCCGATTGCCTGAAGCACTCGACGGCGACGGGAATCGGGATGTTCATCGCGTTTGTTGGATTGCGAAATGCAAAGCTGGTGGTGGCCAACTCCGCTACGTTTGTTGGTTTGGGCAGCTTCGCGGATAAAGAAGTGCAAACTGCATGCTTCGGCCTGGCGCTAACCCTGATATTGATGGCACGGAAAATCCATGGCGCGATTTTGATTGGCATCATTGGAACTACGGTTCTCGGGATGCTGCGCGCCATTTCGAGTTGGCCTACCTCTTTCTTTTCCATGCCGCACCCGTCCTCGACTCTTCTCCAGCTGGATTTTCGCGGCGCGCTGCATCTGGGTTTTTTGGAGATACTTTTCGCGTTCCTGTTTGTCGATCTCTTCGACAACGTTGGCACGCTCGTCGGCGTTTGTGAGCAAGGCGGTTTCATCAAGGATGGCAAAATTCCGCGCGTGGGCCGCGTTTTGCTGGCGGATTCCGTGGGGACAATCTTCGGCTCGCTAACAGGCACATCCACGGTTACCAGCTACATCGAGAGCGCCGCCGGCGTGGCGGCCGGGGCTCGCACTGGTTTCAGCAATCTTGCCGTGGCGGGGCTTTTTCTTCTGGCCATGTTTTGCTCGCCGCTGGCGACCGCGATTCCGGCCTACGCGACGGCTCCCGCGTTGATCCTGGTGGGCGTTTTGATGTCGCAATCGCTGGCGCTCGTGAACTGGAATGACTTCAGCGAGGCCTTGCCTGCGTTTATCACCATGCTGGCCACGCCGCTGACATTCAGCATCGCGACTGGGCTGAGCCTGGGGCTAATTTCTTATACCGTCGTGAAACTGGCGTCGGGCAAATTCAAAGAAATCAATGCGCTCGTCTGGATTCTCACGGTGCTGTTCATCCTGCGCTACGTGTATCTTGCCGCGGCCTAGAACTTTTTCATTGGAGGAAAAGAATATGGCGGTGCAGCTACCAACACCTGAACAGCTTCGTGCAGCGGCGGGCGAGGTTGGGCTTTCGCTGACGGATGCGGACGTACAGTCGTACATTGGGCTGATGAAAGCAAGCGTCGATGCGTACAACCTGGTGGATGCGATGCCGGACTGTTTGCCCGAGGTGAAGTATGCGCGGACGCCGGGGAGGTTTCCTTCGGCGGAGGAGAACACGCACAACGCTTGGTACGTGAAGACTTCGATTCGAGGTGCAGACGAGGGGCGGCTTAAGGGTAAGAAAGTTGCGATCAAGGACAACGCGATGGTCGCGGGGGTGCCGATGATGAACGGCAACTCGATTTTGGAAGGTTACACTCCGGAGATTGACGCGACCGTGGTGACGCGATTGCTTGATGCGGGGGCGGAGATTGTGGGAAAGACACATTGCGAATCGTATTGTCTTTCGGGCGGCAGCCACACTGGCGCGAAGGGGCCGGTACACAATCCCTACAGGATGGGTTATTCGGCAGGCGGATCGTCTTCGGGATCGGGAGTTGTGGTAGCGCTGGGCGAAGCGGACATGGCCCTGGGCGGAGACCAGGGCGGGTCGATACGCATGCCGGCGTGCTGGTGCGGAATTTACGGAATGAAGCCGACGCACGGTTTGGTGCCGTATACGGGGATCATGCCGATTGAGATTTTTCTGGATCATACGGGGCCGATGACTGCATCCGTGGCGGACAATGCGTTGATGCTGGAGGTGATTGCGGGGGAGGACGGGTACGATCCGCGCCAATATTCGCCGAAGGTGGCGAAATACACGCAAGCGTTGGGCGCGGGCGTGAAAGGAATGAAGATCGCATTGGTGAAGGAAGGATTTGGGAGGCCGGAGTCGGAGAAAGCGGTGGACGAGAAAGTGCGGCAGGGCGCGGAGATTTTCAGAGGGCTTGGCGCGACGGTTGAGGAAGTGTCCATCCCGATGCATCCTGCCGGAGCGGCGATTTGGACGCCGATTGGAGTGGAAGGGATTGCGCAGACAATGATGTTCGGCGATGGATACGGACTGTCCCGGCAAGACCTTTACGTTACGAGCTTGATCGACAAGTTGCACGGGTGGACGTCGCGAGCGAAGGAGTTGTCTGAGACGGCCAAGATTTGGACGACGTTCGGCGTGTATGTGAAGAAATATCATGGCACGCACTACTACGGGAAGGCCGTCAACGTGAGTCGGAGGCTGCGAGCGGCTTACGACGCGGTGCTGGAGAAGCACGATCTTTTGATGATGCCCACGCTACCGATGAAACCGCAGCCTTTGCCGCCGGTTGATGCGACGCGCGAAGAATATTTTCAAAGAGCGATCGAGATGATCGGGAACACGTGTGCGTTTGACGTGACGCATCATCCGGCGATGAGCGTGCCGTGCGGGATGATCAATGGTCTGCCGACGGGGCTGATGCTTATTGCGAAACATTGGGATGAGTCGACGATATACAAGGCGGCGCACGCGTTCGAGCAATCGGGCGACTGGAAAAAGATGTAATCGAAATGTGGCCTGCCGCGACGCCGCGCCGGTTTAGTGAAGGACGCGACTCCTATTCGTACCTGAGGGCTTTCATGGGGTCGAGGCGGCTGGCGCGCCACGCGGGGATGTAGCCGGCAGCGCAGGCTACGAACGCTAGAGCGACTGTCGCGAGCGCGAGTGTGGCGGGATCGTGCGGCGAGAGGCCGAAGAGTTGGCTTTGCACGAGCTTTGTGAGAGCCAAAGAGGCGGGTACCCCTGCCGCAACGCCGATAGCCACGAGCACAAACACTTCGCGCATCACCATCCAAATGACATTACCTTGGGCGGCGCCTAGGGCCATGCGAATGCCGACTTCGCGGGTGCGTTGCGCGACGGTATAGGCCATGACGCCGTAGAGTCCGATGACTGCCAGAAGAGTAGCCAGAAAACCGAAGACGGCGGAGAGGCTGGCGATCATGCGTTCGCTGGAGAGCGAATTATTGATCTGGACCTCGGTGGTATGCATGGAGGAGATGGGGATGTTGGCGTCGAGATCGCGGACCTTGGAACGGATAGAGGACATGAGCAGAGTGGGGTCGGCTAAGGTGCGGACGTAGATTACCATGCCGCCGATGTAACGGTCGGCCACATAGGGGAGATAGGCCTGCGGGGGAATTTCGTCGCGGAGGTTCGTATATTTGATGTCTTTGACGACGCCGACGACTTCCATGTCGGTGGGAGTGCCGGGGTCGGAACCGAAGCCGACGTGAAGACCGACAGGATTGCGTCCGGCGAAGTACTTTTTGGCGAAGGTTTCGTTGATCATCACGACGGCAGGATTCCATCCGAAAGGTTCTTCGGGGCGATGATTGACTTCACGAGTATCGGAGGGGCGAAAGTCGCGGCCACTGACGATGGGAACGCCTAGAGTGGCGAAATAGTTGGGGCTGATTTCGTTCATGAAAGGCTCGGGATGGGCGTCGGGAGTAGGAGGAGTGAAGCCTTCGACGGTCATGCTGCTGTCCCATTCGTTGTCTTCGAGGATGCGCATGGAAGCGAGGCCGGTGGACTGAACGCCTGGGATGGAAGAGAGAGAGTCCAGCAACTGAGGATAGAAGACCTTCATGCGCGCAACGTTATAGCCGCTGTAAGAAGGATCGATCTCAAAGCCGACGAGATTTTGTGGCGGGAAGCCAGGGCCCAGATTGCGAAGATTGCCGAGGCTTTTGGTGAAAAGTCCCGCGCCGATCAAGAGCAAGAGAGAAAGAGTGACTTGAGCGATGACGAGAGATTTTCTGAGGGCGCCGTGACCACCGCCAACGACGGCGGCGGCTTCGTCTTTGAGAGTTGAGGCGACGTTGGGCTTGGTGGTCTGCAGAGCGGGAACCAGGCCGAAGAAGACGCCGGTAATGACGGTGACGGCGAGGGTGAAGAGCAGGATGCGGAGATCCGGAGCGGTGGAGATCTTGAGGCCGCCGGAATCAGAAGGAAGGTAAGCGGCCATGAGGGCCTTATCGGCCCAGTAAGCGAGTGCCAAGCCAGCGAGGGCGCCGAACGCGGAGAGCGAAAGGGTCTCGATAAGGAGTTGCGCAATGATGCGAGGACGAGTGGCACCCATGGCGAGGCGAATGGCGATTTCCTTTTTTCTGGCAGAGCCACGGACGAGAAGAAGGTTAGCGAGATTGGCGCAGGCAATGAGAAGGACGAGGCCGGTGGTGGCCATGAGAACCCAGAGGGGAGTGGAGAGGGCCTGGCGCGTGTAAGAGCGGCCTTGAGAGCCGGGGAGGAGGTCGATGTAGCACTTCACGAATTGCTCGCGGTCATAGGGTGAAGCGTGAGCGAAGGCTTTTTCCTTAACTTCCATTTCGAGCATGGAGTGCATGAAAGGCTGGAGCGAGGCTTTGGCTTGTTCGCGCGTGACGCCGGGCTTGAGACGGCCGAAGGCGTTGACCCAACGGTTGCGGCGGTCCTTCAACATGTCGCTGGGATTGCCGACCATGATTTCCTTTTGCATCATGAGGGGCACGAAGAGCTTGGGAGAGCGGCCGAGCTCGACGCCGTCAAAGCCGGGCTGAAGGACGCCGACGATGGTCATATTTTGGTTGTTGAGGATGAGGGTTTTGCCGACGATGTTGGGGTCGGCGGAGAAACGAGATTTCCAGTAGGCGTAGTTGAGGATGACGTAGGGGTAGGCGTCCGGTAGGCGATCATCTTCAGGGGTGAAGATGCGGCCAAGGTAGGGATTCAAGCCGAGAACGGAAAAATAAGTGCCGGAGACCATTTCCAGCTGAACGTGCTCGGCTTGGCCATTGAATGAGAGACTGCCGTGGTAGGGGAAACGGCAGAACATGTCGGAGAAGACTTCATTATGAGCCTGGAAATCGCGGAACATGGGATGGGAGATGGCGTTGCCGCCCCAATTGCTGCCGTAATGGTGGCCGCGCATGGTGAGGAGGACGAGTTCCTGAGGACTCTTGACGGGGAGGAGGCGGAGGAGGATTTGGTCGAGGAGGGTAAAGATGGCGGTGTTTGCGCCGATGCCGAGGGCGAGGGTCAGGATGGCGATGGCGGTGAAGGCGGGAGTACGAGCGAGGGTGCGGAGAGCGTACTTGAAATCGCGAAATGCGGTGTCGAGGGAGGCGATGGTGTTCATCTCGCGTGCTTTATCCTTTCGGAGAGTTTAGTTAACAAACCTGAATACGCTTTGGGGCGGGAATTGTTTCCCGGAAAGCGCGGTGGGACCAAGTTGATTGACTGCCATAATTTGCATGGAATTGAGACGAGCCGAAGGTTAAAACGTCTTGTCTTAGCGCGAATTTCGAAGTCGAGGTACCTGATTCAGGAAGAGGACAAGCCAGGATTCATCGCATGCAGGAAACACGCATGTGATGGGGCCGAGGATGGATGTCACGAGCGCCCTGCGCAAGGTGCTGCGCGGGTGGGGTACCCCCCTGGGGTTTTGCATAAGTGTTCATTCTAAAGGGAGTTAAAGTGGCTTGTTTTGATACACTTTTGCAAGTGTTGATTCTACGGAACTTGCTGGCACTAATTTGCATTAGAATTGTGCAAAATGCGGGCATGTTTTCATAAGTGTTACGAATAAAAGACTTAGGCCGAGTGGCGAGCTTCAGAAAGCAAAAGCGCCAGCAAGATACTGGCGCTTAACGGAATAAAGCACAACATTACCTAGTGTTATTTATACGCTTAAAGTAAGCATTTGTCAACAAAGAAATCAAAAAGGTAGCGTCAAGGATTTTGTGTAAATTTGAAAAAGGGTTTTCTTTCCCAGGAGCTGTTTAGGTGCGAGAGGACGCCGTAGATGATGCGGTCGCAGCTTTCGAGATTGGTGAAGCTGGACATGGGGCG
>Ga0185299_10000236_pt1 | contig 164804 bp, 124 predicted proteins | sample PaiPotPPA55metaG_FD_128002 | JGI IMG/M metagenome (GOLD analysis project Ga0185299, IMG submission 128002) | Iron sulfur acid spring bacterial and archeal communities from Banff, Canada, to study Microbial Dark Matter (Phase II) - Paint Pots PPA... ...
GAGTACCGAGTACCGAGTGCCGAGTGCCGAGTGCCGAGTGCCGAGTGCCGAGTGCCGAGTGCCGAGTGCCGAGTGCCGAGTGCCGAGTACCGAGTACCGAGTACCGAGTACCGAGTACCGAGTACCGAGTACCGAGTACCGAGTACCGAGTACCGAGTACTGAGTACTGAGTACTGAGTACTGAGTACTGGGTACTGAGTACCCTCCTCATCCGCCCCTCACCACATCATACCCGCGCCGTCTGCTCCACCATTTTACGAATGTCCTGCGTGATGCGCATGGAGCAGAATTTTGGCCCGCACATGGAGCAGAACTTGGCGGATTTGAAAACCTCTTGCGGCAAGGTTTCGTCGTGCATGGAGCGGGCGGTCTCCGGATCGAGCGAGAGTTCAAACTGCCGATTCCAGTCGAACTCAAAACGCGCCTTGGACAGCTCGTCATCGCGCTGCCGCACGTTCTTGCGGCCGCGGGCAATGTCGCCGGCATGGGCGGCAATCTTGTAAGCGATAACGCCCTGACGGACATCGTCCTTGTTGGGCAAGCCGAGATGCTCCTTCGGCGTCACGTAGCAGAGCATCGCCGCCCCCGCCTCGGCAGCCAGGGCGGCGCCGATCGCCGACGTGATGTGGTCGTAACCCGGAGCGATGTCGGTCACGAGCGGGCCCAGCACATAAAACGGCGCTTCGTGACACATTTCCCGCTCCTTCTCGACATTCATTTTCACCAGGTGCATGGGGATATGGCCGGGGCCCTCGATCATCACCTGGCAGTTGTGCTCCCAGGCCTTGAGCGTCAGCTCCCCGAGCGTCTTCAACTCGGCAAACTGGGCGGCATCGTTAGCGTCCGCCAGGCAGCCGGGACGCAGGCCGTCCCCCAGGCTGAAGGTGACGTCGTAGGCGTGCATGATGTCGCAGAGTTCATCGAAATGGGTGTACCAGAAGTTCTGTTCGTGGTGCGCCAGCATCCAGGCGCCCATGAGCGAGCCGCCCCGGCTGACAATCCCGGTGACGCGGTTCACGGTGAGCGGCAAATACTCGCGCAGCACTCCGGCATGGATGGTCATGTAATCGACGCCCTGCTGGGCCTGGTGCTCGACCATGTCGAGCGCCATGCGCGGCGTGATGTCCGCCGGGTCCTTGACGTTCTGCACCATCTGGTAGACCGGCACCGTGCCGATGGGCACCGGCGAGGCGTCGATGATGGCCTGGCGAATCGTATCGATGTCGCCGCCCGTGGAGAGATCCATGACCGTGTCGCTGCCCAGGTGGACCGCGGTGTGCAGCTTTTCCAGCTCATCGTCCACTTTGCTGGTGACGGCGGAGTTGCCGATATTGGCGTTGATCTTGCACCGGGCGGCGACGCCGATGCACATGGGCTCGAGCCGCTTTTGCAGATGGACAGTGTTGGCCGGGATCACCATGCGGCCGCGTGCCACCTCGTCACGAATCACTTCAACATCGAGGTCCTCACGGCCGGCGACATAGCGCATGGCGTCGGTGATGACATTTTGGCGAGCGGCTTCGATTTGCGTCATGGTAAAAACATCCTCAGGAAGGGGAAAGCAGCCACGGGGCCGCTCCTTGAAGCTTGATCCACAGCCGGGCCATGCCGCCGATCAGGAGGATCGGCAGGCCGGGCAGCAGGATGTAGAGAACAAACACGGTGACTGCGTCCAGGATCTCATCCAGGCCCAGAATCCAGAAGAAAAAGCCGATCGCGGCGGGCAGGTAGAGCAAGAAGAGCGTCACCTGCACCGGACCGGGCGGCATTTGCGCGGAGCCGACAAGGAGATAATCCACCGTCAGCAACACCAGGCCGAGCACGGCAAGCCCCAGGGCGGCGAAGCTGCAGCGCCACCAGAATTCGCCCGGTTCCATGTCGATCGCTTTGCCGCCGAGCTTCACCTTGTAAGCCAAAGCCACAAGCGGAATGTTGAGCGGAAAAATCAACGTTACGGCGGCAATCACCACCAGGCACCAACTACAAAAGCGATAGATATCCACCGCAGAACCTCCCGTCAGGGGGGGCAGGGCACCCGTGGGACGGATTGGCAATCCGTCCTACAACCTAAGATCCGGGTGCGGAGGGGAAAAATCGAGTCGGTCGGAAGAGGATCGTTCGCTTTCCCACGCCGGTATGAACCGGATCAGGTCCCAGGGTCTGCTCTCAGCCCGCCCAAAGGCGGACACCCCTAGCGATATGTTGCGATTGTATTCTGGCAGAAGGGATGGTCAAGCTACATCGGCCGCAGTCTCTCGAGAAGGGCCTTGAACTTGGGCTCCTCCTTCAAAGACTTGAAGTCTTCGTCTTTGTCGATCTCGTCCGGCCTGGGAAAGCCGGCCCGCAACGCCTCCTCGAGCAACGAGATGGCCTTGTCCGGATTGCCGTAGAGCGCTTCCGCGCAGGCGTCGTTGTAAAGCGCGTAGGAATACAGTTCCGCCTCTGGGCCTGAGAGCTCGGGTACGGCCGCTTTGAGTTGCCTCATGTACCTGGCCGACTTTTGAAAGTGGGCATAGCCGGTCCTGGCCTCGCGGCCGTGCGCCAGGGCAAGTCCTCGTTCCTGAAGTTTCTGGGCAAGCACCGTGAGAGCATACCGGTTCCCGGGGTCCTTTTGCACCAGCTCCTCGAGCGCCTGAATGGCGCCGTCCGGGTCACCGTTGTGCATGGCCGTATTCGCCCGCGCCAGCAGGTCGGCGTGGGGACCTTCCGCCGCAATCTCCAATGGCGCGAAGCCCGGCATCGGACCTCGGGGTCCGCCCATTCTGGCCTTGGATGGATTGGAGCCGACCTGGCTGCAACCGGCCATTGCCAGAGTTATTGCCAGAAGGCAGAGAACTTGCTTGAACACGACAAACTCCAATCCCTCGGGAGACCACTACGCCAAAACGCGCCTGACCTTATTTCCGCGTAACTGCGGGCATCTGTCAAGAGAGAGTCGAGGCGCGCCTCCCGCTCTATCCTATCTTTGGTCATGGGAATGCCTTCGGCCAGTGCAAAACCAAGAAGTCGCCGTTGTTTTCCCTCTCAGGCGGCTGCACAATGGATGGTAAGTCCTTTCCCGCATCCGCTTTCTCGCGTGGAGGCAGCCTCTCATGTCCATCCGCTTCATCGGCGCCGTTTTCGCGTGTGCCCTGGCTTTGGCGACGGCATTCCCCGTCCCCGCGGCGGAGCGCAAGGAATTGCTGGTCGATCAGGTGCACGAAGCCATCAAGAACGGCGTGCAATTCCTGCGCGACAAGGAGAAGCGAGGCAACTGGGAAGCCGTGGACAAGGTAAGCGGCCTCACGCATGGCGGTTGGACCTGTCTGGCCATGCTGGCCCTGCTCAATTCCGGTGAAGTCAAGCGCGACGACGAGATCGTTGAACGCGTCCTGGCCTCCTTGCGACAGCTCGAGCCGGCCCAGACCTATGTCGTCGGCTTGCAGACCATGGTTTTTGCCGAGGCGGGCCGGGTGCAGGACCGCGAACGCATCCAGCGCAACGTCAACTGGCTGATCGACGCCATGGTCAAGGAGAACGGCCAGTGCAAAGGCTGGACCTATACCAAGGCCCACAGCCGCATCACGGACAATTCCAACACGCAGTACGCGCTGCTCGGCCTGCACGCCGGCCACCAGGCGGGCGCCACCATCAGTCACGATGTCTGGCGCATCATCCGCGACTTTTACATAGTCACCCAGCAAACCGACGGCGGCTGGGTTTACAATCCGGCCCTGCAAGGCGGCACCACCTTGACCATGACCACCGCCGGACTGTGCGGCTTGCTGATTTCCGGCATGGAGTTCTCCACCGGCAGCGAGAGAATCCTGGCCAACGGCACGGCGACGGGCTGCGGCAAGTATACGGAGAACAGGAACGTCACCGCGGCGATGGCCTGGATGTCGGATCGCTTCCGCATCGACTTGCCGGGGCACACCTATTACAACCTGTACGGCATTGAAAGGGCGGGCCGGCTCTCCGGGCAACGCTTCTTCGGCGACCACGACTGGTATCGCGAAGGCTGCGAATTTCTCGTGCGCCGTCAGCAGCAAAACGGCTCGTGGGAAGAAGGGCGGGGGCTCGAGGCCTCAGCGGTCATCTCCACCAGCTTTGCCATCCTGTTCCTCTCCAAGGGACGCATGCCCGTCCTCATCAGCAAGTTGGTGCACGGACCGGACGAGGATTGGAACAACGACCGCAACGACGCCCGCAATCTCGTCGAATATGCCGGCAAGGAACTGTTCCGCCGCCAGCCGATGGCCTGGCAGGTCTTCGACACGCGCCGCGTCGAGGCTACCAACGACGAGGCCGTCCAGGGGCTGATCAAGGATCTGTTGCAATCGCCGATTGTCTATTTTAACGGCCACAAGGACCTCTATCCCTGGGTCCCGGGCCTGCAAAAGGAACTTCTCAAGGGCTATGTGGAGCAGGGCGGGTTTATCCTGGGCGAGGCTTGCTGCGGTCGCAAGGAATTCGATGAAGGCTTCCGCAAGCTCATGAAAGACCTGTTTCCCAACAACCCGCTCAAGCCGCTTGGCCCGGAGCATCCTATCTGGAAAGCCCATGCGGTCATTCCACCCAACGCCTTCCCCCTGGAAGGGATCGATTATGGCTGCAAGACGGTGGTGGTCTATAGCCCGCAGGATCTCTCCTGCCTGTGGGAAGCCAACCGCTATGAGACCGGCCGTGGCCAGCTCGCCTTCCGCCTGGGCGGGAACATCATCGCCTATGCCACCGGCATGGAGCCGCCGAAGCCGCGCCTGACGCCGACCGATTTGGTGGTCAACGACCCGGAGGGCAAACAGATCCCGCGCGGCTTCCTGAAAGTGGCCCAGTTGCGCCATGACGGCGACTGGCAGCCGGCCCCGAACGCCATGCGCAACCTGATGGATCACCTGCGCAAGACGGCCAAGATAGATGTGGCCCTGCAAACCAAGCCCATCTATGGACAGGATCCAGACCTGGTGGATTTCAAGTTTCTGTACATGCACGGCCGCGGCAATTTCACGCTGCCGCCGCAGGCAATCAAGAACCTGCAGACGGATCTGGAAATGGGCGGCTTGCTCTTTGCCGACGCCTGCTGCGGCAAGCCCGCCTTTGACGCCGCCTTTCGCCAGCTCGCCGGCCAACTATTTCCCGGCCGCAAGCTGGAGCCGATCCCGGTTAGCGACGATCTGTATAGCCCGGAAGTGAACGGCGAAGCCATCCGCACGGTGCGTTGCCGCACCGAGGCGGCCGCGGCTTCCGGCCAGGCGGCCGATTTTCGCGAGGTCGCCCCCTATCTGGAAGGCATCAAGATCGGCAAACGCTGGACGATCATCTACAGCAAGTATGACATCGGCTGTGCATTGGAAAAGCACCAGTCCACCGATTGCCTCGGCCATGACCATGCCAGCGCGCTTAGACTGGGGAGCGCGGCGGTGCTGTATGCGCTGAAGCGTTGAGCGCCATGGTCATTCGTCATTGGTCAGTCGTCATTCGCCAGGCGGATGACGAATGACCGCGGCGCCTGTCTTTGCTCATCAGGGAAAAATAGAACCCAGCGCCGAGTGAAATTCGGCGGTCTGCTTGATAACAATGGATCGAGTCAGCGGGTTGTAGACAACAGTGCCCGTGCCGCCGTTGGCGCGCCAGCTTTCCGGCTCAATCGTCGTCTGGATGAGATCGATGAGCATGGCTGCTTCCAGCCGATTGCGCGCCAGGTCGGCGATGGGATAGACCTTCACAATCATCATGTCCTTGGCCTTGTCGGGCGTCGTCACCTGGATCAGTTCGTCCTTGATGACATAGGTGAGCCCCAGGTCGCGCAGCACCATTTTCAGCACGGTGCGGACCGTGACGGCTTTTGCCTTGACCGTGACCGGCGTATCGTATTTCACGCCGGCGGCATCCAGCGCTTGTGGATCGAGAACGATGGGCTGACCGATGTAGGTTTGCAAGTACTCAATCACGTCTTCCAGATGAGAGTCCTTGAAAGTCGGCGAAATGACGGAGTTGAGGCCGCGGATGATGGCCTGCTCCTTGGTCGTCAGCGTCTGCCGGAGATTGCCGCGATTCTTGGTGCGCTCCTTCCAATCTTTTGGGAACTGAATGTCTCCGTTCGGCGGCACCGCGGACCGCTCGACCTGCCGCATGGCGCCGCCGGCGCTGCGCTCGCGCGCCAGCTTGAGTTCCCGGTTGTCGGCAAGCTGGCCCGAGGCGGAAGCGATCTTGTCCGCAGCCTGGGCCGCCGGCGTGCTGGGAAAACGCGTGGCCAGGTCGCCCGCCAGCAGCTTGGCCTGGCCTAACTTCCCTTCCTTTTGCAACCCCTTGATGCCATCCAGCAAGCGGCGGATCTCGTCTTTCTCTGCGGCCAGCTTTTCATCCTCGGCCTTCTGCGTGGCCTTGCGAATCTTCTTGTCCACGTCGGCGCTTTCCTTCGGAGTGGCCATGGCCAGCTCGGTGACGCGGATGCGGTCCTTTAACATGTTGCGCAGCGCTGATTTTCGGCCGTCGGAGAGTGCGCGGGAATCTTCCACCAGTGCCAGGGCTTCTTTGAAACGTTCCAGCGCCTTGGCTGGATCGGTTGTCGATAAATTTTGCGCGGTGCGCACGGCCAGGCGGATGTCGGCTTCCGCCTTCTGCGTGGCCACCTCGCTTCGCCTCATGGACGTGTCCAGAGCGTTCGACCCCTGATCCGGTGGAGCCTGCGCCAAAATCGGGCAAGCAACAAGCCATGCGAGTACGCCGGCTTGCAGCGCACGGCAACCGAAAGGTAGTCCGGAACGTTTGCTGTTAGACATGGCCAACCTCTCTCAGGCGTGAGATGCACCACTCACGCTTCCCCAGTAGTAGGGTACAAGGATGTCCGGTCTAACGCTAGAAAGAAATGGCGTGCATGCCCGTAATTTGCAAGGCTGGTTGTTTAACCCGGAGCCAGCGGCGACGGCCGGACGCTGCCAGCTCCGCCGTCGCCGCTGGCTCCAGGTTAAACGACTCGAGCGGTACACAAACGGACATGCACGGAATGACCGCGAACTAGCGCCCCGGCCCACTCGTAAATACTGGTAGCAGCTGTTAGATCTTGGGACTCTTGCCGGGTCTTCCCCGATCAGCTATGTTCAATAACCGTTCGGGTCGGTTCGCCAGACGAATTCCGCCCTGACGAGATTGTTTCTTACCGGCTGTCCAAGAGGTTCGCACGACTCGTCCACCGGGAGAAACTATCGCCGCGCAGCATGAGGCCTGGGCCACAAGCCGCAAAGGAGATCAGCCCGTGATCCACGTGAGCCGCTTGACCAAATACTACGGCGACTATCCCGCGGTGCGCGACGTCTCCTTCGATGTCCCCGCAGGCCAGGTCGTCGGCTTTCTCGGACCCAACGGCGCGGGCAAGACGACCACGATGCGCATTCTGGCCGGCTTTCTCACCGCCACTTCCGGCAAGGCCAGCATCGACGGGCATGACGTATTCTGGGAGCCGGAGGAAGCGCGCCGCCGCATCGGCTACATGCCGGAAAACTGCCCGCTCTACCCGGAGATGCGCGTCGCCGAGTACCTGCATTTTCGAGGCGGAATCAAGGGACTGCACGGCAGACGCCGCCGCCTGCGCATGGATTATGTACTGAAACGCTGCTGGCTGATGGACGTCCGCCGGCAATTGATCGGCACTCTCTCCAAGGGTTATCGCCAGCGTGTCGGCCTGGCAGACGCATTGCTGGCCGACCCGCCTGTGCTCATTCTGGACGAGCCCACGGCCGGCTTGGATCCGAGCCAGATTCGGGCCTCTCGGGAACTCATTCGGGAGCTCGGCAAACAACATACCATTTTGCTTTCCACGCATATTCTGCCCGAGGTGGAGATGACGTGTGATAGCGTCATTATCATCCATCGCGGCCAGGTCGTGGCGTCCGGAAAGCTTGCCGAGCTGGCGCACAAGGCCGGCGCACGAACCACTCTCATCGCGGAATTCGAGGGAGCCATTGACACAGCGCCGGTCCTTCAGCTCCCCGAAATCGTTCACCTGGATCGCGAAAAGACGCCCGACGGCATCCGCTTTCGCATCACCACCGACAAGGAAGCGGAGCTTTCCCCACGGCTGTGTGCGCTATCGGTCAAGAACGGTTGGCGGCTGCGCGAGCTTCGCCCGCAGCGGCAGACGCTGGAAGAAATGTTTGTCCGGATCGTCGAACAGGATGAGCCGGTTCGTCATTAGTCATTGGTCATTGGTCATTGGTCATTCGTGGTCTCCACAGGGGGAGCGTTGCACGGCCCTCCCGCAATGTCACTAATGATCAATGACGAATAACGAATGATCATTGGAGTTTACGAATGCTTGTTGCTCTAACCACAAACGACTATATCCGCTGGGGGACGCTCGGCGTTGTCGGTCTGGTTGGTCTGCTGGCCTTGATGGTTATCGCCGTGGGCCTCTTCAAGGCACGCAGTCTGCTCTGGCGGGAGTTCAGCGGCTACTTTCTGTCTCCCATCGCTTACGTTGTGCTCGTGCTCTTCCTGGCGGTGACCGGGCATCTCTTTTACCTGACCATGGAGCAACTAAACGCCTCGGGTCCCAAGGGCGTGGAATTTCCGATGCAGCTCATGCTGGGCGACGAGCGTTTCTGGTTGGTCTTTCTGTTCATTCCACCTCTCTTGACCATGCGTTTGTTTGCGGAGGAGCGCAGCACCGGCACGCTTGAGATGCTGATGACCAGTCCGCTCAAGGACTGGCAGGTGGTATTGAGCAAGTACGCGGCGTGCCTTGCGTTCTACGTGCTGCTGTGGGTCCCGACCTTGGTTTATCTGCCGATTCTTTTGCAGCTCCACATGGCGCGGGCAGTGTTCGAGCCGGTCTGGACGGTTTACAGCCTCTTGCTGCTCGGCGGCTTGGGGGGAATCGTTCTTGGATTACTCTCTCTGCTCATTCCGTTCGATTCGCGCGGTCGGCTGCTCGGTCTCGTGCTGCTGCTGGCCGGGGCGATTTGCGCCGGCATCGGCGGCTGGCAGCATTATCGCCTCGAAGCGCCGCACATTTTTGAATGGCATGTGACCGCCGGCATCGATCCCATGCCTGTCCTTGCTTCGTACCTGGGCTTGTTCCTCGCCGGGGCAATGTTCCTGGCGCTCGGGCTACTGGTCAGCAGTCTGGTGCGCAGCCAGATGGTGGCGGCCCTGATTTCCCTGGTGCTGGGTTTGATTTTCATTGTCGCCGGCTTCTGGCGGCCGGACATGGATACGAGCAGCCATGCCTACCAGGTGCTTTATTTCGTCAGCGTGCCGCTGCATTTTTACAAGGATTTTAGCCGGGGGTTAGTGGATAGCCGGCACCTTATTCTTTATTCGAGCGTCGCCCTATTTTGCTTGTTTCTGACCGTTCGTAGCTTGGAGAGCCGCCGATGGCGTTAAAGAACCAATCGAGCGGCCGTTTGCGGTCGCGTGTGCACTTTTTGATCCGCTTCCTGGGCCTGGCCGGGCTGCTGTGCGTAGGGATTGGCGCGGCTCTAGCTTACCTTAACGATATCCTTGACAAGCTGGTGCGGCCCGATCTCGTCTCGGCCTGGGGATATGTGCGCGAGGTATTGCTCGAGGGCACGGATGGCCGCCGCGCCGTCATTGCCGTGAGCCTCATGCTGGGCGGCGCGCTGCTGGCGATGTTCGCGCTCGTCGTGGAAATCCTGGCAATTCTCTTCGTGGCCGCGGGTCGGCGGAGTGCTTTCGGTTTAAACGCCGCCTTGCAAGCGGCCCTGGCCGCTGTTCTCCTGGTTGGCATTAATGCCTTCTCCTACAAGCATCCGGTTCGCCTGGACTGGACGCGTCCCGACGAGACGGGCGCAAAGAAGTTCACCATCGACGCCGGCATTCGAGCGCAACTAAGAAACTTGAAGACCCCGACAACCATCGTCGTCTATCAGCAGCACAAGACGTTCGGCCAAATGAACGCCAAGCCGGACGCCTACGACTATGCCGCAGAGCGCAAGGTGGTCGAGAAGGTGAAGGACCTGGTTGAGCAATTTCGCGAGTTCGGCCCGCAGTTTAAGGTCCATGTTCTCGACGTCGAGGAAGAAGGCTACGACAAGAACCTGCGCGAATTGACCAAGGACGCTCCGGAACTGCGCGACGCCATCGCCAGCGCGCCGGAGAACAGCATCTTCTTCTACGCCGGGCAGAAGGTACAGCGGCTGAGCTTCAATGAGTTCTACCAGCTCGACAAGACCGCGTCGCGGCAGGCCGACGGCGAGCGCGGCAACCTGGTGCTCCTCTACCAGGGAGAGCAGCCGTTCGCGCGCAAGCTCCTCAATATTGATGAGAAGCGGCCCAAGGTTGGCGTGTTGACGATTCATGAGGTTCTCACGACCCAGGGGCCGGAGGACTACGGACTCGGCGGTTTGAAGAAGTCCTTGAGTGCGCGCGGTTTTGATGTGCGCGACGTGCTTCTCAAGAAGTGGAGCGAAACCGCCCCGCCGGAGCCCGCCGTGACAACTTTTGAAGAGAGCCGCTACGACGCTCTCGAAGAACAGCTTGCCGACATTAAGGAGGACGTCAAGACCCTGGAAAAGCAGATCCCCGAGCTGACCAGCGCTCAAAAACACTGGAAAACCGCCACGCTTGACGAGTTGACCAGGGAATATGCCAAGCAACTGCAAGGGCGGAAAATGACAGAAGGCATTCGCGCCCGGCAGCTCGGTGGCATCGAGCAGAACCTGGCCATTTTTTCCGCCATCCTCAAGCAGTATCGCGAAGACCGCGATGCGATGGAAAAAGAGAAGGCCAAGTTGAACGTCGATACCGCAGGCGAGGAGCGGCGCATGACCGATCTCAAAGCCAAGCTTGATCGCTCCATCGCCGATTGCGACATGCTGATCATCCCGCGCATGACGATGCGAAACGTGGCCGCCAGTGACCGCATTCCCAATCGCTTTTACAAGCTCGATGAGGCCCAGGTGTCGGCCATCAAGGACTTCATCAAGGCAGGCAAGCCGGTGCTCGCTTGCTTTGGACCGGCGAACGAGCCGCCCGAAGAGGCCATGCGCTTCGCGCAGATGACACAACCCGGACCCGACGGTCTGGAGGACCTTTTCCGAGCACTGGGCATTCGTTTTGGCAAGGAAACGATCCTGTTTAATGCAGAAACCAAGGCGTTTGCCGAGCGCCGCTCGGGCCTGCTGTTTCCCGGCGCCGACATCCAGGTGCCGCCGGTCGAGTTTGAGCCGCTGCCGGACGCCGCGCGCGTCATCCTGCGGCGTGAGACCGCCACGCCTCCGAAGCGCAATCGGCTTCTGGAAAGCATGCAGATTGCCGCCCACAGCCGGGGCGAAAAAACGCTCGACCTGCGCGTGCGCAATCCCCGGCCCATCTATTTCGACCCCGATCGCCAGGCGACCTTGCAATCCGAACCGGAATTCATGACGACCAGTGCGGCAAGCTGGAACGAATCCGATCCCTTCCCGACGCGCGAGCGCACGCCGCGCTTTGAACCGCCCAAGCCGGATGATCCAAACAAGGGCACCCTGGACGAGAAGCGCCGCGGACCGTTCCCCATCGGCATAGCCGTGGAAACCTCGGCGCCGCGCACCTGGTACGGCGACGCGAAAGCCGCACCGGCCACGGTGCGCGTGGCAGCCATCGGCAGCGGCGGCATTTTTACGGGCGCGGAACTGTCTCCGGCCAGGGAAGAGTTGCTGCTGAACACTTGCAACTGGCTGTTGGGACGGGATGATCTTCTGCCCGCTCCAGGCCGCCAGTGGAGCTATCCGCGCGTCCTCTTGAGCGACAAGGCCCATGACGTGTGGCACTGGGGCACCTGGATCGGCTTGCCTGCGCTCTTCACTTTCCTGGGCTTGATCGTGGTGATGTGGAGACGCTTGCGCTGATGATCTTGTGGCGGCGAGTTTTGAACTTGCCGGGGAAGGACGGCAAGTTTGAAAACTTGCCGTCACAGCCGAATAGAAAGCACTGCTGATGAATTTCCGAACGACCCTTTTGCTGTTTATCCTGGTTGGCGCGGGCGGACTCGGTTGGTGGCTATCCGTAAAGAACGAGAAGCCGCCCACGACGGACGCGGGCATCAACAACGGCCTGAACCAGGAGCTGTTGCCCGATAAGCTGACCAAAATTGAAGTTCGGCACGCGGGCAAACAACTTGTCCTGGAAAGACCTTCAGGCGGCGAATGGTCCCTGCCCGGCAAATGGCCCACGCGCAAGCAGGCGGTCGATGAACTCATCAACGTGGTCGCTGGGCTGTCCGCGACGCGGTTTACGCCCCTGGAACCGAATCCGGATTACGGACTCGATGAGCCGGCCCTGGAAATGATTGTCTGGTCGGGCAACCAGCAACATCATCTGAAGTTCGCCGAGGAGCAGTCGGAGAGCAACCGTTTTTCCCGTGCCACCTTTGTGCAAGTCGATGACAAGCCTGAAGTCATCCGTCTGGCCCCCGGGCTGATTTCCATTCTGCAGCGGCCGCAGGACTATTACCAGCAACGCCGGCTCTTTCCCAGCGAGCGTGTCGCCAAGGATTCCTTCTCCCAGGAAAAGGTAGACCGCCTCGACGCGCAGTCGGTCGCCGTCAAAGGTTCCGGCGGCAACTATGTGCTGGCCAGGAAGGGAGATGAGTGGGCTCTGACCGAGCCGGTTCATGACCGTGCGGATCCCGATAAGCTCAAGACCGTCCTCGCCAGCGTTCCCGATATCTGGGCCGAACAGTTTGTCGACAATGCCAAAAAGGACCTTGCGGAATATGGCCTGAAGAATCCCGAGCAGACGCTGCACGTTGCTGGTAAAGCCAGCAGTGAGATTACCCTTCTAATCGGCAAGAATGCTCGAACGAAGACACGCACGGTGCTGCGGCCGGCGCCGAACTTTGGCGGCCCGCCCATGCCGCCGCAGCAGGAAGTCGTTCACGAAGAGTATCGTTACGCCAAGCTGACCGGCAACGATCAGATCTTCGAGATCAAGGCCGACAAGCTGAAAGATATTTTTGTCGACGGCAAGACGCTGCGCGACCCCCAGCTTGCGCGCTTTCGCACCGAGGAAGCGCGCCGCCTCGAGATCAAACCAGCCAATGGTGGAACAGACTTTGTCGCCGTCAAGGAGAAGGAGCGCTGGCGCCTGCACAAGCCGTATGAAACCGATGCCGAGGACAGCAAGATTACAGAGTTGCTCGACAAGCTCTCCAATTTGCAGGCCCGGGACAAGGACGTAATCGACAGCGCCGATCAGAAGACCTACGGCTTCGCCGGCCCGACTGCCACGGTCACAGTGACGGCTGAGGAGCAAGCCAAAGGAGAGGCCAAGGATGCCCCCCAAAAAACCAGGACCTTCACTTTTGTGCTGGGCAAACACGATACGGAAAAGAAGCATGTTTACATCCGCATGGACGGCTACGAGCGGATCAATGCGGTGGAAGACAGCGTGCTGCCTCTCGTCGAGCGTCCGGCGCTGGCCTACCGTAGCCGGCGGCTGCTGGATCATGCCAGTACCAATTTGGCCAGAATAGAAGTCAAGCGTCCAACCGAGTTGTTCGCCCTGGAGCAAGTCAACGGCTCTTGGCGGCTCGCCGCGCCGGAGCAGGGCGACGTGGATAGCAGCAAGGTCTTTCAGCTGGCCAATGACCTGGGCCGGCTCGAGGCCGTGGAGCAGATCGCCGAAACAGCCGCGCCGCAGGCTCTGGACCAGACCTACGGACTTGCCAAGCCGACATTGACCGCAAAGATTTCGCTCTCGGATGCCAAGAAGTCCGCGCAGACGTTGCTTATCGGCAAGCAGCGGCCCGGCAAACCAGAGTATTTTGCCAAGCTGGAGTCGAGTCCAGGCATCTTTTCCATCAAGAAAGAGCTCCGGGACGCACTGGACCAGGACTCGCTCGCTTATCGTCCTCAGCAAATCTGGCAGCTCAGGGCCGAGGATATCAAGGAAGTGCGGATTGCAAAGACGGGGCCGGAATATCGCTTGAAACAGGAGGGACCCTCATGGAAGATCGCCGGTCCCTTTGACGCTGCTGCCGTGGCACAGCTTGTGAAGCCGATAGAAGAGGAGCTAACCAACCTGCGCTGCGAGCGCTACACCGCCCATGCCGCCAAGGATTTGGCTTCCTTCGGCCTCGACAAGCCCTATCTGCGCATAAGCGTACAGGAAAAGGAGGCCGAGAAGGCTGACAAGGCCGCCGCCAAGACGGCGCCAAAAGAACGCGTGCTTTTGGTCGGCAAGACCACCGACAAGGATGCCAAAACGCGTTTCGCAAAACTGGGCGACGGCAAAGCCATCTTCGTCCTGGGAGAGAAGCCGCTTACGGCCCTCGATCACACGGCGCTGGATTTTCTCGACCCGACGCTGCTGACTCTGGATCAGAAGCTGATACGGCGGATCGACAGCGCTACCGCAAACGGCTCGCTAAGCCTAGAGCGACAGGGCGAAGTCTGGCGCGTCGTCGGTTCGCCCGCGCCCGCTTTCCCCGCGGATGGCGAAACGGTGGCCTCGCTTCTCGGGCTTTGGTCCGGTTTGCGGGCACAGCATTTTGCAGCATACGGCGGCAAGCTCGACCTGGCGGCATACGGTCTGGATAAGCCGGCCGACAGGATGACCGTAACGCTGCAGCCCTCCGCGAAGGACGGCAAACCGTCTGCGCCGCTGAAACACACACTGGCGCTAGGCAAAGCGGCCGGCAAGGCGGGAGAGCGTTATGCGCGACTCGACGAAGGCCCCGCCGTCGCCGTGCTTGGCGCCAGCGCCACAAAGGCATTGACATACGGCTATCTCGACTTCGTCAATCGCTCCGTTCTCAAGTTTGATGCAGGCGCCGCCCAGGAACTGGAACGCCGCATGGGTAAGGATGTGCTGGAACTGGCCAGGCGTGACACGGGCTGGCAAATGTTTTCGAAACCAAAAGTCGAGCCTGCCGATACCTCTACGGTCAATGCACTCCTGGACGAACTGGCGGCGCTTCAAGCCAGGCGTATCGCAGCCTACCCGGCCAAGGATCTCAAGCCTTTCGGTCTCGACAATCCCATCGCCACAGTGACGGTCCGCCTCAAGGGCACGAACAGCAAGCCCGCCGAGCACCTCCTGAAGCTTGGCGGCCAGGCGGGCAACGACCGCTACGCGATGGTGGACCAATCGAACACGGTGGTAGTTCTTCCCGGCACGCTGGTCCAGCGCCTGACCGCGCCGCCGTTGCAGTTTCGCGATCGGAATATCGCCCGCGCTGTTGGCATCGACCGAATCAGCCTGCAGCGCGGCCCCCGCAACGCGGTGTTCGCCAGGACCGATGGCCTCTGGAAAATGGTCGAACCGATCGAAGCAGAGGCCGAGCAAGCCGACCTGGACGATTTCATTTCTCAGCTAGCTGAGGTTCGCGCCGAACAATTGGCGGCCGAGAAGCCGGCTGACCTGAAGGCCTATGGCCTGGACCGCCCCGAACTCCATTGGCAGGCCTTTGCAGGCGGAAAATCGATTCTCGACTTGCTGGTAGGCGCCGAGGAAAAGGGTAAGGAGCCGGGCGGCGTACGCCGCTATGCAAAACTCGCCAATGGCGACGTCGTCTTTGTCTGTAGCCCGCAGCTTACCAACCGCCTGCTGGGAGAGTACCGCACGCGCACCATTTGGCCGCCGCTGGACGCGAGTCAAGTGGATCGGCTTCGCTTCGGCTATGTGGAGAATCCGTTTGTTCTTGAAAAGCCGGATAACGATTGGCATGTCGCAGGCAAGCCCGGAGTGAAGGTGCATCCGGAGGCCGTTCGTGAGGCGCTGGACGCCCTCGCCGGCTTGAAAGCGGCAAGATACGTGACAGACAAGGGAGCCGATTTGAAGCTCTATGGGCTGCAGCCGCCGCAGTTGCTTCTCGAAATCCAAACCCGATCCGGGCCGCGTGTGCTTCACATTGGTCGGCCGGAAGGCGAATCCAAACGCTTTTACGCACGCGTCCCAGACAACGGCAGTGGCTCGGTATTCATCATTTCCGAGGCCGATGCAAACCGCATCATTCGACCTCTGACAGCATTCATGCAAACGAAAGCCGCCAGCGCTACCAAGGTTCGTTAGTTGCCGAAAAAGGTGGCCATAAAAGAAGTGGTGGCACGGGGTGCGGCCGAGACTCGCTATCGGCCATGCCCCGTGCCCCTTTGTGCGGGAGGGTCGGATGGGAGGAGAAAAGGCTTTCGCCTTTGCAGAGTGTTTGGGACTCGCTACCAAACCCCTGCGTCGGTATTGTTAAGCAATGCGCATGCCAATGATACTTGATTTAGTGTGAATTTCTGGCATGTTTTGTCGTAAGTCTTTGCGCGCTTAAACATTGCGCCATATGGCCCAAGAAGGCACTAACGTGGTTGAGCACAGCTGTGAACGTGTCTGAGCCGGCCTGTGCCCATTTGAGGCATCTTGGTGTAGTAAATTGCGCGAGCCGTTTCATTATGCTGCGCATTTTTGCACGAGGAGGTAACAAAGCTTTCCGCCACTACACGAACATACACGATGCCGATCTCAAGGAATTAGCACGGCTCAAGGGCTTGCGTTCACTTGAGCTGGGTGGAAACCAGGTTGCCGCGATAAAAGGTCCGCAATCGTTGGGGTTCTCGAACACCATCGTCACCGACGCCGGCCTGAAGTATCTTGCGGCGCTTAAGAACTTACAAGCAGGATGCTTGCCGAAGCCGCGGTGGCTGAACTCGTGGCAAGAACGATTGGTCTTAGCAAACGACGGAGCCATCATGCCTTACTGGACGTAAACGGCCCCATCCTGCACGATAACATCATAGTGCCGCACACGCCGGTCATACTGGCGTAAGAGGGCGATGGCTTGCATCGCCGCCCTGTTCGCGCGCGTTTGCCGCGTAGCGCTCTTCGAGCAACCGTAGCTTTGCCCGCGTCGCTTCTAATTCTCGATGACTCTGCAGATTCATTGGATTACCTCGACCATCCCCTTCGGTACCGTATGTCGGTCCGTGGCGTTCGTCGAATGCTGGAATCATTTTCTCTGCTATTCTAACGATACCGGGACGAAGTAATAGCAGCATTAGACTTGGCACGATTACGCCGCCGCCCGCCTCGGCCGCGCCCGCAGATCGAACAGCGCAAACACCTCTTCCTCCGTCAAGCCCAGCGAAGGCGGCATGCTGTTCTGCTCGATCAGCTCACTGAAAAGCTCGCGTTTCTTTGCCAGAACCTCGGCAATGCGCTCCTCGATCGTGCCCGCCGTGATGAAACGGGTGACGAACACCGGCTCGCGCTGGCCGATGCGATGCGCCCGGTTGATGGCCTGGTCCTCGACGGCCGGGTTCCACCAGCGGTCGAAGAGGAATACATAGTTCGCACATTGCAGGTTCAGGCCGACGCTGCCGGTGCCGTAGCTCATCAGCAGGACGTGCCGGCTCGCATCTTTCGCGAAGCGCTCGAGCACGGCCGGCCGTTCGCGCGGGGGCACGCGGCCGTGGAACTGGAGCGTGCCGAAGGAGGCCAGCCGGCGCGCCAACAACAGCAACGGCTCGACCCACTGCGAGAACACGATCGCCTTGCGGCCGCTCGCGGCTATTTCCGCCAGGTCGGCGTGAAGCTGCTCGAGCTTGGCGCTATCCCCGGTCAGCGGATCGAAATTGCAGATTTGCTTCAGGCGCATGATCAGCTCAAAAACGTGCTGCACCGCAATCGTGTCGCCCAGGTCGTTGAGCCTGATGACCCCTTCCTGCTCCGCCAGTTGATACGCTTGCCGCTGGGCGGGGGTCAACTCCAGGCAGCTTTCGCGGATGGTCCGGGCCGGCAGATCAGTCAGGACATCCTCCTTGGTGCGGCGCAGGATGCAGTCGCCGGTCAAGCGGCTCAAGCTCTTGGCCGGCGTATCGGCCGGCACGCGGCCGGGGTCGATGAAGGCAAACAGATTGATGAGATCTTCGCTGCGGTTCTCGATGGGCGTCCCGGTCAAGGCCCAGCTCCGCTGGCGGCGAATGCCGCGCACCACCTGGGCCGTTTTCGATTCCCGGTTCTTGATGCGCTGCGCCTCGTCGAGCAGCACCAGGTCAAAGCTAACTTGCTCATCTTCAAGGTAAACCGCGTCGCGCGTCAGGATCTCGTAGTTGGCCAGCTTGAGCGGGCAGTTGGAGACCAGCCAGCTCGTGCGCCGCCGGTCGGCATCGCCGCCGATCACCTCACAGGGGAGATCGGGCGCCCAGGTGCGCAGCTCGCGGGTCCAGTTGTGCACGAGCGATTTGGGACAGACCAGCAAAATCCGCTGGATGAGGCCGGCTTGCAGCAGCAGCCGGATTGCCAGGATGCTCTGCACCGTCTTGCCCAGGCCCATCTCATCGGCGAGCAGGGCCGCGTGCCGCGGCATGAGGAAAGCGATGCCCTCCAGTTGATAGGGATACGGTTGAGACGGCAAGCGCACCTGCTTGCCGGCAAACAGATGCTGCAGCGGCGGTTGCAGGAGGTAGAGGAGACGATCGCCAAATACCGCCATGTCATCCGGCGGGCGGATGCGGCAGGGACTGGCCCGGACCGAGTGCGGAGTGCCGCGCGCATCAAGCCGCCCATCCGTCTTCTCCGGATTCACGGCCTGGCTCTGGGGATTTGTCCCATGCTCCGGCCTCTCTGCCAATTCCGGCGGCGCGGGAAAGCGCCAGCCTTCGGTGGAGATTTCTAGATTCAGTTTTCCCAGAGAATGAACCGAGGGGGCATTTTGCAGCAACCGCGCTGTGCGCACTTCCACCCGCAACGGCGTGACCGCAAGGGAGTTCGCCCCCCACTCCCGTTGATATTGCGGATCGAGTACGCAGCCTTCGGTATGCGGCTCCAGACACTCGGCATGCGTCGCCGCGCCGGGCGGGATTTGAACAAGTTCATGCACGGGCAGTCACTCCCACCTTGTGGGCTTCGGCCAGGGCCTGGCGGATGCGGGCAAACGGCTCGGTCAAGTGCACGCCGGTGTCCACGCGTTCCAGCAATTCCTGGATCGCGCGGCCGTCCGCGGGGAAACGGGGATGGTGAATAACCAGGCCCTCATTGCGTGACGACTTGCGCCCGGCGCCTTCGTCCGCCAAATCCTCCGCCACGGGATCGTTGTTTGCCGCCAGCCAGGCGACCGGCACATCGATCTGCAGACGCAAATCCAGGGCCGCCTCGCAGTCGGTAAGAATGCACCGCGCCTGGGTTGCCGTCTTGGCGACAAGGCTCTTGCCGATCAGGTCGGCGCATAGAAAAGGCTGGAGCGTACCGCCATAGAGGATTTGCTGCATGCGATTGGGCCGTACGGCGCTGCTGAGACGAAATTCCAAAGGGCGACCCCACAGGTTGGTGACCAGGTAGCCGCCCAGGTAGCCGCCATTTTCCTGCACGATGGTTAGGAAGCCAAGATTCATAGCCATTCAATGGACTCGGGCAGGAACCGCGAAGGACTTTAGGTTCTGGGTGGTAGCAAGGATACCGAAGGCGAAAACCTGGCGGACCTGGCTGGAAAGACCAGCGTTGCCGCCGTTCCCCAGGGAGTTAGTTCCATCAGGCTCAACTTCCACTGGACCTGATTGGCTTCATTCGTAGACTGCACGCCCGGGAAAGCGCGAAATTAAGGAAGAAGTCTAGATTTTGCGGCTCAATCGGCGTATAGTTATTTTGATTATCGGATTAGTGAACATTTTGAGGTAATCAGCGGCCCGTGGCCCGTGGCAAAGTGGCAAACATGAGCCGAGCGTTGACGTAAGACAATATTCTGAAGTTCCTTACGGCGTGCTACATGTTTGCCACCGGTGGCACCGAACTTGGCAAACTGGCAAACCTGAATATCGATTATGTCAATCCCATCGCAAAAGACAGAGCAAGAAGATAACGGCGATCTGCCCAAGCGGTCCGCGGTGGAAGGGATTAAGGAATCCAGCCGGCAACTTCGTGGCACGATTGCCGACGAGCTGGCCACAGACACCGATCACTTCAATGATGCCGACAAGCAACTTCTCAAATTCCACGGCAGCTATCAGCAGGAAGACCGTGACGCCCGCAAGACGCGCCGCAAGGAAGGTGTAGGGAAGCACCATATGTTTATGGTGCGCTGCAAGATTCCTGGCGGCCGGCTTACGGCCAGCCAGTACCTGGCCATGGATGATCTGGCCGGCGCCTATGCGAACGGCACCCTACGCTTCACCTCGCGCCAGGGGATTCAGCTCCATGGCGTGCTGAAAGGCAACCTGAAAGAAACCATTGCCGGGATCAACGCTTGCCTGCTAACGACGCTGGGGGCCTGCGGCGACGTCGAGCGCAATGTCATGGCCTGCCCCGCACCACACCATGACGGCTTGCATGCTCAGCTTCAGGAAACCGCCGCCGTGCTGGCGACCCATCTCGCGCCGCGAAGCCGGGCCTATCATGAGATCTGGCTGAACGGCGAGCCGGTTGGCGAGCCGCAAGCCGGGCCGGACGTCGAGCCGATCTACGGCAAGGTCTATTTGCCGCGCAAATTCAAGACCGGCCTGGCGCTGCCTGAAGACAACTGCATCGATATCCACGCCCAGGACCTTGGCCTGCTGGCCATCGTCGAGCATGGAAAGATTGCCGGCTACAACGTGCTGGTCGGCGGCGGAATGGGCATGACGCATGGCAATCCCAACACGTTTCCGCATCTCGCCCGGCCGATCTGCTATGTCCCCGCGGCGGCCGTGGTCGGGGCTGCCGAGGCGGTCGTCCGGCTCTTCCGCGATCACGGCAACCGAGCCGACCGCAAGCGGGCCAGGATCAAGTACCTGGTCCATGACTGGGGCGTTGAGAAATTCCGTGAAGTGCTGAGGGGCTACTTGGGCGGCAGTTTGACGCCGCCGCGGCCCCTGCAGGTCGGCGGCTTCGATCCGCATCATGGCTGGCAGTCCCAGGGGGACGGCAAATACTTCTACGGCCTGAGCATTGAGAACGGCCGCGTCAAGGATGATGGCGCGCTGCGGCTGCGTACCGGCTTGCGGAAGATCATCGAACGCCTTCAGCCCGCCATCCGCCTCACCCCGTTGCAGGATATTCTGCTCTGCGATCTGCAAGCGGACGCCCGACAAGAAATCGAGCGGCTCCTTGAGGACCATGGCATCGCCCGGCCCGAGCAAATCTCGAATGTCCAGCGCTACAGCATGGCCTGCCCGGCCATCCCCACTTGCGGCCTGGCGATTTCTGAATCCGAGCGGCTCTTGCCGAACATCATCGATCAGCTCGAGGCTGAGCTCAGGCGCCTCGGCCTGGAACAGGAGACGCTGAGCGTGCGCATGACCGGCTGCCCCAATGGCTGCGCTCGTCCCTACCAGAGCGATATCGGCCTGGTCGGCCGCAGCGGCGACAAATTCACGATCTTCCTGGGCGGCCATGTACTCGGCAACCGGCTGAACTTCATGTTCAAGGACCTGGTGCACAAGAGCGATATCGTGGCGACCCTGCTGCCGCTCCTGGAGCGGTTCAAGCAAGACCGCCGGCCCGGCGAATCGTTCGGCGACTATTGCCAGCGCCTGGGCGCGGATGCGCTTCTGGCCCTGTCTCCTTCAAGCCCGTTGAATGGTGCGCCTCGGCCATCCAACGCCACAGCTGTGCAGGGGAACGATCAATCCTTGCGCTCTTCCTCCACCACTCTCTAAAATGAATGTGGAAGAAGTCTCGTAGAACGGAATTCATTCCGTTCAGCACGAGGAAGCCCGGGCCGCTCCCGGCGCTGAACGGAATGAATTCCGTTCTACGAAACCGCCGCTTTAGGAGCGCAGTGCCATGAAGGTCCTGGTCATCGGCAAGGGCGGCCGCGAGCATGCCCTGGTCTGGAAGCTGGCCCAGTCGCCGAGCGTCGAGCGCGTCTTCTGTGCGCCCGGCAACGCCGGCACGGCCCGAGACGGCGTCAATGTGCCCATCGAAGCGAACGACATCGAGCGTCTCGTGCGCTTCGCGAAGAAGGAAGGAATCGGCCTCACCGTCGTGGGGCCGGAAGAGCCGCTGGCCCTGGGCATCGTCGATCAATTTCAGGCCGCCGGCCTGCGCATCTTCGGTCCCTCCCGGCAAGCCGCCCAGATCGAGGCGAGCAAGGTCTTCGCCAAGCAGCTCATGCGGCATGCCGACGTGCCCACCGCCGAGTTCCGCGTCTTCGATCATCCCGACCCCGCTCGTCATTACCTGGAGACGCGCGAATATCCCGTCGTCATCAAGGCCGACGGCCTGGCGGCAGGCAAAGGCGTGATCGTTTGCTCCAACACGGAAGAGGCCCTCGAAGGAATCCAGCGCATCATGGTGCGCGAGGAATTCGGCCGTGCCGCGGGACGGCAGATTGTCGTCGAGAAGCGCCTCGAAGGACAGGAGCTGAGCATTCAGGCCCTGGTCTCGGGCCGATCGATCGTAATGCTGCAGCCGACCCAGGACCACAAGGCCGCCTTTGATAATGACCAGGGCCCCAACACCGGCGGCATGGGCGCGTACTGCCCTGCGCCGTTGGCGACGCCCGAGCTGTTGCAAGAGATTGAGTCCACCATCTTTGTGCCCATCGTCCATGCCATGAAACGCGGCCGGCGTCCTTTTCGCGGCTTGCTCTACGCCGGCATCATGGTGACCAACCAGGGGCCCCGTGTTCTCGAATTCAATTGCCGCTTCGGCGATCCCGAAACCCAGCCTTTGCTCATGCGCCTGAAAACCGATCTGCTCGATCTGCTCGAAGCCGTCGTTGATGATCGGCTGGATGAGCTGTCCGAGGATTCGCTTCAGTGGGACCCTCGGCCGGCCGTCTGCGTGGTCATGGCCAGCCAGGGTTACCCCGGCAACTACGCCAGGGGAAAAGTGATCCGCGGTCTGGACGAGGCGGCCAAGCTTCCCAACGTCAAGGTTTTCCATGCGGGCACCAAGCTGGAAAAGGACTTCGTCGTCACGGACGGCGGCCGGGTGCTTGGCGTCACGGCCCTGGGGGAAACGCTGGCGGAGGCAAAGCGGAATGCCTACCAGGCGGTCGAGAAAATCCACTTTCAGGGCGCGTTCTACCGGCGCGATATTGCCGATAAGGCCGGGGCGATGCCGCCACCCGCCTGACATCAGTGTGGCGGTAAACTGGCAACTTACGTCGATTAGCACGAGCTGGCAAGCGGGTGGGTGATCGCATTCGCCTTCTCTTTTTCCTGCACCCTGCATATCTTCCGCGCGTGAGGGGTAATGCATGATGCGCTCGCTTTGCATCCTGGCTTTCCTGGCCGGCTCCTGCGGATGTATTTCCGAGAGCCACGAAAGGGTGCGCTTTTACAATGAGGACGGGGTACGCCTGTTCCAGCAGGGCGAATATGCCTCGGCTCGAGATAACTTTGTCGCGGCCATTGCCTTGACCCCCGAGGATCCGGCCCTCTATTACAACGCCGGGGAATGCTACGACCGGCTGGGAGACGTGGCCCGGGCCGAGCGCTGCTATAACGATTGTCTGGGCCGGGATCCGAACCAGGCCGACTGCCGGCATGCCCTGGCGGCGCTGCTGGTTCGCGAAGGAAGGCGCGACCAGGCCGTGGCCATGGTGCAGAACTGGCTGGCGCGCGAGCCCCGGCGCGCCGCGGCCTATGCCGAGGACGGCTGGCTCTGGTACCAGGCCGGCGATCTGCCCAGGGCCCAGGGGCGCTTAGAGCAAGCCCTGGAGCTTGACCCGCACGATTCCCGAGCGCTCGTCGAGCTGGCCCGCGTCTACGAAGCCATGAAACGTCCCGATCGGGCCGCGGCACTTTACGAGCGTGTCCTGGAGCGTAATCCCAAACAAACCGAGGTCACCAAACGGCTCAAGGCGCTGCAAAGCCAGGGTACAGGGCAGCCACAACCGGATTGAACCGCGCATGTTGGGCTCAAGGCGCGGCAAGTCTGTGCGGCTGATTCATCACATCGTCTGCGCAAGCGATTGGAATACAAACGATCCCGCTCCCTATCGCGCAGCGTCTCTCGCGCTGGAAGGATTCATCCATTGTTCCCTTCGACATGGATGCAGATTCATGATTAGGGGCGTTGGAGCAAAAGCGCGCAGGCCGAACCTTCCGCATGAGACAATTGTCGAGATGGGGGGGCAACCAGGGACTCATGGGGACAGCTTCAATGGGACTTCCGATCTTCCACGTGGACGCCTTTTCAGACCGGCCGTTTCGAGGCAATCCCGCGGCGGTTTGCCTTCTTGCCGAGCCGCGCGAAGATGCCTGGCTGCAAGACCTGGCCGCCGAAATGAACCTCTCCGAGACCGCCTTCCTTCTCCAAGAGGGCGAGGGTTTTCGGCTGCGTTGGTTTACGCCAGCCATGGAAGTCGATTTATGCGGCCATGCGACCCTTGCCAGCGCCCACGTGCTCTGGGAGGGCGGCTACCTGAAGCCGTCTCAGAAGGCCCACTTCTTTAGCCGCAGCGGCCTGCTGACCGCGGAACGGAAGAAGGAATGGATCGAACTGAATTTTCCCGCGACACCGGCCGCGCCTGCCTCTCCTCCCGATGGACTGCTCGAGGCGCTCGGTGTCGAGCCGAGTTACGTGGGCAAAACCCGCTTCGACTATCTCCTGGAAGTTGCTTCGGAAGACCTGCTGCGAAGCCTGCGACCTGATTCCCGCGCCCTGAAAGCCGTTTCCGCCCGCGGCATCATTGTCACGAGCCGGTCGGCTTCGCCGCCTTATGATTTCGTCTCGCGCTTTTTCGCGCCGGCAGCCGGCGTCGATGAAGATCCGGTTACCGGATCGGCCCATTGCTCCCTCGGACCGTACTGGCGCGAACGCTTGCAGAAAGATGAATTTCTCGCCTTCCAGGCATCGCCACGCGGCGGCGTGCTGCAAGTACGCGTCGTCGGCGACCGCGTCTTTCTGGGCGGCAAGGCCGTGACCGTTCTGCGCGGCGAATTGGTCTAAATTGACGGCGCGCGAATCTGCAGTACCTTAGCCCGCCGCGCAAGCAAGATCCTCGCTGGCGCATCGGGCTAAGGTGCAGCCGAATCGAGCGCGGTCATAAATGTTCTTGCGAACCCTTTGCAGAATTCCGCGTCTATTTTCTTATCCTAAGTTCTCGGGGATCGGCTAACGGTAGGCCGGCAGCCTCTGAAGCTGCTTATGGAGGTTCGAGTCCTTCTCCCCGAATTTGATTCAGCCTGAGCAAACCGGGCAATCTTCACAGTTTCACAATTGCCCGCGGTTTTTCAATTTCCTGCGTGTAAAGGTCTGTTCAGGGCTGCGGGGAGTGGTTACAATGTAGGTCAATTGGGTCTCGTGGACCGGGTTCATGGTTGAGACATGTTTGGTTCATCTTCCTGCCCTTCCCCTGTCCCATGGTTACAGTCTGGGTGTATCTCGCGAGACGACGCCGTCCCACAGTGGTGTGCGGTGCGCCTTGGCGGTTTTTTTCGGGAGGCCCTCTATGGGCAAGAAGTTGTACGTAGGCAACTTGGCCTACGGCATTGGTGACAGTGATTTGCAGCGGATCTTTGAACCGCATGGCACCGTGCAATCGGCGCAGGTGATCATGGACCGCGACACGGGTCGATCCAAAGGATTCGGCTTCGTGGAAATGGGCAGCGACGCGGAAGCGCAAGCAGCCATTCAGGCCCTGAACGGGTCTGAGGTCGAAGGCCGGGCCTTGACGGTGAACGAGGCTCGACCCAAGCCGGAAGGTGGCGGCGGCGGCGGACGCGGTGGCTACGGTGGCGGCGGCGGTGGCGGCGGTGGTGGCCGCGGCCGTGGCGGCTACGGTGGCGGCGGCGGCGGTGGCGGTGGACGTCGCTACTAACGCTCGAAACAAAAACGAAGAAGCCCGGCTCCCTCAGGAGCCGGGCTTCTTTGTTTCGCGCATAAGAAACCGGGCGGAGCCGGTCCGGCTCGGCAGCCGGACCTGCAGCGGTTATGCCGGTTGTTGCGGCGTTTGCCTGATGGGGCCGCGATAGGTGATCCGGCCCTTGGAAAGATCGTAAGGGGAAATCGCTACGGTGACGGTATCGCCCGGCAGGATGCGGATGAAGTTTTTGCGGATTCGGCCGGCGATGTGCGCAATGATCTCGTGGCCGTTCTCGAGCTTGACGCGGAACTGCGTATTGGCCAGGGCCTGGGTGACCTTCCCCTGGACTTCGATCGCTTCCTCTTTTGCCATGGAATTTCCTCTTGCCGTTGAGCCGTGGAACAAGACCGAGCGCGCCTCCGGCGCTGCTGTGCCGCCCGGCCAGCCATCATGGCCTGGCAAATGCGTCTAGTTAAACTACCTGATTATAGCAAATCCGACCAGGGGAAGTTGTCTGCCTGCGGCAGCTGCATAAATTCCGCGCAGGCGGGCCTTCGTCGCGTACAATCCATGAGAGCCCTGACAGCCGCGGGAAGGGACAGAACTCTTCGGTAGGCTCCGCTTGCCGAGCGGAGCCTTGAAGAAGGCAGGCCCCGCTCGGCAAGCGGGGCCTACCAATGTTGTCGAAAGATCTGCTGATGCCAACCGAGAACAACGCTTTGCCTGAGCGCGAATGGGCGCACCCCGAAGGGGGACTGTTTGAAGAGAATGTGAATCCTGATCCCTTCAAGCAGTTCAGCGTCTGGCTGGAGGACGCGCTGGCCGCCAAGCTGCCGCAACCGCTGGGTATGGCGCTGGCGACGGCCAACCTGGATGGCAGGCCCTCGGTGCGCATGGTCTTGCTGCGCGGCGTTAGCGAGAGAGGCTTTTGCTTCTTCACGAATTACGAGAGCCGCAAGGCGACGGAGCTGCAGATAAACCCGCGGGCCGCGCTCGTTTTCTACTGGGCGGAGCTGGATCGCCAGGTCCGCGTCGAAGGCACGATAGAGCGCCTCAGTGTCGAGGAGTCCGATGCCTATTTCCAGACGCGGCCGCGCGGCAGCCAGCTCGGCGCCTGGGCTTCGCCGCAGAGCCAGATCATTCCGAACCGTGAACTGCTCGAGCGCAACTTGCAAGAGCTGACCGCGAAATACGGTTCTGGCCAGGTGCCGCGGCCTCCGCATTGGGGCGGTTACCGCCTCGTCCCTGAGGCGATCGAATTCTGGGCGGGCGGCGACAACCGGCTGCACGATCGGCTGCGCTACACGCGAGAGGGCCAGGGCTGGACGTTGCAACGCCTGGCGCCTTAAATGGCGCGAACCTGTTCAGTCCTTGCGCTCTCTGTTGTGCTTGTATATCGGGGTTCCTTCCGGTAAAGCCTTGTTAAAGGAGGTGCTCGTGAGATGAAGAAAACCTGGTGGTACTTGGGCACGGCCGCGGTGCTGCTGACCCTGGTTATTGCCTTTGCAGCGCTTCGCTCTCCCACGTCAGGAACCGAGCTTCTCTGGGCTGCCGATGCCGAAGGCGGCGCTCCTTACATCTTCAAAGATCCCGCCAATCCGAATTTGAACAAGGGCTTCGAGGTTGACATTGCTGCCGCCCTGGCCCGCGAACTGGGCCGCCCCGTGCTTTTCCGGCAGTATGACTACAACAGTCTCTTCATTGGTCTGCAACGGGGCGACTTCGACTTCGCCATGAACGGACTGGAAATAACGCCCGACCGCCGGCAGCACGTTCTGTTCACCCGTCCCTATTACGTCTACGCCCTGCAGTTCGTGACGCGCGCCGATGACGGGCGTTTTCGCTCGTTGCGCGACTGCCAGGGAAAGCCTAATGTCTCGGTCGGCACACTGGAAGATACCGCCGCCCTGCGCTTGCTCGACAAGCTGGCAATCGGCAGAAAAATCTATACCGACCAGGTTGGCCCCTACCGCGACTTGGCCCTGGGCCGCATCGACGGGGTCTTGCTCGATGTGCCGATCGCTCTCTACTTCGCGGCCAACGATCCCAAACTCAAATTCACCGGCGACGCCATCGAGCCCGGCTATTATGCCATTGCCGTGAAAAGGAGCAACCAGGCGCTCGTTGACCGGCTGGACGGGGCGCTGGAGCGAATGTCTAAGAACGGTGAATTACGCCGCATCTGCGAGAAATGGCATCTTTGGAACGAAGATCAGGTGAGCTTGCTGAACTGGAAACAGCAGACGTTGGCCCAGGAAATGGGACAGGGAACCCCGTTCAGCAAATATTTTCCCAAGCTATTGGAGGGCGCCGGCCTTACCGTCTTTGTCTCCTGCGCCAGCATGTGTCTGGCCATTGTGCTCGGCTTGCCGATCGCGCTCATGCGGCTTTATGGCCCGGCTCCGCTACGTTGGCTAGCGCTTATCTACGTAGAGTTTTTTCGCGGCATTCCGGTGCTGTTGCTGCTGTACTTTCTGTATTTCGGCCTGCCATCCGTGGCGGAAGCTCTCCACCTCGGCATAGCCCTGAACCTGGGGCCGATGCAGGCAGCCGTTCTCGGCCTGGGCCTCAATTATGCGGCCTATGAGTCGGAAATCTATCGCACGGGCATCGGCTCCATGCCCGTGGGTCAATGGGAGGCGGCGGCTTCGCTGGGTATGCCGCCTGCACTCACTTTTCGCCGCATTATTTTGCCGCAAGCGATCCGCATCATCTTGCCGCCAATGACCAACGACTTTGTCGGCCTGTTCAAGGATACCAGCATCATCAGCATTCTGGCGGTCGAGGAACTAACCAAGCAATATCAGGAGATTTCGAAGGCCAGCCTCAATTACCTGGAGACGGGCTTGCTCACGGCGGGGTTATATCTCGTGATGTCGGTGCCTCTGGGGTATTTATCGCGTTATCTCGAGAAACGCTGGAGCAAGGGGGAGGCATGCTGACCATGAAAAACGAAATGCAGATAAACGTGATTAATCTCGCCAAGCAGTTCGGCGAGCGCCGCGTTCTCGATGGCGTCAGTTTGCGTGTCAACGCGGGCGAAACGGTTGCGCTGATCGGTCCGAGCGGGGGCGGCAAATCAACGCTGCTGCGCTGTCTGAACGGCCTGAACTCATTCGATGCCGGTCAGATCCAGGTCGGCGAGCATGTCCTCAAACCCGTATCGGCAAACGGCGCCGGCGCCACTGCCGCCCGGCAGGTCCGGCGCGTGCTGGGCATGATCTTCCAGGATTTTCAGCTGTTCCCACACCTAACCGCATTGCAAAACATCATCGAAGCCCCGATCCAGGTGCTGAAGCTTCCCAGGGAAGCTGCAGTCGAGCGCGGCATGCGCCTGCTCCAGCGCGTCGGCCTGGGTGATCGCGCCTCGGCCTATCCGCGCCAGCTCTCGGGCGGCCAGAAGCAACGCGTCGCCATCGCCCGCGCCTTGGCCATGGAGCCGCACGGACTGCTCTGCGATGAAATTACCAGTGCGCTCGATCCGGAACTGAAAAACGAAGTGCTCACCGTCCTCGAAGACCTGAAACGGGACGGCATGACGCTGCTCATGGTCACCCACGAAATCGGCTTCGCGCGCAAAGCTGCCGACCGGGTGGTTGTGCTGGCTGACGGCAAAATCATTGAAGAAGGCCCGCCAAGCCAGGTTATTGATCGGCCACAGGTCGAACGAACACAGCTCTTCCTGCGGTGCGTTCTAGGTTAACCCGTCACGGAGAGACGCCTGCGGTCAGGCAAAATAAGAAATGAGTCATCCTGCTGACACTTTGTTTTGCATGTTGTTTTGCAAGGGCTTACAAGTATTAGTGGATGCTAACATATTGCAATCGCGAGAACTACTTATAGGGCAATTACTTACATCTAGAGCGAGCTAAGCAAGATTGGTTTGCACGTTGGTTTGCTTTGCATGAGCCGGTACCATTTGCATGCATGCAAAGAAAATCAACCCAGGTGGCGTCTGGTCGAGCGTCCACCATTGCGGTAAGTTTTCCTGAAATTGGTTGACGGCAGCGCCCCCCTCCCTTACCCTAAATCTCTAGAGTGCGCGAGCGTCATGACCGCGCCCGTGCTCTTAACGGACGTGAGAAACCTCGTTCACCGCCTGCCAAACTCTCCCAGGAGGCACGGCCCTTGCTCCCTGGTTCTTGTTTTCCTGCCCGCCTTTGAGCCTCGAACCCCTGTTGGTGCCCCGAAATCGGCACTTCCTTTTGTGGAGAGATCGAGTCATGCAGCCAAAAGTATCGGGAACCTGGCACGATGATCCAGCTCACTTTCAACGCCCGACGCGCCGCTCGTTTCTCTATGTCGGCTTCGTCGGCGGCCTAGGGCTGACGCTCGACAGCTTCTTCCGTCTCCAGGCGCGGGCTGATACGAAGGCGGGAGGCAAAGAGCCACCAGCGAAGTCGCTTATTCACATATTCCTGCCCGGCGGCATGGCGCACCAGGACACGTTCGATCCCAAGCCCTATGCGCCCATCGAGTATCGCGGCGAAATCGGCACGGTGCAGACTAAGGTCGACGGCGTGCTGCTCAGCGAGTACCTCAAGGAGACGGCCCAGGTCACGGACAAGATCACCATTTGCCGCTCGATGACGCACGGGGAAGCGGCTCACGAGCGCGGCACGCATAACATGTTCACCGGCTATCGCCCGAGCCCGGCCCTGGTCTTTCCGAGCATGGGCAGCGTGGTCTCCCACGAGTTCGGTCCGCGCAACAACTTGCCGCCTTATATCTGCATTCCGTCGCAGCCGACGACCTATGCAGGCTCCGGCTACCTCAGCTCCGCGTTTGCGCCGTTCAGCCTCGGCAGCGACCCGGCTAATCCCGGATTTACAGTGCAGGACCTGAGTTTGCCGGGCGGCGTGGATGACAAACGCTTCACCACACGGCGAACCATGCTCGACGCCGTGAATGAGCATTTCTCCAAGAAGGAAAAGGCCGACGGCCTGGAGGCGATGGATACGTTTTACCAACGGGCTTATAGCCTCATCAGCTCGCAGAAAGCGCGCGAGGCCTTCAACATCAACGCCGAGCCCGCCAAGATTCGCGATGAATATGGCCGGAACGCGGCAGGCCAGCGGATGTTAATGGCGCGGCGGCTGGTGGCGGCGGGGGTCCGCTTCGTGTCGCTCACCTACGGCGGCTGGGACATGCACGTGAGCATCAAGGCCAGCATGGCGGGCCAGATGCCCGAGTTCGACAAGGCGTTCGCCACGCTGATCCGCGACCTGGACCGCAACGGACTGCTGGACTCCACGCTCATCATGGTGTCCTCGGAATTTGGCCGCACGCCCAAGGTCAACGGCACGGCCGGCCGCGATCACTGGCCCAAGGTATTCAGCGTGGTCCTCGCCGGCGGAGGCATCAAGCGCGGTTTCGTCTACGGTTCCTCCGATGCCACTGCTTCGGAACCGGAGAACGATCCGCTGACGGTCGAGGATCTGGCTATGACTGTCTACCGCCAAATCGGCATCGACGGCAGCAAGAAGCTCATGGCCCCCGGCGACCGCCCGATTGACATCGTTCGCGAAGGGAGCGTTCGCAAGGATTTGATCGCGTAGCGTGATTAGCGAACATTCACCGAAAGGCGCAAAGGGCGCAGGGATTCATCGGCCTTTGCGCCTTCCTCGTTCCCAAACTCCGTTTGGGAACGCACTCCGCGAAACTCCGTTTCGCGCGTCTCGCAGGACGCGAAACAGAGTTTCGCACACGAGGTTCCCAAACGGAGTTTGGGAACCAGGAGCTGGACCAGGAGCGAGCTGAAGGCTGAGGTTCCCATGAAATCCGCGACTTGCCTCTCGACCGTTGTGATTGCCCTCGTTTGCTGTTCCCTTCATGCCGCTTCGCCGGTTTTGTCCACTATTACACCGCGGGGCGGCCAGCGTGGCACCGAAACGACGATCTCGTTTAACGGCGCCCGGCTCAACGATGCCAGGGAGATCTTCGTCTACTATCCCGGCATTAGCGTTACCAAGCTCCAGATCGTCAACGATAATCAGGTGAAAGCGACCATCAAGATCGCAGCCGATTGCCGGCTCGGCGAGCATGCCATGCGCGTGCGCACGGCCACGGGCATCTCGGAATTACAAACGTTTTACGTGGGCGCCTTGCCGCAGATCGATGAGAAGGAACCCAACAGCGACTTCAAGTCTCCCCAGAAGATTCCCCTCAACGTCACCGTCTCCGGAGTGATCGACAATGAAGATGTCGATTATTTCAGCTTCGAGGCCAAGAAGGGCCAGCGCGTCACAGCGGAGATCGAAGGCATGCGGCTGGGCACGGCCATGTTCGATCCCTACGTCGCCATCCTCGACAGCAAGCGCTTTGAGCTGGCCGCCTCGGACGACTCCCCGCTGCTGGGCCAGGACGGCGTTGCCTCGGTGATCATCCCTGCCGACGGCACCTATGTCGTTCAGGTGCGCGAAAGCGCGTACGGCGGCAACGGCTCGTGCATGTATCGGCTGCACGTCGGCACGTTTCCCCGGCCGACGGCGCTGGTCCCTGCCGGGGGCAAGCTGGGTGAAGAAGTCGAGGTGCGCTTCCTCGGCGACCCGGCCGGTGAGATCAAACAAAAAATCAAATTACCGGCGACCCATCAGGAGAAGTTCGGCGTCTTCGCTCAGGACGGGGGCGGCATTGCGCCTTCCTGGAATCTTTTCCGTCTCTCCGAGTACGGCAACGTCATCGAAGTTGAGCCGAACCACACGCATCAGCAGGCGACCCCGGCCGTGCTGCCCTGCGCGCTCAACGGCGTGATCGCCAAACCGGGTGAGATCGATTACTTCCGCTTCAAATGCAAGAAGGGCGAGACCTACGACGTGCATTGCTACGCCCGGCGTTTGGGCTCACCGCTTGATTCCGTGATGTATCTGTACAACTTCAACGGCGGCGCCATCCTTGCCAATGACGATGCCGTGGGTCCAGACAGCTATTTTCGCTTTGCCGCTCCCGCGGACGGGGAATACGTCCTCGGCATCACGGACCATCTTGGCAAGGGCGGAGTCAACTATTTCTATCGCGTGGAATTCACCCCGGTGAAACCGCGGCTCTCTTTTACAATCCCGAAAGTAGATATTTTTGCTTACTCGCAGGAACGGCAGACGATTGCTGTACCACGCGGGAATCGTTACGCGACGCTGATCTCGGCGAACCGGGTCGATTTCGGCGGCGATTTGAAGCTGAGCGCAGAAGGCCTGCCGGCCGGCGTGACCATGCAGTCGGACGAGTTCCTTTCCTATCTAAGTTCGATTCCCGTGGTATTCGAGGCGGCGCCGACTGCTCCGGTGGCGGGAACGCTCGGCAAAATCGGCGGACAGCACGCCGATCCCAAGACCAAGATCACGGGCGGTTTCGAGCAGAGCGTGATCCTGGTCGGCGTTCCGAACCAGGGCATCTACTGGAAGCACGAAGTCGACCGCGCTGCCATGGCCGTCACGGAGGAAGTCCCATTCAAAATCAACATAGTCGAGCCGAAAGTGCCGCTCGTGCACAACGGTTCGATGAATCTGAAGATCGTTGCCGAACGCAAGAAGGGTTACAACGAGCCGATCACCATCATTCCTCTGTTCAATCCGCCCGGCGTGGGCTCCGCAAGTTCCGTCGTGATTGCCGCGGGGCAGAATGAAGTGCTCTTCCCCATCAATGCCAACGGCGGCGCTCCGGTGCGCAAGTGGAAGTATGTCGTGCTGGGCACTGCGAATGTCGGCAACGGGCCGATCTGGGTATCGTCGCAGTTGGCGAATTTGGAAATCGCCGCCCCATTTGTCTCGTTTGCGATGGAGCGCGCTGCCGTCGAACAGGGCAAGACCGCGGAAATGTTCTGCAAGATCCAGCAGACCACAGCGTTCCCCGGCGCGGCCAAGGTCACGCTCCTCGGCTTACCGCCCAAGGTGGCGGCACCGGAAATGCAGATCACCAAGGATACCAAGGAGCTGGCCTTCAAATTGAACGTGGACAAGACCAGCCCGCCCGGCCAGCACAAGAATATTTTCTGCCAGGTTGTGATCATGCAAAACGGTGAGCCGATTCTGCATAACGTGGGCGGCAGCGAACTGCGCATCGATGTGCCTCTCCCGCCCAAGCAAACGACCGCGCCGCCAGCGCCTGCGAAGGTTGTGGCCAAGGCTGCTCCGCAGGCGCCGCCGATGAAACGGCTTACCCGGCTCGAACAACTTCGCCTGGAGCAGGAGGAGCGCGAGAAGGCCTTGAAAGAGGGCGGCCCCGCGGCGGCGAATCCGAAGAAGTAGTTCTGTGAAGAGAACTTCAAGCCGCAGGTCAATGCCTGTGGCTTGAAGAGCACCTGCGAAGGATTGATAGGACCAGCACTTATGCGAACCGCTAGATCTTCGCTCCGTACCACGTTGAGTTCTCTCGGCATTCTGATCGTTTGCGCCGCCTCGGCATGGACGGCTCCTCCCGCGCTCACGACAGTGGAAGTCTTTCCGCCCGAGATCAGCCTCAACACCAGCCGTGCGCGGCAGCTGTTCATCGTCAAGGCGACCTATGCCGACGGCATCACGCGCGACGTCACCAGCGAATCCAGGGCCGCTTTTGCCAACCCGGCCCTGGCCAGGCTGGACAAGAATGTGGTTTGCCCCGTAGCGGACGGCGCCACGCAGTTGAAGGTGGATTTCGGCGGTCAGAGCGTTGCTATCCCCGTCAAGGTGCAAAACGCCAAGACCGATCGGCCGATCAGCTTCAAGCTGGACGTGATGCCGGTTTTCATGAAGGCAGGCTGCAACGTCGGCGGCTGTCACGGGGCGGCCCGCGGCAAGGACGGTTTTCGGCTGTCGCTGTTTGGCTACGATCCGGAAGGCGATTATTACCGCCTGACGCGGGAGATCAACGGCCGGCGCATCAACCTGGCCTTGCCTAATGAAAGCCTGGTTCTGGAAAAGGCGACCGGCCGCGTCCCGCACACCGGCGGCGAGCGTTTCACCCAAACTAGCGAGCATTACCATACCATCATGCGCTGGCTGGAAGCCGGCGCGCCCATGGACCCGCCCACGGTCGCGACACCTGTCTCCGCAGATCTCTATCCAAAGAACGGGGTGCTGGAAGGCAAAGGCGCGACCCAGCAGATGGTCGTTCGCGCCAAGTACTCCGACGGCACGGAACGCGACGTGACGCCGCTGGCTGTCTTCCTGAGCAATAACGACACGTCGGCGAAGATTTCGCCCGAAGGCGTCGTCACAGCCGGCGAGCGCGGCGAAGCCTTCGTCATGGCGCGCTTTGCGACATTCACGGTCGGCGCTCAGATGATCGTCGTGCCCAAGGGGCTGCAATTCGCCTTCCCCAAGGTGACTGAGAACAACTACATCGACACCCTGGTGAACAACAAACTCAAGAAGCTGCGCATCGCACCTTCGGAACTGTGCACGGACGAGGTGTTCCTCCGCCGCGCTTACATCGACATCACCGGCGTGTTGCCGACCGTCGAGGAATACCAACGTTTCATGGACAGCAAGGCGCCCAACAAGCGCGATTTGCTCGTTGACGAGCTGCTCGGCCGCAAGGAATTTGCGGAGCTATGGGTGCTGAAGTGGGCAGAGTTGCTGCAAATCAAATCATCGCAGCAGGTCAGTTACAAGGCGATGCTGCTCTACTACAACTGGCTCCAGGACAACCTCGCCCGCAACGTGCCCATGGACAAGATGGTGCAGGAGCTTCTCGGCTCGCGGGGCGGCACTTTCAAGAACCCGGCAACCAACTACTACCAGAACGAAACCGACACGCTGAAGATCACCGAGAACGTGGCCCAGGTTTTCATGGGCATGCGTGTCCAGTGCGCCCAGTGCCACAACCATCCGTTCGACCGCTGGACGATGAACGATTACTACGGCTTTGCCGCATTCTTCTCGCAGATCGGCCGCAAGGGGACGGACGATCCGCGCGAAATCGTGGTGTTCAACAGCGGCGGCGGCGAAGTGACGCATCCAGTCGGCGGCCGCGTGATGAAGCCCAAGTTCCTGGGCGGCGAAGAGCCCGACCTGGCGGGCAAAGACCGACGTGAGGTGCTGGCCAGGTGGCTGGCCTCGCCGCAAAACCCGTACTTCGCGACTAACCTGGCGAACATTGTCTGGGCCCACTTCTTCGGCATGGGCATCATTCATGAAGTCGATGACGTCCGCATCAGCAATCCGGCGTCGAATCCCGAGCTGCTGCAGGAACTCGGCAAGCGCTTTACCGAATACAAATACGACTTCAAGAAGTTGGTCCGCGACATCTGCACCTCGCGCACCTATCAACTGGCGCCGGAGACCAACGCCAGCAACCAGGGCGACACGCGCAACTTCGCTCACGGCACCATTCGCCGCATCCGCGCGGAGACCTTTCTCGATTGCATCAGCCAGGTGACCGAAACCAAGAACAAGTTCCCCGGTTTGCCGGTCGGAGCGCGAGCGGTGCAGATTGCTGACGGCACAGTGTCCAATTACTTCCTGAGCACGTTCGGCCGGGCCACACGGGAGACGGTATGCTCCTGCGAGGTGAAGCTGGAACCGACGTTGTCGCAATCGTTGCACCTGATGAACGGCGACACCACGACGCAAAAGATCGCCGCCGGCGATCTCATCGGCAAGCGCCTGGCCGCGAAGAAGACGCCTGCGGAGATCATCGAAGAATTGGCCATCCGCTGCCTGAGCCGCAGGCCGCTGCCGGAGGAAAAAGCCAAGCTGGAGGCGGCGTTGGCTGCCGAGCCGGACAAAAAGAAGGGGCTAGAGGACGTCTTCTGGGCGCTGCTGAACTCGCGCGAGTTCATGTTCAATCATTGAGACCGGGTGTCTTCGGGAACAGAAATGATGATTCACGCTAAACCATTTTCCATTCTCAGCGCACTTGCGGTCTTCGCCGCTTTGCAGCCGGCAGATACGCGCGCTGCCGACCCGAAGAAAAGCGGCAAAATCACCTACGAAGAGCACGTCCTACCCATCCTGCGCGACAAGTGTATCGGCTGCCACAATCCGGACAAGAGCCGCGGCGGGCTGGTCGTGAGCACGTACGCCGGCGTCATGGCCGGCGGCAGCTCGGGCGAGGTTATCAAGCCGGGGGATCCGGATGCCAGTCGGCTGTTGCTGCTCGTGTCCCACAAGCAAGAGCCGTTCATGCCGCCGAAGTCGGCCATGATTCCCGCGGAGAACGTCGAAACGATTCGCCAGTGGATTCTCGGCGGTGCCCTGGAGAACAGCGGCAGCAAGGCCAAGATCGCCAACAAGCCGAAGTTCGAGATTGCCCTGTCGTCGATCAACAAGGGCAAGCCGGAAGGCCCGCCGCCCATGCCGTCCATGCGCCTCAGCCTGGAGCCGGTCGTACATACTTCGCATGACAACGCGGTCACGGCCCTGGCGAGCAGTCCGTGGGCGCCGCTGGTGGCCGTGGCGGGACAGAAGCAAGTGTTGCTGTATCACTCCGACACGCTGGAGTTGTTGGGCGTGCTTCCGTTTCCGGAAGGCGTTGCCTACGTTCTGAAGTTCAGCCGCAATGGCAGCCTGCTGCTTGCCGGCGGCGGCCGCGGCGCCAAATCGGGGCGCGCGGTTGTCTGGAGCGTGCAGTCCGGGGAGCGGATCTTTGAAGTAGGCGACGAGAGTGATGCCGTGCTCGCCGCGGACATCAGCGCCGACCAGACGCAAATCGCCCTCGGCGGGCCGGGGAAAGTCGTGCGCATCTACTCCACCAAGGACGGCCAGCTGCTGCGCGAGATCAAGAAGCACACCGACTGGATTTATTCACTGGAGTACAGTCCCGACGGTGTTCTCCTGGCGAGCGGCGACCGTAGCGCCGGCCTCTATATCTGGGAAGCATTCACGGGCCGTGAGTATTTCTCGTTGCGCGGCCACACAGCCGCAATTACCGACGTAAGCTGGCGGGCGGATGCCAACGTGCTGGCGTCGGGCAGCGAGGACACGACGATCCGCCTCTGGGAAATGGAGAACGGCACCCAGATCAAGGCCTGGGGCGGACACGGTGGCGGCGCGGAGTCAGTCAAATTCGCGCGCGACGGCCGGATCGCTTCTTGCGGCCGCGACCGTGTGGCTCGAGTATGGGATCAGAACGGCGCGCAGCAGCGCATTTTTGAGGCTTTCCCGGATGTCGCGCTGCGGACTACGTTCACGCACGATGGCAACCGAGTGCTCGCCGGCGACTGGACGGGACTCATTCGCGTGTGGAATACCGCTGATAGTAAACAGGTCGGTCTGCTCACCGCCAACCCGCCGACCGTGGCCGAACAACTGGAACTTGCCACCAAGGAACTGGCTACCCTGGAGGCCGCCCAGAACAAACTCGCTGCCACGGCGGCCGCCTCACGCGATGCCGCCCAGAAGGCAGCGAACGAATTGGCCATGGCCCAGAAGGCACTCGCCGACAACGCGACCGCGACCAAGACCGCAACGGCAGCGGTGAGCAAGGCCAAGGAAGCTGCGGCCAAGGCCGTCAACGCGATCCCGCTGGCGCAAGCTCAGGCGGCTGCCAAAGAGGTTACCGCCAAGGCCATGGCCGAAGCGGCGGCCAAAGTTAAAGAGGCATCCGCCAAGGCCAAGGACAACAAGGCTCTGGCTGAGGAAGCAACCAAAGCCCAAGAGCTGGCCAACAAGGCCGCTGGGGATTTGGCGGCTGCTCAAAAAAACGTCGCGGATTCGGGCGTGGCGGCCAAGACGGCGTCCGATGATGTGACCAAGGCCCAGCAAACGCTCACGGCATTGACCTCGACCGTCGCCGCCTTGCCGAAACAAATCGAGGCCCGAGCCGCTGCCGCCAAAGCCGCCGCCACCAAGGCGGCCACCGACAAAGCAGCCGCCGACCAGGGCGCCGCCGCACTTGCGGCTGCCCGTGCCCGGGTAGACAAACTCCGGGCGGCCCTGCAAGCGGCGCCTGCGGTCGCCCGTAAATAACCTCAACTGGAGTTTAGCCGCGACCCGCGAGGGGAGCGCGTACTTGAATCAATGCGATCGCGCTCCCCTCGCGGGTCGCGGCTAAACTTCAAGCCCCCCCTGCGACACATTTTAGCCATGCCCTTCCCAGCCAAGGGGAAAGGCGATAATTTCAAGATAGCTACCTCACCGCTCGCTAACCCCACGGCACAAGTTATGCGCTGGCCGCACGCGGAATATATTCTTAAAGGCGTCTTTCTCGGCCTGCTGCTCTTTGCTGGCTTGCACGAGGCGGACTGGCAATCGCTCGGTCTGGTCGCTCTATGCGCGGTCGCGGGTCTTGCACTCTTCTTATCAGTCGGGGCCTACCACAGGGTGCGCGAAGGGTACCGCGCAAGAGGACGAGTTTTTTCCTTTATCCTGTTCCTCATCCTGGAAAGTCCGGCGCTTGTTTATCTGGGAATCCTGACCGGCATGGCGGCCGGGGCAGCCACGGTATGCAGGTCCATAACGGATGTTCAATATCTCTTCTTATCCGCCGCCGGTGGCGCACTGCTGGGTTTTGTCTTCTGGCTGCTGCACTCCGTCCGCCAGCGCTGGTATCGCATGGCTCTGAGTTTGCTGCTCGGCGCCGCCGTGGTGGCCGGAGTATTGCTATGCCTGGGCAAGCTCGGCGAGTTCGCCGGTAGGCTCAGCGTTACGGACCCCGCAGACGCGACGATCTTCGGCGCGCAGTTGCTCCTTGGCATACCGCTCTTTTATCTGATGACCTTTGCCGGCCGGGCGGAGGAGACCGAGGTCGAGATCGGCGTCCTGTGCGCGGCCATGGCACTCGGGGCGGCCATGCTGACCAGGACCGGCTCCGGAAGCCAGTCGTTAGGCTTCATCATTCCGCTCATGCTTTATGTTTGGTACACGACCCAGGTTTTGCCGAGGCTGCGTGTCTTTAAGCATTCGTTGCGCGGGTTTAGCTATGCGCAAATTGGCCGGCACCGCCAGGCTATTCAAGCGTTTCGCCGCGCCCTGCAATTCGACGCCGGCAACACCCTGGCGCGGGAGGGACTCTGGAGCGTTCACCGCGCGCTTGACTTGAATAAGCTGGTGAGCGATCCGGAAACGATGGCCGTTGTCGATCTCGACATGTGCCTGGAGCGAGCCCGCGCACTCCTGATGCAGAGCCGGCCGGAGGCAGAAAAGGTGCAAGAGGCCCAGCGGCTGCTCAATCTGGTGCTCAACCAGCGTCCGGAGACGCGGGCCACGGTGTATTACTGGCGGGCCGTGGGCTACACGCACGCACGCCTTTATGACGAGGCCGCCGCCGAACTGCGTGGCGTACTGGACCCGAGCACCTACTTGCCGAATGATGGACCGCGGCGGGAGATCCTGTTCTCCGCCTGGCAACTGGCGCTGCAGTCCAAGCCGGAATTGGCCCAGCGCGCGGCCATTCCCGAGCTGGCCATTCCGGGCCGGCGGATGGAAGCCATTGCCGCAGTCGAGCGTCAACTGGCCGGCAATCCGGACGATCAGGAGACCTGGGGCTTGAAGCGCGTGCTTTACCAGGACCTCACAGAAGCGGAATACAATGCCGGCGCCGGCGATGGTGCTGCCCGCGACTTCGATCACGGCTACGCCCAGCAGCTTGGACTCGCCCTCATTGAAGACACGTCGCGCTGGCAACGCGGCGAGGAATATCTGCGCATCGCTACACGCGGCTTACCTTTGCAGGCTCCCTCGATTTTCGTACGCATTGCCCGAACCTACTCGACCGCTGGGGATGGCGCCAGCGCATGGAAGAATTATGAGCTAGCCAGAAACGCAGGACGGGCCGCCGGGGTCAAGAACCTGGGTGAGGAAGACAAGCAGGCCTACTTTGCCGCGGTCAAGGTGCTAGCCGACGCCGCCCTGGCGCACAATCGCGTCGACTTCGCTATTGAAAACTATCATCTGTTCACCGAAAGCGATCGCAGCGGACTGGAAACCTTGCGCACACTGGCCGACCTCTACGAGCGGAAAGGAGATCCGCTCCATGCCTGTCGTGTCACGGAACAGGCCCTCCTTTACAACGCCAATGATAAGGACCTGCTCACGCGCAAAGATAAGTACTATTACTCGATTGCCCCGGAAGTGCTTCGCGCGAGCCTCGATCAGACCCGCGGCTGGTTTGATGTCAGCTACTGTCTCAAGAAATCGCAAACGGTGCTCGATGCCAAGGCCTGGGATCTTGATTCTCTGGATTGGGCCCAGCATCTGGCGGAGCTGGCGCGCATCGTCAAACCGGAGAGTCTCGCGGCAAAGCTGCTGCGGGCACGAGCACTGCTCCGACGCGGAGAAAAAGAGCAGGCGCTGGCAGTCCTGGAAGAGATCCATTCTCCCCGGCCGCAGAAATTTGCTAGTGGAGAGGACGAAGACGCCTGGTACCTGGCATGCAGACTTCTGGGCGATCTGTACCTGTACGACTTTAACAAGCCCGATCTGGCGGTCGGATGTTTCAAATGTTACCTGGAGACGTCACGGAGCGGCGCGGATACGCTCTATCGGTTGGCCCAAGCCTACGAGCAGCTCGGCGACCTGCCGCGGGCGATCAAATACTACAAGCAGGTCACCTCTTACAGCAGCCACCCGCTGGCTCCGGATGCACAGGACGCTCTACGGCGCCTCGGCGCCGGCTAGGTTGAGCAATCATTTCACCTGCAGCCGCGCCGCGGCCAGCGTATTGTAAAGCAACATCGTAATAGTCATCGGGCCCACGCCGCCCGGCACGGGACTGATGGCCGAGGCAACCTGGCTGACCGCCGGGAAATCGACATCGCCTACCAGCCTGCCGTCGGCGAGGCGGTTCGTGCCGACGTCTACGACCACGGCGCCTGGCCGAACCATGTCAGCCTTCAGGAACGCGGCCTGGCCAATGGCGGCGACGACAATATCGGCGCGCCGCGTGAGGTCCGCCAGGTTGCGGCTCTTGCTATGGCAAATCGTAACCGTGGCGTTGGCGCCGGCGGCCTTCTGCATCAAGATGAGGCCAAGCGGTTTGCCGACAATGTTGCTGCGCCCCAGGATGACGACGTGCTGGCCGGCAATGTCGACGCCGTTGCGCAACAGCAATTGCTGCACGCCATGCGGCGTGGGAGGCAAATAGCGCGGCTGCCCTGCTGCCAGCAGGCCGAGATTCTCAGGACTGAATCCGTCCACATCTTTGAGCGGATCGACCGACTTGATGACGACTGCTTCTTCGATCTGGCTCGGTAATGGAAGCTGCACCAGGATGCCGTGCACCTTGGCATCCGCGTTCAGGCGCGCGATGAGCCTGAGCAACTCATCCTGAGTCGTGTGTCCCGGCAATTCATGCAACCAGCTGTCGATGCCGGCCTTTTCACAGGCCTTGCGCTTGTTGCGCACATAGACCTGGCTGGCAGGATTGTCGCCGACGAGGATCGCGGCCAGCCCGGGCCTGATGCCGCGCAGCTTGACGAAAGCGGCCGCTTCGGCGGCGATTTCCGCCTGCATGGTTTGCGCGAGCTGTTTGCCATCGAGTAACTTTGCGGTCATGCAAAGACTCCGGAAGCCAAGACAACGGAAAAATCGGCCGAGCCCAAACGTTAATCTTAACATGTCCGGAGGCGGCCTTTGGGGTCAACCAGCAAGCAGGCATTTGGTACGGCACGGCGCCGAATGCAAATATTCTTGCTTCTTTCGCTTTGGAAGACTTTACCAAAACGGCTTTTGCTGCCTAGAATAAAACTAGGTCGCTACCGCCGCGCTCTAAATGAATTAGACCTGGCGACCTCTGCCCCCCCGCATTGCCAGGCGACATGGAAACATGCAAAAACCGGGTACCCAAAGCCACCAGCCCACCGTCCTCGTTGTTGAAGACGACGAAACGGTCCGAGATGCGATGACGCGCATTCTCGTACGCGAGGGCTATCTTGCTCTCACCGCGGAAACGGGCCACGACGCCCTGGGCTTCCTGCGAACGCCTCTGTCTCCCATCAATGTCGTGATTCTCGACGTCCATCTGCCTGACGTGAGCGGCATCGAACTGTGCGCGCGCATTCGGGAATTGCATCCCAACATGCCCATTGTTGTGTGCACCGGGGAGGCCGAGCCCGCGGAAGGCGCTCAACTCCTCGAACTCGGCGTGCACCGCTATTTCCGCAAGCCGGTGGCTGTCGACGAATTGCTGGCCACGGTTGAAGCCGCCCTGACTTGAGCCATTTGCCTTATTCTTGCAATTCGCCCTCGCTTGCCCAGTCTGCGACATCTTCGATGGACTCCGTACGCCAACGGCGCGCTTTCGAGCAGACTCTCGATTGAATTCCGGCGCGGCCCTCGCTATCACTTCGTTCATGAGAAGAGCATCGAGGCCGCCGCCTGGACGGTCTTTTATTCTGATCATAGCTATTCTTCTCGCAGCCTCCCGGAACGCCACGGCACAGGGCCGGCCCCCGGCGGAGAAGGATGCTTTTCCGGAGCCGGTGTTGCCGCGTGACTTTTCGATTCGCTGGGAGCCGCAAGCCAGCGAACTCTCCTCCGTGGCGCGGCCGGCGCCGCTGCGCTTGTTCTCCATGCCCACCGCCATCCCGCAAAGCCCGTTCGGTCTTGACGCCGATGATGACCTGATCGACCCGAACGGCGAAGCATTGCCCGCGCCTGATGACGGCCGCATTCAAGTAACCGTCGGCATGGACAATCCCTTCTTCGACTTCCGGCGGCGCGGCGACCCGGGCGGCGTGGGCTATTACAAAATCTATTCGCAGGCCCTGCTCTGGGACACGCAAACCACGGCCTTCAGCGTTGGACTGCAGGCCATGACTCCCGCGGGACTGGACGCCGATGGCATTGCCACCGGGCCCACGCATATCTGTCCGAATTTTGCCTGGCTTTATGACATCGGTGGTGGCGCGGCAGTGCATGGCTTTGTCGGGCAGAACCTACGGACCGGGGCGCACTGGGATGACCATCTCGCGCGCGCCCTCAAGTATGGTCTCGCCTTGCAAAGTCCGGCGTTGGGCTCAGGCTGCGACCACAATCGCGGGGTCCACCTCTTTGTGGAGGCGCTTGGCCGATATCGCTACGAAGGCATCAATACGCCGCAGCGGCCGATTCATAACTGGGAAATCCTTCCCGGCGTCGAATGGCGCTTGAACCAGAACTGGTGGCTTACCGGCGGTTATCTCCTTCCCATGAGTGATTCCGGCGCTGACGGCCACCGCATGCAAATTAACTGCTTGTTCCGCTTTTGAGCTGTTGAAAAAAGAGAGCGGACGATTTCAGGTCCTATCCTATTTTCAACCGACTGTTAGCGTAGGACGGATTGGCAATCCGTCCGAAGGAATTCCAGCCACGTCCGGCCGCCAACATCGATCGCCAGTTCACAAGGACTTGCGGGCGCGGCTACCAGGCTGGCCCGGTGAAGCGCCAGCGCGGGGTCAACCGATGCGCCGCGCACACAGAGCAAGAATCCAAATGGCTCCGGCTTTTCTTCCGGCAATAGCGCGCGATGCCAGACCTGCAAGCGCATTTCGACGATTTGCTTGGCCAGATCCTTCAACGTTAAATCCGAGGCCAAAAGCACCCTGCCGTTTCGAGCAATGTAGCGGTAGCCGTTGCCGACGCGGCCCTTGGGCAGGAAGCGACTGCTCAGATCGCAAGACAGCGCCCGCAGCCGGACTGGCAATGATTGCTCAGCCGTGAGAAGCAGGCCGCTCAGCAATCCTGAAGGGAGCATGGGCATCTGGTTAGCCGCGTGGAGCGGGCAGACCATGTGCCGCCCGCAGAGCGCGTAGTTCTTCTTTCTGATGCGTGAGAATACGCAAATCCGAGCGCGCAAAGGCGCTGCACAGCAGCACGAAGCCGGCGGTTTCATCTTCCGGATATAGGCGCAGGGCCTCGTGCTGGTCTACCTTTCCCTGGAGCACTCGGCCGCCGCAGGTCGTGCACCATCCCTGCAGGCACATGTACGGCAACTCAAGGCCGGCGGCCGCGGCGGCGTCCAGTAAGTATCCATCGTCCGCCACTTCGGTCCGCACCTCGCTGTCGCCGGTAACAAAAGTTAGCTGATACTTCGCCACCTGTTTCTGCCCCTCTGGACCAGCCGAATATCAATCGGCTTGTCATGAGTCATTGGTCATTAGTGATTCGCCCGAATGACTAATGACCAATGACTAATGACCCAGGCGTTGAGACTCAGGAACCACGGCGATCAGGGATTGTAGAAACCGCGGTTCTTGCTATACGGCGCCTCGCCTGGCGCGCCACGGCGGAAGTGGCCTGACGGACGCACTTTGTTATCGCGCTCCTTGCTTAAAAGCTCGATGAACCAGGCTTCATGCTCGACTTCCTCGTTGAGAATCCTGGCCGCCATGTCATAGGTGCGCGGATCCTTGCCGAAGGTCAGGTCGCAAACCTCGCTCCAGGTACGAATGGCACAGCGCTCGGCTTCCAGGAGGACGGTCAAGATGTTGGTGGCCGTCGGGCTGTCCGGCAGATAGGCATCCGGGCAACCGGCGCGGTCGGCAAAGTCACGGATGTCCTTGGGGATGGAACCGCCCAGCTCATAAATGCGCGGCGTAATCAACTCGAAGTGCGCCCGGTCTTCCAGGCGCGCATCCTCGCAGATCTCCTTGTAATCTTCATGGCCGGCCAGATACATGCGCAGGATCGTGTAGTAGTAGTACGTCGTGAACTCGGCCCCGGCGGCGTCGATGAGCTTTTCCACCAACTGCTCGACATTCACGCCGCGGGCGCGGATCTGCTCCACGCCAACGCGTTCCGTGACATCGCCCGGCTTGGTCTTGCCGGTCGCGTGCGGTTTCGGCTTACTGGCCATTGCATTCCTCCTTAAAGCAGAACATGGGAATCAAACACGTTGTCCACGCCTTGGTGCAATTTGCGAGCGACGAAGGGCGGCATTTCTTGCGGAATGAGTAATCAATAATCATTATTGATATGGCGGCAACTGCATTTTGGCCAGTATCGCCCTCCGCACTTTGCTTAGATGCGGTGATTTAATCGTTCTCATTTCGGCGTCCGCCGGATAGACTCGCTCTGAGTTGTCGGCAAATGAACTTTGCATCCGCAGGAGAAGCGTCCGTGAATAGTCTTGCTTTTGCCTACCTGGTTTTTTCACTTACCGCCGGCGCGGCACAAAGTCCGGGGCCATCCCCCGCTGACATCAAGGACTTGAAACTTCGCGATTGGGAACCCCGGTCGATGATGGTAACCAAGACGACCATTATTGAGACACCGGCTTTCCCGGTCATCGATGTTCATAATCATCTGGGCGGCGGCAAGGACTGGTTGGCCGCCAAACGGGTCGAGCGCTACCTGGCCGAGATGAATGCCGCAGGCGTACGCACCGTTGTCAACCTCGATGGCGGCTGGGATGCGCGTCTCAAGGAAACCTTGCAAGCGCTGGACGAGGCGCATCCCGGCCGGTTCCTCACCTTCTCCTTGCTCAACTTCGACGGCCTCGACGACGACAACTGGAGCGAGCGTGAGACCAAACGGCTCGAACAAGGCTTCCAGGCCGGCGCCAAGGGGCTCAAATTTCACAAAACGCTCGGCCTGCGCTATCGATACAAGAACGGCAAGCTGATGCGGATCGATGATCCCAAGCTCGACCCGATCTGGGAAATGTGCGCGAAGTACAAACGGCCGGTCGTCATTCACACCTCCGACCCGGCCGCGTTTTTCACGCCGCTCGATCGCTTCAACGAGCGCTGGCATGAATTAAATGACCATCCGGATTGGCTGTTCTACGGCGACCGCTTCCCGTCTCGCAAGGAACTGCACGAGCAACGCAACCGCGTTATGGCCAGGCATCCGAACACCACGTTCATTTGCGCTCATTTCTGCAATAACCCCGAGGACCTGGCCACGGTCGGCAAATGGTTGGACACCTATCCCAACATGGTCACCGACATCGACGCCCGCATCAGCGAGCTAGGCCGCCAGCCCTACAGTGCCCGGCGCTTCCTCGTAAAATATCAGGATCGCATCATGTTCGGCACCGACACGACCCCGAAACGCGATGCCTATCGCATTTATTATCGGTTCCTGGAAACGGACGACGAATACTTCGACAGTGCGGCGAGCCATCATCGGCAGGGCTTCTGGATGATCTACGGCATCTTCCTGCCGAAGGATGTGCTGGCGAAGATTTATCGCAAGAACGCGGAACGCTTGCTCTACGGACTTTCGTCCGCGAGTTTGAAGCAACCGCGATGACATGGCATAATAAGACGGTCACGCCGGTACCCTCCTTCAGCCTGTCCTACGATACGCGGAGTCAGCCAGGAGAAGCACTTTGAGAAAACTCGGGGTTGTCTGGTTGTTCATCGCGCTGTTCGGTTTCGCGCCGGCGGCAGCTTGGGCAACGGAACCATTTGAGCTGCTTGACGGCGATCGCGTAGTCTTCGTGGGCAGCACGTTTATCGAGCGCGAGCAGCGTTATGGCTACTGGGAGCACCTTCTGACGCGCTGGTGGCCCGAGCGCCACATCACGTTTCGCAACCTTGGCTGGAGTGGCGATACGGTATGGGGTGAAGCGCGAGCTGGGTTTGATACGCCCCGCGAGGGCTATCGGCGCTTGATTGAGCAAATACTTGCCGTGAAGCCAACGCTCGTTTTCCTTGGTTACGGAACCAACGAATCTTTTGCCGGTAAAGCAGGCCTGGCCAAGTTTCAGCAACAATTAAATCGTCTCCTCGACGATTTGCAATCGAGTAAGGCGAAGATAGTGCTTATGGCGCCGCCGATGTTTGAAAAAGACACCTGGCCCGCTGGAAGTTTTGGGCAGCGCAAGGCGGACCTGGTGGTGTACACGCAAGCTATTCGGGAAGTTGCAGAAAAACGGCAGATTCGTTTCGTCCCTGAGTTTTGTCAAGCGAGTGGTCCGGCAACTCCGTTGACCGACGACGGAATGCACCTCGGTTCTTACGGTTATTGGTTCACGGCGTGGCCCCTCACGGCTCTGTTGGGAATAAAAGAGCGAAAAAGCTCGGTCTTGGTTGAACTCGAAGGCCTCGCGCCCATGCGCGTCACAGGCGATATGCTGGTCGGACCATCGCTGCCTCCGAACGCCCCCCAAGGCAACGATCAATTCGATAGTTTGGTGATCGGCCGCAGTCTCAAGCCAGGCAAATACACACTGAAAATTGATGGCCGCGCTGCTCACACCACCGACGCCGATATGTGGATGCATCCGCCCCAATTCGGCAGAGTATCGATTCGCCACGGTCCATCCATCGAGCAGTCCGAAAAACTCCGGCAAACCATCGTTGAGAAGAACCGCCTGTTCTTCAACCGGTTTCGGCCGCAGAACGACACCTATCTGTTCGGTTTCCGTAAGCAGGAGCAGGGTCAGAATGCCAAGGAAATAGGGGAATTTGATCCGCTGGTGGCCAAGCTGGAGAAGGAGATCGCCCGGCTGCGCAAGCCTGTTCCGCACACCTATCAGCTTGTGCCGGCAGAGGAGGGGAACAAGTGATAGCGAACCGCCGCGTATGCTGGATTTTCGGCATTGTTTGCGCCATGCTCTTGGCCGGTTCCGCGAACGCCCAGCGAGAATTGAAGACGATCCCGGACCCCGACCCCGAACTCGAACGCCGCTCCTTTCAGGTTGCTGACGGATTTGAGGTCAACCTCTTTGCCGCCGATCCGCTTCTGGCCAAACCGATCCAGATGAATTTTGACACCGCCGGCCGGCTGTGGGTCGCCTGCAGCGAGGTCTATCCCCAAATCAAGCCCGGACAGACCGCCAACGACAAAATCATCGTCCTCGAAGACACGGACGGCGACGGCAAGGCGGATAAGACCACCGTCTTCGCCGACGGCCTATTGATCCCGACAGGAATTGAGCCCGGTGCTCGTGGAGCTTACGTGGCCAACAGCACCGACCTTGAGCATCTGACGCGCGAAAAGGATAGCTCGGCGTTGCACAGGCGCATCATGCTCTCCGGTTTCGGCACCGAGGACACGCATCACATTCTGCATACGTTCCGCTGGGGACCGGACGGCATGCTGTACTTCAATCAGTCGATTTATATTCACAGCCACATCGAGACGCCCCACGGCGTGCGCCGGCTGGAGGCGGGCGGCGTCTGGCAATTTCGGCCGGACACCATGCAGCTTGAAGTTTTTCTGCGCGGCTTCTGCAACCCCTGGGGACACAGTTTCGATCGCTGGGGCCAGTCGTTCGTTACGGACGGCGCCTATGGCGAAGGGATCAACTATGGTTTGCCGTGCGCCAGCTATGTGTTTGCCAAGGATTCGACGCGCATCCTGGCGGGACTCAATCCCGGCAGCCCCAAGCACTGCGGGCTGGAAATCCTGAGTGGCCGGCACTTGCCGGAGAGCTGGCGCGGGAACGCGCTGACCAATGACTTTCGCGGCCATCGCGTGTGCCGGTTTGTCCTGCGCGAAGAGGGGGCCGGCTATACGTCGCAAGAAATGCCGGAGTTGATCAAGACCAACCATGCCGCCTTTCGACCGGTTGATGTCAAGATGGGACCCGACGGCGCGATCTATATTGCCGACTGGTACAACCCCATCATTCAACATGGCGAGGTGGACTTTCGCGACCCGCGTCGCGATCACACGCATGGCCGCATCTGGCGCGTGACGGCCAAGGGCCGGCCCCTGGTGAAGCGGCCTGCCCTGGCAGGAGCAGGCGTGGAGACGCTTCTTGACTCCCTGAAAGCATCTGAGGATTGGACGCGCCATTTCGCTAAGCGTGCCTTGAAAGACAGCTACGCTACCGTACCGCCGGCCTTGAAAACGTGGGTCGCCACACGTGACCGAACCGACCCAGATTATGAGCACCATCTGCTGGAAGCCCTGTGGACTTATCAAACTTTTGATGTCGTCGAGCCGGAGCTGCTAAACAGGCTGCTGCATGCCAACGACCACCATGCCCGAGCGGCGGCAGTGCGTGTGCTCCGCTATTGGCACGCACGGTTGCCTAAGCCATTAGAAATGCTGGCGGAGCATGTTACGGACGATCAGCCACAAGTCCGCCTCGAAGCCGTCCGTGCACTGGGTCAGCTTCATGATCCGCGTGCGGCGGAAGTGGCGATGCAGGCACTCGATCGGCCCATGGACAAGTGGCTTGATTACGCGCTCTGGCTGACGGCCCGGGAGTTGGAGCCGTACTGGATGCCGGCCTTGCAGGTGGGCCGGCTTAACTTTGACGGCAACGTCCGCCATCTCCTCTTTGCGCTTCAGGCTGCGGGATCTTCAGCGGCTGTAGGTCCACTGGTACAGATGGTACAGAGCGGCAAAATCTCTCGCGAGCAAGAAACGGCCGTTCTTACTCTCGTCGCGGGGCTGGGCGGATCGGAACCACTACGGTTGGTTTTCGAGCGACTGCTTGGCGCAGATTTAGATCCGCCTCGCCAGTCCACACTGCTGGCAGCGCTGGCGCAGGCCGCGCAACAGCGCGGCGTGCGCCCCTCAGGTGATCTGACGGGCATTGCCGGGCTGTTGGCCGCGCATGGCGAACCAGACCAAGTCAGCGCCATACGTCTCATCGGCCTGTGGCGCATAGACAGTTTGCGCGCCAGGCTCGCCGAGCTTGTCTCGGACACCGAGCGCAGCGAGACAGTTCGCCAGGTAGCCGTCGAAGCCTTGGCCCACCTTGGCGGCCCGGAAAGTCGAGACATTCTTGAACGGCTGGCCGCTTCCGGGCAACGGCTTAAGTTCCGCATGCAAGCAGTGATCGCCCTTGCCTCCCTCGACCAGCAGGCTGCTGCCAAATGTGCCGTTAACGTGCTGGCTGCCGCCAACCCCAGCGCGGATCCGACCGATGTGTATCTCGCCTTCTTGCAGCGCAAGAACGGCGCGGAAGCCCTTACCGGCGCACTGGCAGGTCACACGCTGCCCGCCGACGTCGCCAAGATTGGCGTCCGTTCAGTTCGTGCGTCCGGGCGAGATTCGCCTGCCCTGGTTGAAGCGCTCACCAAGGCAGGCGCTTTGACCGCCGGTCTTCGCGTCCTCAGCCCGGCGGAAATGCAAAAGATGGTGAAGGAGGTCGCCGAACACGGCAACGCGGCGCGCGGCGAAGCCGTCTTTCGCCGTCCGGACCTGGCCTGTCTCAAGTGTCACGCGATTGCCGGGGCCGGCGGCTTGGTCGGGCCCGATCTCGTCAGCATTGGCGCCACGGCACAGGTTGATTACCTGATCGAATCCATCCTGCAGCCCAATAAGGCTGTCAAGGAAAACTACCATTCACTGGTCGTCGCCACCAAGGACGGGCGGCTTTTCACCGGCATCAAAGTCCGTGAGTCGAAAGAGCAACTGGTCCTGCGCGACGCTGAAGATCGCGAGGTCGCCATTCCTGCCCGATCGATCGAGGACAAAGCCACCGGCGGTTCGCTCATGCCCGAAGGTTTGGCCGATCCGTTGACCCGCGCGGAGCTTGTGGACCTCGTGCGCTTCCTCTCAGAGCTCGGCAAGGTCGGACCTTATTCCGTCAGCAAGGCCAAGTTGGTGCGCCGCTGGCAGACCCTGGAGCCGACGCCTGCTGCCTATTCCTTGATCTGGAGAACCCGCATCGCTTCCGTAACGAGTCCCGATCCCAGTCTCGTTTGGAACCCGGTTTACAGTCAAGTTTCCGGTATCCTGCCCCTGGACGGCATTCCCCGCTTGACCTTCAATCGGCCGGAGAGCAAAGGGGCCGACGTGCTCGGTTTTGTGCGCTGCCAGGTCGACGTGTCGCACGGCGGCAAGGTGCGGATGCTCCTCAATTCCTCAGCCGGCCTCACTCTCTGGTTGGATGGAACGCCGCTTGAGCACAAGGCCGAAACCGTGCTTGAACTCAAGCCGGGCGTGCGCACGCTCACCTTCGCGATTGATCTGCAGCATCGGCACGAAGGGCTGCGCTGCGAGTTTGCCGATGCGCTTGGCTCAGCGGCTCGTTTTCAGATTGTCTCGGGCAAGTAACCCATAGAATGACAGGGTAGGGCGGTTAACGGAACCTAGCCCGATCTAGTGAACCGCAATGAGGCCTTTGTCATGAACACCAAGACCTTCAGTTTGAGCGCGACGGCGATTCTTTGCCTGGCATTTTCGGCGACCGCTGCCGAAGTCCGGGGCATTGTCGTCAAGGTGGACTCCCAGAATCATGAGCTGGTTATCGAAGGCCGCGGTCGCGGCCTGCGCGGCACCGAATTGACTTTCCAGCTTAACAAGGACACGGTAATCCAAAACGGCACGGAGCCGGCCCAGGTGAGCGATCTGACGCCGGGAAAGCGCGTGCGCGTTTTCTATGAACGGCAGGACGGACAACGCGTTGCCTTACGCATCACGATGCCAGGCGGCGCGCTTGCGGAGGCCCTCAAGCAGGCGCCTCCTGCAGAGCCTGCCAAGCCAGGACCCAATGACGCGAACACCGTCTCCGGCACTTTACGGCGCCTTGCTCTCACGGATCGCGAAATCGTGGTGGTTCGCGCGGATCCTGCGGGCGGGCCGGATATCGAGACCACCATCTTCGTTCCTGAATCAGCCAAGATTGACAAGGACGGCAAGGCGATTCGCCTGGAGGAATTGAAAGAAGGTCTGCAGGTCACGGTGAAGGTTGAAAAAGATCACAAGGAAATCGTCGCCAAATCGATCCAGGTGGGAGCGGTAGTCGTGAGCCCCAAAAGCGAAGCCCCTGCAAACCGCGGGGACGTGGTCAAGAAGGCTCGTCTGGTCTTGAAAATCATCGACGCGTTCCTGGGGAGCATGGATCGTCCCTAGGGCTAGCAAAATGTTTAGCCGCGACCCGCTAGGGGAGCGCGATGTGCGCCAGTGCGCTGGTTTCGTTCGCGCTCCCCTGGCGGGTCGCGGCTAAACGATCATGTCTTTTTGCTCAGCTTATTTCTTGCCGGAACGGCCGACGTGCAGGTAGCCTGCGCTGGACTCGAAGAAGCGCCGCCGGCGCTCCTGCGCCCTGGGTGCCGGCTCCTTGTGCAGCGCGCTCAAATCAGCCAGGTTCGCCAGGCAGAAAGAACAAGCCACCGAGCGCAGGTGGAATTCGATGTAATCTTGCTGGGCCGGCTCCAGCACCTTGAGGAGATAGCTGCCGAGCTGTTCGCGGCTGGGGCAGCTCAGGCGGTGCCGGCACCAGACGGCGCCGATGGAATGGTCGCCGTGATCGCGCTCCTGCATGGTGGAGCGGAGCAGGCGGCGCAGCGCTTCCGACTCGCGCAGGGCCTGTTCCACGCGCGAGGTTTCCGCCTCGCTGAGGGCATCTTCCAGGTAGCCGTGCAGTTGCTCGCGCGTGATTTTCAACATGGCTCAAGCTTGCAATTCAGGGAAAACTTCCGGCGGCAAGCCGGCGGCGCGAATGTGCTCGCAGAGTTTCTTGACCGCCGCGAAACGAAAATTCGCCACCTGCTGTTCGCTGATCTTCAGGAATGCCGCCACGTCGCGGTTGGCCCAGCCCTTGACCAGCAACAACTCAAGGACCTTCAGGCGCAGGTAGTCGCCGCGCTCTTGCCATTGCCGGATCATCACCCCCAGGCATTTCGTGATCGCTTCCTCTTCGAGTTGCCGGCGCTCGTGGCTGCGGGCCATGCTGGAGGCGGCGGGATGATGATCGAATTGCTGCTGCAAGACGTCGCCGGCGCCTTCCGAGGCGGTGTGGAGAGGATGTCTTCCGGAGCGGCGCAAATGGTCGGTGATTTTGTGCGAGGCGATGGTGAAGAGATAGGTTTGCAGCTCGCGCTTGTCGTCGAAGTGGGGGAGGCTGTTCAGGAAGCCGATGAAGGTCTCCTGAACGACGTCTTCGCTGGTGCTGCGATCGCGCAGGCGGCGCTCGACAAACGCCAGCAGCCGGCCCTCGTAACGGGCGATCAGCGTTTCCCAGGCGCGCGAATCGCCCTGACGAATCTGCTGGATGAGCAAGCGGTCAGCTTCCGAGGACATAGGACCCGCCGATGAAGGATGGTGAACCCCACCATTGTAAAAGAAGTCCCGCCTCGCATTCAACCACCGTGGGTCAAGATTTCCATCCTGACGCGTTATCAATCGGTCAGGATAGGAATTCTGACCTACGCTACCAGCCAGATCCCCACGCCGACCGCAGCGATGAAACCGAGCATGCCCAGGCGCAGCCAGAGGGTGTAATATCCCTTGGTCGCTTCCTCCAGCCGGAAGTAGCCGGCAACCGCCATCAGAAACGCCACCAGGCCAGCCAGGAATTTGCCCAGCAGCATCATGCGGTCCTGGCCGCGCAGCTCGCCCTCCTTTTCGAGCATGTAACGCAGATCCTTCGACTCGAACAGAACCTGGACCTCGATTTGCTTGACCTTTCCCGTGACCTCCAGCTCTTTATCTTCAGCCGGCTCAAAGCGCTTGGCAAGGGACTCGATGTAGGAGAGCGGCGGATCCCATTTCAGGACAATGCCCTGTTTTTTTAGGTAGGCCAGGACTTTCTCCTTGGCCTCTGACAGCGCGGCTTGCTTGGCGTCCTTTTCCTCCACGCCAAACCCTTGGATGACCCAGGACTGAAGCACCTGACTCTTGCCGGCCTGCAACGGCGCGGGCGGGCGGAAGGAGGGCCTGCCTGCCAGCGCCGAGCTAGCGCTTACCAGCAGCCCCACCAGCACCAGGCTCGTCAATTGTGTCGGTCGCATCACAGCTTCCTCCAGTGCCTGTGGCGGCAAGTTTTAACTTGCCGATGGACAGGGCAAGTTGAAAACTTGCCCCCACAGAGTCAGGCATAACGCAAGCGCACCCGTCGAGCCACGGCCGGCGGCGGTTGTTCCCAGGGACTGACCAACTGAACGATGGCGGCGGTATTGGTCAAAACCAGCGTGCCGCGCCACGGATCCTGCCAGACCAGGAGCAGGGCCAGGCCCCAGAAGCCGGCAGCCAGGACCGGGGCGAAGCTGAAGCGATGCGGCCGCCGGCGCTCCGCCAATTTCCACCAACGCAGGGCGAAGAAAGCCAACGCAAAATAACTCAGGTAGCCGGCCGCATTGGGGAGTGCGTTGCTGAGGCTGCTCACGATCCTGGCATTCTGAGCCGGAGCGGCCGCTGTGACGATCTCGCCGGAGCCAGGCAGGAAAGGCGACCAGCCATCCAACCAAAGCGCGCCCAGTCCGATGCACATGCCCAGCACCATCATCACGACCCGGCGCGACCAGCCGTCGCCGCGCTGGCTGCCCCAGAGCTTGGCTGGAATCAATACGACCCAGCAAGCCGCCACGGTCAGGAAGAACTCCTGGCCGATGGCAGTGGGCGTGAGGTTGCCCTGTCCCAGGGCCGCCCACAGGACCGTGATCACCGCAGCCAGGATCGCCGACAGCGACAGCGAACCGCACAACTCCACAATCTGTGCCCGCACTGACGGCGCCGGCAAGGCAGCAGGAATAAACTGCACCGGCGCCGGCCGTTTGAACGGCGCCGCATGCGCTGCGAACGGCGGCGCTTCAGCCGGCTTGAGCACCACGGGTTGCGGGTCCTTCCCGGCCGCTTCAATGACCTTGGCCATCTCCTGAAGGCTCGCATAGCGGTGGGCGGGGTTCTTGGCCAAGGCCTTGCCCACTATGTTCACATATTCAGCCGGCAGCTTGCCAAGGTCCGGCGGCGAGGTCAGGTGCTTCATGAGGATTTCGCCCGCGCTCTCGCCGTCGAACGGCACGCGCCCCGTGATCATCTCATAGAGAATAATGCCGCTGGCATAGACATCGATCTGCTTGTTGTAGTTGCCGGTGGAGATTTCCGGCGCCATGTAATGCACGGTGCCGACGCTCTGGGTCTGCGCCGTGCGCTGGCTGCCGCTGATGAACTTGCTCAGCCCGTAGTCGCCGACCTTGACGATGCCGTTCTCGATGAAGATGTTGCCCGGCTTCAAATCGCGGTGCACGATGCCGTGATCGTGCAAATACGCGACGGCCCGGGCCAGCGCCAGGAACCATTGCTGGGCCAGCTCGTGCGGCAAGCCTTGCGGATGGCGGCTGAGCACAATATTGAGCGGCTCGCCGGCGATGTACTCCATCACGACCCAGTGATCGCCCTGGGCATCCGTCTTCATGTCGTAAAGCGACACCAGGTGCGGGTGCTTGAGGTTGAGGCACTGGGCCATGCCGCGCAATTCTACTTCCTGGTTACCCCGCACCAGCTTGAGCGCAACCTCCTTGCCGCCGTCGCTGACAGCATAATAGACTTCCCCAAAGCCGCCGCGGCCGACGCCGCGCTTGATGGTGTAGCCATCCAGCGGCCGCTGTCCTGAGTTGTACGTGAACTTCATCGCAGCCCCCTAACAGTGGTCAGTGGATAGTGATCAGTGGTCAGCAAGCACTGCTTCTTTTGCTGACCACTGACCACTTATCACTGAGCACTTCTTCACATCCGCCCCGTCCCTGTTCCGACAGGTTCTATGGCGAAGGCGAAGTCGTCGCCCGTCACGGTGGAATTCGGCCGCAGCGAGCCACGCTCGTGGCATTTCTGTCCGTCGATGGTCAAATCGCCGCCGTAGCGTACCGCCAGACCATCCTTTTGCCGGTACAGCACTATCGGCTGCTGCAGGTCGGGCATGGCCACGTGCACCTGCGTCCCCGGGCCCAGTACCAGTGTATCAGCCATGAGCAGCACGCCGTCAACGGACAGAGGCAAACGATGGCCGCTCACGATGTCCAGCCGCGCCGACGCGCTCACCGGCACCGGCTGGCGAAACTGAATCTGGCACGAGCCGCCCAGCGTGATCCGGTCCCCCGACTGCAAAAGCGCCTTGTCCGTCGGCCGGGTATTCACCTGCACCGAGCGCGTGGCTTCCAGGACGTAGCCTTCGCTATCCCGGTTCACGGCCGCGTGCACGCGCGACACATCGGCGAACAGCGGGATATCCACATACGCGTCGGGCGTCGCCTGTCCGAGCGTCACCCGGTTCCCCAGGCAAACCAGAAAGCCGCCGACCCCGTCCACCCACAGGAGAAAGCGCTTGTCCGGTTGCTCGTGCGCCGCCTGCTTGTCTTCCTGCTTGGGCAGCGAGGCGATGGTCTGCGGCTCAATGGTGCGCCAGGCCAGGGCCCGCGCCTTGCGCGCCTCAAAATGCTGAGGCGCCATGGACAAAACTTGTTCGCTCAACCGGACCACCTCACGCCAATCGCGCTGGTTGGCGGCTTCATGGAGCTGCACGAGCAGGCCGGAGAACGACTGATGCCGTTGCTCCAGGATGGCGATGAACTGCTCGACGGCATCGGCCTGGCCCAGCAGTGTGCGCACGCGGCTCATGGTCTGGAGAGCTTGCGCGAATTCTCCGCGGGCCGCTTGCTCGCGGGCCAACACCCAGCTCTTGGCCGCTTCCTCCAGCGCTTGCAGCTCGGGCCCAGCCACCGAGCGATTCCGCAATTGCGTGATCAGCTCCACAGCGCGGCTGGCTTCCCCCGCCTGGAGCAGAGACCGCACTTCGGCAAGGCCGAGGCGCGTCAAGGCTTGCCGCAGCCGGTCCGCTCCACTGCCGCTCACCCCGACCTGTTCGGCGGCGAGCAAATCATTCCAGGCCGCGCCGACATCCTCATGACGCAGATGCCGTTCGCCGCGTTCCACCAAACCCTGCGCCGCCTGGATCAGCAGCTCCCACGAGCGCTTGTGCCCGCAAGCGGCCGGCTGGCACAGCAAGCGATGGGCCTCCTCGTAGCGCCCGCATTTGAGCGCCTCGTGTGCCTGCCGCAGTGCTAGCCATGCGAAGCCGAGCATTGGTTTTGGTGAGGGGTGAGTGGTTAGTGGTGAGTAGTCACCAGGATCATTATAAGGGAAAGAACCCGAAGGTGTTCGGCTTGCAGCTCCCGTTGGCCACCCCAAGTGGCCTCTCATTCCCTCTATTAGAGGTACCGCTCACCTTCGGGCCAAGTTTCTCGCAAACTCTCGTTCCCAGGCTCTGCCTGGGAACGCACTGCTCGCGAGGCTCTGCCTCGCGGGCAGAGCCGGCAACCAGCATTACTTGCGATCGACAACCTTGCCGCCTTCGCTGCTTTCACCCAGAAGCTCTTCAGCTTCCTTGATGAGCTGAGCTGCGTTCTTCACCTTTTCCGGAGTCTGCGGGGCTTCAAAGTCGTAGACCTTGCCATATTCAATCGACTTCAGGCCGACCGCAACCTGGTCGCGGACGTCCTTCAGCATGCCCTTGATGCGGGCCAGCCGGCTGTCGTCGAACTGGAAGCTGTCGGTGCGCTGCTGAGCGAGCCGATAGGTCTGGACCTCCGCTTCGAGGCGAGAGATCTCGATGTCGATCTGTTCCTTGACGGCCTTCATGCTGGTCAACTGCTCACGAAGTCCGTCGAGCGCCTTCTCTTCCGATTCGAGCAACGCTTCCTTGGCCACAAGCTGCTGGGCGCACGCGTGTGAAGCGGCCAGTTCGCGAGCCAAACGATCGCTCAACTGCCTCCGGGTATAGTCGCGGCCATTGTAAGGAAGAACAGCCAGTTCCGTGCCGCTCTTGAGACTGTCCTTCATGACGCGGACATGGTCCTTTTGCTTTTCCAGGTTATTGCGGATGGAAGCCACTTCTTCCCGCAGGCGCTGGACGGCAACGTCCTTGGCGGCGACCGAGCTGATGTTCTTGCGCATATCCGGAATGAGCTGGGCGGCTTCATTGCGTGCCGTCTCGAGCATGAATTCCGGCGTGACCTGACCCTTGACCGCGGCCTTGGCCTTCTTGATGGCGGTCCTGGCGTAGCTGCCGAGGTGGGTGGAGTTCAGAATGAACAGCCCCGCCACGACCGCGATCGCTGCGATAAAAACCTTCTTGCACATGATGTGTAACCCCTTTCGACCACTGAAAGATGCCGACGTGGCAACAAATATTCCCAGGGGGCCCAACCCCCGCCTGTAGAGTTATTCGCCAGGGGATAGCCAGCATTTAGAGAAAATGGCGGGCTTTGTTTGCCAGTTTGCCAAGTTGGGTGCCACAGGTGGCAAACAACTCAAGGACCGTAACATAAAGAAGCGATTAGGGATGCGCCTCGGCCGGAAGCATGTTTGCCACTTTGCCACGTGCTTCGAGCTTGAAACATGCGTGGCTACTAACGTGGCACCACTTGCCGCAAGAGGGCAGGAACAGGAGGCGAGTCGAGAACTCAGGACTCTCCGTTGCCGCTGCGGCCTCGTTAACTCGAAGGAAAGTAGTTGACTTGTGACGCCGTTGACCCTGCTTAGTTGCCGTTGTATCTTCATCGTAGACACTGCGAGGGTTCGCGATGAAGACTCGTGTTCAGAAATGGGGCAATAGCCTTGCCCTCCGCATCCCAAAATCCTTCGCCGCGGAGGCTGGTCTCCGCGCCAACGCCGCCGTGGAACTATCCCTGGTTGACGGCGCGCTCGTCGTGCAGCCTGTTATCCCGCAACCACTGACCCTGGATGAACTGTTGCGCGGCATCACGGACGACAACGTTCCCCGTGACTGGGCTACGGGGCCGGCGGCCGGCAAGGAGGTCTGGTGAGCCGCAAAGGTGCTTATATCCCAGAGCGCGGCGATGCAGTTTGGATTACGCTTGATCCGCAAGCGGACCATGAACAAGCCGGACGCCGGCCAGCCCTGGTTCTGTCTCCGTCGGCTTACAACGGCCGGGTTGGCCTGGCCATTTTTTGCCCGATCACCAGCCAGGTGAAAGGCTACCCATTCGAGGCACCCTTGCCTGCGGGATCACCAGTTTCGGGGGTGGTGGGAGCGGACCAAGTGAAAAGCTTGGACTGGCGGGCGCGCAAAGCGGCGCGGATTGGTGCAGTTGCGGCGGAGGTCGTTGCCCAGGTGCTGCAGCGCCTCCAGACTTTGCTTGCCGTAGAGGGCTAACTGCCCTGTTTTTTTCGCTTCGTCGGCCGGCGCAAGCGCTTTTTTCGAAGCTACTCGCGGGACGTTTCCAGCAATGCGAGGAGCGCCCAGCTCGTCGTGGAGACGCGCTGGGCGTAGCTTTCGGCGCCGGGAGGTCTGGTCGTCTCCGGCCAGCTGCCGTCGGCGAGTTGGCTGGCGATCAGATAGGCACGGGCTGCGGCGATCTTTTGCTTGACGGTGCCGTTGGCCTGACGCGAGAGAGACAGGATCACCACGGCGGTGTCGAACGGCTCCGGCGCAGACTGGACATACGGACCCCAACCGCCGTTCGCAGCTTGTGCCGCGCGAATCAGTTCGAGGCACATGGCTTTCCGAGCTTCTGCCGCCTCTGATCGAACTTCGTGCAAGGCCAGCATCACGGCGGCAGCATCCAGAACGCTCTTCACAGGGGTGTGCAGTAACCATGCCTCGGCTCTGGCGATGGCTGTCTGGTAACGACCCTTGTCTGCCGTCCGAAGAATCCGGCACGCCTGATGCGTGGCCATGCAAGCGCCATAGGTCGCAGGCGAGCCAAGGTTGTTGTTGGCATCAACATTCCAGGAGCCGTCCTTGTCCTGAAGCTCGGCCACCGACTGGGCGGCACGGGCCAGCGCCCGGCGGTCCTGAATCCGTTGTGCCCCGAAGCCCTCCACCAGGGCGGCGGCAAATTGAATGCGTGCCAGCCCCTTGTCGCTCAAGCGCGATTTGCCGTCGTTGTGGTCCCATTCCTGCGGCCTGGCCAGCCATTGTGATGTGTCCTCGAGCGCTTTCGGGGGCACCACGAAACCGAGACGGGACGCATGATAAAGAGCCCGCGCGGCATCACCATTGTTGTGGCAAGAGAAGCACCAGTTTTCCTTCGACCAGCGCGGCACCTCGCGAGCGAGGAAGACGATGGCGCGCTCCTCCGGACTTGCCGGCTTCTTGGCCGGCTGTCCGGCAGGCTCGCCTCCCATGAATGCAGGCAACCAGAAGGTAATCGCCAGCGACAACGGCAAGATCATGGGATCATTAGCCTTCTACATTCAGTATTCAATATTCAGTATTCTAGATTTTTTTTGAAGTGGGGCGGGCAATGTTGGAGAATAAACATTGAATGTAGAAGTGAGCCGTTCGATTGGAGACCCGCACCATGACCAGCAAAATCGACCGCCGCACGTTTAATCAAGGCGCCGCCACGCTCGGCGCCCTGACGGCACTTCATGCCACCGGCATGTCCGCGCTCGGAAGCAACGAGCGCATTCAGGTGGGTATTATCGGCGTCGGCAATCGAGGCGATCAATTGATCGACGCCTTGCTGCCGCACAAGGACGCCGAGATTGTGGCCCTGTGCGATGTCTACGAGCCCTACCTGGAGGCCGCACAAAAGAAAGTGGGCGGCAAGGCCAGGCTGTATCGCGACTACCGGCAGTTGCTCGATCAGAAAGACATCAACGCCGTGGTCATCGCCACGCCGGATCACTGGCATGCGCTGCAGTTTGTCGCCGCCTGTAGGGCGGGGAAGGATGTCTATGTCGAGAAACCGGTCAGCCTGACCATCAGTGAAGGCCAGAAGATGGTGGCGGTCGCGGAAGAAACACGCGCGGTTACGCAGGTGGGCCTGCACCGTCGTTCGTCGGCTTCCATCCGCGAGGCGGTGGACCTGATCCAAGGCGGCGGCATCGGCAAGGTGACCGTGGTGAAATGCTATCACCTGCGCAATGAGTCGCCGCTCGGCATCGGCAAGCCGGCCGACTGCGACCCGCCGCCTGGCCTCGACTGGGACCTGTGGCTTGGGCCGGCGCCGAAGGTGGCATACAATCCCAACCGCTGCCTCTACAAGTTCCGCTGGTTCCAGGACTACTCCGGCGGCCAGCTCACCAATTTCGGCACCCACTACCTGGATGTCATCCAATGGGCATTGGGCCAGGATGCGCCGCGCGGCGTGTTCGCGGCCGGCGGCAAGTACGCCGTCACCGACAATCGCGAAATCCCCGACACGATGGAAGTCGTCTGGCAATACGACGGCGACAGGCTCGTCACTATGTCCCAGTTCAACGCCAACGCGGCCGGCGGCAACAAGCTCGGCTGGGAGCTTGAATTCCGCGGCACGCACGGTACCGTTCTGATGCAAGAAGGCCAGGTGGAAGTCATTCCCGAGCGCGTGCGCACACGCGAGCTGCCCGCGCTCAGCCCGATTCATCGCAAGGAAAACGCCGAGCAGAACAAAGCGGTCCGCATCGCCATACAGCCACGCTCCTGGAAGGGCAAGGCGGACACCGCGGACCATACGCGAAACTTCCTTGACTGCATCAAAAGCCGCAGACCCACCCACTGTCCGGTAGCCGTCGGGCATCGTTCCACTTCCACGACCTTGCTTGCCAAGATCGCTCTACGGCGTGGCCGGTATCTCGAATGGGATGCGAAGAACGAACGCGTGTTGAATGATGAGGAGGCGAATCGGCTGCTGGCTTACGAATACCGGAGCCCATGGCGGTTAGTGTAAGGACCGCAATTATCGAGCCGGCCTAGATCAGCACTAGATCAGCACGCGCCTTTACCAGCCCGAAGCGCCAGCGAGGCCCTCGCTGGCGCTTCGGGCTGGTATAGTAGAACATAATCCTCGAAGGAAACCTTCGCTTGAAACGTGCGGTCGTATTGCTGAGCGGCGGGCTGGATAGCGCCACGACTTTGGCTCTGGCTCACAGCGATGGCTTTGAGACGCACGCCCTGAGCATTGATTATGGTCAACGGCATCGGCGCGAGCTCGAGTTTGCCTCCAGGGTGGTCCAGGCTCTTGGCGCAGCCACGCACAAGATTGTTGCCCTGGATTTGCGGGCCATCGGCGGGTCGGCATTGACGGGTTCGTTTGCTGTCCCCAAGGGCCGGCCGATCGAGAGCATGTCGGAAGGCATTCCCATTACCTACGTGCCGGCGCGCAACACTGTGCTTCTGGGCCTGGCGCTGGGACATGCCGAAGTCCTGGAAGCTTTTCACATTTTCATCGGCGCCAACCACCTCGACTATTCCGGCTACCCCGATTGCCGGCCGGAGTTCCTGGCGCAATTCGAGCGTCTGGCGAACCTGGCCACCAAGGCCGGCGTCGAAGGGCGCGGCAGCTTCCGCATCCAGGCGCCCCTCTTGCAGCGCACCAAGGCCGAAATCATCCGCGAAGGCATCCGCCTTGGCGTCGATTATGCGCTCACCTTGAGCTGTTACGATCCGGATGACCAAGGCCGAGCGTGCGGCCGATGCGATAGCTGTCAGCTACGGCTCAAAGGGTTCGCGGAGGCCGGCATGACCGATCCAGCGGCCTATCAACCGCGCGAACCGTGACACGTTGCCAAGATGCCCAATCTGTGAATGAGAAGGTCGTCCGCCACGTGCGGCAGTCAGCGATAAGCCGCCGCCTGGATGCCGTAGAGTTCGGCGTACGGCCCGCCTCTGGCCATGAGTTCCTCGTGCGTGCCGACCTCGGCAACGCGAGCGCCATCAAGTACAACGATGAGGTCGGCCATCCTCACGGTGGAAAAGCGGTGCGACACCAGGATCGTGATGCGCCCGTCGTCGTTGACGGCGCCATCGGCAGCCGAGCTACTCTTACGGTGGCCGGTCGCGGCGGCGTAGCGCTCGAACAAGGCGTGCTCGGTCTCGGCATCGAGCGCAGCAGTTGGTTCGTCGAGCACCAGCAGCAGCGGCCGGTCGCGCATGAAGCCGCGGGCAAGGGCGAGCTTCTGCCACTGGCCGAAGGACACTTCGACACCCTGGGGCCATGTGGGGCCGAGCTGCGTCTCCAACCCCGCCGTCAATCCACCGATGACGTCGTCGGCGCCGGCGCGTCCGACAGCCGTCACGACCGCGGGCTCGTCGTCCAGGCGCGGCACGTCGCCGACGCCCACGCTGTGGCGGGCGCGGAACTCGAAACGGAAGAAGTCCTGGAAGGCGCCCGCCAGCCGCGTGCGCCAGGCCTCGGCGGGCATGCGGGCCAGCTCGGCGTCATCGACTAAAATCCGTCCGGCGCTCGGCTCGTAGAGCTTGGCGAGCAGTTTCACCAATGTCGTCTTGCCTGCGCCGTTGTCGCCGACGATGGCAACGACAGCTCCGGCGGGCAGCTCGAGATTCACGTCGTCCAGCACCAGGCGCTCGGTCCCGGGATAGGCGAAGGAGACGTGCTCGAAGCGGATGCCACGGGTGAGGCGCGCGGGCACCGGCAGGTCGGCCGACGCGACGAGGGCGGCGGCGTAGTCCTCGAGCCAGGCGAGGCGCCGGGAGCCGTCCATCCAGATGCTGCGCAGGAAACCGATCTCGCCGACGGTGGCGCCGATGTAGGCGGACAGGCGCGCTCCGGCAGCCAGCACCAGCAGCACGTCGCCCGCCGAGGCGTGCAGGCTCGCGGACACGAAGACAACCGCGCCGACATAGGCGGCGCCGAAAATCGCCCAGGCCAGCGCGTGCCACACCGCCGAGCCCCAACGAGCAGCCGCCACCGGACCGTGCCAGCGCTCCCAGGCCTGGCGGCGCTCGGTCGTCAAACGCTGGCCGATGCCGAGCACGCGCACCTCTTTGCCGGGCGTCGCGGTGGTGGCGGTGGTGAACAGGTGTCGGGCCAGACGACTGAAGGGGGCGCCGCGCTCCTGGGCGGCGCGCTCGACCGCTGGCCGCCACGTGGACGTGAGCACCGTCGGCAGCGCGAACGCGGCGAGCAGCACGAGCGCCGGGTGGATCGACATCAAGAGCGCGACCGTCACGCCGAGGCGCAGAATCCACGCGCAGGTGGAAAACAGCGACATGTACATGTGGTCGAGCACGAACACCTGGTTGCGCAGCACCGAAAGCCGGTTGAGGTAATCGGGGCGCTCCTGGTGAGCGATGGTCGCCACCGATGCCTGCAGCCGGGCGACGTGCGACTCCAGGGCGATGGTGACCTTGTCGCGGAAGCCGCGCTGCACGCGGGTGCTGACCGTGCGCAGGAACCACGTGGCGGCGGCGGAAACGCCGAGCGCGACCGCCGCTGTGTACACGAGGCCGCGCTTGCCTTCGAGCACGCCTTCGCCTAGCAGCTTGAACCAGAGCGCCAGCAGCGCATCCGGGAGCGCGGCCAGCAGGGCGAGAAAGAACGCGGCCAGCAACAGGCCGGATTCGTGGCGATAGCCGAGCTTGCACAGCCGCCACATCGACGACAGGGCCGGCGGCAGGTCGTCGTGCACCGCAGCCCGCGAACTCCTAGGCGAGGACGTCATAGGTCTGGCCCTCCTCGTCCTCGCTCGCGGTGAAGCGCTGCGCCTGAAGGTCGAACATGGTGCGGTAGCGGCCGCCTTTTGCCATTAGCTCGTCGTGCGTGCCCAGCTCGATAACCTTGCCGTGTTCGAGCACACAGATGCGGTCGGCATGGCGCACGGTCGAAAATCGATGCGAGATGAGGATGGTCGTACAGTGACGGCTGGCAGCCAGGATGCGGTCGAAGATCTCTGCCTCACCGCGAACGTCGAGCTGGGCCGTCGGCTCGTCCAGCAGCACGACGCCGGCGCCGAGCTGTACCGCGCACAGGGCACGCGCCAGGGCGACTCGCTGCCACTGGCCGCCCGAAAGGTCCGTGCCGCCTTCGTAGCCCTTCGCCAGCACCGTGTCGAGACCAGCGAGCTTGGCCGCACCCGCCGACTCGAGCGCCGCGCGCACCGCAGTGTCCGGCGCGCCTGCCGGGGCGACGTTATCGCGGAGCGGCAGCTCGAAGCGCGTGAAATCCTGGAACACGGCGCTCAGGCGCGACCTCCAGGAGGCGAGGTCGAAGTCGCGCACGTCGACACCGTCGATCTCGATGGCGCCCGCTTGCGGGTCATACAACCGGCACAGCAACTTGGCCAACGTGGTCTTGCCGGCGCCGTTCTGGCCGACGATGGCCAGAGACGAGCCGGCAGGGACCGTAAGGTCGAAGCCCTCGAGTACGGGCGCGCCGCCCGGGTAGGCGAAGGTGAGATCGCGGAAATGGATCGCGCGCGCGGGCATCCCGGCAGCGGCGCGCTTGCCGGAGGGCAGTGCTCCGGCGGGCTCCATGGCCGGCTCCAGACGCAGCACGGCGGCCACCGGGGCCGCGGCGCCATCGAGCGCCCAATTGAGCCCGCCAAAGGCGATCATGGACGTGCCGATCGCGCTCTGGGCGAACATGACCACCTCGCCGAGATTGAGGCTGCCGTTCACCGCGGCACGGGCGAGCGACCAGAACACGACGATATTGGCGCCGATCACGAGCAGCACGCTCCACAGCAGCGGCCGCTCGCGCAGCCGGGTTGCTTCGTACTGCAGGGCGTGCAGACGGGTGCGGCGCTTGACGAAACGGTCGATAGTCCATCCGGCCAGTCCAAATAGCCGCAGCTCTTTGCTGGCAGGCGGGTCGACTGCCAGCCGGTAGGCGTAGTCGGCATCGCGCTGGGCGCCGCGCACCTCATCGGTGTTGCGGTCGTGCCAGATCGAGCTCTCGCGCAACAGCCAATGCGTCGCCAGCCACGCGCCGGCAAGAATGATCGGCGCCCACCACGCATAGGCGGCCAACACGACGGCGGAAGCTAGGCCGCCCAGCATCTCGACCAGGCCGCTCGCAATGAAGTCCATCGAAATGAACAGAGGTGGGCCGGTCATGCCCAGGTCGAAATCTCTCGCCACCGTGAGGTCGTTGGTGAGCTTCACATCCTCCAGGTGCCCCATCCCCGGAGGGCGGACGCACGCGTCCGTCAGCCGGTCGTAGAGCCAGGCGGCGGTGCGGTCGCCGAGGTTGGCGCCAACCGCCTGGTGGATCGGTGTCAGAACCTGGAGCAGCACGAAGACGATGCCGACGAAAGCAAGCCCATCAGCGAGACCGCTGCCGCGCTGCACGGCGGCAACGAGGATGCCCATGGCAATAGCGAAAACGGCCGGCAGCACGCCCCGCAGCACCAGGACGACCCACCACACAACCGCGAGGAAGCGGTCCGCCTTCGGCAGCACGGCGAAAAATTTCCACTCGTTACGCGCGCGCAGGCGTTCCAACACGGGCCAACCTCTTGTCGGGAAATTCGTTTGGGGGCCTAAGTTTATCAAACAAACACGCAGAAAACAACTCAAGCGGTCCAGGGATTCTCCAGCCAGAACTCACCCGCTACTTTTGAAAATGCTTGCTCAGCCAGTAGAGAATCGTCTTAAGCTCAAAAGGCTTCAAATCCGGACGCAAGGAAAGGATGCGTGCGGCAATTCCGGCTAGATGGGGGGCGGCCCAGCTGGTGGCCGGCTCGTTGGCAAACGGCCCCAGATTAGCGCGGCCATGCGCTTGAAATTCAATCTGCTCGCGCAGGTTGTAGGCGAACTGCAGGGGATCGGCGAAGGTGTTTTTATCGACGGAAAGCAGCGACGGCGCAAACATGGCCGGGTAGCTGTGCGTGAGCGGGTGCTCATTGTGCGCGGCGGCGAAGATCAGCACATCCTTGTAATAGCCCTCTTCAATGGCACGCAAAAATTGATAACGCCGCTGCACCTGCTGCAGCCGATGCTCAGGCACGCCCAGCGACAGATTGATGATCTTGCACTTCCACACGTCGATGGCCCAGTGCAGGGCGCGCATGACCACGTCCACTTCGCAGGTCCCTTGGGGTCCGAGAATGTCTGCTGAGTAGAGCCGGACACGCGGGGCCAGCGTCAGGATGATGTCGGCGACGGTGGTGCCGTGGGGCGTGCTTTGGTGTCCGTGGTAGGGGAGGGGTTCGGCGCGCTCGGCCGTGAAGATGCCGCCTGCAATCGGATGGATCTCCTGGCCGCGTTGGCGAAAGCGCTCCACGAGGGTTGCCTGTTCCACGCCGCTGTCAATCACGCACAGCTTGATTCCTTCTCCTGTGGCGCGCGCGTCGCGCAGCACGCGCTCCGGAGTCAGGAGCGCGAAGATCTGTTCAAAGACGTCGGGGGGATTGTGCGGCGCCGGAACGCTCACGGCCGAGTCTCCCCTGCACCGGTTAGCGTGTCGAGCAAACCGCGCAGGCTCTCCACGAGCTGGATGCAGTGCTGAATGGCAGCCGGCCCATGCCGCACGGCCAGGACGCGCACGGCCTCCGCCAGCCGGAGCGTGTCTGTGGAGTCGATGGCGGCGCCGAGGTTAGCGTTCAAGCTTCTGCGGAGTTGATCCATCACCGGCGCCGGCGGCGGTTGCTTCTGGCGCTCGCCGGCACTGCCGCGCAAGGATTCGGCCACTTGCGCGCTGGCGCCGAGCGCGGCTTCAACGGCCTGAAAGAGAAGCTGGTGGGTTTGCCGCTCGGTCAGCGCCTGCCGCAACAGCTCCGTTCCAAAATCGGCAGCCGCGGATACGAGCCTTTGATCTTCAGCCGTAAAGCCGCCCTTCTTGTCGAAGAGTTCCAGCACTGCCTGCACGCCTGGAGCGACCGTCATCGGCATGGCGAGCAGCGCTTGTTTGCCGCGCTCGAACGGCTGTAACTCAACCGCGCCTTGCTTGACCGACTGGCCCAGGTTATTTATGGCGTGCGGTTCCTGAAGGCTGAGAACCGTGGCAGCAATGGAGCGGGCAAAGGGAGCCAGTACAGTGTCCAATCTGGCGCCGCCGGCGTCGTAGGCGCGACAGATTTCGGCTGGTTCTTGCTCTGCGTGGTACCGGCGCACCAGCAGGACGCCGTCGGCAGCCCCGGTGAGACGGGCCAGAAAACGGATGAGACTGCGAATCGCCTCAGGCAACGGCACGGGATCATTAAGCGCGGCGGCGGACTGGACTAGCGGCAAGACCTTCTCCACAGCCTCGCGAAAGGCCACGAGGCTGGCGTGCAGGCGCCGTTCCCGTTTCAGCGGCCGAATGCGCTCGAGCTGGTTGTTGACGGCAGCGAGAAAGCTGTTGCGGTCGAGGTCCTGGTTCTTGTCCAGGTAATCGCGTACGCCCATGCGCATGGCGTCGAGGGGCGTCGCCTGCTGGGCAAAGCCGGTGATCATGATGGCAACGACGTCGGCATTGAAGAGATAGAGGTCCTCCAGGAGGCGCAAGCCGTCATTGCCGGCGCCGAGGTTCCAGTCGAGAATCGCCAGGTCGATGGTATGCTGATTGGCCAGCACCAGGGCGGCTTCCGCGTCGGCCGCGGTCAAAATCCGGCAGCCGGGGCCCGAGCTTTCCAGCCATTCCTGGAACGTCTTTCGGACCGGCTCCTCGTCATCGACAATGAGGACGGTCTCGACAGTCTCGTCGCGCGCCGCCATGGTGGGACACTCCGCAAGGGCACTCGCTTCCCTGAAGTCCTTATATCATAAACTCAGATCATGAGCGCGCGCGAACTGCTTCTTCTCAGTCCCTATCGTGTCCCTGCCCAGAACGCCCTGATGCTCGGCGATGCCGACTGCGCCTGCTTCCTGAACGGCCTCACGGCCTTATGGCATCCGGCCGCAGTGCTCGGGGCGAGCGGTCCGCCGCGCGTGGCCTCGCCTTACGACCACGAGCAGCCTGCTCGGGGACATATTTACGCGCTGCCGGAGAGCCCGCCCCTGGTGTTGCCCGATGAGTGGGAGCAGCGTGTCCGGGAGGCCGGGGCGATCGCTTTTCACGCGACTTCGGACCGCGAGACGACCCTGGCAAATCTGAAGGAGGCTATCCGCGGCTCCGCGGATTGGGCAGACTCCGCCGCGCTCGTGGATATCGAGCCGGAAAGGGCCGCCGCCTTCTTCGCGATCGGCTTCGGGCACCGGACCATCGAAACCTTGTGCGAGGCGATGGAGCACGAGAACCTGCTTTCTACCAACGATTTCTGGCAGAATCTGCAGGACGCCGTCGCCGCTCTGCGCGACCCGGACGGCGAGGCCTTTCGCCGGCATCTCCAGTTGGCCGCTGATCGGCTGCTGTCGGCGCGGGAGGTGCTCTATCCGGTTAACATCTATCTCATCGACCTTTGCATTCTCGACGAATCCCGGCTCGGCGAAGGGTTGCCGAGTGCCTTCGATAAGGGCATACCGCTGAACCTGCTGGCGCCGGCCGCGCTCCTGGAGAAGCTTGGACAGGAGCAACCGGACTTGCTCGCGCGCATGCGGGAACGGCTGCAAACCGAACTCCTCGAGGTCTGCGGCGGCCCGTATGTCGAGCGCGAGGATGCGCTGCTGCCGGTGGAGTCGCAGTTATGGAACTTGCTCAAGGGCCAGGCCGTCTACAAACGGCTGCTCGGCGAAGAGGTCCGCGTGTTCGGCCGCAAGCGCTTTGCCGCGCACCCGCAGTTGCCGATGTTCCTCGATAGCGTCGGCATTCGCAGGGCAATCCACCTGGCGTTTGACGAAGCGGTCCTGCCAACGTACCGGGCCACGGTGGTAAGCTGGCCGGCGCCGGACGGCAAGCAAGTGGAAGCGTTCACTCGCATGCCGCACCCGGTGGAGAGCCCGCAAACCTTCTTCCACTGGGGCCACTACCTGCACAAGACCATTGCCGACGATCACTCTGCCACGCTGGCTTTGCTGCACTCCAAGGGAACCGCCGGGCCCTGGTACGACGACCTTCTGGAGTTATCGCGCTTTGGCCATGTGCTGGGCCAGTGGACCACGCTGTCGCGTTATCTCAATGAAGTCCTCGCGGGGGAGTATGCCTCGGCCCCGACGGCCGACGAATTTCACGGCGATTACCTGGGCGAGCGCATCAATGCGCAGTCGCCGCAACCCGTAAGCTGGTTCGCGCGCCTCTTGCGCGGCCGCCGGCGTATGGACACGGCGTGGACGCTAGCGGCGCTGAATCGCGGCCTGGCAGGGAAGAATGATCCCTTACGGCTGAACGAACAGTTGTCGGCGTTGGAGGATGCCTTTGAACTGACCGGGGCGGTTCCTGAGCCCGACCTGGCCAAAATCGAACAAGAGGCGGCACAAAGCCTGGCCAACCGGCTGCAGGCGCGGGCTGCGGCCGATACACCGGGATTTCTTCTCCTGAACCCGTGCAGCTTCACCCGTCGTGTGGCCCTGGAGCTTGAGGGGATTGACGGCGTGTTGCAGATAGGAGGGCCGCTCAAGACATTTCAGGCAGATGGCGACCGGGCGCGGCTGGTCGTAGAAGTGCCTGCGCTAGGCTTCGCCTGGATTCCGCGCCACGGCGCGGCCGGCCCGCCGCCTGCCTCCCGGATGCGCCTCGCCGATAACAAAACCGTCCGCAATGAGTTCTTTGAGGCGGAGGTGGACCTGAGCACCGGCGGCTTGCGTGCCTTGCGCGACCATCGCACGGGCACCAACCGCATCGGTCAGCAACTCGTGTTCAATCCGGGAAGCGTCATGCGGATCAAGGATGCGAAGGTGACCTCCACCGGGCCTGCACTCGGTGAGATCATCAGCGAAGGCGCACTGCTGAACGAACACGAGGAGGTGCTGGCGCTGTTCCGGCAGCGTTTTCGGGCCTGGTTGGGAAGGCCCGTCCTGGAGATGCGCATCGAAATCTACCCCCAACATCAACCACAGGGCTACGGCTGGCACGCTTATTATGGAGCCCGTTTCGCCTGGCGCGACGAGCGCGCGGTGCTGCTGCGCGGCGTCAACGGCCTGGGCTACATCACCAGCCACACGCGCCCGGAAACTCCGGATTACCTGGAGCTGCGCAGCGGCAAGCTCAGCACGGTTCTCCTTCCCGGCGGCTTGCCTTTTCATCAGCGGCACGGCGGACGCATGCTCGATGTGATCCTGGTGCCTCAGCATGAGACCGGCATTGCCTTTGAGATCGGCCTGGCGCTGGATCGTGAATACCCGATGCAAACCGCCCTGGGCATGGCCACGCCGATGCCCATGATTGCTACTTCCAAGGGGCCTCCGCATATTGGGGCCTCGGGGTGGCTCTTCTACCTGGACGCCCCCAATCTGCTGTTGAGCAATTTGCGCCCTGCGCCGAATGGTGGCGATGCCGTGCTGGCGCGCATGCTGGAATGCAACAACCACGGCGGCCCCGCCGAATTTCACTGCGTGCGTGATCCCAAGCGGGCAGTCTTGCTCGATGCCCAGGGAAACGCCATCACGGAAGCCACAATCGATGGTGATGCCGCACAATTCGAGGTCGCGGCGGCGGACCTGGTGCATCTGCAGGTCGAGTTCAGTGACGGCGGCTAACCGTAGAACGGAATTCATTCCGTTCAGCGCCGGGCTCCCGTGCTGAACCGAATGAATTCCGTTCTACGGCACACGCGAACCCCCGAACTTGTTCGGGTTGCCACATCAGCCGGTTTGAGCCTATAATCTGACTCTTGATAGCGAGGTCGATGAAAGCAGACTCTCCTTCTCATTTCGAGGAAATCCCGTGACTACGGACCGGTACTTGTTCACCAGCGAATCGGTTGCCATGGGCCATCCGGATAAGGTGGCCGACCAGATCAGCGATGCGGTGCTGGACTACTGCCTGGACAAGGACGCCATGAGCCGGGTCGCCTGCGAGACGCTGGTTACCACGGACCTCGCCGTCGTTGCCGGAGAAGTCACGACCACGGCCGATCTGACGCCGGCCATCGTCGAGCGCCTGGTCCGCGACACGGTGCGGGAGATCGGTTACGTGGATCCCACGATCGGCTTCGCCGCGGATACGTGCAAGGTTGCCTTCCATCTGCACAAGCAATCGCCCCATATTGCCATGGGCGTGGACACCGGCGGCGCCGGCGATCAAGGCATGATGTTCGGCTTCGCCTGCGAGGAAACGCACACGCTCATGCCGCTGCCGATCTTTCTAGCGCACCGGCTTGTGGAGAACCAGGCTCGGCTGCGGAAGAACGGCGAACTGAAGTTCCTTCGCCCCGACGCCAAGAGCCAGGTCACGGTGGAGTACCTCGCGGACGGCACGCCGCACCGCATTCATACGGTCGTTCTCTCCACGCAGCACGACGACAGTGTGGCGGTCAAGAAGAGCGGCAAGGACTATTTTTCGGATGAAGCTCGGCGCATCATTGTTGACAAATTAATCCGTCCCACGCTGCAGGCCGAGCGACCGGACCTTATCAAGGGGGACCTGGTCGCGCTGATCCCGGGCACTTCGCCGAATTCGCTGGATGACAATGAGATCTGCTGTCACGTCAATCCGACCGGCTGCTTCCTGGAAGGCGGCCCGCACGGCGACTGCGGCCTCACTGGGCGCAAAATCATTGTGGATACCTACGGCGGCCGCGGCCGGCACGGCGGCGGCGCTTTCAGCGGCAAGGATCCCACCAAGGTGGACCGCTCCGCGGCATACATGGCCCGGTACATTGCCAAGAACGTCGTCAAGGCCGGCCTGGCGGGCGAGTGTGAAGTGCAATTGTCCTACGCCATCGGCTTTCCCGAGCCGCTCAGCATCTGGGTGAGCACGCGCGATACCGCCCGCAAGGGCTTGACCGACGACCAGATTGCCGAGCTGATTCGCAAGCATTTCAAGCTGACGCCACGTGGCATTATCGAGACGCTGAACCTGCGCCGGCCGATCTACAAGGAAACCGCCCGCCACGGCCATTTCGGGCGCGAGTTGCCGGCCTTCACCTGGGAAAAGACGGACAAGGCGGAGGCATTGCGTCGCGAAGCGGGAGTCCCCGCCATGGCTCGCTGATCCTGGCAATATTAACGCGCCCGTTTGCTCGTTTACGCGACGTTTAGCCGCGACCCGTCAGGGGAGCGCGTGTCAGCGATGGCAAAGATGCCGTCCGCGCTCCCCTAACGGGTCGCGGCTAAACTGCACAGCAAACTCCGATCAACAAATAGCCTGCCCCGTGTGAGCGAATTAGCTGTAGAATTTGCATGGGTCCCCTCTGCAACTTCGTCTTGCGCCATCCACGGCAGTGAAGGGGAGTCATGAGGCCGAGATATGCGGTGTTGTTCTCGCCGGAAGATTCTCCTTGTTGGCCTGCTGCTGATTCCTGTCTTGCTATGGGCGCTTTACGCTTATCTTCTGAATCCGCAACGTATGGCAGGAGTCGTGGAAGCGCGGATCGCGTCCGCCTACGGGGGGCCGGTGAAGCTTGGCCAAGCGAATGTGGGACTGTCGAGCAGCACCTTGCATCACCTTGAGGTCTACGAGCTAGAGCCCCAAGGGTTGCATCAGCCGTGGCTGACCGTGGACAAGGTTGAAACCGATCTTGCCGTCTCCAGCCTTTCCCGCGGGGCAGCTCTGCCCCAGCAGCTCGAACTTGAGGGAGTGGCCATTAGCCTTCGCCTGGATGAGTCTGGCCATTTGCTGACCGGCCTACCCACGACCGGTCCGAGGCATGAGCGCTTACCGAAAACACAAATCAAGAATGCCACCGTCACACTCTGTCAGGAGGGCCGTCCCGACTTCGTTGTCAGCGGCGTCGATGCGGCGCTCGATGACGATGGGAAAACTGTCTCGCTCAAGGGCACCGTAACCGATCCTTACTGGGGAAACTGGCGGTTGCGTGGAACGTGGCAGAAGGAAACCATGTTTGCCCGCTTTTCCCTGGACACGCAAAAGTCGATGCACGTCACACAGGCGATGCTCGAGAAGCTGCCTTTCGTCCCAGCCAAGGTCTGGCGGGAAGTGCAATGCGAAGGCGACACTGGGGTGGATATTGAGGTACTCCACCAACCGCTGGTTGGGCCGCCGCGTGGACAATTCGGGCGCGAGAATGTGGAGTATAAGATCAGGCTCAATCCGTCAGCCACATCTGTCCACATCCCTCGCATCGATTTGCACGCACAGCAGGCCCACGGTGATATCCTAATTGCCAACAAGGTCGTACACTTAAACAACGTGTCAGGGACCGCAGCCGAAGGCGAACTGAGGACCGAAGCCACGCTTGATTTTAGGGCCAGGCCGTCCACGATGCATTTCTTGATCGACGCCGGCAACATCAACGTGCAAAAACTGCCACATACCTGGGGCTTGACCGCGCAGTTCGCCGAGCGGGTGCTCAGCGGCCGCCTGTTTGGCAAGGCCGACTTACATCTGGAAGTCCTCGACGGCAAAGCGAAGACGAGCGGCGACGGACAGGGAGAGATCCGCGACACTCGCCTGGCCGGTATTCCGGTTTCCCGGCCGCTCAAGCTGACCATGCAGGCAGACGGCAACCGGTTCAAATTCAAGATTCTCGGCGTACCGGTCGGCCTGGGCTTCAAGATGCCGCGCCCTACTTCGCCAGGATCAGCCGTGTCACCGGGAGGTGCGCGCCAGCCATGATCGAAGTCCATCACCTCCGCCAGGAATACGACAAAACGGTTGCCCTGGAGAATTTGCACCTCGAAATTCCCGAGGGCGAGGTCTACGGCCTGATCGGGCCCAATGGCGCCGGCAAAACCACCTTGATCCGCGTGCTGGCCACGCTGCTGGAGCCGACCTATGGCCACGTTCGCATAGCCGGCATCGATGTGCTCAAGGAACCCTTGCGCGTGCACCCGCTAATCGGCTACATGTCGGATTTCTTCAGCCTCTACGAAAACATGCTCGTCTGGGAGTACCTGGACCATTTCGCGCGCTGCTACGGCATCGAACGCCGCCGCCGCGAAAAGCTGGTCGCTGAGGTCCTGCAACTCGTTAGCCTGGAAGTCCGCCGGGACGCGGAAATCAAGGCGCTGTCGCGCGGCATGCGCCAGCGGCTTTGCTTTGCCAAAACCCTTATTCATGAGCCTAAAGTGCTGTTGCTGGACGAGCCGGCGTCCGGCCTCGATCCGGCGGGCCGCCTGGAATTTCGCGAGCTGCTCAAGCAGCTTCACGCCATGGGCCGGACGGTACTCATCTCCAGCCACATCCTCACGGAGATGGCGGATTTTTGCACCTCCATCGGCATCATGGAGGAAGGCCGGCTCCTGGCCAGCGGCCGGGTCGAGGACATCTTGCGGGATCTGCAACCGGCCCTGAGGCTGGAGATTGAAGTTTCCTCGGGCATGCCGAAATTGCTGGAGATGTTGAAAACGCATGCATCGGTTACCCATGTGGATGCAGACGACGGCAAGGTGCGCTGCCGCTGGAGCGCCGGCCGTGAAGCCTTGCCGGAATTGCACCGCCGCATTGTCCGCGATGAAGTAGACCTGGTCGCACTGAGCGTGAAGACGGACAACCTGGAAGACATCTATATGAAGATTTCGGGGCATCGGACGTCGTAGGCTTTTCGCTCGAGGTGCTTTCGCTGCAGAGGTCCGTAGCGAGGCAGAGCCTCGGGGGCAGTGCGTTCCCAGGCAGAGCCTGGGAACGAGAGGCTAACCGTGAAGCTGGACTTCTGGAATAATCCGCTGGTTGTCAGCTCTTTCCGCGTGCGCTACCGGCGCGGCGGCATCTTTAACATTACCACCATCTATCTCATGGCGCTGGTGGTCGGTGGCATTGTGCTGTTTCATTACCGTGACCGGATATCGTGGCCCTGGCCGCGCATTTATTTGCTTTCCCTGATGGGTGTGCAGTTTTTCATTTCCGCCATCGTTGCCGCCAGCTCCACGGCCGCTTCCATTCGTAGCGAGGTCGCCAACCGCACCCTGGATTTCCAGCGCATCTGCGCGCTGAGCCCGCAGCAAATCCTGCTGGGCAAGCTGCTGGGCGAACCGTCACTGGCCTACTTGCTGGCCATTGCCACCGTGCCGCTCGCCGCCTGGTGCTGGATCCTGGGCGTGGCGGGGGTCTCCTTGCTCGTGCTGGTGCTGCTCTACGTCAACCTGGCCACGACAACGATCTTTGTCGGCAGCCTCGGTCTTTTGCATCCGCTGGAGTTAGCGACCGGGAAATCGGGGACCGCCTCCGCCGCCAACGCTGGTTGGGGAGTGCTGGCCGTGGTCTTTGGCATTCAACTTCTGGCCAGCTCGCGCTGGTTGCTAGGGACGCCCTGGTCAGCCGCCATCGTGGGACTGATCACTCCCGTGGCGCCGCTTTACGGGATTTTCGAGGGCGATCCCTGGCACTTCGGCCTATCTTTCTTCGGTTACGAAATTCCCTTCTTGCTGGTGACGCCGCTGTCGCAACTGGTGCTGGCCTGGCTGTGCTTTCATGTCATGGTTCGCCGGCTCATCAATCCGCTGAACCCGCCTTTCAGCAAGGCAAGCGCTTACTTCACGCTGCTGGTATTTGATCTGCTCGTCGGCGCGGTGCTCTTTGAGCCGGCCGGGTTTGGACTGACCGTCGGCCCGCGCGCGGCGGCATTTTTCCTGGCCCATCTGTTCATGAGCCTGGCCATGGTCAATAACGTAACACCCTGGCGCGAGAGCCTGCATAGTTGGATCTGGCGCTTGCGTGGACCTTCGGCCCGGTTGCTCGATCTCTGGCTCGGGGCACGCTCGGAGAACTGGCTGGCGCTCATCACGTTTTGCCTGATCGGCATCCTGGGCCTGATCGCCTTTGTGCTGGTGCCGGTCGGCATGCAGCAAGGCTTCGCCACCGTACAAACCTTCAAACCAGTACTGGTGAGAGTGACAGGCGCCTCGATTCTCTTGCTGCTGGCGCTGGGAAGTCTGTACCAGTGGTGCGTGGCGGTCGGCGGCCGCAGCGGCCGAGGCGTGTTCATCAGCCTGGCCATGATTTTGATGGTGCCCGCCCATCTGGTCGGCTACTACTGGCAGATTCCGCTGCTCGAGGCGGTTAGCCCCAGTGCGCAGTTCCCGCGCTGGCTGAGCGGCGGAGCACCTCTGAACCTGGCGCCGCTGCTTATTACTTATGGCGCCGTGCTGGCGATCACCTGGACCTTGCTGCGCCGCTATATTTCCCGTGCCGACGCGGTTGTCAAGCGCAAGTTGCAAGCCATGGGAGTAATCAAGGCGGTCGCCTGAGATGCACGGCGGCACGGATTTGCTGGTTGCGGGGCGGGCGGTCATCTTGGCTCTTATCTAGTGCGCGAAGCAGTTGTACAGGTTGCAAGCTTTGCTCTCACGCTCGAAATTACCTTACCGGTACAGCTTGACGGAATGGTTGCTCCATCTGGAACAATTAGACAAGCTTGCCTCCGCGAGCGCCGGCAAAGTGCGCCTATAATCTCTTGCCGCCGATAGGACGGCGGACGATTCTCTCTTATGTCGCACCTTTGATCAACCAGAATTGCTGCTCATGCTTCCAACACCTTGGCTCATTCGCAGGCAGCTGATCGCGATTCGCACCCGTGCCGCGTCCCTTTGTATTGGTCTTGTCTGCTGTCCATGGCTGTGTGCCGGCGCGTTGCCCGGGCAAAATGCGGCGGGTTGCCCCCTGGAACAGGCAACGCCGGAATCGGACCTCGGCGTCGCCTATGCCAACCCGCTTCGCCAGCGCCTGCAACATCTCGCCCAGCTCGGCGTGACGCGCTGGCATGCCGCGGGGTTTCGTGGGCGAGGACTCACAGTCGCCATACTCGATTCCGGCTTCCGGGGTTATCAAGCGCATCTCGGCCAGGCCTTGCCGGCGCGCGTGACCGTCCATTCTTTCCGCAGTGACGGCAACCTCGAGGCCAGGAACAGCCAGCATGGCATTCTGTGCGCCGAGGTCATACACGTCCTGGCCCCAGATGCGGAGCTGCTCTTCGCGAACTGGGACGCCGATCAGCCCGGCCAGTTTCTGGAGGCCGTGCGCTGGGCACGCCGTCAGGGAGCGAGAATTATTTCCTGCTCGCTCATCATGCCCAGTTGGAGCGACGGCGAAGGCGGCGGGCCGGTACATGCCGCGCTGGCACAATTATTAGGCCAGGGCGACATCTTATGCTTTGCCAGCGCCGGCAACACGGCGCAGCGGCACTGGCTGGGCGAATTCCACGCCGCCGCCGACGGCTGGCATGAGTGGACGGCGGGTCATGAAGAGAATGTGCTCATGCCCTGGGGCGTCGACGAAGTGTCCGTGGAAGTCTGCTCCTCTCCCGACACGCATTTCGAGCTCCTCGTAGTCGATGGGCACTCGCACGAGCTAATTGCCCGTTCCGGAACGCAGAGCAGCCCTGGTCCGTGCAGCGCTGTGGCGCGCTTCAAGCCTGCATCAAGCCGGAGCTATTGCGTCCGCGTAAGGCGTGTGGGCGGACATGCTTCGCACTTCCATCTGGTTGCTCTGGGAGCGAGCTTGCAATACACGACGACGCGGGGCAGCATTCCCTTCCCAGCAGACGGGCCCGAGATCGTAGCGGTTGGAGCAGTGGATGCGGATGGCCACCGCGCCAACTACAGCTCATGCGGCCCCAATTCCAGTCGACCCAAGCCCGACCTGGTGGCCCCCGTGCCCTTCCCCAGCTTGTGGCGAGCGCGTCCCTTCTCCGGCACTTCGGCGTCCGCCCCTCAGGCGGCCGCCATGGCGGCACTTATCTGGTCCAGGCGCCCGGGCTGGACGGCCGCCCAGGTTTGGGACACCCTACGTCAGTCCGCGCGCGATCTGGGACCTCCGGGGCATGACTTTGAGACGGGCTACGGCTTGATTCAATTGCCATTCCTCTCCGGTAAGTAATCATCTTGCGATTGCTGCATTGGTCATTGGTCATTCGTCATTTGCCCGCAAATGACGAATGACCAATGACCAATCGGTTAGCCGTTCAGATAGAACTCGGCAGTCCCCGTGAAATCAATCTCGATGCTGAGCACGTCGAATCCCGAGTTGACCCAGCCGTTGATCTCGGCCGTGCCGGGGAAGTTTTGGCGATGCAGCAAGTTGAAGTAGAATTGTGTGACGGCGACCGTGCGAAACTCGGCGGACTGCGTAATGGCCAGGGCCGCGGCAGTGCGGGAGGTGCCGGTTGCCAGCTTGGCAACCCAGCCGCCCACTTCGGAATTCGTGCCGACACGGCCGAGCAGAATATTGTAAAGCGACTGCACGAACGCCGCATCGGGGGAATTGTTGAGCGAATTCTGGCGATCGTAGTACTCCGGCGAGGCGACGAAGTTGGCCGTCAATTGTTCCAGGGTGCCGCCTTTTTGCATGAAGCTGACCCAGCCGGCCTCGCCTGACGAATCCGCCGGGCGGCCCAGGAACTTTTCGTAGAAGCTATCCACCAGGCGCGTCAGCGCTTCCGGCGAGTGAATGATGCTATTGCCGACACCCGCCTGGCCGACGCTCGGCAAGAGCGCCACCCAGCCGTTGAGCTCGTCCTGCGTGCCGCTGCGGCCAAGGAAATCGTTGAACAGGCTTTGCACAAATTGCTGGTCCGGGGACAACTGTTGCGTCTTCGTGCCGACCGTGATGGTGCCGCTGCCTGGCTGCAGGCCCGCGCCGGCCGTGGTGTTGTCGGCAGAGTCCTTGACGACGTCGCCGGGCGTGCTGGTGGCGAACAGGTTGTCCTCGGCGTTGATGTTGCCGGCCGCGCCCTGGGTGTTGAAGAGATAGATCGCAAAGCGATTGCCCGCCGTGGCGTCGCTCTTCAGGAACTGCCTGAAGTTATTACCGCCCAGGCTGCCCAGCACGCCGACGCCCGCGTCGATGATGCCCGCGGAGTTGGAGCCGTTGGTGCCGTCTCCCTGGTCGGCCAAGCCGATGAAGTTGTAGTGGAAGTCATTGCCCTGGAGAAAAACACGGATGTTGCCGCCGACGTTGGTGGGCGTAATAACAAAGACACCGACTCCCGTGCCGGCGGTCGAGAACGTATTGTTAATGAGGGTGACGGAGAGCGTTCCCGTCGTGGCGCTGCCAATGGTGATGTCCGCCGGGCCATTGAGCAGGCCGCCGCCGTTTACCACGGTAATCTTGTTGCCGGTAAGCTGCACGTTCAGGCTGCTGGTCACCGTGATGGCGCTGACGTTGCCCGCGTCGCTGAAGACGTTGTTTTGCAAGAGCGTGCCGTCGTTGCCGGTCAGCGTGAGCAAGGCGCCCTGGAACTGGCTGTTGAGGATCTGGTCGCCGGTGTTGGTGCCGCTGGGGTTGCCGTTCAGCGTGACCGGGCCGGTGAAGGTGACTTCCCGGAAAAGGTTGTGGCCGCCGTTACTCGCCGGCGAAGCGGCCTCCGTGACGGCGCCGAGAACGCTGTTGAGAATGGTCGTCGCATTCGACCCGGGCTTCAAGGTCAGCGTGGAGTTCAAGGTCAGCGTACGCAGCAACACGCCGCTGGTGCCGCCCCAGATGACCAGCGGAGTATTGAGCGTGACCTGGCCGCCAACCGTGTCTCCTTGCACGACAATCGCCTTGCCGATGCCGAGCTGACCGAGCGTGTCCACGCGGTCGCCGGCGACATGGGCATTGGCCAGCGGCTGCTTCAAGGTCAAGGTGAATTGCCCGCTGCTGGCCAGCGCCGAGGAGAGGACAAGGTCGGATTCGACCAAAGCTCCGCCGGTGCCAACCTGAATGACCTCGCCCGCACCGATGTAGTTATTCACCGTTATGCTGCTGGCCCCAGCCAGCGAGGAAGCCGCCAGCGTGCTGGCCGGCGTGGTTGCGCCGCTGGTGTTGCCCAGGGAAGCGATCGTGGCGCCGGGCTCGATCTGGATGGTGTCCCTGGCGACCACCGCATTCAGGGCATCCTGAAGCGTGTGCAGGTGGGCGGAATCAACAGGAAACCCCAGCGGCTCCACAAAGAAGGTGGACAGAACCGTGCGGTCTTCCAGACCCTCGACTGCAGGGCGGACCTGTGTGCGCGTCTTTCTTCTCGCGAATGGCGACGAAGACTTTCGGCGACCGGTAAGCGCTGACCGCAAGACGGCAGAGAACGAACCCATATCAAGACTCCCCAAAAAAGCGCCGGGCTTCCCCTGGCAAGAATTACGCCAAAGACTGTGACGCAGATCCCTAAAGAAGTAATTCCGTTTGGCCAGCGGCCTGGCAGCCTGCAAAGGCAGCGCACTCCGCGCGGAAGGTAAGACGACTGGCACGAGGAGTGCGGACCTTGCCCGGCGTCTTTTCCTCGAGGCTATCATGGTCCGGAGGCTTTGCAAGCAGGCAGCCTGGGGAACCTGGCGCTAATCTTCGGAAGCCGCTGGCAAAAGCGCACAGGACGGGCTAGGCCGAAAATTTTATCGTTGCGAGTCCGCCCAGCCGTTTCTGCCAGGAGCCGGCGCCCATCCTGCGTGCCCTATTGACCTGGAAAGATGAGAAGAAGTCAGCCAATGACTATCGATCCGAGGAGTGCTCCGCGCAAAAACCCTCAACTCCACTGCCTTGGCATCAGTCGCTACTGGCCCCAGGCCCACATTAAGACGAATACCGGCTGGCAAAAGTTTTTCGTTTGACGTTCTGCACCAAAGGATGCCTGCCAAACGCATGGCACCACCAACGTCCTTCAGGATCCTACCTAGGCCACGGTCTCCGGTTTCATGTCGGCATCCGGCACTTCCCTGGAGGCCGGATCGAACCAGCGGGGATCAAATTCGATCCGCTGGCGCTTGCGCATTGCCACATTGGAGGTCAGCGCGATGATGGCATCGGCCATGGCGACACGGCCATGGCAACGCGGCAGGCGGCGGTCCTTCTTATCCGCCTGGTTCCACATGCGGATGCAGTAGGCAAAATCCTCCATCTCCTCACGGTAGCCGCGACTGGGCGGGCCGCCGCCCAGGGCCGGCTGGCCGGTGGCCAGGGTCTTGGCCGGCTCCAGCGCCCCGGTCGATCCGGCTGAGTCCGCGGCCGGCTTGCCGCCGCCAGCGGTGGTAACCGTAATGCTCATTTCCTTGGTCGAGTCCGCGGGCCTATTCGGACTGGGCTGGGGGAACAGCATCACGGTCGCCTCTTTTTCGACCAGCAACGTACCGTGTGTCCCAGTCACGCATTCGCCATACGGCTCGAATTGATTCGTACTAATTGATGAGTAAGTAACGACAACAACGTCATCTTTGTCTTGAATGGCTTTGAGGTTCTTATCAGCGTAGTAGTGGTCGCCGGGGAATTCGAAAGTCACGAACACGTGATCATCGACTTCACGCTCGTGGTTGCGATATTGGTCTCGATAGAAAGACTTGGTGCCAATTCCGGAGACCGCCAACGGGTGCACCTTGCCCAGGAAGATGCTGCAGGCATCGAGCTGATGGCTGCCTAACTCCGCCATCAGGCCGCCGCCCGTCCGCTGATAAAGCCGCCAGCGAACCAGTTCTTCCATGCTGCGATAGCCAAGCTGCTGGATCTTGCCTTCCAGGGCCTGGCGATCTTCCTTGGCAATTTCCGGATACCAGCCGTCGCGGTACAAGGGATGTCCCTTTTCGTCAAGCAAAGGCTTGCCGTTCTTGTCGACTTTGGGCCAGGAATTATTGCGATGCCACAGCGCCCGAATGTACTTGATGTCCCCCAGTTCCTTGGAGCGCAGCACTTCCTGCGCGTGCGCATACAGCAGACTGTAATGGCGCTGATGGCCAATCGAGAGGATGCGATCTTCTTGATCAGCGACGCGAATCATCTCCTTGCAACTAGTAACGTCCCAGGCCATGAGTTTTTCGCACAGGACGTGCTTGCCCGCGCGCATGGCTTCAATTGCCACCGGCGCGTGCAGATGCAAGGGCAAAGCGATAACGACTGCTTCGATGTCCTTATTGGCCAGGAGTTCTTTGTAGTCCTCAAAGACTTTGATCTCTTTTGCCTCGCCACCGTAAATATGCCTGAAGCCCATGCGATCGCTTTTGGGTCCCTCGCCATCAAAAATCCGTTTGCGGTTGGACGGCCGAATGTCGGCGACAGCAATAAATTTGAGGTAATCGGGATTATGCTGGCTCACCAGTACGCCGCCTTCGTCCCCGGCGCCGATCAAACCGACTTTCACGGGGTTACCTTTGAGCTTCTGGTAGCCGAAATAGGCGGCGGCAGTGACCGGCACGGCAGCGCTGGCCGCAAGTAGTCCCTTCATGAAATCGCGCCGTGACGCATGACGATGAACGGCGGCCTCGAAGTTCGCTTTGCCTTCGGCTTTTCTTTCGGGCGTCAGAGATAGCGACATGGATCTATCCTCCGGTCGTGGAACTCAATGCGAGATGGTAACGCGCCGCGCGGGAGCGAGCCTGTCCGCGGCCGCGCGCCTTTGCCGGCGCCAGGGCATCAAGGCGCGCAGCAGGCCGTCCAGCCCCGCCCAGCGCCCGCTCGCCGTGGTCGCCAGCACCAGGAGCGCCAGCATCTCGATGACATTCTTATTGACAAACAGGTAACTTCCCTCGGACCTTGGGCTCTCCGGAAGCCACGGAAAGGCCGGTAGCGCCAGATAGGTCAGCAACAGAAAACCGGCGCCGGCAAGGCATGCCGTCCGCGAGAACAGACCGAGCAGCAGGCAGGCGCCGATGGCGAGGATCGCATAGCGCGTGATCCCATCGATCCAGTCCAGCCGGTTCCATTCGCGCCAGTTCTGCACCGCGGCACTGTGCGGTTGGCTCACGGGACCCATCTGCTTTTGGGAATCGGTAAGCACGCTGTTCAGGGATTCCTCCATGGGTTTTTGCAGCGCCGTCAGCAGCTCGGTGCGGAGTTGACTGATCTCGCTCTTTAGCGCGGGGATCCTCTGCTTCTCCACATCGCGGCCGAAGGAGGGCAACTTCTCATTCATGATGTCGCGCAACTGCATGACCCTGGAGCGATACTCCTCGAGCCTTTCGCGCGGGTTCTCCTGGAGCTTCACCGGCGCTGTGCCATTGAAAGATTTTTCGACTTCCAGCAGGCTGTCCTTGCCCGCCTGGCCCAGCAGCCAGAGAACCGCGCGCTCCTTGGCCTGATCCATTTTGGCTTCTGCCAATTTCCGTTGATCTTCCGTCAGTTCGTATTTGGTCTCGAAGCGCTGTAAGTATTCGTTCCAGGCCTGGTCGAGCGCGGGAGAAATGCGCTGGCGCGCCCGAACCTGGGAAGGATCCTGGCCGCGCTCCAGCGGCTTGACCGCGAACAGGTCCAGTGCTTCCTGGTCCGGGTCGCCGACTTGCTTCTTGAACAGGCTGGCTGCGGGTCCATTGGCCTCGCGCAGATAGCCGATGCTGGACCAGGGCCGTTTCGCTTCCGTGGGACCGGTGAGATCGACCGAGCGAATCTTTTCCACGCCCTCAAAGAAGAAATGCCAGCCAATGGCCAGGCGCAGCAGAACGAGAAAAATGCGGGTAAGGCCGTTCATGGTTGCGTGTTGATCTTCATCTATCGTAGGGCAGGTTTTTAACCTGCCTGTACTGAGGCAGGTTGAAAACCTGCCCTACGAGTTCGTTAACTTCAGGCATCGTACACGGTCACGTCGTCGGGCGAAAGGCCGATGATCACAGGAGCGACAGATTCTTCCTGTGGTACAAGGACGGCGCCTACTTCGGGGTGTGAGGCACAATAAGCACGGGCGGCTTCCACGCCCATGATGAAGAACGCCGTGGACAGCGCGTCGGCCAGGGCGGCAGTGGGGGCGAGCACGGTGGCCGCCGCCAATCCCTCGGCCGGCCAGCCGGAGCGCGGATCGAGGATGTGCCCGAGCTTCCGGCCATTGTATTCCAGATGCTGAAAGGTTGCCGCCGAAGTCCCCAGCGCCCGATCGCGGAGCCGCACCACCCCCAGGCGGCAATCGGTTTTCCCTGGATGGCGGATGCCTACCGTCCAACCGGATTCGCTGTCCGGCTCTGAGCCGATGGCGTACACGCTGCTATGACCGCCGTGCAAAAGGGCGGAATTCAGATTCCAATCCGCGCGCAAAAGGGAGGCGACACGATCCAGGGCGTAGCCTTTGCCAATGCTGCCGAGGTTTATCTCCAACCCCTGGCGCAAGAATCGGACCGTGTGCGCCTGGTGGTCGAGTACGACATGTCGTATGCCGACGCACGACAAGACCTCGGCCAGTTCTTCTGCCGCCGGCACGCGCCGCGGGCCTTTGTAGAACCCCCACGCCTTGATCAGCGCCCCGGCCGCAACGTCATAGGCTCCGGCAGTCTCCTCGGTGATCCGCGCCGCCAGGGCCAGCAGGTCAAACAGGTTTTCTTCCACGGGGACCGCGACCTGAGTGGCAAGGAGGTTCAGCCGGCTGATCTCGCTGCTATCGCGGTAAACGGTCAACTGCTGCTCGAGCCGGTCGATCTCGTCGAAGGCCGCTTCAGCAATCGCCTGGGCCTTGGCAACGCCAAAAGGAAGGAAAATCTCAAAGGTCGTCGCCATGGCTCGGCGGGCGAGGCGCAGTAAAGGAACGGTTCCGGGCTCCGGCGGATCCGTGGCGCCGTCAAGTGCGGCTGCCGCGCCAAGCAGATTGCCGGCGGCATGGATCAGGTGTCCGGGGTGCAGGAAATTGCGGCGATCCATTTGGCATCAAAGGCAAAAGCCCACGAACGCGGTCCGTGGGCTTTGGCGTCAAGGTTAGCTAGCAGGTTTACTGGGACGGTCCACTGCCGCCGCCGCCCGGGTTGGTGGGCGCCGTTTTCTTGGGTTGGGGGGTAGGCTCCTTGGTGGCCTCCTTGTACGCTTCGATCAATTCCGGCGGCATCGCTTCCAGGTAGGCGTACCACTTCCTGGCGAAATCGGCTGCCCTGGCAGCATCAAGCTGATTCGGTCGGTTGACATCCACCAGTCCAAAGGCCCGAGCGAACAGGCCAAGCAGGGCTTCATCGTCAAGCTGCATGTCGCGCGGCAGGCTCGCCAACTCCTGGTAATAACGCAGCAGATCGTCCAGCTTTTGCTGGGCCAGGTAGTAGGTCAAGGCCCAGGCCATGGTGCGCGCCCGGTTCAGCTCGGCTTCCTTCTTCTTGCTCGTTTTGGCTTCACGGAAATAGCCATCGGTGACAACCGCCTTGAGAGCTTCCAGGGCGTTCTTTTCCCAGTACTTGCTCTTGCTGGTCTTCCAGCGTTTGAGGTTCCACTGGTAGGGGACGTTGGTCGCGCCGACGCCGGTCCAGAAAGATCCCTTGGGCGTCTCAAAGAAGCTGCCTACGCCGAAGTCAAGCCACTCGGGGACTTCGACATTGCGGGGCAGCAGCCCGGTCGCGGCAATGAGCTGGCGCGTGCCTTCGTGGCTGACGGTTGCGATCTCGGACTCGGCTTCCTTGGCCTGGAAAATCAGCGCGTAAGTTTCGTAAAGGGCCTTGTCGTCGAAACGGTTTACGCCGCTCCTTCTGTCTTTCGTGCTCAACTTCTTCTCGCCTCTCAAAAGCTCCCCGCGGTCGAGGCTCTTGTAACCGGTGTTCTGGGAAAGCTGTTCCAGGCTGGCGTAGCCGTCATCGATCGGCTTGGCCGCGAACACTGCCAGGTTGTCGCGCCGCGAATAGAAGCCGTCCGCGACCATGTCGGCATTGTCAAAAACTTCCTTCTGTTCGTGGTCGAACACTTCTTTGTCCTTGACCAGCACGGCGACCAGCCGGCTGCTGGGTGCCGGGAGGACGTGACCCTTCAGAGCAAACCAGTAAAAGAACCCAGCGTAATTCTGCTCCAGGCGCTGCAGCCTGCTTTTGACCTGCTGCAGCGGCAGCTTCGGCTCGTAGAGCAGGGCGTAATGCTCGCTGCGCTCGACATTGAATTCCAGCCTCTTTTGCCAGGCGATGGCCGGATCATCGGCGGTAATTTTCCGATTCATGTTGGCCTGCGCCTTCTGGAAGGCAAGCACCGCGGGATTCTTGGGCTCGAGCTTGGCGACATCGGCCACGAGGTCCGGCACCTTGTCGAGCAAGCCAAAGCCAAGAGCTTTTTGTGCCAGCTCCAGCAGCTTGTCGGCGCGATTCGGATCGTCTTCCTTGATGCTTCGCTTCTCGTTGTCATAGCGCCGGGCGACCGTATCGAGTTTATCGATAATGGTGTAATCGAATCCTGGTCCCTTGTAAGGCAGGTAGGTCATGCCCCATTTGTGCCGGATGTGATGGCGTCCGCTGGTCTTGTTGTAAATAACGTCCTTGTGATCGACCTCGACGATGATGGTGATCATGAGCGGGGTGGAATCTTCCTCATCCTCGCTCCCCGGCTGGGTCATGAGCGTTCCCATGCCGCCCTTGCCCATGCCGGGCATCATCATGCCACCCATGCCTTGACCCTGGCCGCCCATGCCCGGTCCCATGCCGCCCTTGCCCATGCCAGGCATCATCATGCCGCCCATGCCTTGTCCCTGACCCTGGCCCTGGCGCTGGCCGCCCATGCCGGGCATCATCATGCCGCCCATGCCTTGACCCTGGCCCTGGCCCTGGCCCTGGCGCTGGCCGCCCATGCCGGGCATCATCATGCCGCCCATGCCTTGACCCTGACCCTGGCCCTGGCGCTGGCCGCCCATGCCAGGCATCATCATTCCCCCCATACCCATTCCGGCCATGCCGCCCTGCGGCGTTTTGTCCTCTTCCGGATTTTGCGTGTACGCCAGGTTAAGCCGAATGATGACATAATCCGCGTGAACGACTGCCGTCGCCCCGCCGAAAAGCACCGCCATTGCCAGGAGCCAACGTTTCATGCCCTTTTGACCTCCGCGAGCGCTTCGCATGGAACAGGAAATAATCGGGGACTTCCCACCTATTGTCCAGGAACCGGAACCGTTCCGCAATAACAAATTGCGGCAATTGCACGCTGTCCGCTTACAGGCAAGGCGCTCGGCTTGAACCAGGCGCTTCGCCGCGCTGCACTGTTAGTCGAGCCGCGGACGGCTTTTGTTCCATGTTGTCGCTTCATCGCATATAATCCCCGCTAGCCCCTTCCTTAGGACATCTTCCGACGAGGACATTCGATCATGGGCTTCAAACTGGAGCGCGTACACATCTGGACCGGCGAAATCGCGGACAAGGCAGGCGGCATGGCCGGCAAACTGGCGTCGCTGGCCCAGGCCGGCGCCAACCTGGAATATATTTCCACGCGCCGCCAGGCCGACCGTCCGGGCATGGGGATTATCTACGTTGCTCCTGTGACGGGCCCGGCCCAGGTGCGCGCGGCCAGGCAGGCGGGCATGTCGGAGACCCATGACACAGTCGTGCTGCGCGTCGAAGGGGATAATGAGGCCGGTCTCGGTTTCCGCCTGACCCAGCAATGGGCCACCGCCGGCATCAGTCTGCAGTCGCTGACCATGGCCGTGCTGGGCAATAAATTCGTCGGTTTCGCCGCCTTCGACACGGTGACCGATGCCAACAGGGCAGCCCAAATCCTGGCTGACCTTGGCGCCAGCCAGTGAACAGCGCGTTCAAAGGGGGCCCCATGTACTGGTTGTTTCTCGTTGCCGCGGTGGTAGTCCTGGCCCTGTCCGTTCTTAATTTTGTCCGGTATCAACGGGCACGGGCGCGCGAGCGGTTGATTATTGCCGTTCTACAACTGACGGCGGGGGTTATCCTGAGCATCACTTTCTTCCTGTCCCTGACGAGACAAAGTTCGTGACGGTCGGCGCTGCCGATCTTGCAGGACAATTACGGCTGATCGCGGAGAGCCATGTGCGCGGCGTTGAAACCGCAGGCGCCGTGAACACCGGCGCCGGGATGCGCCGACGCCGAGCAAAGATACAGGCCGCGCACGGGCGTTCGGTAGCGGAAATACGGAAAGGCCGGACGAAAAAATAGCTGATGATCGAAATGGGCGCTGCCGCCGCCCAGGTCGCCGCCAACCAGATTTTCGTCCATGGCTTCGAGCTGCCGGGGCGACACCACCGCCCGTGCCCGAATAAGCCGGCGAAAACCGGGCGCCAGGCCCTCGATGCGCTTCTCGATGCAATCGGCAAATGCCTCCTGCACGCGCTCCCACGGGCTCTCCAGAGAGGATGGCACATGGCTATACGCCCAGAGTGTATGGCAGCCGGGCGGAGCTCGGCTCGGATCTGCCAGCGACTGCTGGCCGATTACCAGGTAGGGATTGCTCGGCAGCCGGCCGGCCCGCACTTCGGCCGTGAAGCGCCGCAGATCCTCGACGCTGTCACCGGCGTGGACTACTGCCGACTCGCGCGCTTCCGGGCATTGCCACGGCACCGGCCCGCTCAAGGCCCAGTCCATCTTGAACGTCCCCCAGCCGTAGCGAAAACGCCGCATGGCACGGCGCATCCACCAGGAGATCTCCGCGGCGGGCACCATCTTGCCGAAAAGCGCCGGCGCCCCGACGTCGGCCAGCACCGCGCGCTTCACAGCGATTTCGTCTCCCTGAGCCGTCAACACCGCCACGGCGCGGCGTTCCCGGACAACGATGGAGTCAACATGCGTTTGCAATTGCAGCTTGCCGCCCGCCTGTTCCAGACATTGGACAAGCGCATGCGTTATGGAGCGCGCCCCGCCAACCGGAACGCGAAAGCCGCTGGCGGAGGCGAGTAAGGCCAACACCAGTCCCAAACCTGCTCCCGCAAAATCGTCTGGTCCAAGGTCGACGTGCAACGCCAGACCCGGGATAACGCGTCGTGCCGCCTCAGTCTGAAAGTGCCGCTTCGCGAATCCCGCAGGGCTCCGCGGGCCGCTCATGGCGAGCTTGAAAAGATTTCGCAAGCCGAGGTGAAACGCGCTGCGAATTCCCGGCAAAGGACCGATCAGGGCGGCGACCAGCCGCTCCCCCATGGCCTGTTGCCATTTTGCCAGGCGTTCCCAGGCGGGGCCATCCACGCCGAAGGACTGAACGGACAGAGACAGGTCCCGGGCGATGGTAGCGCAGCTCCCATCAGGAGCGGGATGGCAGCTATCGCGTAGGGCCAGGCGCCATTGCAGCCCCGTGCCATCTAGCTCAAGGCTGCGGAAAGCGGGACTATGCTCGGCAAAGGGAAAGAAGGCAGCGCCAACGTCGTGCACGAAGCCGGGAAGTGTGCTTTCTTCGGAGTACAGCGCACCGCCGGGCCGCGCCTTCGCCTCCACAAGGAGAACGGACCACCCCTGCCGTGCCAAAGTCGCTGCCGCCACGAGCCCATTCGGACCGGCCCCGATGACGACCGCGTCTACCATTGCAGGAACCCGACCCAGGTTTAGCAGTGTGGGACACGATGCCAATCGTGTCATCTCTGCGTCAGATAGGGATCCTACGCTACCATCCAGACAAGAGCGAGCCGGTTATTGTTCGGCAGGCCTCTCCGCTTCCTTGACCACGGCGTCATCGAGTCCTCGGAACAGGCTTTTGCTGGCGGGCGGGTAGGTGTCCAGAAATGTGCTGAGGTTTCTTTGGTCCGGCGTGCCCTTGGAATTCGTGACCATGTCGTTGAGCAGCGTCTGAGCCTGCGAGGCCAGCTTGGCAACGTAAGCCTTGCCGCTGCCGCGCGCCGCCTGGACCGTCAGATCGACCATGGCCTGGTGGAGACGGGCCGCGTGAATTTTCCACGGCTCGGTCGTGGAATCCTTGGCGGCATTGCGGCGCACCACGAACTCGGCGATGAATCGACCGACATGGTAGGCCGCATAATCGACCTGGTATTCGTCACACAGTTTCGCTTGAAGCTGCGCGAGCGAAACGACGGCGTTGACCTGCTCGGCCAGGGTCGGTTCGGGAATCACGTCATCCTTGCGAATGACGCGCAGCAGAGCCAGAGCCGTGGTCCGCTGGATGGTCGTCTTCTTTTTCTCGGTGACGGAATAGGCCGGAAACCGGGTAGCGCCGAGAGCGGCCACGGCTTCGTTGCGGACATAGCTCAGAGCTGCCGCCTGAGAACCGCTGAAGGCCTCCTTGGCCGCCGGCTTGTGCTGTACATAATTGATCAAGGCCTGGATGCACTTGGCTTCGCGATCCTTGTTCCGGAACTGGCTATCGCCCTGTCCCAGGTCGCAGAATTCCTTCAGGCCGCGCAAAGCGAAGAGCTTGACGCCGTCGTTTTCCTGAGGATCCTGAACGGTTTCGACAAGAATGTCCACGACTTCTTCGTCGCCGGTGGCCGCGAGCCGTTCGAGAATCATGGCGGCATTGACGCGCGCGATAACCTTGGACGTGCGCATGACTTCGGCCAGCCGGGCCGCCAGGCGTTTGTCGAATTCCTCTTTGAAAGCGATTTGATTGGCGTTCGGCGCCCGCCTCCGATCGTTGGGATCGACAATCTTGCTGACAGCCTCCTTGACCAGACCGTGCATGCCCTTGCTCGAGGCGCCAGGCTCCTGGTAGATGGGCTGCGTCAGCCGGTACGCGTACCATTTGGCGCCGTTTTCGAGGATGGTCTTGTCCTCGTCCGTGCTCACGGGCCGCTCGCCTTTTTGCATGGCATCGAATAGCTTGCTTTCTTCCTTGGCGTCCTTGTCCCAGTCCCTGGTGATCGGCAGGGTTTCCTGAACCGTGCCGATCCGCCCCGCCGGGGGTTGGGAATGTCCCGCCTGGACGACGATCAAGATTCCGCTGGCAAGCATCACGACCTGCAAGCTATGGCACAAGAAAGAAGTCGCAAATCGATTCATATTTAATCCCAGTATCGAGGAACTGAAATTGGCGGTACCGAAGACGTGCAAGGACGCAAACCTTGCTGCGAGGTACTTGGTGAAGCTATCACGCCTGCGCCGGCATTGTCAAGGGAGCGGGGAAGCCGGCACGCCCACGGCGGAAGTTTGCCGCGCCGCCACACCACTACAGGCGGATTCACCGTCGGAAACTCACACCCGTTGGACGAGAGGGGGCCCTGTCTAGTTCCATGCCGGCCGAATCAGCGAATGGGCTCATCGCGGTAGGCCTGGCAGGCCAGGTGCAGCGTGCGCTGCTCCGCGGGCGTCAGGTAGGAAAATGGCGCGGCGTCCTCAGCCTGCCGCAGCCGGCACAGGGCAGGCTGTTGCTGGCCCAGATGAGACCATACCTGGTACAGATACAGGGACGGACGTGCCTCGTGGGGCTGTTCCAGGCTGGCAAGCGTCAGCTCGGCGGCGGCCTTGCACAACAGGCTTTCGACGGGAAGATCGCTCTCCGAATCAGCCATGGCGGCGCGGCGACGGGCAAGGAGCCACAGGGCTATGCCGCGGTGCAGATGCTCGCCGTAGGCATCGGCGCTGGCCTCAGCGATTTCCACGAGCCGGGTATGTGGTCCCACCAGGCCCTGCTCCACGGGCCCGGGAAGATCTTGCATAGCAGCGATGACGGCTTCGTAGGCGCCGCCCGCATCCTTGAAGCGATGAAGCCCTGCGAGCAGTTCCGCATATCTCGTCCGAGCGGCAAGGTTCTCCGGGTAGGCATCGAGGTATTTTCCCAGGTGATGGCAGGCAGCCGCTTCGTCATTCTTTTCCAGGTAGGCCGCGGCAAGGTTCAGATGGCTGCGCTGGAACGCCGGATCAGCCGACAGGCTTTGCTCATAAAATCGAATTGCGTCATCGACCAGGCCGCGGCGCATGGCCTGCTGTCCTTGCTCCCAGAATTGCTGCGCTGGAACGGCGCCATCGGCGGCTCGCCCCGGCAAGGGCGAAGATCCGGCCCAAAGTAAACAGCACCAGAGCAAGCCGCGGCGCACTCTCATCGGGCAACCTCGCGGGAAAGGTTGTACGCTTGGGTCTATTGGGGTTATCGCCCGCGAAGATGTAGGGGATTCAATGAAAGAAGTGGATTAAAGGAATAGGTCATTAGTCATTGGTCATTAGTCATTCGCGAAGCGAATGACTAATGACCAATGACTAATGACTTTTTAATCGGCATGCATGCTCTCGCTAAGCTTATTAAGCGCTTCACTTTCAATCTGCCGCACCCGCTCCCGGGTCAGCCCAAGACATTCGCCGATTTCCTTTAAAGTTTTGGGCTCCTCGTCGTCGAGCCCGAAGCGCATGCGCAGCACCGTCGCTTCGCGCTTATCCATCTTATCGAGCAGGTCTTTGACATGGTGGAGATCGTCGGCCTCCACCATCTCGCAGTCGGGCGTCTTGGTGTTGGCGTCCATGAGCATCTCGTCGAGCGACCAGCCGCCGTCGGCCTGCTCGGTTTGCGGGGCGGAATTGTAGACGCGGATCGCTTTCTTGATGATGCCGAGCTTCTTTTTGGGCAGATCGAGGCTGCGGGCGACTTCCTCATGGGTCGGCGGCCGGCCCAGCTCGTCCTGGAGCTTGGAAGTGGCCCGGCGCCATTTGGCGAGCAACTCGACCATGTAGGCCGGGATGCGGATCGTCTTGGCGGTGTTCACCAGCGCCCGCTTGATGGACTGCTTGATCCAGTAGCTGGCATAGGTGCTAAAGCGCGTATTCATGTTCGGGTCGAAGCCTTCCACGGCGCGCAGCAAGCCGAGGTTGCCTTCCTCAATCAAATCCTGCAAAGCCAGCCCTTTGCCGGTGTAGCTGCGCGCGATGTTGACGACGAGGCGGAGATTGGCGCGCACCATGCGGTCGCGCGCCTCGCCGTCTCCGGCTTCAATGCGGTGAGCGAGCTGCTTTTCCTCATCGGCGTTCAAGAGCGCCGTTTCGTTGATTTCACGAAGGTACGTCTCCAGCGGAGACTGAACCGAATCGCTGCGTGCCCTGCGGAGTCGTGACATGGAGTTGTTCCAGCGCCAGCTAGTGTGCCAAATCTTCCTGTGCCCGCCGATTCGCAATCGCGCCTGTTCGGGCAGAAAAAGGACAGGACCCGCGTCTCTGGGGAGTCCTGTCCCCTGGTACCGCCTTCTCAAGGATAAATCACGAATCCTAAGATAGGCTATCGGAAGAAAGTGGGAAAGCTCTGCAACCGCCCACGCGAAACTACGTCCGGAGCCACCCGGCACTGCCAGCGCCAAACGATCTACTGGCATTTCCGCACGGACGGACGCTTGCGGAGCGTATGTTCAGCGTGGAATATTGCGTGCAGCTGGAACATTCGCCAGTGGCCAAAGGTCAGATTTGTCAGAAGTCAATGATCATGATCCGACTTCCGACCTCTGACTTTTGGCCTCTGAATGTCCTGATCACTTTGACTCCGGCGCGCCTTCCGGCATGCTGAAAAGTTGGCCGGTGCCCGAGCCGGTGCCGCCGCGCAACTCACGTGCCGCCTTGCCTCCTCCCTCCGGGGTCTCTTCCGTAGGCGTTTCCGTGCCTTCCTCGGGGCCTCCGTAAAGATTCTTGCGGCTCAGGCCGATCTTGCGATCCTTGGGTTCGACACGCAAAATTTTGACCTCGATATCGTCGCCTACCTTGACGACTTCTTCCGGGCTCTCGATCTTGTGCTCGGCCAGTTCGGAGATATGCAGCAACCCTTCCAGGCCGGCTTCCAGCTCGACAAAGACGCCGAAATTCGTGAGCTTGGTAACTTTGCCTTTCTTCACGTCGCCGGGATGGTAGCGGCCCGGGATGTCCCCTTCCCAGGGATCGCTGGCCATCTGCTTGAGGCCCAGGGCGACCCGTTTGCGTTCCTGATCGACGTTGAGGACGATGCAAGTAACCTTATCGCCCTTGGCAACCACCTCGCTGGGGTGGCTGACCTTGCGGACCCAGCTCATGTCGCTGACGTGCAGCAGGCCGTCGATGCCCTCTTCGATCTCAATGAAGGCGCCGTAGTTGGTGAGGTTGCGTACCGTGCCGGTGATGACGGTGCCCTGCGGATAGCGCTCGGCGACCTTGTCCCACGGGTTGGGCTGGACCTGCTTCATGCCCAGGGAGATTTCCTGCTTCTCCTTGTTGATGTTCAGCACCTGCACCTCGATCTGGTCGCCTATAGACACCAGCTCGCTCGGGTGGTTGATGCGCTTGGTCCAGCTCATCTCGCTGATGTGCACCAGGCCTTCAATGCCGGGCTCGAGTTTGACGAAGGCGCCGTAACTCATGACATTGACGACCTCGCCGGTGTGCCGGCTGCTGATGGGGTACTTGGCCTCGACATTGGCCCAGGGGCTCGCCGACTTTTGCTTGAGGCCCAGGGCGATTTTCTCCTTGTCCTTGTCCACGGAGATGATGTAGACCTCGAGTTGCTGATCGATGTGCACAATCTCATGCGGGTTGGAGATCCGGCCCCAGCTCATGTCTGTGATGTGCAAGAGGCCGTCGATGCCGCCGAGGTCGACAAAGGCGCCGAACTCGGCAATGTTCTTGACGACGCCCTTGCGGGTCTGCCCCGGCTCGATTTCGGAGAGCAGCTTCTTCTTCATCTCCTCGCGCTGATCTTCGATGAGCTTGCGGCGGCTGACGACGATGTTGCGCCGCGCCTCGTCGATTTTGAGGATCTTGCACTCGATGGTCTTGCCGATATAATCGCCGATGTCCGGCGGCCGGCGAATATCCACCTGGCTGGCCGGCAGGAAGACGTTGACGCCGATGTTGACCAGCAGCCCGCCCTTGATCTTGCGCGTGACCGCGCCGGCTACGACGTCGCCTTCCTTGTGCTTCTCGATAATTTGTTCCCACTCTTTTTGCCGCTTGGCTTTGCGATAGCTCAGGACGATGGCGCCGCTTTCATCCTCGACCGCGTCGAGCAGGACCTGAATTTCCTCGCCGGGCTGAGGGGGCACGACCTTGTCCAGGCCTTCGTCGTACCATTCCTCAAGCTTGATGACGCCTTCACTCTTGTAGCCGATGTCCACGACGACGTCGTCCCCGAGGACGTTCAGGACCCGGCCCTTGACGATCTTGTTGACTTCAAATTCCTGCTCCTCCATGGGGAGCCAGTCGTTGATGTCCTTGCCGCTTTCTTCCTGGAAAAACGCGTCCTGGAGCTGCTGCTGGACTTCGGCTTCGGAAAGGTCGACCTGGCGGAGGAGATTGCGATTAACCATGTGAGAGAGAGTTCCTGTTCAGATGACCCGACCTGTATTCTTGGCTCGGGTCAGCCGGTAAAAGTTCGCTCCCCCTTGCCTTTTCCGCCGCGCAGGCAGAAAAACCCTGGCAAGGGGAAAACGCGCATTGTAGCAAGGCCGGCCAATTTCAGCTAGGGATCTGGATGGAAATTGCCGCACCATTATCTCGAACTATAGGACCGTCTGCGATATCATGACGCTAATGCGGGAAATTCTCACAGAACTGGCAGCGCTTCAGGACCGGGGGCGCAACTGCGTCTACTGCGCCGTCGTCGAGACGCGCGGTTCGACGCCGCAAAAGGCCGGCGCTGCCATGCTGGTTTTCCCCGATGGCAGCCAGCGCGGCACGCTGGGAGGCGGCTGCGTGGAAGCGGAAGTAAAGCAGCGCGCCCTGGCGGTCCTGGCCTCCGGCGGCAAGGCGGAGGTGCTCACCTTCAATCTCGACGATGACTACGGCTGGGATGACGGCCTCATTTGCGGCGGCCGCATGACCATGCTCGTCGATGCGGTTTCGGCAGGTCAGGATTCGGGTTCGTATTATGCGCGTTTTCGTGAGTTAGTGGACAAGGGACAGGGCTGCACCGAGGCCGTGGTACTCAAGGAACACGCGGGGGTTGCCGCAGGCAGTCGATACCTTTTCGATTCCGACGGTAGACTTGCCGCGCAAAACGGCGCCACCGCTTCTGTCCCGGAGCAGATCGCCGGACAGCTGGTCCCCGTGCACAATCGTCCTCGGCCCAGCACACAGCATGGCGTCGCTTATCTGCCGGTTTTGCCGCGCATTACCCTATTGATCGTCGGCGGCGGCCATGTGGGCCAGGCGGTGGGCCGGCTCGCGGCGGAGGCCGACTTCGACGTCTGGGTGCTCGACGACCGCGAGCGCTATGCCAACGCCGAGCGCTTCCCCGCGGCCAAGCGAATCATGGTCGACGACATCGGCGGCAGCTTGAAGGTACTGGTCAGGACCGGGGTCACGCCGTCTACCTACTGCATCATTGTGACGCGCGGCCACAGCCACGATGAGGAGGCGCTTTTCCATCTGGCGGCTTGCCCGGCCGGCTATATCGGCATGATCGGCAGCAAACGCAAAATCAAGATCATCTACGAAGATCTCATCGCCAAGGGAATCGCCCCGGACGTGCTTGACAAAGTCCATGCGCCGCTTGGCTTTGATATCGGCTCGCAGACCGTGCCGGAGATCGCCGTCAGCATCGTCGCCGAACTGATCGCCTGCCGCAATCTGGGCAACACCGACGTCCCGGTGCGCGTGCGCGTTAAGGCGGGGAACGTACGCTCATGATCTTCGCGCTCATCCCGGCCGCCGGCGAAAGCCGGCGCATGGGCCGGCCAAAGCTGGCGCTGCCCCTGGGCGAGAAGACAGTGCTCGAACATGTCCTGGATGCCCTACGCCACGCCCAGGTTGACCACAGGCTCGTCGTGATCGGTCCTCACGTGGCGGAACTCTCGCGTATCGCCCAGGACGCCGGCGCCCTGGTTCTGCAACTCACCGAGAAAACACCGGACATGCGGACGACGGTCGAACGCGGCCTCCGATGGCTGGAAGAACATTTTCATCCGCGGCATGAGGATGGCTGGCTGCTGGTGCCGGCGGATCATCCTGTGCTAAGCCCGCAGATCGTGCGGCAGCTAATTCAGGCTCGACAGTCAAATCCGAGCCATGCGATTGTCATCCCCACATTTCAGGGCAAGCGCGGCCATCCAGCCCTGATCGGCTGGCGTTTTGTCGAACAAATACGGCAATTACCGCCCGACGAGGCTATTAATTCCTTCTTGAGACGATCCGAACTAGTGGAATTGCCAGTAGGCGACAGCGATGTCCTGCTTGACCTTGATACTCCGGAAGACTACGAGACGATCAAACGGGAATGGGCGCAGCACTAAAGACAATCGGCCAAAACATCAATCTTCCGAGCCCTTCTCTTGAACGAATGCCTTTCGGACCGGCTCGCGCAGCAAATAGAAAAACATCCACACGGTAAGGCCGACGCGAGTGGCCTTTGGACCAAGACCGTCGAACCCCCGCGCCATGAGAATCCAGATCACTAGAACGGAATGAAGCACAAGCGACCCACCCAGTAGTCCAATAAGCACGAGGCGCACCCAGTTGATCCGCAACGCCATACCGACGCAAAACAAAAGCGCAAGCGGAGCCATTACCATGACCAGCCACCCTGCTTCCGGTACGGGCCTACCGCCAAATAAAGGCAGCACTACCAGAAATAAGGGCGAAACCACGGCGACCACGCCCCAAAAAGCGCTGATCACGTAAATCCCCCACGGTACGGGAGCAGCCGATCGAGTCCCGGCCGGCTGTTCTTCGGGCTGCCCTAATTCATTCTCCTGCATACACCCTCCGACGCGGTTGCAAACATTCTGGCGAAAGGGCGCAGCCAGCGGCATTCGCCCCGCAGACAATTTCTGGGGAGGAGCGGAAAACCGACGCTATTGTAATCGGCCGACACCGCTCACTCACTGGAATTGACCGCGCCCGAGCATTTCCGTACTATCCCGCCCGCTCCGTGAAGCAAGCTGGGGAATCTCGAGGATTCACATGGCCTGGCGGAAGTGGTTCGTCCGTAGCCTGGTCTTCCTGGTCGTCATGAGTTGCGGCGGGGCGCTCTGGGTCTATCAACACTGGACCAATCCTGAAGCCGTGCGCTTGCAAGTACTCTCCAGGCTGGGGACCTACCTGCCCGGAGCCAACGTCATGCTCGACTCTGCCCAGCTCCGCCTGCTTGACGGCATCGCGCTGAAAGAACTCAACATGGCCCGGCGCGACGACCCGCGCCAGGCCACCTTCGCCCATTTTGCCACGGGCACCATCTACCACGAAAAAGACAAGCTGATTGACGGCAAGCTGATCATTCGCAAGATCGACTTCCCGCGTGCGGTGCTGCACATTGTCCGCCGCCAGGACGGCACCTGGAACCTCGACCGCCGCATCCTGGCCACTCCCGACCCGCGCGTTCAGGTTCCCATGATCGTGCTCAGGCAGGCGACCATTTTCATTGAGGACCAGTCCAGTCCCGCCAAACCGCCGCCCCTGGAAATCAAGTCGGTGAATCTGACGATCAAGAATGATCCGCTGCCAACGCTGGTCTTCGAAGGCAAGGGTCTGAACGACGTGCTCGGCCCGGTGCAGATGAGCGGCTCCTGGGGACGCCAGTCCGGTGAGCTGCTCGTGAAACTGGAGCTTACCAACATACCTGTCGACGGCCGGTTCATCGAGCGCCTGGCGGCGTATTGTCCCGAGGCGACGGTGCATGCCCGTGAACTGACCGGCCAGGGCAAGCTGTGCATCGATTTGAGTTACCAACCGAACCTGAGTCAATCGTGGAGCCATGAAATCCACGCCGAACTGTCGAACGGCAAACTCAGGCACGCCCGTCTTCCTCAGCCGCTCGAAGGAATCGAAGCCAGAGCACGCTGTGTCGATGGGCATGTGACTATCGAGCGCGCCGTCGCCCGCTCGGGGCTGACGGAATGGCAGCTTAGCCATTTAACGCTCAGCGCCGGCGTCGATGGCGACCTGGACGGCCATGTGGAAGTTCGACATCTGCCGGCAAGCAGCGAGGTGTTCGCAGCGCTGCCGGAAAAACTGCAGGCGCTGCAAAGCGAATTCAGCCCGCGCGGCTGCTTTACTGTCTCCGCCGACTTCGCGCGGCGCGGCGGGCGCTGGCGCGAGCATGCCATCATTCAGCCGGAAGGCGTTGAGGCTTCCTATGACAAGTTTCCCTATCTCCTGGAGCAGGTCCGCGGCAAAATCGAGAACCTGTACGATCCGGCGCGATCGGTCAATCACATCCATGTCAACCTGGCCGGCTACAGCAACACGCAGCCCGTTTACGTGGAAGGGGACATCGACCTCAAGCCGGCCGCGCTGGATCTGAAAATCTGGGGCAAGAACGTCGTGCTGGACGAAAAGCTGCGCGACGCCCTGCCTGCGGAGTTTCAGAAGATCGTCAGCGATTTCGCCGCCGAGGGGCTGGCCGATGTGGACGTGGTCATTCATCGGACACGCGGCGCGGAGCATTGCGAGAATCGTTATGTCGTCCGTTTCCATGATGTCACGCTGAAGCACACGGTCTTTCCTTATCCGCTCGAAAACGTCAGCGGCACGCTGGATATTCACCCCCAGGGATGGGACTTTCACGATTTTCACGGCATGCACAAGGGCGGCGAATTTCGCGGCCGGGCCGCCTCCGCTCCGGATAGCGATCGCAAGCACATGACCATCGAGATCGCCGGCAGCAATGTGCTGCTCGACGCGGAAATGGAAGCGGCCCTCAAGCAGCCGGGCCTGAAAGCCACCTGGGCAAAATTGGCGCCCCGCGGCCGCATCAACTTCAAGGCCGGCGTCGAGCAAACGGTCGGCCAGGGCCCCGATATTGCCGTGTCCGTCTCTCTACTCGGCTGCGAGATCTATCCGCAGTTCTTTCCCTACCGCCTGAGCGATCTGCAGGGACTTGTGCATTACCGGCATAACGCGGTTCAGCTCGAGCAGATGAGCGCCCGTCATGGCGCGGCGGTGCTCAGTTTGAAAAAGGGACTGGTCACGATCAAGCCGGAAGGCGATGTCTCTCTGGACCTGGTGGACGTCGGCGGCAATCCGATTCTGCCGGAGCCGGAGCTTTTCCTGGCTTTACCGAAGCCCATCGGCGACGCTTGCGCGCGCCTGCAGCTTCACGAGCCGCTTTCTCTGCTCGCCCATTTGACGATTAACGTGCCGGCCGACGGCAGCTCCCCCTACATCTACTGGGACGGCGGCGTGCGCTTGAAGGATGCTACCTTGAACGCCGGCATCAATCTCACGCACGTCACCGGCCAGATCTATTGCCGTGGCGAGCATCACGGTGCCTTTGGCAGGTTGAACGGCAATATTGAATTCAGGGAAGCTACGGTTCTCCGGCAAACCCTGCGCGACATCCACGGCCAGCTAGCGATTACGGAACGGCAACCCAACCGCCTCAGCGTTCCGGACCTGGCCAGCCATCTGTACAGCGGCGACGTCGGCGGCGAAATCTACATCGATTTCGGCGCCAATCCGCAATTCGTCGTCAATCTCGTCGGCACGCAGCTCCGTCTCGAGGAATTCGGCCGCATGAACCATCTGGGCCCGGAAGCGCGCCTGCAGGGTCTGGCCGGCGCGCGCCTCTATCTGCATGGCCAGGGCTTCGAAGCGAGCGGCCTGGAGGGCGCCGGCAGCATCGATGTGCCCAGCGGCAAAATGTATAATTTGCCCTTTTTGCTGGACCTCCTCAAGGTCCTTAATTTGAGCTTGCCCGACAAGACCGCTTTTGAAGAAGCCCACATCCAGTTTGGCGTTCGCGGCGAAAAGGTGCAGGTAGGCCAGCTCAGTCTGATCGGCAACGCGGTCAGCCTGAACGGCCAGGGCACGGTCAACCTGAACGGCAGCGACCTGAATCTCGACTTCTACTCGGTCATGGGCCACATCATGCAATGGATGCCGCCCGGCCTGGACAAAATTCCGCCTTTGATCAGCAAGCAACTGCTCAAGATCAAAGTCCGCGGCTCGTTCACGCAACCGCAAATTTCAAAGGAACCGGTGCCGGCCGTGGTGGAGCCGCTCAGAGTGCTTTTCAATCTCATGGGCGGCCGGCAGCAGTGAGTCAAGCTCCGCCCGGGTGAAGGGAGATGATTGGTGTTTTTCGGGTTACTGTCGCGCTCGATCTTCCTGGAATTGGCCAAAGTCTTCCTGCTGTCGCTGGTGGCGATCACCGGGATCATTGTGCTCGCCGCCGTGGTCGTCGAGGCGTCGCAGAAAGGCATAGGGCCCATGCAGATCCTGGCTGCTGTTCCTCTGCTCGTCCCGAGCATGATGCCCTTTATTATTCCGCCGACCACGCTGTTTGCCAGTTGCGTCGTCTACGGCCGGCTGTCGCACGATAACGAGATCATCGCCATCAAGTCTGCCGGTATTAACGTCCTGCACGTGGTCTGGCCCGGCGCCCTGCTCGGCCTGACGATGAGCCTGACAACCCTCGGTCTCTACTATTATCTGATCCCGCATACGCATCTCCTGCTGCGCACGGCGGTTGCGAACGATCTGCAGGAGCTGGTCTATTCGTTTCTCAAAAAGGATGGCCAGTTCCGCGGCCGCGCCAGCGGGGCCACGAAGACCGGCTACGAGATCTACGTGGGCGGCGTGCAGGGGCATCTTTTGAAGAACGCAATCTTCAAAAGGCGCAACCGCATCACGGATGACTATGACGTGGTTGCGAAAGCAAGGGAGGCAGAGCTATACGTCGATCTCGACAAACAGGAAGTCGTGGTTCATATGCGCGACGGCCACATGCTGGACGCGGGCGGCAAGAGTTTCCGAGGCCATTTTGCTGACGAGGTATGGTCTGCTCCCCTTGAGGACCTGGGGTCAAAAGAGCAAAGCTCGCGCGATATGACCTGGCAGGAAATCCTGCAAGCGCGGCTGGATTTGACCGTGGAAATGGAGAAGACAGCCAGCATGATTGCCCTGATACTTGCTCAGAGAGCGGCGAACCAGGGGCCGGCCATATTGGTCGAGCAGAGCAAGCACCTGGCGGCGAAGCAGCGCGCACACATGATGCGTATGAATAACTTCAATACTGAGTTGCACATGCGGCCGGCGCTGTCGTTTGGCTGTCTTTTCTTCGTGCTGGTCGGCTGTCCCGTCGGCATCTGGTTCAGCCGCAGCGACTACCTGAGCGCCTTCATCAGCTGTTTCATGCCGATTGTCTTCCTCTATTATCCCATCCAACTGTGCTGCACGAATTTTGCCAAGGACGGCAAGGTGCACCCCGCCGTCGCCCTCTGGGCCGCCAACGCCCTGCTGGCAGTGATGGCGCTCGGCCTGTTCCGGAAGCTGTCGAAGAATTAATTAATGTGGCGGCCGGTTTTCAACCGGCCGGAAACGGGATAAGCATCGTTCTCGGGCTGTTCCCTGCTGTGGGGCGACCGCGATTTCCTTTAAGAAAGCGTGTCCGAGTGGACAGTTACGAAGGCGGTGGAAAGCTGCCCGCTGCAATCAGCTCTGCCCGCAGCTCAACACGATCGGGGGCGTTCAAGGCAAGAACGTCGATGGTCGCACGGCCACATGAAGTGCGACCGACGATGACTGGTCCGACGAAGCGGAAATGACGCGCCCAGCGCTGCCGGCGGGGATTGAAAAGCCGCACGACCCGACGTGTCTGGCGATCAATCCCTGACAGATTCGTCCCCTTGTGGTCATTGTCGTGGTGGCAGGACAAGGCAAGATTGCCTGGATCATTGCTACCACGATGTTGCCTGGCGACAATGTGTTCGACGTGTAAGCGGAAAAAGGGCTCGTCGTCCTGATGGATGCGGCAATACTCGCAGCGATTGCCTGCACGATCCCGGACTACCCTGCGCGTTGCGGCATCCATTTACGTGCGCTCGCGCGCTTTCAGAAGTTTGCGAGCCTTCGCCTGGAGGATGGCCAGGTAATTGGCGAAGCGGATGCTGGTTTCGTACTCCTCGCGCTCCTCAAACGTAAGTTTGCCTTCGTTGCACTTCTTGGCCAGCTCATCCATGCGAGCCTGAAGCTGGTGGTCGGCGCGGAGGTTAACGAGGGCCCGGGCGACTTCCGGGGTAAACGTCCGGACTACGGGTTCCACCAAACGGTCGAGGGTGGCAGTGGTGCGGTTCATGCGCTCAATATACCAGAACCGATGTATCACGTCTCAAGCCGAACTGCCGCGACATTAAGAGTAGGAACCCCTGCGCGGCGAATTGAGTCTTATTCGTGCCGCATTTTCCCTACTGCTCTATTTTCTTCTTGAACAATTCGCTACCTCACGGTTACTCTTTTGACGTGCGGCAACGCCCTGCTCCGTGCTGACAGCTAATGGAATCCTCATGAAAGAAGGCCTCTCGATCAAACCGGCGGTTCAAACCGAGCCTAGGACGCGGCTCGACGCCATCGATCTCTTGCGTGGCCTGGTCATGGTGATCATGGCGCTGGACCACGTGCGTGATTATTTCCACAACGCTGCTTTCAAGTTCGATCCCGTCGATTTGCAGCACACCACGCCGGCCTGGTTCTTCACGCGCTGGATCACGCACTTTTGTGCGCCGACCTTTGTCTTCCTGGCCGGCGCGGGAGCATTTCTGGCCGGCACGCGCGGCAAGAGCAAGGGGCAATTGTCCTGGTTTTTGCTGACGCGCGGCTTGTGGCTGGTGCTGTTCGAGGCCACCTTCGTCCGCCTGAGCTGGAACTTTCATTTCGACTACGCCAAGGAGTTCGGCGGCGGCGTGTTTTTTGCCATTGGCTGGTCCATGGCGATCCTGTCCCTCCTGGTATTTTTACCAACGCGGGCGGTCGCGCTAATCGGCGTCGCCCTGGTCGGCTTGCACAATCTGCTGGATGGCTTGATTGCCGAGCAGGTCGGCCTGCCGAAATTCCTCTGGATGGTCCTCCACAGTCCGGAAAGGCTGGAGATTTTCCCGGGCGGCAAGTTTGGGCCCGTCAGCATCGCTCAGCTTCATTTCGTGACAGGCTATTCAATCCTTCCCTGGCTGGGCGTAATGGCTTCGGGTTATGGCTTTGGCGCCCTCTTCCTGCTGGAGCGCTCGCGGCGGCGCAAGGAATTTTTGAAAATAGGTCTGCTGCTTTGCGCTCTGTTCGTAATTGTGCGCGCAATCAACGTCTACGGCGATTTGACGCCGGCCAGTTCAGCCCCGGTTACCGGCACATCTCCCGGGCCCTGGAAGGCGCAGGGTAAACCGCTCTTGACGCTCCTGTCTTTCCTCAATTGTCAGAAGTATCCTCCGTCATTGCTGTTCTTGCTGATGACTCTTGGACCGGCAATCATTGCCCTGGCAGTGTTTGACCGCGAGCCGGGCCGGGTCAGTCGCTTCTTCATCACCTTCGGCCGGGTGCCGCTATTCTACTACCTTCTTCACATACCGCTCATTCATGGCCTGGTGGTGGCGGCCGATTACGTGCGCTACGGCTTCTCCCCATACGCCGCTGAGGCGCCATGGACAATTGGCGGCCGGCAACTGCCGCCGGATTATGGCTACGACTTGCCGGTCGTGTATGCGGTTTGGCTGGGAGTGGTGTTGGCGCTCTATCCGCTCTGCCGCTGGTATGCGGGCGTTAAGCAACGCAGCCGTAGTGCCTGGCTGAGTTACCTCTGATCCTTGCCCTTCGCCATGCCCGGCGCCGGCCTTGACGGCCCGGGCACTGCCGGACGGGGTAACTGCAGACGCCGGCGCAACTTCGCCTTGGGCGGCGGACGGTCGTGCTCGTCCTCGATATCGCCCACGATCTCCTCGATGACGTCCTCCAACGTGATCAGTCCCAGGATCTTGCCGTCTTCGCCCCGGACCAGTGCCATGGGCCGATGCGCGTTACGAAAAAGACGTAAAGCCGTGGCCACGCTCTCATCCGGTTTCAGAAACAGCGGCGGATACATGGCGTCTTCGAGCACGACCACGCCCTTGAGGCTGAAAAGGAAGAAGAGATTCTTGGTGTTGACGATGCCGACAATGTTATCCGGATTGCCCTCGTAAACCGGCATGCGCGTGTGGGCGCCGCTACGGACCGCTTCCAGGACCTTGTCATGAGGCAGGCTTATCTCCAGGGCGGCCATCTTGTCGCGCGGCACCATGCATTCGCGCACACGCTTGCGCGACAGGTGAAAAGCATTCTCCACCAGGTCGGCCTGGTCCGCATCCAGCATGCCGGCTTCCTCGCTGTCCTCGATCAACAGCAGCAATTCCTCGACGGAATGCACGCCCTCCTCGCTGCCGCCCGGCTGACGTCCCAAGAGGCGCAACACCAGGGTCGCCGTACCGCTGATGATCAGCGTAAACGGCCGTGTCAGCTTCGCGAACACCAGCAGCGGCGCCGCAAACCACAAGGCGATCCGGTCCGGCGCCCGGATCGCCAGGCTCTTGGGAACGAGCTCGCCAAAGGCCATGTGCAGGTAGCTGATAAACAAGAAGGCAACCACCGCGGCCGTGGAATGCGCGGCGATGGGTAACCAGGAATCGTTCAGGAAGTGAAAGAGCGGCCGGATCAGCCGCGCCAGCGCCGGCTCGCCCACCCAGCCCAGTCCAATGCTGGCCAGCGTGATGCCCAGCTGCGTGGCGGCAATCGACCGGTCCAGGCGGCGAATGGCGCTGTCGAGCTGTTTGGCGCCTTTGCGGCCAAGGCGCACCATTTCCTCGACCTGGGTCTTCCGCACCGCCACGAGAGCGAATTCGCCCGCCACAAAAACGGCGTTCAGAAGCACGAGAGCGGGAACGCTCAAGAGCCGCAACAGATCGCCGAGCCAGGTGCTGTCCATCTCATGCAGCCTGTTGAAAAAGGTGTCTGGAACCTTCAAGCAGTGCGAAGGCCCGGAGATTTATTCTATCCAACAAGGTTCCAGACACCTTTTTCAACAGGCTGCTAGCAGAGGCGTGTGATGTGCCGGAGCATATCGCGTACGGAAACGACGCCCACCGGCGCGCCGTGATGAATGACCGGAAGATGCCGGTAGCCGCCCACGTCCATCTTGTGGATTGCGAAGGCCAGCGTATCGCTGGTGCTGACCGTCTCCGGGTTTGCGGTCATGAACATGTGGATGGGAAGCTCGGCATAGGACTCATACAGGCCAGCCACCTTGGTAAGCAGATCGCGCTCGCTGAAGATGCCCACCAGCTCGCCCTCCTCGTTGACGACCAGCAGGGCGCCGATTTCATTTTCCAGCAGCAGCTTGATGGTATCGCCCACGGTCGTGGACTCGCCGACTGCGACCGGCCGCCTGGGACGCAACACGGTTACCGGGTCGTCCATCAGACTGCGCTCGATGCGGTTACTTGGAATCGGACGATCCAGCTGAGTCATGTCCATCTGGCAATGGCTGCACTCTTCGCTGCCCGGCAGATTATCGTGGCCGCAATGGGGACAAATCATCGAACTGGTCAGTAGTCAGTAGCCAGTAGTCAGTAGCCAGTGGTCAGTAGCTACGCGGCTACTGACTACTGACTACTGGCTACTGGCTACTGGCTTCGTCTACTTTGCCTCCACCACCCAGGTGTCATCGCTCGTGAATAGTTCTTCCAGCTTGCCGCGCCCCTTGGAGCGGACGACATCATCGATCTGCTTGTTGAGCAGCTCGTCGTAGGTCGGATGCTGTACGCAGCGAAACACGCCAATGCACTCGGGAAAGCGCGGATAAACCATGCGGCTGAGCAGATAGGCAAGGCTCGGCTCCTCGGCACGCTCGTCGTGAATGAGGAGATCGTCGACGGTAATGCCGTTGCCCAGCGTCACGACCTCGGGATCGAGGCCGTGCAGGCGAATACCCTTGTTGCGGTCCTTGCCAAAAATCAACGGCTTGCCGTGCTCGAGATGCAAGGTGTTGTCGGCCTTGATGCCCTTGTCGGTCGCATACTCAAAGACGCCGTCGTTGAAGATCTTGCAATTCTGGTAGACCTCGACGAACGCCGAGCCCTTGTGCGCGGAAGCCCGCCGCAGCGTCTCAGTAAGGTGGTTCACGTCCACATCGACGGTGCGGGCGACAAAAGTCGCCTCGGCGCCGATGGCCAGCGACAGCGGTCGCAGCGGGTTGTCGATGGAACCCAGCGGGCTCGATTTGGTGCGCGTGCCGGTTCGCGAGGTCGGCGAATACTGGCCTTTGGTGAGGCCATAAATTTCGTTGTTGAAAAGAATGATCTTCATGTCCACGTTGCGGCGGATGGCGTGAATCAGATGGTTGCCGCCGATGGAAAGGCCGTCGCCGTCTCCCGTGATGACCCACACCTGCAGGTCCGGCCGGCACACCTTGAGGCCAGTGGCAAAGGTCGGCGCCCGGCCATGGATGCTGTGGAAGCCGTAGGTGTTCATGTAATACGGGAAACGGCTGGAGCAGCCGATGCCGGAAATGAATACCGTCTTCTCCCGCGCAAAGCCGATGGCGGCCAGGGCTTTCTTCATTTGCGCGAGCACGGAATAATCGCCACACCCTGGGCACCATCGCACATCCTGGTCGCTGGCCAGGTCTTTTGCCGTCAGGGTAGGAAGCGGCGTCGCTGTCGCCATAAAGCAAGTGTCCTCTTCTAAAGTCATCGGTCCGGGAGGATGACTCCTCTTCTGCCCGGTCCCATACTTACATTCTATGCCATGCGCGGCCGGGGAAGCGTTCCGCCACGTTACGAAAGTAGCTGCTCGATTTTCTCCTCGATCTCACTTACCAGGAAAGGACGCCCCTGAATCTTGTTCAGCCCGACGGCATCCACGAGGAATTGCGCCCGCAACAGCAAGCGCAACTGGCCCGCATTCAGCTCCGGCACCAGAATTTTCCGGTAGCGTTTCAAAACTTCGCCGATGTTCTTCGGCATTGGGTTGAGGTAGCGCAGATGCGCCTGGGCCACCTTGCGGCCCTTGCGCTGGGCGCGCTCCACGGCGGAAACGATGGCGCCGTAAGTGCCGCCCCAGCCGATTACCAGCAGATCGCCCTCTGCCGGACCGTTCACTTCCAGTAACGGAATTTCGTTGGCGATGTTGGCGATCTTCTGGGCGCGCGTCTTGACCATGTGCTCGTGGTTTTGCGGATCGTAGCTGACGTTGCCGGTAACGTCTTCCTTCTCCAGGCCGCCGATGCGATGCTCCAGACCCGGGGTGCCGGGAATCGCCCACTGCCGCACCAGCCGGGCGTCCCGCTTGTACGGCATGAACTTGGCCTCACCGTTGCCGTTCGTATTCGGCTCGGTCGGATGTTTGACAGCGATCTTGGGCAAGGCCTCAACATTCGGAATAAGCCACGGCTCCGCGCCATTGGCGATATAGCCGTCGGAAAGCAAAAACACCGGCGTCATGAAGCCGACCGCCAGGCGGACCGCCTCGAACACCATGTTGAAACAATCCGCGGGGGAACAGGGAGCGACGATGGCCGCCGGGCATTCGCCGTTGCGGCCGAACATGGCCTGCAAGAGGTCGGCCTGCTCGGTCTTGGTCGGCAAGCCGGTGCTGGGACCGCCCCGCTGCACGTCGATAATGAGCACGGGCATTTCCGTCATGACCGCCAGGCCAATCGCCTCGGACTTCAAGCAGATGCCGGGCCCGCTGGTCGCGGTCACGCCCAGGGCGCCGCCGAAGGAAGCGCCGATGGCCATGCCGATGGCGGCAATTTCATCTTCCGCCTGCACCGTGCGCACGCCGAAGCGCTTCATCTCCGAGAGCGAATGGAGGATGTCGCTGGCCGGCGTGATGGGATAGGTGGCGTAGACGATCGACTTGTTCATGAGCGTACTGGCCGTGACCAGGCCAATGGCCAGCGCCTCATTGCCGGTTATTTTGCGGTAGCGGCCCGGCTTGATGCTGGCGGGGGCCACGGTGTAGTGGACCGGCATCGTCTCGGTGGTTTCACCGAAATTGTAGCCCGCCTTGAGCGTGCGCGTGTTGGCTTCCAGGACGGCGGGGTTCTTGGAAAACTTGTCACGGATCCACTTGAGCGTCGGCTCCAGCGGCCGCTCATAGAGCCAGTAAACCAGGCCCAGCGCGAAGAAGTTTTTGCAGCGATCGGCCTCGCGCGGGCTCAGCTTGACTTCCGCCACCGCCTCGCGGTTGAGGGCGTTGATCGGAATGCGAAACAGCCGGTAGTCCTTGAGGGAACCGTCTTCCAGGGGGCTGGTCTTGTAGCCGGCCTTGTGCAGATCGCTGGTCGTGAAGGCGTCCGCATTGACAATGAGAATGCCGCCGCGCTCCAGGTCCTTCAAGTTGGTCTTGAGTGCCGCCGGGTTCATGGCCACCAAGGCGTTCAGCTGATCGCCGGGCGTATGAATTTCGTGGCTGCTGAAATGAACCTGGAAGCCGGATACACCGGCCAGGGTGCCCGCCGGCGCGCGGATCTCGGCGGGGAAGTCGGGCAGCGTGCTGATGTCGTTGCCGAGGATCGCCGAAGCGTTCGTGAACTGCGTGCCGGCGAGCTGCATGCCGTCACCCGAGTCCCCCGCAAAGCGAATGGTCGCGGAGTCCAGGCTCTGCACCTGCGCGGTTCGGGTTGTTCGTTTGGGTTCGAGCGTCGGATTGGAAACTGTCATAAGAACCTCACGCCCCCTCGCGCTTGTCCTGCACGACGCCGGGGTTCGGGGGCAAGTTATAAATCGTCGACGGAAAATGTTCGACCAGGTAATGCACGATACGCTTGACGGAAAGCACCCCCACCAGGCGCCCGACCTCGTCCACCACGGGCAAGTGGCGGTAGCCGCCCTCCTCCATGCGACGCACGGCGGCGCCGATCGGTTCCTTGCGATGGACGACTTCGGGGTTAGGAGTCATACACTCGGCCACCGGCAAGGTCAAGGGCTTCCCCAGGGCGAGCACGCGCCGTAACAGGTCGCGCTCCGTGAGAATGCCCATGATTTTCTCGCCCTCGCACACCAGCACGCAGCCGACTTTTTCCTCGCGGAGCAGGCGGACCGCCTCGCCGACCGTCTGCTCCGGGGAAATGTGCAGCGGCGGCGACAGGTGCAGGCGCGACACGCTGTCGATCTTCAGCGTCTTGGCGAGGTCCATAACAGACTCACGTTGTCCGTTGGATGGGACCAAAGGGAAGGGCGGAGTGCCAATCTGCCCAGCCTCTGTTACCGTTGTTCGCAAGGGGCCACCTACTTTACAATAGCACCCGCGCCCGTGGCTGGCCGGAAATTCTCTCCAGCTTTTCCGGTTTGCCTGCACGCTTTCTGCAAAAGCGGCTGCTTGGCTTGCGCAGTCCTGTACGTAGGTTACTTATGAAATTCTCCGCAAAACCAAACGCAACGGCAAGGGCCAGATAGATAGACCGAAGTCTTGCGAGTAAAAGTATTATATGGACATCGGCTTGACAGAGCGCGTCGTCTTGGTCACGGGGGCGGCCGGAGGCATTGGCCACGAGGTGGTCCGTGCCTTCCGCCGCGAAGGCGCCCGCGTGATTGTACACTTCCACACCAACCGGGATCGGGCACAGGCCCTCGCAGCCGAAACGGGCCCGCCCGCTGTCGCGCTGGGCGCTGACCTGACCCAGGAAGCGGACGTGCAGCGGCTTTTCTCCGAAAGCGAAGCCGCTTTGGGTCCCGTCGAGATCTTGGTAGCGAACGCCGGCCGCTGGCCGCCGGATGACACCCCGGTGTCGCGGATGACGCTGGACCAGTGGAATGGCACCCTTGCCAGCAACCTCACGTCCGTCTTTCTCTGTGCGCGCGAATTCTTCAGAGGCATCGGCAAGCATCAGCTCACCGATCCGGCCGCCGTGCTGGTTGGCTCGACCGCAGGCATCTTCGGTGAGGCCGGTCATGCGGATTACGCGGCCGCCAAAGCAGGCTTGACCTATGGCCTGGCCCGCAGTTTAAAAAATGAGCTGTGCCGGCTAGCGCCGCGGGGCAGGGTCAACGTTGTTTGCCCGGGGTGGACCTTCACGCCCATGACCCGGCGTTTTGCGGACGATTCAGAGCGCGTGCGCCGCGTCCTGCAAACCATCCCGTTGCGCAAAGTGGGCCGGCCGCACGATGTTGCCATGGCGATTCTCTATCTCGCGTCGAGCCGGCTTTCGGGTCACCTGACCGGGCAAGTCCTCACCGTTGCGGGCGGCATGGAAGGGCGCGTGCTTTACCAGCCCGACGAGATCGATCCCACGCAGGCCTGAATCATGCCCGACCCTACTCGTCTCTTACGAACGCTGCAGCAGGCCATTCAAGCCGTTCGCGACACGCCTGGCCGCAAAGGCAGGCTGGTGTCGCTGCAGGAAGCCGGCGAAGTCATGGTCGTGGGCGACCTGCACGGCAACGTGGAGAACTTTCGCAAGGTCCTGCAAAAAGCAAATCTGCAAAAGCATTCCGGCCGCCACCTGGTGCTTCAGGAACTCATCCATGGGCCCCACAAGTACCCGGCGGGCGGCGACAAGTCGCACCAGTTGCTCGATCTCTTCGCTGCCCTTAAATGCCAGTTTCCGCGGCAGGTGCACATGCTGCTCGGCAATCACGAATTATCGCAATGGACGGGCCAAGCGATTGCCAAGGTAGAATCTGATTTGAATGCCTCATTTCGGGAGGGAGTCGGTACAGCTTACGGCGCCCAGGCGCCGAATATTTACGCGGCCTACCTGGAGCTATTCGCTGTGATTCCTCTTGCGCTGCGGACGCCCAACCGCATTTTTCTTTGCCACAGCCTACCCAGCGCATCGAAAATGAGCGAATTTGATCCGGCCGCGCTGGAATGGGACGTGCATAATGAAGACGATTTGCGGCCCGGCGGTTCTGTCCACACGCTGGTCTGGGGGAGGGACACGCGCGAGGAAACGGCAGCGGCCTTTTTGCAGAAAGTGGACGCGGATCTGCTCATTACCGGACACATCCCCTGCGAACAGGGCTTTGAGGCTCCCAACAATCGTCAGCTCATTCTTGACGCGCTAGGAACCCCTGCTTGCTACTGCCTTTTTCCCACGGATCAGGCATTGACGCAGCAGGATCTACTGAACTTCGTTGGTACCCTTTAGGAAGGAGAGACCGCAGGCCCAGGCCTGCCGCAGTAATTATGAGCGCCGACACAGAACCAGGTATTTGCCCATTGCCGGAAACCCCCGTCGATGCTTTGAAGAAGCTTGTGCGCGAGCATGTCCTGGTGGAGGACAAGACATTCGTCATCGAGCGCCCTGATGAATCGGACCGCCTCCTGGACCATCCGTTCGTGACGGATGCCTTTGCCAGGGATGAATACCTTCCCTACTGGGCTGATCTCTGGCCCGCGGCGCGGATGCTGGCAAAGGTGATTGTTCGCGAGCCATGGACGCCTGGTGTGGAGGCGCTCGAAATCGGCTGCGGCTTGGGGCTGCCTGGAGTTGCAGCATTATCCATGGGCGTGCGCGTGACCTTCAGCGATTACGACGCCACGGCTTTGCGCTTCGCTGCTCGGAACGCGCAGCTTAATGGCGTTGATGACTTCAGGATCCTGCACATGGATTGGCGGCAACCGCCGGCCGGCCTGCGGTTTCCGGTGATCCTGGCTTCAGACCTTGTCTATGAGCATCGGAATGTTGCGCCGCTGGTTGCACTGATCAAGCAGGTCTTGCTGCCTGACGGCGTCTGCTTATTGACCGATCAGGACCGCGTGCATTCTCAGACGTTGCGCGACGCTCTTTTGGCAGGCGGGTTGCAATTCACAACGCAAGTTGCCCGCGCCGGCGAACCGGGCGGCCGGCGTGTGAAAGGAAGCCTATACCGAATCACGCAAGCGCCTGTAGGATAGCGAATGGGGGAACCGGTGCGACCCGGATGGCATTCAGGTCGATATCTCGATGAAGTTCTGGAAATAGCAATGAAATCAAACTTGAAAGCATGTGCCCTCGCCGTGATGGCTTTCGCCGCCTTGGCCGGTAGCGCTCGAGCACAGGACAAGGTTGAGCTGAAAGTTGTCAAGTACGCGGAGCTGGCAAAGACCGTCAAGCAGTTCAAAGGCAAAGTGATTGTCATCGACTTCTGGGCCGATTGGTGAGTGAACTGCAAAAGGGAATTCCCGCAACTGGTCCAGTTGCACAAGGATAATGCCAAGGACGGTCTGGTCGCCATTTCCGTCAGCCTCGATGAGCTCGGCGACAAGGGCGTGAAGGACAAATTGTTGAGCTTCCTCAAGAAGAAAGACGCGACCTTCACGAACGTCATCCTCGACGAGAGTCAGGAGTTCTGGACGAAAAAATTCGCCATGGCAGGTCCCCCATGTGTCTTTGTCTTCAATCGCGAGGGAAAGTGGAAGCAGTTCAAATTCTTTGAGAATTACGACGAGATCAAGAAATACGCCCTGAAATGCGTGACCGCGAAATGAAGGATCGGCGTGCATTCCGTGGAAGGCAGGCAACAGCTCGTGAGCCATTCAGATAGCCGCAAGCAACTTTCCGCCGCCCTGGGCCGCCTGCCGAGCGGCTTGTTTGTATTGACCGCCAGGCGCCATCAGTCCGAAACCGGGGTGCTAGCCAGCTGGGTCCAGCAATGCGCCTTCGAGCCACCGGCGATAAGCGTGGCAATCAAGCAGGGCCGGCCCGTCGTCCCATGGTTGATCGAGGGGAGCCCGTTTACGCTGAACATTCTCGATGACAGTCAGACCGACATGGTGGCGCACTTCGGCCGCGGCTTCTCTTTGGGCGAGCCGGCTTTTGAGGAGGTGGAGATCGAACACCCGCCGGACGGCGCGCTGGTGCTTGTGGAAGCCCTGGCCTATTTGCAATGCACCGTCGAGAAATGCTTCCCTATCGGCGATCACCAGTTAATTCTGGCGCGCGTAACCGGCGGTCGCCTGCTTGGTGAAGGCCAGCCCATGGTGCACATTCGCAAGAGCGGGATGCATTACTAATGGATCCTGGCCTATACAGCGAGCGGCATCACCAAGGCCATTCCTCTGCGCGTTCGCCGCACCACCGGGCTTGTCCCGGTGGATCGATGACTGGCAGCCAGGAGAATTGCTTTCATAGGAACGGCCGCCGCGGGGCTCGTCCGCGCGGAGCCACGACTGACGGCCGGGCTGCCCCAATCGTCGCCCGCGCGGACAAGCCCCGCGGCGGCGGTAGATTTATGAGGCGAGTTATCGGGTAAGCGTCTCAATCATGCCCAGCACGCTACAGCAAACTCTGAACGAAGCCTTGCGATCCATCGTCGGCAAGGACGGTCTGCTTACCTCGCCAAGCGATCTGCTGGTCTACGAGTGCGACGGCTACACGATTGAGAAAAATAAGCCGGACGTCGTCGTCTTTCCGACTTCGACCGAGCAGGTCGTGGAAGTCGTCAAGCTCTGCAATCGCCTGAATGTCCCTTTCCTGCCGCGCGGCGCGGGCACGAGCCTGGCCGGCGGCTGTCTGCCGGTCGGCGGTGGCGTGATGCTTGCCCTGACACGCATGAAGCGCATCCTGGAGGTCAGCATCCGCGATCGCTATGCCGTTGTCGAAGCCGGCGTCGTCAATCTATGGCTGACCAATCACCTTAAGCCGCACGGTTACCATTACGCGCCGGACCCGTCGAGCCAGGGCGCGTGCACGATTGGCGGCAATGTGGCGACGAACTCCGGCGGCCCACATACGCTCAAATACGGCGTCACGGTCAATCACGTGCTGGGCCTGGAACTGGTTCTACCGGACGGCCAGGTCGTTCACACGGGCGGCCCAACCGAGGATAACCCGGGCTATGACCTGAGCGGCGTGATTGTCGGTTCGGAAGGGACGTTCGGCATTGCCACCAAGGCATGGGTACGGCTCACGCGCAATCCGCAAGCTTATCGGACCCTCCTGGGCGTATTCGAAACGGTCGATGACGCCACCAATACCATCAGCGACATCATTGGCGCCGGCATCATTCCCGGCGCGCTGGAAATGCTCGACCAGCTGATCCTTCAGGCGGTCGAGGCGGCGTTTCATTTTGGCTTTCCGCTCGACGCCGGTGCCGTGCTGATCATGGAAGTGGACGGCCTGGAAGCCGGCCTGGACGCCGACGCGGAGCGGATTGCTGCCATTGCCAGGAAGAACAAGGCCCGCGAAGTGCGCCGCGCCAACAGCGAGGCCGAACGGCAGTTGCTGTGGAAATGTCGTAAACAAGCCTTCGGAGCCGTCGGTCGCTTAGCCCCAAGTTACTGCACGCAAGACGGCGTCGTACCACGAACCAAGCTGCCGCACATTCTCCGCGAGATTCAACGGATTGGCGCTAAATACCAGCTACGCATTGCCAACGTATTCCATGCCGGCGATGGCAATATCCATCCCATTTTGCTGTTCGATGAACGCGATCAGGAACAGGTAAAGCGGGTGCTCAAGGCCAGTAATGAGATTCTCGACGAATGCATTCGCTGCGGCGGCAGCGTGACCGGCGAGCACGGCATCGGCGTGGAGAAAATCGACTTCATGCCCAAGTTGTTCACACCGGAAGATTTGCACATGATGTTGAGGCTGCGCTCAGCGTTTAATCCGGAGAATCGCTGCAGTCCCGCCAAGATGCTTCCCACTGCGGGAGCCTGCATTGAGCCAAGCAAAGCAGGACGGCGTGCAGCCCTGTAGTCATTTCTTGGGGTCACGAACATGGCATGCCTCATCGCTGAGATTATTGCTCTTGTCGCAACGAGGATCAGCATCACGGCGTGCCGCGCCACTCCAGGACCGTCAACGAAAGCGGCGGGAAGCGGTAGGTAAAACGGGCTGAGGCCGCTTTGAACGAAGAGAGAGCTGGCTTGACGCGCTCGGGATCGGCAAACGCATTGGTAACGTCGGGCTCACCGGCATGCTTTTGATCCGTCAAGGTAGTGAACGACACCAGTTGCGCCCGGTTGCCGAAATCTGAAAAGTCAATCGTCCGCGCGAGTTCCTGGAGCGAGTCGTTAACGGCGAAGACGATGACTCGCGTGCCGTCTCGCGAAAGCGTGGCGCTCAAGTCAAGGCCGGCATTGGCTACGAGGTCGGACTCGATCTGGAGCGGCCGGCTGCCTGCGCGGGAGGCATAAAGCTGCTGAGCATAATAGGTGGGCGTCTTGTACAGACGATGATTATCGGTCTGAATGATGCCGGAGCAGAAGCTGTTCGTGAGGTTGGAACGGTTGGCGATGTCGACGACGTCGCAATGCCGGTGCAAAAGATTGTGGTATCGCGCACAAGCGAGGGCATTTTCCAGTGTCCATAGCCGCGCACGCCGCGGGCCCCAGTCGCCGCCGGTGGTATTCCATTCGGTCACGGCAATCTTGATCGCGCGACCGGGCTGGTGCGCTTGAATCATGGCACGGACTCTCGCGAGATCGTTCTCCGCTTCCGCCAGGTTGGCAATGTTGTAGTGGTGCGGGCAGATGTAATCGAGATACTGCCCGGCTTTTTGTAAAACGCCGGGCGTGGGATAGCTCGACAATAACTTGATACCCGGATCGACTTCCTTCATGGCTTGGCAAAATGCCGCCAGCCGAGCTTCGTAGTCCCGCCCGGCTCTCTCATTGCCGACTTGCCAGTATTTGACGCGGTACGGTTCGGGATGGCCGTTTTTGGCTCTGAGGGCGCCCATGGGAGTTTCAATCGCGCCGTTGAAGTAGCCCACCTGCTCGGCAGCATCCTTGGGAGTCCGCCTGGAGAAACGCACGCAGATCAAGGGCTCTGCTCCTACCTGGCGGCAGAAGTCGATGAACTCGCCCAGTCCGGGGCCCGTTGGTTGCAGACCTCCCCAGGCGCGAAACGGTTTGCGTTTATCGGGATCGCCGATGGTGTCTTGCCATTCGAAGTCGCCGAGATTGGCATCGTCGAGCGTGCTGCCGCCGTAGCGAATCACGGCCGGCTTGAGGTCACGTACCGCCGCGACCACATCCGGCCTCCAGCCGCCGATTTTGCCCTCCGGCATCAAGGAGGCATTGTCGATCCAGAGCGTCGCGGGGCCGCGGAAGGAAATGCTGAGCGTCGCATGGTTGTCGGTCTCCGTCGGCACCAGTCGTGCCCGATACTTCTTCCATTCTTCAGCCGGCTGAAATTCGCAACTGGCATAGACGCGGCCTTCCTGATGAAGCTTTACAATGACGGGCTGGTCCAGAGCCGTTTGCCGAAAGTAGCAGCTGAAATGGCATGCCTTGCCGCGCTGGATGGCAATCCCATTCTGACTGATTCCCACGGTGCACGGCGCGCCGGGCCCGGCTGCTATTCGCTGCGCGACCTTACCGCTGACTGGATTCGTTGGATCAAGCGTATAGTCGGCGCGGTTGGTCGCGCCGCTGGGGTACCAGGGTTTCTCGCGAAAATCGGTCTGCTTGAGGAACGCTACCTTGTACGGAGAAAGTCCTTCAAAGCTGCCGTCGTAGAGTTTCTCCGCCCACATGCTTGGGAACAGGTCGCAGAGGTACTCCATGAATTGGCCATATTGCATGGGATTGATTTCGCCCGAATTCAGAAAGGTCCGCGTGATCTTGACGGCAACTTCAGACGCTTCCGCGGCGTGACGCGCCTCTCTATCCGCATGGCAAAGGCAGACAAGTAAACCCAGGGTGGCAAACATAGCTGCTCTCCTTTCCGGATACGACCTTATCCTTTCGCCAGGACATCGAGTCGATCCAGATGCTCGCGGTCGCCAATGGCGATCAAGATATCGCCCGCCTCCAGCGGCGCGTCATGGGACGGATTGAAGACCATGTGTCCTGAAGTCTTCTTGATGGCGACAATAATCACGCCCAGGTCCTGGCGGAGGCGGCTGTATTGCAGCGTGGAGCCCGCCAGGCTGCTTTTTTCGCCGACCTTCGTCTCCTCGATCTGAAGGCGCGAGTGCTCGGTCTTGGTGGCCAGCTCGATGAAATCGACCACGGTGGGGCGCAGCACGGCATGCGCCACACGCGTGCCGCCGATCTGGTACGGCGAGACGACACGGCTCGCCCCCGCGCGCGTCAGCTTCTGCTCGGAGCCGGCTTCCTCGACGCGGGCCACAATGAAGAGATTTTCATTGAGGAGCCGCGCGCTCATGGTGATGTAAAGGTTGTCCGCATCGGAAGCGGCGACCGTGACGAGCGCCCGGGCCCGGTCAATGCCGGCCTTCTTCAGGATTTCGTCGGAGGTGGCGTCGCCATGGAGCGGATGACCGTGCGGCAGATTGAAATCGGCCAGGACCTCGGAGTGCCGGTCGATGATCACAAACGGCAGTTTTTCCTTGGAGAATTCCTGGCAGACGAGCCGGCCCATGCGGCCGTAACCGCACACAATCAGGTGATTGCGGAGCAGAGCGAGGCTGCGCTCCATCTGTTGTCTCCCCATGATGTCGCGGACTTCACCGCTGATGACGGCGCGAATCACTTCCGTGGCCGTAAAGAAGAGAATAAATACTCCGCCCAGGCAAAGGAAGATGGTGAACCAGCGGCCCGCGTGAGAAAGCGGATGCACTTCGTTATAGCCGACGGTCGTCAGCGTGATGGCGGTCATGTACAGGGCGTCGAAATAGGACCAGCCTTCAATGAAATGATAGCCGAAGGTGCCCACCAGCAAGACCAAACTGGGCAAGAGCAATAGCCAGAGAAAGCGACGCGAGGAGAAGCCAAGCAGGCGTAGGAAGGCGGAGTGCATTGCTCTGGCTAAGTGGCAAAAGGAAAGAGCCGGCGGCGGGCCGCGTCATCGAGCGGCGCGCCGAACTCGCAAGCCTCGAAAGCTTCCGCGTATTTCACCTGGCGGCCGCGGCCGGGCCCATAGGTCTGCTCCAGGAGCGACCGATACTTGTTGGCACGGGCACTGAGCCGCGCTGCCACCCGTTTCGCCAACCAATCGCGGCGAGCGCGGTTGTCCCTGGGAACCTCGTCGAGCCGGCCGGTATTATAGGGCAGCCACTCGTAGAATTGCGATACGTGGCAATCGAGCATGGCCACGATCTGCTCGAATACGTCGTCCACGTTCACGACGACCGCCGGCTGAAACGGGTAAGGCTTTTGAAAGTCGTCCGGGAGATAGGCGATTGCAGGGTTAGCGCTCAGATGCGGCACTTCGGGCACAATCGCCGGCACGGTCACCATGTAGGCGGCGTCCTGAACGAGCTGGCTGGTGTAGCGGTGATCGGGGTGATAGTCATTCGGGCGGTGGGTCAGGATGAGGTCTGGGTGGAAAGAACGAATAAGGCGAATCGCCTGGCGGCGGTTTTCGAGGCTCGGCAGCAGCTCGCCGTCATGATTGTCGAGCACCTCGTAAGGCGCACCGATTACTGCTCCGGCGGCCGCGGCTTCCTTGCGGCGGCGCTCGGCTAACGGCGCACCGCGCAAGCTCTGATGGCCGGCATCCCCATTGGTCAAGCTCACCATTTTCACGGCGTGGCCGGCCAGCCGGTAGAGCGCTGCAGTGCCACCCGCATGATAATCCGCATCATCCGGATGGGCGCCGATAATGAGCAAAGAAAGACGGCGGTCTGACATTAGATGCCCGGCAGCGCTTGCCCCGTCAACTTTTCATAGGCTTCCAAATACTTCGCGCGGGTGCGGCTCACGACATCGGCGGGCAACGGTGGCGGAGGGCTGTTCTTGTCCCAGTTGGTGGTTTCCAACCAGTCGCGCACGAACTGCTTATCGAAAGAGGGCGGGCTTTTGCCGACCTGATACTGGCCTACCGGCCAGAAGCGCGAGCTGTCCGGCGTCAACACTTCGTCGATGAGAATCAGGCTGCCGTCGGCAAGCTTGCCCCACTCGAACTTCGTGTCGGCAATGATGATGCCGCGACTCCGGGCATAATCAGCTGCCCGGCGATAGAGATCAAGGCTGCGCTTCCGCAATTCCTGGGCGACCGGCTCGGCGGTAATCTTTACCATCTCTTTCCAGGAAATATTGAGGTCGTGGCCGGTCTCCTCTTTCGTGGCGGGGGTGAAAATCGCCTCGGGGAGTTGTTGCGACTCCTCCAAGCCAGGCGGAAGGGTGATGCCGCAAACCTTGCCGTCGCGGCGGTACTCTTTCCAGCCGGAGCCGGCAAGATAACCACGCACCACGCATTCGATGGGAACGACCTCGGCCTTGCGCACCAGCATGCTCCGCCCTGCCAGAAGGTCTGCCTGGGCGGCGAAGGCAGCTGGCATTTGCTGCAGGTCCGTGCTGAGCAAGTGGTTGGAGCCGCCCAGATGCCGCAGCCAGAAAAGCGTGAGGCCCGTCAATACCCTGCCTTTGTCGGGAATTCCCGTCGGCAGGACCCAATCGAAGGCACTGATGCGGTCCGTGGCCACAATGACGAGCGAATCGCCCAGATCGTAGATGTCGCGCACCTTGCCGCGGCGGCACGCGTAGCCGGAAATATTGCTCTGCAGTAACGGCGGCTTCGACATGGCAGGCATTTTCTGGTTCACGGATATTCTCCTTGGTGTGGAGGCATTCTAAGGAGAAAGGCGTCCTTCGGAAATCGAACATATCTCGTAGAACGGAATTCATTCCGTTCAGCATCGGGGCGCTCGCGGTGCTGAACGGAATGAATTCCGTTCTACGGGACACGTAAACACATTTCATGCCCCGCCAAAGAGGATCGCGTAAACGGCTCCGTAAGCGGCGGCGCTTTCCCGGCAAAATCGGAATCATGGATCGAACGCCGGTCTTCCGGCGTCGTTAAATGGCCTGACCCTGTTGTCCGGTCCGAAGTCATGGCCTAGAATTAGCATAGAGGAACAGAGCGAAAACGGAGGCGTGTTCGGAGTGGAATTGCTCTGATAGCGTAGGTCAGATTATCTGGCACTTCTTTTGCTCTGCCTCTGAACGGCGGGTATTTTTACTCGTTCAGACTTAGTCCGCGACGGCCAGCGGGGTTTGCCGAGAGGAGGACCTTCCCATGGTTACTCCTCGGCTCTTGTCCAACCTACCGAACGTGCAATGGGGCTGTGAAATCCTGCCTGACCGGTGTTGCCATGCGTCCCTGGAACGGACGCTCGGGCACGGAACGCGGAGAGGAGGCCGGCCATGGTGCTTCGAGGCATTGGTTCGAGTGCCGCAAAGCGGGTGATCCCGCTGTGGCAACGTGCCTGGCTCGATGCGTACCCCTCGGACGTACCTTCGTCGCTGCATTACCCGCAACTTCCTTTGACGTCCCTGCTGGAAACCGCGCAGCAGCGCTTTCCGCTGCGTGCGGCCTGCAGCCTGTACGGCGAGCGCATGACCTATACGCGCTTGCTCGAGCAGGCGCGGCGCCTGGCCGGGGCGCTCACGCGGCTTGGGGCCAGGCGCGGCCGGCGCATCGGCATGCTGTTGCCCAACATTCCGGAGTACCTGATCGCTCTGAATGCGACCTGGCTCACGGGAGCGACGGCGCTGCAGCTGAGTCCGCTCATGGTTGGCCCGGAGCTGGCCAAGTGGATTGAGATGACCGACTGCCATACGGTAGTTACACTCGATCTGCTCGCTCCCAGCTTGATGGACTTGCTGAACCGCGGTCCGCTCCAGCACATCGTGGTTACCTCCCTGGCCGAGCGCATGGCGCCGTGGAAGGGTTGGCTATATCGCGTCGAGCGCTTGCGGCGGCACGGGCCGTTGCGGCTGCGCGAAGACGCGCATCTGCACCGCTTTGAGTCTTTGCTGCGCGAGCTGCCCCTGAACGTGGCGGCGAACATCATTCCTGAGGAAGACGTCGCGGTGCTGGCGCCCACCGGCGGCACCACGGCGTCGCCCAAGGCGGTCATGCTTACGCACCGCAATCTGCTGGCGAACGCGATGCAGCTCCGCGCCTGGAGCCGCAGCGCGGACGGCACGGAAAGCGTCCTGGGGGTGTTGCCGTTTTTCCATGCCTACGGTCTGAGTGTCTGCGTCTTGATGAGCATGGCGATGGCCTCGACCATCCATCTTTATCCGCGCTTCGAAACCAGGCCGGTACTCGAGCTGATCGAGCGCGAGCGCATCAATGTTATCCCGGCCGTGCCGGCGATGGTGGCCGCCTTTAATCGCGAATTGAAACAGCAGCCGCGCGACTTGTCGTTCATTCGCGCGGTGATTTCGGGCGCGTCCGCCTTTGATATGAACGTGCGGCAAACGTTCTCCAGCTATGGCGCCCGCAACATCGTGGAAGGCTACGGCCTCTCGGAGGCGAGTCCGGTGACGCACGTGAACCCGGTCAACGACGGCAACCGGCCAGGCACCATCGGCTTGCCGTTGCCTGACACGGATGCCCGCATCATGGACCAGGCGACCGGCCTGGAGGAACTGCCGGACGGCGCTGTGGGGGAACTCGTGATCCGTGGCCCGCAGGTGATGAAAGGATACTTCAGCAATCCGGAAGAGACGGCACGGGCTCTGCGCGGCGGCTGGCTCTACACCGGCGACCTGGCGCGGCGCGACCGCGACGGCTACTTCACGATTGTCGATCGCAAAAAGGACATCATCAAGACGTCCGGCTTCCTGGTTTTCCCTGCCGAGGTGGAAGAAGTTCTGAATAAATTCCCCGGCGTGGCCGAGGCGGCGGTCATCGGCGTGCCCGATCCGGAACGGGGCGAAGACATCCTGGCGATTGTCGTGCCTCGGCCAGGCGTCATGCTGGACAAGGCAGCCATTCAGAGCCATTGCCAGCAGTACCTGGGCAAACAAAAGAGGCCGCGGCAGATCGACATCGTCAGCGAATTGCCCAAGAACTTCCTGGGCAAGATCCAGCGCCGCCGCCTCCGCGAAGGCCGTAGCGGCGACCACGCCCCGGCCAACGGCACTTCCTGAACTTCTCGCCGGGGGATGCACTTGAACGCAGCGTATTGATGCGGCACGTTAAAGACGTGCCCCACGATACAATATGCTAAGAGCGGTAGTGCAGCGCCCTTGTTGAGGATGGAACATCCGGCGTGACGGCCCTTCTGACCAAAAACCTGCGTGTCGAGGAAAAGCCGGAAGGCGTTCGCCTTCTTTGGTTCGATGTGGCGGGCCGCAGTGTTAACGTCTTCACGCAGGAAGTGCTCGCCGACCTGGAAAAAGCGATCGGTCATGTCGCCGCCGATGCCGCGGCGCGCGTTTTTGTGCTCCGCAGCGACAAGCCGAGCGGCTTCATGGCCGGCGCGGATCTGCACGAATTTACCAGGATCCGAAATGCCGAAGAGGCACAGGCCGGGGCCAGCCGAGGCCAGCAGGTCTTTAACAAGCTCGCCGACTTGCGTGTGCCGACCATCGCGCTGATTCATGGACCATGCCTGGGCGGCGGTCTGGAGGTCGCCCTGGCCTGCGATTATCGCCTGGTGCTTGAGCATTCGCGAACGCAACTGGGCTTGCCCGAGGTGGAGCTGGGGCTTCTTCCGGCCTGGGGAGGTTGCCAACGCTTGCCGCGCGTCATCGGGTTGGAGCGGGCCCTGCAGGTAATCCTGGCAGCCCGCCGGCTCGACGCCAAGAAAGCTTTTGAATGGGGATTGGCCGACGCCATCGGGGCGACGGAGCCCGAACTGGCGGCCCGGCTGGGGCTTTTGCTTGTGGACGCGCTGCGAAAGGGAAAGCGGCCCAGGACGTCGCTGCCCATGCGTACCTGGCGGCAGCGCGCTCTGGAATGGACGCGCTTCAACCGCCGTTTGATTTATCGCAGCACGGAGCGGCTCTTGCAGCGCCGCGTGCCCGATGACATGCCGGCGCCGTTTGAGGCGCTGCAGGCGGTGCGCGTGGGTCTTAATAGGGGCATGGCTGCGGGCTTGGCCGCCGAGCGCGAAGCGGCAAGCCGCCTGGTCATGAGCCGCGCCTGTCAAAATCTCGTCCGCCTTTTTCTCCGGCGCGAGGAAGCACGCGCCTTGCCGGAACGCCTCGCCGCCGAACCAGGCAAGCAGATCGGCCGTCTGGCCGTCGTGGGCGCCGGCACCATGGGGGCAGGCATCGCTCAGCTCGCTGCGCTTCGCGGCCAGGAGGTCATCGTTCGGGAAGTGAACGATGCCGCTCTGGCGGCGGGCTCGGCACGGCTGACCGGGCTCTTTCAGAAGGCGGTGCAGAACGGCATCCTCACCAGGGAATCCGCGGACCAGAAACTGGCCGCGATCAAGTTCACGACCGGCTGGGAGGGATTCGCCGCAGTCGATCTGGCTATCGAGGCAGTGATCGAAGATTTGCCGACCAAACTGACCGTGTTCCGCTCCCTGGAAGAAAACACGCCACCTGGAGCGATACTGTGCACGAACACCTCGTCGTTGCTGGTCGGTCCCATCCAGGAGGCGTCAAAGCGGCCCGAGCGGCTGGCGGGGCTGCATTTCTTCAATCCGGTACACAAGATGCCGTTGGTCGAGGTGGTCCGGGCAGGGGCGACCGCGGACCGGACGGTTGCCGATCTTTGCGCCTGGACCATCAAGATGGGCAAGACGCCTGTGGTGGTCAAGGATAGCCCTGGCTTCGTGGTTAACCGTGTCTTGATGCCGTATCTCGCCGAAGCTTTGCTGTTGGTGAGCCAGGGCGTGCCCATGGACGGCATTGACCAGACCATGCGGCGTTTCGGCATGCCCATGGGGCCGTTTGAATTGATGGACCAGGTGGGCATCGACGTGGCTGCGCACATTGCCCGCGCCATGACGCCGGTATTCGGCAAGCGTTGGGAAAACGAGCCACTGCTCCGGCAGTTGCCGCAATTATTTGCCACCATGCAAGAGAGCAACTGGCTAGGGCAGAAGACAGGAACCGGCTTTTATCTACACCAGGGCAAAAAACGGAAGGTGCACGATGGGGCCGGCAAGCTAATGATGTCAGGCCTCAACAAGGCGGACACGGCCCCAATGATCGATATGTCGAGGGCTATGCAGCTTAGCCAGGCGCGAGAGCGGCTGGTTTTGCTGATGGTCAACGAAGCCGCCGTGTGCCTTGATGAAGGACTTGCTGAGGACGCGAGTACGATCGACCTGGCGATGGTGCTCGGGACGGGCTGGGCCCCGCATCGCGGCGGACCGCTCCGCTATGCGGAGGACCGCGGGCGTGGAGAAGTCGTGCAGGCGCTGGCAGCGCTGGCGCAGCACCTGGGACCGCGTTTTGAGCCCAGCGCCGGACTCCGGCGCTGGGCAAACACGGAGGCCGTGGGACAAGCGCGATGAGCACAGGAAGCAATTTTGATGTCGCGGTAGTCGGCGCGGGCGCTGCGGGCTTGACCGCCGCCATCGGGCTGGCAAAAGCCGGGTTCAGCGTCGTCGCCATTGAAGCCGCCCCTTTCCCCGGCGCAGAGAACTGGTCGGGCTGCGTTTACTTCTGCGAAAACCTGGCGTCTCCAGACATCCTCGGTCCTGAAGGCGTTGAAGCGCTGGCCTGGGAGCGCCGTCTGGTGGAACGCGGTTTCTTCACCTGCGACGCATACAGCCTGCTCGGCATGAAATATCGCGACCCGCAGGCGTTTCGGCACTGCTATACGGTATTGCGGCCGATTTACGACCATCATCTGGCGCAGGTCGCCCTGCGTCAGGGTGTGGCGGTCCTTGCCAGCACCACGGCCGAGAGCCTGATCCGTCACGACGGGCGGGTCATCGGCGTCTGCACCAATCGTGGTCCGCTTTATGCCGATCTGGTGTTTCTGGCCGAGGGGGACGCTTCTCACCTGGTCACGCGCGAGGGCTACGAGCGCTTCACCGACCCGCGCGAATCCGCCAAGTTTCTCCAGGGCATCAAGCAGGTCATCGACTTGCCGCCCGGCGCTATCGAGAAGCTCTTTAACGTGGATGCGGAAGAAGGCGTGGCCTACGAGATGCTGCTGCGCAACGGCACGCATCGCGGCCGTCCGGTGCGTCTGAACATGGGCGGTTTCGTATACAGCAATCGGCAAAGCCTGTCGATCGGTTTGGTGCTGCCGGCGGAGCATTTGCAGCAGGACTTTCAGGGCGATCCCAATCTGCTCATGGAGTGGTTCCTCAATATGCCGGCCCTGCGGCCGTGGATGCAAGACGGAAAGCGCGGCGTCTTCGGCGCCAAGCTGATCCGCAGCGGCGGCGCCCGCGATATCCCCAATTTGATTGACGAAGGTCTGGCCATCGGCGGGGCAGCCAGCGCGATTGGGATTGATTTTCCCTTTCCCAACTTCACCGGGCCGGCCACGGCCATGGGACTGCTGATTTCCCGGGCCGCGCGGAAGATTCGCGCGGAAGGGCAAGCCTTCACGCGCGAGAACCTGCACCGGCATTACCTGAAGCCTCTGCAAGAAAGCCATTACTGGAAGGACGTGCAATTCCTGCGTAACTGGCCCGGCTATGTAAAACGGACCAGCGTTTTCTTCGGCCGGAATCTGGACGTGATCCTGGGAAGCGCCTACGTATGGACGCGGCCCAGGCGCTGGTTCATCACGAAATGGATTAACTGGCTGCGCCTGCTGCTGCAAGTTGCCGGACCGGCGCAATGGCGCGACATGCGCAACGACATCCGCCACCTGTTGCGTGCGCTGCGGCTGCGCGAAGTCGTGAGCCGGCCGAGCCTGGGCAAACTCCTGCTGGACGGTACGGTCAACGCCATGCGCGACCTGGCAGGGAGCCCGCGTCCCAATCTCCCGGAAGCCGGCGTGCTGCGCTTCCATTACAGCGTTGCCGGTGGCGGCCAGGCCGTGGGTGAACCGCCAAAGATGGTGCGCAAGTGGTTTCGCCGCATGGGGCCGGTGCTGGCAGCGGCGGCACGCAAGGTTTATACGAACGACGACGCTCCTCTGTCCGCCAAGCTGCCGAGTGCAAGCCAGTTGCTGATTCGGCAGATCAACATGCTCGACCTGCTCCTGGCCATCGTTGTTGCCGTGGCCGCCGGCATGGGCGGCGCTTTCATCAGCGGCTGGCGCCGGTTCAGCGGCACTTTTCGCCAGAAGGGTGGCGCCAGGCCATTGCGCGGCCTCTATCCGCGCTATGCCCTGGCCGTGCAGCAAGCCGTGGAGCTGGCTCCTGCCGCTGTTTCCCAGGAACGCGCCTGGGACGAGCGGCTCGGCACGCTCGTCTACCAAAGCATCAAGGATTCGCACATTCACGTGCACTGGCCGTCCTCTTTGCCGGACAAGAACGCCGTTGCCGAGGCCGGCCTGTGGCACGTATGTCCTGCTCATGTCTATGAGGCCCGCCGCAACCCGCAAGGCCAGCTTCAGGTCATTGTGAATTTTGAGAACTGCATCAAATGCGAGACCTGCTGGCGAACCAGCGGCCTGGTGGATTGGGGACGAGACGGCCAGCACCGCTTCATCTATCCAGTCGGCTCTCCCGTGGTTGAGCGGCTTCTGGAAGCCGTACAGAACGCGGCCCTGGCGCGACCCGCCTTACCGCGCGCCCTGGATCACTGGGAAGCTGCCGTCGAGGCCCTGGCCGGGAACCTGCGAAGTGATCGCGAGAAACTACAGCAGATTCTCGACCGGGGCGAAATCGCCGAGCTCTATGGTTTGCTGGATAAGCTGGAGCATAAACTGGCGGAGTTTGACGCCGCCCTTGCCGAGGAGCCGCGCACGGTGGATCGGGCGCGGGCGGATTACCTCGAAATGCTGGCACGCTACGCTCAGCAATTGGCGCTGCGCATGGTCGAGGTGCTGCGCGACAGCTCTCTCGCCTGCACATCGGCCCCTGGGTTGATCGCCGCACACAAGCAACTTCTTGATGCCGGCAGCGCCGCGCTCGCCAAGGCGGAGGAACGAGCCCGGCGGACGTGGGACCAACGTTTCGCCTGGGCGGCCGCCGATGGCCGGCAATTGCGCTTTCATCAGTGCGCCGGCCTGCGGCGCTTGCTCGAGGTACTGAGCAAGGCGGTGGACGGCAACCCTGGGGAGCAGAACAGTTCGCGCCCCTGGCTGCAGACCGAACAGGATCAGAATGCTGTCGCGGAAATCCTGGCCGGCTGGAAGACGCGTTTGGATGCGGCTTTTGGACCGACCGCCTGGCGCGACATCGATCGTGGGGCGCCCCTCAGCGCCGATCAAGATGCCTTGCTCCTGGAATTGATGGCTCAGATCCCGGCAATCAAGGCTGCGGACGCCTCTACCTCCCTGCATGCGCCGTTGCGCAAGGCGCTTCTTGCCGAACTTGGCCGTCGCGATCCTTCGCTGGCATACCGTGTGGCCGCCCATTTGTGGGCGCGCGACCTGGCCCGGCTGCGCATGATCTCCGCATCACTCGCCCAGGCGGCGGAGCGCTGGATGCAGGGCAAGGAATGGGCCTGCTTCGCCAGCATGCCCGCCACGCAGACGGCTGAAGGGAAGTGGCGCGCCGAAGCCCTTTATGTGCCCGCGTCCGGCGTGCGCTCGCTGCTGTTGCTGTTGCGCGATCAGCTGGTTGTCATGCCGGCGGTCTACCCCGGATTGAGAATCGAGCCGCTGGCCACGCTCGGCCTGCGCGGGGCCGGCTTGTGCCGGATCGTTCTGGACAATGTGCAGTTGCCCTCGAGCCGTCTTACCGCGGATGCCGACCGGCTCCATCGCGCCTGGCAAGTGCTCAGCGCAGCGGACCTGACCTCGATTGCTGCCGGCATGGCGGATCAGCTTTGCCGGCGGGCCATGGACCATGCGACGAGCCGCGTGCAGTTTCCGGGTCTGTTTCATGATGAGGAAGCCCGCGACGCAATCGGCAAGTTCGGCGCCGTCAAGAAGATGGCCGCCCAGATGGGCGTCCGCCGCTACCTGATTGAAACGCTCGATCATACCCTGTCGCCAACGAATTTCTCCGCTGCTTCCGTGGAGCGCGCCAGCCTGGTAAAGGCGCTTGCTGCAGAGGCGCTGGGAACATCGCCGGGAAGCTTGACCTATAACGCAGGGCAGATCTTCGGCGGCACGGGCTATTCCGAAGACGACATTCTGAGCAAGTTCTACCGGGACGCCGCGGCCTGGCGCTACCTGGGCATAGCGAACGCCGACCTTTACCACCGCCATGGCGAACAACTGCTGAGGCACTGGCACGCGGACGGACGCAAGCTCGCCGCCGTGGAGGAGGAAGCGCAGCTCTTCGAGGAAGTGACCCAGCGCAAGGCGCTGCAACCGGAGCTGGACGGCGTGCGCGTGCTTCGCTCCGGGCTGCGGGCCCTGGTCAACGAATGGCAGAAAGCGAACAAAGAGCGGGCGGCGCTCAAGACCGAGACGAACGGCGATCTTGGTATTGCCGGGGCCGAGGCCGAATTCACTGAACAGCTGGCTCGTCAGGATGCACATTTGCTGGCCGCAAAGGCTTTGCTCCTGCGAACGCATGCCCGCCTGGAACAGGGGGCGGATTCGGAATTGGAACTCGCTCTGCTGCACCTCTGGTCCCTGGAGGTGGGCGAAGGACTGGCGCAATTTCAGGCGACGGTACGGCGGCAATGGGAGTTCACCCAGCCGCACGCGGCTCGCCCCCTTGTCGATCCGGCAGCAGCAGCTCCCGTCCATACTTATGCCGAATACCTGGCCGCGGAATGCTCTTACTATTCGGGTGATTTTCTTGTCAAGCCCGTCGACTTCAGCCAGCCGCGCTTTGTCCCGGAGATGATCGCGTCCGATCCTGTTCTGGCGGCGCGGAACCAGGAGATACGCGACCTGCTCGCGTTGCAGTTTGGTCCGCCGCGCCAGGGACTGCCTTACGAGCGTTACATTGAAAAACGTCACCGTCCGGATGCGGCGGACCTCGATTTCTGCCGGCAGCACGGCTTCTTCCGCATGCCCATCCCGCGCCTTCTCGGCGGGGAAGAAAGGCAGAAAGTAGACTACTACCTGGTCACCACCAACGCCCAGCGCCTGGCCGACTTTGCGGTCTCGCTCACCATTCAGGCGAACACCAGCATCGGCACCACGCCGATCCTGCTGGCCCGTGACAAGGACTTGCCCCGGGCCAAGAAGGAGCTGAGCGGCTTTATTGAGAATCAACCTCTGCACCAGGACATTCAGAACCGCTTGCTGAAGCTGCTGGCGCGGCTGCCGGCCGCCAACTTTGAACGCCTGCGCCGCATCCTCGAACCGCTTCACAAGCAACTGCACGAGACCATCCTTGGACAACCGGCCTTGCGCGTGTTGCTGCAGCGTTTTGCGCGGGCCTGGGAGCAAGCCGTGGCCGGGATGCAGCGCTTTGATTGGCCGGCCGCGCAAGAACGCCTCAAGGAAGCCGCTGCCGAATGGAAGGAAGCCTGCGAGCAGGCGCCGCAAATGCTAGGGGAGCTGGCGCGGCGATCCGTGGCCTGCGACCTGTTTCTGCACTGGATTGCCGGGGGCCGCATCTCGGCGTTCGCTCTGACCGAACCCTCCGCCGGCTCCGACACGGCGCGGGTTGCCACGCGGGCAGTCTTGCGCTCGGCAGCGGTCGAACGGGAGCCCGATGGCGCCCTGCGCTTCCTGCCCGCAGGCGCCAGGGAAGCACGCTACCTGGTAGATGCGGCACGCCTGGATTTCCGTGCCGACGGCGTCTATTACCGCTGGTCGGAGCAGGCGCAGCCGACAATTCTTCATTTTGACGAATACGACTACGAGAGCGATGACCCGGCGCGCTCTGCCTATTACACGCACGGGCCGCGAACCGTTCACTTCAGCGACGTAGCCCAACTCCGCGAGCGCGACGGCCGCCTCTGGTACGACTACTGGGAACTTACCGGCGCCAAGATGTGGATCACCAACGGCCGCATGGCCGGCGTTTTCTGCCTTTATGCGAAAACCGAGGAGGGAATCACCGGCTTCATGGTCGATCGGCACGCGGAAGGTTTGCTGGTCGGCAAAGACGAAGCCAAGATGGGGCAGTTAGGCTCACCCACCAACGAGCTGTCGTTGCAAGCCGTGCGCGTGCCGCGCGAAAACGTGCTCGGTCTCGAGGGCCGCGGGCAGGTCAATGCTCTGGAGACGCTCAATGTCGGGCGCGCCGGCCTGGCCATGTCGGCCATGGCCCAGATGGAGGGGCTAATCGACAACAGCCGAACGTTTGCCCAGCAGAACCCCGGCAATGTCCCGGATTGGGTTGCCTGGCGGCTCGAACGCATGGAACAAAACCGCTACACCGCTGAGGCCCTTGCCCATGAAGTGGTCGGCCGCTTCGAGCATCCCGGCACGAAATCGGTGCGCATGGAATCGGCCATATCCAAGATGGTCGTTAGCGAGCTGCTGCACGAGACCATCGAGCTTGCTGAGGACATCCACGGCCTGCCCGGCCAGACGGAATTGTACCTTGTGGAGAAACGCAAACGGGACGCGCGCATTATCAACATTTACGAGGGGACCAATGAGATCCAGCGGTTCTTTATTCTCAAGGACCTCGCGGGCGAGGTAGGGCCGCGCTGGTCGGCCGGCTCCGCGGCAGTCTTGCCGAGCTACCTGGGCCAGGAAGCGCTGGCGCTGGAAGCTCTCAAGGGCGACTTTCGCCAGCGGCTGAAGGCAGCTCTCGACGTCTTCGGCGAGCAACTCTGGCAGAATCCGAACCTGCAGGCGAACTGCTTCCTTCTGGCCGAGGCCGCGGCGTGGATCAAGGCCAGCGACTCGACACTGGGCCGCCTCGCCTGGCTGGAGGGGCAAGCGTATGCCGATGACGACGCCGAGCCGTCCCCGAAGGCCGATCTTGCCCGCCGCGCTGCCCTGCGCTGCCACCAGGAAATCCGGCAACGGCTGGCCCAGTTTGACGAGGAGCTGGTCCATCTGCGCCGCGGTTTCTATGCGGCGGAGGTGCGTGCCGCGAGCCTGCTGTTCAATCGCACCTTCGGTGATGACAGGGCGCGGCAACCGGCCAGCCGGATCACGAAACCTCTGTCCATTCTGGTCGTGGTTGAGCCGGCGCCCGGTCCGATGCCCGTGCCGCAAGTTGCGGCCGGCAGACTCATGGAGCCTTACCTGACCCTCAATGACGCGGACCGCTCAGCACTGGAAACAGCCCTGCGTCTGCGCGACCAGGCGACGGCGGCGGTGACCATAGAGGTGGCCGCAGTCGGTCCGAGGGGCATGGCCCATGCCCTGCGCGAAGCGCTGAGCCAGGGAGTTGATCGAGCGCGGCTGGTGTTGACGGATGGAGAGTTTGTTAGCCCGGACAGTGCGGCGCGGGCTCTGGCAGCGGTCTTGGCCGAGGGTAAAGCTTTCGACCTTGTCCTTGGCGGCTGGGGTGAAGCGGGGAGCAGCGAAGGCGCGTGCGCCCGGTTGCTGGCAGCAGGGCTAGGCCTGCCTCACGCCGGCAAGGCTGGACAGCTTGTTGTCCGCAAGGACGATGCGGCAGGCGTGGCGGCCGCCTACGACGCCTCCGGCCGGCGCAACTGGGAATGCGCGCTGCCCGTAGCGGTGGCTGTGGAGGCCGGTCTGCCGTTGCGTTCATTTTGCATGGACAGCTATCTTGGCGGACTCGCCAGCGCGGTAGAAGTCGAGCGTTGGCCCAAAAACCTCACAGCGCACAAGGTTTTCTTTGCCAGCCGAGCATCGACCGTCGAGCTCCAAGCGGTGGATGCGCCTTCCGCTTCCCTGACGCCGCAAGAGGCGGCCGAAGTTATGCTTGAGCGTCTGGGGATAAGCGGAAACCCAACGGAACCGGTCCAGCCGTTTACCGGCGCCATCGACGATATGGCACTGCCACCCGATCTGGACGACGGCGTGGTTGCTCTGCTCTCCTCCGATGCGCAAGGGCGGCTGGAGCCATCCGCAATGGCCACGCTGGCCGCGGCGCGGTTTGTGGCCGGTGTCGAATCCGCCGGCGCCTTTGCCCTGGTTTCGGTTCCTGCGGACGAAACCAGTCAGCGGCGCCTGGTACGGCAAGTTCGCCAGGAATTTACGGGCGCCATAATCCTTCTGGACTCTGGTGAGGGCGAACGTTCGCCACAAACCGACAGCCGCATGCTCAGCGATTGCTGGGCGCTGCTTACATCACAGCCGCGGCTTGTGGTTGGCGGCCCATGGGCGGAAGACCTCCTCGTCAACCTGAGCCGAAAGGGCGACCGAGCCGACTCGGTTGCGCTGCGTGTCCGCAGGCTTGACCTGGAAGAGGATCGTCTGGTTGTGGAGACGACACGCAATCGCGGGCGCCTGCGCGTGCGGCAATTCCTTCCTGGGGAGCAGGGAATGACCTGCTGGCTTTGCCTGACAGCGGAGGCGGAGGTGGACGCACCACCGCCCGCGCCTGCGCGGCTTTCTGCCGGGGTGCAACGCTGGAGGCCCCGCCCTGGAGGCGTGTATGGCCGGGATGACTTGCAGCGCCTGCTTGGCGACCTGAAGCAAGCGACCGGGCTGGTGAGTTTGGCCGATGCGGACTTTATCATCGATGTGGGTTTCGGCATCCGCAATCGCGATGGCTACGAAACTGTCATCGAGCCGCTGGAACGCGCCCTGCGCGGGCTGGGAGTGACCAAGGTTGCTATCGGCGGTTCACGCAAGGTCACCGACGAATTACACCTGCTGCCGCCCGACCGGCAGATCGGACAATCGGGAGTAAGCGTCAATCCCCAGATCATCCTGGCCATCGGCATCAGCGGTGCGCCGCAGCACCTGAACTATATCTCGCCACGGGCCGTCATCCTCGCCTTCAATCGCGATCCGCAAGCGCCGATCATCACGCTCAACCAGCGTCAACCCCGCCCGCGCGTCTACGCCATTGTCGGCGATTTGTTCGAGATGGTCCCCGCTTTCACGACCGCTCTGCAGCAGGCGTCGCCGAGCGAGACTGCTCGTAAATGCGAACATCCTGTGGCGGCGCTTTCTTGAACTTTCCGTAAAAAACTGCACAACGCGGCTGCAAGCGGGCACGCTTTTCGCAAGCAAGTTAGGCTTAATGAATCTCACCCCAACCATCCTGGATGGCCAAGCCATAACGCGCACACTGGTTTCTAAGAAAAACGCATGAACTTGCCTTGTTAATCGTCCGGTTTTCTCAATTTTCCTGAGCTCAGCGAGGTATAATTGAGTAGACGGAGGAACGAGGAGACATATGACGCTGCTTGGATTTACGGGACAGACGGTGTCTCCACCAGGCCTGGAAGAGAAAGTCTTCGTCGGGCCACAATTGCACTTCGACGAAGCCCTGGCCTGTGGCCGGCGCTTATGGATCCGTGGCAGACTGGTTGATCCGGCCACGCGTCCGGTTGTCGCCCGACGGTCGAAATGGAACCGCTGGCGCCGCAAGCGCGCTTTACCTGACCAGCCAAGGACCATCGAACTGGAGACGCGCATCGGCGGCCAATCGGTTCGCAGCACGGTAACTTTGGACTCAAACAACCGATTTGAATCGGCTATCGAGATCGACCTTCCCACCGCACGCCGGGGCTGGCGCCTGGCCCGGAATCGTGTCTTGCACCAGGGCCGGACGCTCGAGAAATGCTGTGTCGTGCTGGCGCCGCCGGATGACGCACGTGCGGCCCTCGCCGTGCTCCTTCCTCTTGATTTCACATTCTCCGCCAATGGACCGGAGCGCCTAGCACGCTCGGAGAGCGCTGCCGCGCTGACTCCCGTCTTGCAGCAGCTCCGCCGCACCGGCAGCAAGGATGGTCTGTACTATCTTGCGTGTGTTCCGCTTGGTTGCAAGGTTGGCCAATCAGAACTAGCACTGGCAGCCACGGCTCTCGGCTGGCCAGCAGGCAACTTTGTGTTGCTGCCGGCGGAGAGCGGCCAAGCCGAGCAGGCGTTGGCTCAAGGACTAGAACGGCTGCGTTGGCTCATGACCGGCAGTCTTGACCTGCGTCTCCTAAACATGGAACCGGCGTTCGCCGCCTGCATCCGCGACACACACGCTAAATCCGACGGAGGGGGGCCGGACAGAATCGTCAATTACGGAGAGGACCCCAGGCGCCTTCTGTCGCCAGAGACCGCAGGCATGACAGCACTGCCCTCCTTTGTGCGGCTGGCGCGTGCCGGTCTGGTGCCGCGCCTACCGGTGGTTTTCTGTCACGGCATGCTGGCCTTCAGCACACTCAAAATGGAACTGCCCGAGAATTCCAACTGCTTCTGGGCCCTGCGCGAGTTTCTGCATCCACGCGGCTTCCGCGTCTTCTTCCCGCAAGTGGCTCCGACAGGCAGTGTCGCCTTCCGCGCCCGGCAGCTGCGCGACCAGATCCTCCGCTGGACCGACGGTCCGATCAATTTGATCGCGCACAGCATGGGCGGGCTGGATGCGCGCTATCTGATTTCGCATCTGGGTATGGCAGAGAGGGTGCGCAGTCTAACGACCGTATCGACGCCGCACCGCGGCACGCCTTTGGTGGACTGGTTTCTAGCAAACTACAGGCAGCGTGTGCCGCTGCTGCTGGCTCTCGAAGCAGCCGGTTTTAACGTGGACGGCTTCCGCGATTGCTCTCCCGCGGCTTGCCGCGAGTTCAATGCGCGCACCCCCGATATGCATGGGGTTTCTTACTTCTCTTACGGCGGCGAGGTGCCGGTTTCCCGCGTCACGGCGCCGCTTCGCCGGACCTGGCACATGCTCACGGCCTTGGAAGGCCCTAACGACGGCATGGTATCGCTGGCTTCCGCCCGCTGGGGAGAATACCTGGGCACCGTGCATGCCGACCATTTCGCGCAGACGCCTGACCTGAAATTCATTCATCCGCATGAGGATTTCGACCCCCTCCGCTTCTACTTCCGCATCCTGGAGGACCTGGCCCGCAGAGGCTTCTAACCCGGCCGGCGGTTTTGTTGTGGGACGGATTGCCAATCCGTCCTACCGACCCTCCACGGTCGCCTTTTTCCGTAAAATTGTTGCATCGTTCGCATCCTTGCGGTAGAGGAAAGACATCCTCGCCGCCCATAGCGCCGCCCTTCTTTCCAGAGGAAATCGAGGGAGAACGATGTGCCGACTCCTGCACCGCACACGCTTCAAGCTCAGTTTGCTCTTGGTTTTTGCTGCCGTCGTACCTGCCGGCGCCGACGATAAAAGCGCCACGCGCAAGATCAAAAGAGATCCAGCGGGCACGAGTGCCCAGATGGGGCAATTCCGCTCCCTCTTCGCCGCCTGGGACCTTAATCAGGACGGCTTCCTTGACAAGAATGAACTAGCCAAGGCATTTCGCGGTCCCAGCGCCAAGCCCTATGCTCCAAGTACTGGATCGACAGCTTCGGCCAAGTCAATCGCCCAGAAGTATCCGGATCATGAGTTCCTTATTCAGCTCGACCAGAACAATGACGGCAAGATCAGTCGCGCGGAATTCATGGATTGGGCGCGTAGTTGCGTCGAACGGCTGGGAAAAATGGGTGCCCAGGAAAGCAGTGTCGGTCAAAAGGAAAAGCAGCTAAAGGCAGGCGGCCTGAGCGCGGATGAAAAGAAGAAGCTTTCTGAAGAAGTAAAGGCAGAACGCAAAGCGCTAGCGGAGCAGAAGAAGGAACTCAAGCAGCTGGAGACGATCGAGAAGCATCTTCAACGTCTGAAGTAATACATAAGGAGACCTCCATGCCGTCCAGGCCGGAAACGCGCGTCCAGGAATTGCACCTGACTCTTCCGTCCCCACCGAAACCCATGGCCAAGTACAAGACCGCCGTGCTGGCGGGCAACATGCTCTATGTTTCGGGTCACGGACCCATCAAATCGGACGGCAAGATGATTCTCGGCCGCGTTGGCGCCGACCTCACCCTGGAGCAAGGGAAGGAAGCAGCACGCGCGGTCGGCCTGGCTATCTTGAGCACCGTGCGGAACACGCTCGGTTCGCTCGATAAAGTGAAACGGCTGATCAAAACTCTCGGCATGGTGAATGCCACCGCCGAGTTCAAAGATCATCCCGCCGTGATCAATGGCTTCTCCGATCTCATGGCGGAAGTCTTCGGCGACGACGCGGGTGTTGGCGCACGCAGCGCGGTAGGTATGGGCTCGCTGCCAAGCAATATTGCCGTGGAAATCGAGTGTATTTTTGAAGTGGCCTGAATCAGATTGTAAACTGTAACCCGAAGCGCCAGCGAGGGCCCCTCGCTGGCGCTTCGGGTTACAATGTTGCAAATATGACAAAAGGGCCTTGCGGGTGAATCACCGTCCCCGTGCGCTTCAAACGGTGAGAAGATCGCCGTCAACTTCCTCCGCCAGAGCCCTCAAGCCGCCGTAGCGCCACAGGAGCCCCGCGGCGCCAACGAAATCAGCAAAGCGCGCCTGTTCCGGGCTTCGGCGTTGGCTTACCAGGAAGACCTTCAAACCGGGCTGCTCGCGCGTCATTTTGTCGCACGTCAGCCAGCCGGTTTCATCGGGCAAGTCGGTGTCGAGAATGACCATCTGGGGATCAAGCCGCCAGGCCAGCCGGCGCGCTTCGCCAGCGGTGGCGGCGGTGTACACCTTCCATCCTAGCTGCCGAAAGCAACGGCTCGTTTGCCGGGCGAACACGGGATCCCGGTGCGCCAGGATCAGATGCTCAAAGCGTTGGCTGTCAGGACCTTGCGTAAACACTGGCGCCTCCTCTCCAGCCGTTCCAGGTGAATTCCTACCGATTTCCGCTTACGGAACATCTTTACGACGGCTATCCTCATCAAATAGTTCGCGTTTTGACCCGAGATCTTGCCGAATTCGCGTTTCCCAGGATTTTCCCTACCCATAGACGCAATGCCTCTCTAAAGTTGCGCAAAAATCAGCCGCGGCGGTTAGAGCGACCGCAGGGGCAGTCAAAGGACAAGACACAAGATAACTTTCTGCTGGAGAAAACGCCGAATCTCGCTAAACTTTCTCCAAGCCCCGCGTTTGCCAACCACCGCCTTTGAAAGAGGTTAGCCTTGCCTACGCGAACTGCTAGACACCGAGGAGTCAAAGCACCCATGGCCAAGAAAGCAGCTCCTGCCAAAAGGACGAGCAGAGCCGGCGCCTCTCACGCCGCGCCCGCCAATCCGATTAAGCAAGCGCTGGAGGCCGGCGCAGGAATTTTGCGCCTGGCGCCTACCTGGGTGCCGCGCTCCTTCTTGATGCCCGGGCGGCGCATCAAGCTGGCGCCCCAGGACATTTACGCCCTGGGGGCGCAGCGCGGCGGCATCGACGAGCGCTGGTTCTCTTCAACCACGCCGGCCGCCAATGAAGGCGCGCCAGCCGACGAGGGGCTTAGCTATGTGGTGCATGAGGGTCAGCGCGCGTTTACGTTGAAGGATGCCGTGGCCCAGGAAGGAGCGCGGCTCGTCGGCCGCGGCATCTGGGAGCGTTACAAGCGTTGGCCGGTGTACAGCAAATTCTTCGACAACCTCGGGCCGATCCCGCACCACATGCATCAGAACAACGCCCAGGCAGCCCTGGTCGGCCAGCAAGGCAAGCCGGAGTCGTATTATTTCCCGCCGCAGTTGAACGCAGTCGGTAATCATTTCCCGTATACGTTCTTCGGCTTGGAGCCCGGCACGACCAAGTCCGATATTCGCCGCTGCCTGGAACGCTGGAAAGAGGGAGACAACGGCATTCTGAATTTCAGCAAGGCCTATCGTCTGCAGCCGGGGACAGGTTGGCTGGTGCCGCCGTGCATCTTGCACGCGCCTGGTTCGCTGGTGACCTACGAGCCACAGTGGGGTTCCGATGTGTTCGGCATGTATCAATCCATGGTCGAAGGCCGGCCTGTTCCATGGGAATTGCTGGTCAAGGACGTTCCCAAAGACAAGGCCTACGATTTTGATTACCTCGTCGATCAACTGGATTGGCCGGGCAATGTCGACCCGAATTTTCGGGATCATCACTATCTGGAACCGATTTCCATCGGCGATGGCGATAAGGAAGCCTATGTGGACCGCTGGGTGGTCTACGGCAAAATCGACGGCCGCGAGTTGTTTAGCGCCAAGGAGCTCACGGTGAATCCCGGCGTCCGGGCCACGGTCAAGGATAATGGCGCTTATGGCTTGATTGCCGTGCAAGGCTCGGGGAGAATTGGCAAATTGACCCTGCAGACCCCGGCCATGATTCGCTATGGTGAGTTGACCGAAGACGAGGTTTTTGTCAGCGACGAGGCGGCAAAACAGGGCGTCGTCTTTGAGAACACCGGCAAGGAGCCGCTGGTCACCTTGCGCTATTTCGGGCCGGACGTGAACCCGAACGCTCCCAGTGTAGGCGATTACAAGAAGAACGGGGCACGCACGCGCTAGTACCTCGCTCCGAGATAGATCCAGATAGGCATCATGTTAGTCATTCACGGAACATCGCTGTACGGCAAGGTGGACCAGGTCAAAGGCCTGTTCCACGTGGCCACGCTGTTCTTTCACATTAACTGGGTCCCGGTTATTCCCCGTAAGAGTTACCTGATCTTCGAGGGCACGGCCGCGAAACGTGCCCCGCAAGGCGTGCCAATCGGTTTAAGCGGCAAGTCGATCCTATTCGCCTGGGGGCGATTCCTGCTGCTGATCGGTGGCTGTTTGGCTCTACCGTTCGGCTGCATGGTCGGGGCACTGGAGGCCCGCGGAACGGAGGCCACCACCCTGGCCTTGATTGCGGCGGCCGTGCTGATTGTCTCCATCGCTTGCCTTGTCCTTAGCTATCGCTTCTGCCATGCCAGGCCGGAAAGGGCTCTGGAGCTGGCGCGGCTGGCCGGCATCGAACCGGCTCGTTTAGCGGAATTCTTCGCCGAACGCATGACGCCCGAAGAGGAAGATCGCCTTCGTAATCTTGTTGCGGAGCAAATAGACTCCACGCCAAATTCTCCTTGAGGTGGCCACGATGAAAAAGAAACTCTCCATTGGCAGCTGGGCCTACATTTTCAATCAGGAAACCCCCACCAACGACTTCCACCAGGTCGTGCACAAACTCTGCGACCTTGGCTATGAGGGAGTGGAATTGGGCGGCTTTAATCCCCACCCCGGGCCGGATACTTATGATCGGGCCAAACGGCAAAAGCTGCGCCGGGACGTCGCCGAACACGGCCTGCAATTCTCCGGCCTGGCCGCCGACCTCTGGTCGCAGAAGCTCGTCAGCGTGGAAGACCAGGGCCCGTATATTGGCGCCTTCGCGAAGAACGTCTTCTTCGCCGAGGATCTCGGCATCGACACCATTCGCGTGGACACGGTCGAGCCGATCACCGCCATGAAGGAAAAGAAGCTCGATCCCAAGCTCGTCTTCGACCGCGTCGTGCGCGCCTTCGATCTCTGTTCCAAGCTTGCCGCCGACCGGGGCATCAAGATCTGCTGGGAATTCGAACCCGGCTTCCCGCTTAACAAGCCTTCGGAGATCCTGGCCCTCGTGGATGCCGTGCGCGCCAAGGGCAACTCCAACTTCGGCGTGCTTTTCGACACCTGCCATGCTCACATGTGTGCCGCCGTCGGCGCCAACCAGATCGGCGAAAAAGAGTCGCTGCCGGGCGGAGAGCTGGAACTCCTGCAAAAGCTTAAGGGCAAGATCACGCACCTCCACCTGATCGACTCCGACGGCACCCTCAACGAGCACAATACCAGCACGCACAACCCTTTCGGCACCGGCAAGCTGAACTTCGACAAGCTCATCCCTGAGCTGATGAAGGCGGGAGTGCCCAACGACTGGTGGTGCGTCGATTTGTGCTTCTGGCCGAATGCCTGGGATGTGACTGCCGACAGCAAGCGTTTTCTGGACAAGCTGCGGCAAAAGTACGCGGCGGCATAGACTGGCCGCGATAAGGTTCCGGGAGATGCACGGGTTGACAGCGCGGCCACGAAGTTTCGCACGCTACGCGAGGACCAATCCCTCGACGGCGGCAATGTCCTGCCGGGCTTTGTCTTACCCTCAAAGAGCTATTTGCACGCGGCAACCCAAGGCGCTGAAGGCGCTGAAATCCGTGAGAGAGGATTCCTAATCGTGCCGATCTTTCTTGTGGCTCTGGCCTTGGTTTTCTTGACAGGTCAAGGCAATCCGAACACTAACAACCTCGATATGCGTCTGCTGGCGCAGACTAAGGCCCACAAAGGCAGGGTCGCGATTGCCGTTCGGCATCTCCAAACCGGCGACAGTTATTTCCTGGCAGCCGACGAGCCCATGCCGACCGCCAGTCTGATCAAACTGCCGGTCATGATCGAAGTTTACCAGCAGGCCGCGGAAGGAAAGATCAAACTTTCAGATCCCATCACCCTGCGCAAGGAAGACGAAGTCCCGGGCAGCGGGGTACTCACCGATCTCTTCTCCCCCGGATTAACATTTCCGCTGCGCGACGCCGTTCGTCTTATGATCGACGTTTCCGACAATACGGCCACCAACCTGGTGCTGGATAAAATCGGTATCGGTTCTACTGCCAAGCGCATGAAGGAGTGGGGTTTTCCGAATACCAAGATCCACTCCAAGAGTTTCCGTCGCGACACTTCCGTCTTTCCCGAAAGAAGCAAACAATTCGGCTTGGGTTCCACCACGGCGCGGGAAATGGTAGACATCCTGGAAAAACTCCACCAGGGCAAGTTCGTCGGCCCTGATGCATGCAAGGAAATGATCACCATCCTCAAGCGTTGCGACGATCGCGACAAATTCCCACGCCTGCTGCCGCCGGGCGTGCAGGTCGCGCACAAGACCGGCTGGGTAAGCGATGTCTCCACCGACGCCGGCATTCTGTACTGGGCCAAGGGTCCGGTAGCCTTGTGCGTGCTCACTTCGAATAACGAAGACAAACGCTGGTCCGTAGACAACACTGCCCATCTTCTTTGTGCCAAGGTTGCCAGGGAAGTCTACGACTACTTCAACGAAAAACCGGGAGCGCCGCAAGCCGGCGCAAAGAAATAGAACCTGCAAAGAGAGATGAACATGACGAAAGCGCTGAATGTCGGCATGATCGGTTACGGCTTCATGGGGCGTGCCCACTCCAACGCGTATCGCAAGGTCAACAATTTTTTCGACCTGGAATATCGACCGGTCCTCAAGGCCGCCTGCGCGCGCAGCGCGGATAAGGTGAAGCCCTTCGCCGCCAAATGGGGATACGAATCAACCGAGACCGACTGGCGTAAGCTCATCGAGCGCAAAGACATCGACCTGATCGATATCTGCACGCCCAACAACACGCACGCCGAGATCGCCACCGCGGCAGCCAAGGCCGGCAAGATGATTCTCTGCGAGAAGCCGCTTTCCATGAATGGCCCGGAAGGCGCCAAGATGGTCGAAGCGGTCGAAAAGGCCAAGGTGCCGAACATGGTCTGGTACAACTACCGCCGTGTGCCGGCCGTGACGCTCGCCAAGAAACTCATCGACGAAGGCAACCTTGGCCGCATCTTTCACTACCGCGCCAAGTTCCTGCAGGACTGGACCATCAGCGCCGACTTACCTCAGGGTGGCACGGGCTTGTGGCGGCTGGACGTGGCGGCGGCCGGCAGCGGCGTTACCGGCGACCTCCTCGCCCACTGCATCGACACCGCCCTGTGGCTCAACGGCAGCATCGATACGCTCAATGCCATGACCGAGACGTTTATCAAGGAGCGCAAGCACAATCTGACGGGCAAAGTGGAAAAGGTTGGCATCGACGACGCCTGCGCCTTCCTGGCCCGTTTCAGCAACGGCTCGCTCGCCACCTTCGAGTCCACGCGCTACGCCCGCGGCCACAAGGCTCTTTACACCTTCGAGATCAACGGCGAGCACGCCTCGATCTTCTGGGACCTGCACGACCTGCACCGCCTGCAATACTTCGACCATCGCGACCAGGGCCAAACGCGCGGCTGGCGGAACATTCATGTCAGCGACGGCGATCACCCCTACATGGGCCAGTGGTGGGTGCCGGGCTTGCAGATCGGTTACGAGCACAGTTTCGTGCACCAGGTCGCCGATTTCCTCGAAGGCGTGGCCAAAGGCAAGCCGGCAATGCCCGATTTTCGTGACGCACTGCGCACTCAGCATGTGTGCGACGCGATCTTGCAGTCGGCGAGAGCGCAGAAATGGGTGACAGTGCCCCGGACATGACTGCATCTGCCGAAAACGGAGCAGGCCAAGGCGAACGCGGGCTGGATGCGATATTCACATCCAGCCCACGTCCGAAATGACAATGTGGTTCAGCTATTCTTGAGCAACTCCTTCCACCGCTGCCAGGCTTCGTCGCGGGCTTTTTTGTCGGCCTCCCGGCCCTTGGGGTCCTCGCCCTGGCGCATGAAACCGTGACCGGCGCCATCGTAGATGACCGGCTCATAAGTCTTACTGGCCTCTTTCATCAGCTCCTTGGTCTTGTCGATCGTGGCGTTGATCCGAGCGTCGTTTTCCCCGTAGAAGCCATAGACTGGACAGTTAATGCGCGCATTGTCTTCCTTGTCGGGTGGGGGACCGTAGAAGACGTAAGCGGCACGCAGGTTCTTGTTATTGGCCGCATAACGGAAGCTCTGGCCGCCGCCCCAGCAAAAGCCGCAGACGCTTAACTTGCCGTTGGCGGCCGGTAGCTTGGTAACGTAGTCGCTAACGGCGTTGAGATCCGAGGTGATCTGTTCGGCTGGCAGGCGGCGGATTGCTTGCATCACTTCATTTTGACCGGAGAACGCGTCCGTGTTGCCTCCGTTCGGTCCAGCGCCTGAGAGCAGATCCGGAGCGATGGCAATATAGCCGGCCTCGGCAAGCTGGTCCGCCACGCTGCGCACCCAGTCAGTCATGCCGAAGATCTCGTGGATCACCAGCACCGCCGCCGCCTTGTCCTTGACTTCGGGATAGACGATGAAGGAATGCACCGAACGCCCGTCGTGCTTGATCTCGACCCATTCCTGGTGCCGCGTAGATTTTTCCAGACGTTTCTTGGCGAAGTCCTGGGCGAACGCCGAAGAGCAGCTTAGAACCACCATGACAGAAGCCAGAATGCGTTTCATGGAAGCCTCCCTTGTGTAGTGGGACCGGCAGTGGGGCTAATTAGTATCCTAGGCGCACTCCAACTCGCAGCAATGCCGGCGCTGCGCCAGAGAGCGGGAGTCAAGCCGCTTGCCAACGCCTCCTGACTTGCCTACGGCCTCTTCCATCCGTAAAACGGAGCACAAGAAGCCTTTCCGTTCATCCCGGGGAGCGGTTTTCCCGCAGGCGGAGAGGCGGGGTGATCCCTGTAGCGGGGATTGTGCGACAGGAGGTACTGCCATGCTACGAAAATGGATCGGAATCGCCTCAGTCATTGCGATGACCGCTGTCTTGCTGGCGGCGGATGCCAGCCAGGCGCGGGAGCGCCGTCTATTCGGCCGCCGCAACCGCGGCTCCGAATCCGACACCAGCACGTATGTCGCCTCGGACGGCGCCGTCGTCGCGCCGTCGGACATGACCATGATGCCATCCCAGGAGCGTCGCCTCTCCGGCCGCCGCAACCGCGGCACCACATACGGCAGCAATGCCTACGTGGCCCCGAACGGCGCGATCATGACGCCGTCGGATAGCCCCGGAGTCCAGCGCCGGTCCGACTACTACTCGCCGGATGGTTCACGGGCGATCAGCGGTGAGATGCCGGTGATCATCGATGTCCTGACGCCGGCCACGGCGGAGATTACCTTCGAAGGCGCGAAGACGACGCAAACGGGCAGCCGCCGTTTGTTCATTTCGCCGCCGATCAAGTCCGGTCAAAACTACATCTATGAGATTAAGGTGAAGTGGTTGGAAAATGGCCAGGAAATCGTCCGCACGCGTAAGCTTCCCGTCCGTGCCGGCCAACGGCTGATGGTCGATCTGAGCCGTGAATTGCCGACCAATCGGCAATAGCGTTGATTTTGCAGTGCTATTGACAGTCAGCGGAAGTGCGGGAATCCTGCCGCACTTCCGCTTTTTTCCTTTGGCTCTCGTTCAGGGGCGAGCGCAACCAGGTCCATCCAGCCCAGAACCAAAAAATAATCAGGCAGAAGGTGCTGAGCGGAGTTCCTGCCAGGCCGGTCGAGTACTTGAGCGGCATGGGAACCGCCAGGCCATTATGGGTCGGCATGGATACCGAGACGGCAATGCCAAGCGTAGGCAAAAGAGTCTCGCTTATTAAGAGAAAAGCCAGCAAGCTCAAAGATAGGCTGCTGAGAACGAAGATTCCGCGGTGACTCGTCGGCAGCGGAACCGTCTCTTGAGAGCCGCACGGCAGCCGCGGCTGATAGAACTCTTCAAGGGACTTATCCGGCGACGCCGTGCCCAATGGAAGGATCGCGATCAGCCGCGGTCTGGCAAAACGAGCGGGGTCCGAAAAGAAAAGCGCGACCGGCAACGCTGCCAGAAGCGAATCGTAATACATGAAGTGATAACAGCTGAAAAAGGCGCCCAGCAGCAGGAAGGCCGCTCCTGGGCCCTCGACAACACGAGTGCGGTCTCGGCGGTAAGTAGCAAGCAGAACGGTCAGCGCAAAGATGATGCCAACGAGCCCCCAGCCAAGAATGGTGGCCGGCCAGCTAAAGCGTTCCGTGTCGGGGGCGTGGAAGTCTACCAACCAACGTTTCGGAATGGTCAGTAAGTCCCGACTTAGAAAAACCCAGTTCTCGTCCACGCCGTACAGGTTGCTCGCCTGCTTACCTATCCAGAGCCATTCGAGCCACGAATGAAAACCGACCACCGGGAGCGTGGCCACCGCCAGCGCGCTTCCGGTGATGATCATGGCCAGGCAAACGCGCCACCGTCCGGTCAACACGGGCACGAGAAAGAAGGCCGCCGCCCAAACGGGCTTGAAGGCGAGCAAACCCCAGACAATGCCGCCAGCCACCTGGCGGCCGCGGGTAATCAATAGCCAACCCCAGACCAGTATGGCCAGCATGAAGGCGCTGTTTTGGCCCAGGTTCAATCCGTGCGTGTAGGCGGGAAAAAGCATCAGCGCAGGCACTGCCACGGTCCACCAGATGCGGCCATGCGCTAACTGTCGAATGCCCCAGCCCGCAACAAAGGCCATCACTATGATCAAGCCTTGGATAACCCGATAGGCCAGCGCGGGCCGGAGGTTGGCGAGCGGATACATCAGCAGAGCGTGGATGGGTGGATACAGCGGACCGCCCACGGCCGGTTGATCGGGCGCCCCGTCCGGCGCCGTGTCCTTTCCCATGAACCAACCCATGAAGTTGTCCGCGTCATGCTTGCCTTTTTCCTCATCAACGCGCTCGGAGTCGGGCGGTTCGTCTTCCTGCGGATAAGCCTCGCGCAGGACTTCACGCTGGTAGTTGCGATGATAGAGGTGCTGGCCCAGGCCTTCAACCAGCATCCTGCCCATGAGCCACTGCCCGCCAAAATCGATGGTCGTGTGTCCTGAATTGCCGTCGCGCCGTTGGGGAGAGGCAAACGCTCCCCATGCATAATGCATGACCAAGCCGACGACGAGCAGCATGATGAGCGACGAGTACGCATAGCGCGGCCAGGGCGACCAAACAAGACGGAAGAATCGATATATGCCAGGAGTCATGGATGGGAGACAAACTCGGGGTCGACAGCAAACGTCTCAACGGCACGGGGGGAGCTGCGTGCCGCTCGGCGGTTAGAATGGAAATTGTAGCAATTTCCCCCGTTTCGACTGCAGGATGAAGAGCATGAATACCGCACTCTTGCCGGAAGTGGTATTGAGCTTTCTGAGCGAACAGTCCATTCGCGCAGAACGCCTGCTGGTGGCTGTCTCAGGCGGGCCGGACAGTGTCGCGCTGCTGCGCGCGCTTGTCGACCTGAATTCCGAGCACGGCGTGTGCCTGGGCTCTCAGACCATCGTCGTGGCGCATCTGAATCATCGGCTTCGGGGTAGTGAAAGCGACGCGGATGAATACTTCGTCCGCGATTTGGTCGGAGGCCTGAAAACACAGACGCAGACGCACCTGGCTTTCCGGTATGAGCGGCTGGATGTGGCCGGGCGTGCCGCTGCGGAAGGGAGCAATCTTGAGGATCTGGCGCGCCGTCTCCGCCATGAATGGTTCGCCAACCTCGCACGCGAATCAGGCTGCACTTTTGTCGCTACCGGCCACACCGCGGACGACCAGGCGGAAACGGTATTGCACCGTCTCCTGCGCGGCACGGGGCTGAAGGGGCTTCGAGGAATCGCGCCACGGCGGCAGCTCGTTGACGGGGTCGACTTGATTCGTCCACTGCTGCACGCGCGGCGCAGCGAAGTTCTCGCCTATCTGGCAGCGCGAGCTCAGGACTTTCGGCAAGACAGTTCTAACCTTAGCCGCGACTTTACGCGCAACCGCATTCGCCATGATTTGCTCCCTTATCTGGCGGCAAACTATAACCCGGAGATCGTCGCGATCCTGGCCGGACTTGCCGAACAGGCCGGGGAAGCATTTCAGGAGCAGGAGGCCATGGCTCAGGAGTTGCTCACGCAGGCAGAGCTCCCCCGCGCCGGACCATGTGTTGTCCTGGACACCGAGCGCCTGGCGTCAGCCCCCGGCAGTGCCGCGCGCCCGATGTACCGCCTGCTCTGGACCAGGGAAGGCTGGCCCATGGGAAGCATGGGATTCAAGGAATGGCAGAGGTTGGCCGAATTTGCCGGCGGCGGACCTACAGCCGTTGATTTTCCCGGCGGCATTCGCGTCCGCCGCCGCGAGCGCGTGGTCCTGATTGGTCCGGTTTTGTAAGATTGCTCTTCTGCACAGGTTCGAGCGACGCTATGCGCACAAACTTCTTCTCAGAGAATTGCAACCATGTCACTGCGTCCGATTCACCGCGCCTTGCTTAGCGTTAGCGACAAGACCGGTCTCGTGGACCTGGCCCGCGTGCTGGCCGGTTTTGGCGCTGTCCTTGTCTCTACCGGCGGCACCCGCCAGGCGCTTCAGGCTGCCGGACTCGCGGTGCAAGATATCTCGGAAACAACCGGCTTTCCGGAGATTCTCGACGGCCGGGTCAAAACTCTGCATCCGTTGGTGTACGGCGGAATTCTGGCCGTGCGCGACAACACCGAGCACATGGCCACGCTTCAGAAGCAGGGCATCAGCCCGATCGACATGATTGTCTGCAATCTCTATCCGTTTGAAGCGACCGTCGCCCGCCCCGGCAGCACGCATGAGGACATAGTCGAAAACATCGATATCGGCGGGCCAACGTTGCTGCGCGCGGCGGCCAAGAACTACAACGACGTGGCGATCCTTTCCGATCCCCATCAGTATGCTGGCGTGATTGAAGAGCTCCAGGCCCGTGCTGGCGCCCTTGACCTCGAAACACGTCGGAGACTGGCGGCGGCGGCATTCGCGCGCGTTGCCGCGTATGACGAGGCGATCAGTCGCTACTTCGCCGGCCAGGCCGGGCCCGAACAATTTCCGCACCGGCTCAACCTATCCTTCGAGCGACGGCTGCCACTGCGCTACGGCGAAAACCCGCATCAACAAGCCGCTTTCTATGTTGACCCAGGCTGTCGATACGCTTGTGTCGCCACCGCCAAGGCGCTTCATGGAAAAGAACTTTCTTATAACAACCTGCTCGATCTGGATAGCGCACTGAACCTGGTACGGGAGTTTGCCGAGCCCGCGGCGGTCGTGATCAAGCACAATAATCCCTGTGGCGCCGCCCTGGGCAGCACGCTGGAAGAAGCCTTTCGCAAGGCATATGAGGGCGACCCCCTCAGCGCCTATGGCGGGGTGCTTGGCTTTAATCGCGAGGTCGAGGCGGCGACGGCCCAGCAGATTACCGAGCCCAATCGCTTTGTCGAATGCATCATTGCGCCCGGTTTCAGCAAGGAGGCATTCGGCCTTCTGACGACACGGCCATCGTGGAGAAAGAGCGTTCGGCTTATCGAGACGGGGCCGCTCGAAGATGACGGCGCCCGCGCGGGTGCGCCCGATTTTCGCCGCGTGGATGGCGGGCTGCTGGTTCAGACGCGCGACCTTTCCACGGAAGATTTCACCAAACTGCAGGTGGCCACCCAGCGCACTCCAACGGCGCGGGAACTGGCCGACCTGCACTTCGCCTGGGTGGTGTGCAAGCACGTGAAGAGCAATGCCATTGTTCTGGCCAAAGACGCAATGGTGGTGGGCGTTGGCGCGGGCCAGATGAGCCGGGTTGATTCGGTGCACCTTGCCGTGCGCAAGGCAGGGGAGCGAAGCCACGGGGCCGTGCTGGCATCGGACGCGTTTTTCCCTTTCCGCGACAACATCGATGAGGCGGCCCGGGCCGGCATCACCGCCGTGGTTCAGCCCGGCGGGTCTCTGCGTGACCAGGATTCAATCCAGGCCTGCGACGAGCATAACCTGGCCATGCTGATGACTGGGGTCCGCCATTTCTGGCATTAAGGGCAAGGCGGCGTAGCAGGGTGTGAATTGCTCGGAAGGCCCGGCCACAGCCGTCAACATTATTCTTCCAGGCGAGTAGCATAGAAGCCGGTCTCCCGTTCCTGCATGCGCGAAGAGCCCGCAATGGCCTTGCCGTCACCGGTGAACATCCGACCTTGGAATTCCTGGCTGCTGCGCGGGAAGCGGATGGTAAATTGGATCGCGTGCTTGGCGGGGCCGATCTTGCCTTCCACATCGTATTTCTGGCCGTCTTTGTCGGAGTAATAGGAGCCGCTGACGGCGCCATCAGCGGCCACTTCCAGTTTCAGCGTCCCGGAGCGGCGGCCGTCGTCGCGGAGCTTGTAGACGCCCGTGAAATAACGCGGCTCGAATGGGTCGCCGACAACCAGCCGGCTCGTTTTCCGCGGTGCCGCGTCCGGCAAGGGCTTCGTGACCAGAAAAAGCTTCGCCTTGCCGGTCGGTTCGACGTAGCTCTTATCCCCTTGTGCCACAAAGCGCAGATCGCCGCCGAGCGCGTCCGGGACGACCTGCCCGATGTCCAGACTCAAACGAAACCCGGCGAAGAGACGGACATTCTGCCCGGCGCATTGTATTGCTCGTTCCTGGCCTTCGCGGTAGGTGACATAGCGATCGACAAGGAGAATCGGCACGGAGGTCGTGCTATCCACTTTCTGCCGGGCCGCCTGCACGATAACCTTGCTGAAACGGCCTTCATTGGTTTGCACAATCAGCAGGGCGCCCGCTCCCGAAAGGACCCGGTCGTTGTCCGCAATCATCTCCGGAGTCACCTGCTTCAATTCCTTGACTTCGGGCAGCCCCACAGCCTTGGCAAGAACGGGATTGGTGTAATAGTCGAATGCGTCTGCCGACAGGGCTGGGCCGGCGGCGAAGATTAGTGAAAGGGCAAGAGACAGACAGCAACAGCGCAGCATCTTCGAGTCTCCAGAAAGCAAGAGGGCTATGAATTCTTCGGGGAAGGATTCAAGGCTTCCGCAAGCGTCTTCGCCATCGCGGCGATATCGCCGGCAACCTCGGCAAGCGAGCGCTTATCGACCTCTTCCAGTTTTCGGACCAGAGCACTGCCGACAATCACCCCGTCCGCGACCTCGCGCAGAAGGCGTACCTGCTCCGGCTTGCTTATGCCAAAACCAACGCAGACCGGCAGATCGGTCTGCATGCGCAGCCAACGAAGCTGGCTTACCAGTTCATCGGGCAGCTTGTCGCGCTCGCCGGTAATGCCGGCGATGCTGACGTAATAGAGAAAACCGCTCGAGGCGCGGGCGATGCGCAGAGCGCGTTCGCGCGGCGTCGTCGGCGTCACCAGGTGAATGAGTTTGAAATCTCGGGCAGCCGCCAGCTGCGCGAATTCATCCGCCTCATCGATCGGCAGGTCGGGGACGATGGCGCCGCTGAGGCCGGCTGCCATTGCCTGGTCCAGGAACGATTCCCTGCCGCGTCGCTGCACCAGGCTGTAGGAGATCATCCCGACCAGGGGAATTCCCGACTGCGCAAAAGCCGGATCGTGGGAAAGCCCGGCAACCATCTGGAAAATGTCTTCGACACGAATTCCCCGATTCAGGGCGCGCGTGTAGGAGGCCTGAACGACGGGACCATCCGCAATTGGATCGCTATAGGGAAAGCCGATCTCGATCAGGTGAGCGCCGCTGAGGGCCAGGTCTCGCAATAATCTCTCTGTGGCGGCCAGATCGGGATCGCCCGCTGTCAAGAATGGCATGAAGGCCTTGCGACCTTCCTTACGCAGGCGACGGAAAAGCATGTCGATAGGGTTCATGATGACCTGGCGGAGCTTCAAATCTCCTGACCCTGCAGGCGAGCCACCTCAAAGCAGTCCTTGTCGCCACGTCCGGAGAAGCAGATGACAACCACGTCTTCCTTCGCCCGTCGCGCCGCCAGCCGCATCGCTTCGACCACGGCGTGGGCGGTTTCCAGGGCTGGGAGGATACCCTCCAAGCGCGAGCAAAGATTGAAGCCGGTCAAGGCATCCTCATCGGCGACGTGGGTGTAGCGCACCCGGCCGGTGTCTTTCCAGTAACTGTGTTCGGGGCCAACGCCCGGGTAGTCTAGGCCCGCCGAAACCGAATGCACATCCGCGGTCTGGCCGTCGTCATTTTGCAGGACATAGCTGTAGCTGCCGTGCAAAACGCCCGGCTTGCCGAAACTCAAGGTCGAGGCATGCCCGCCCGGAGTAGGTCCCTTGCCGCCTGCTTCCACGCCGATCAGGTCGACACCGCTATCGCCGATGAACGGGTAAAACATTCCGGCCGAGTTGCTGCCGCCGCCGACACAAGCCACGACGAGGTCCGGCAGCCGGCCAATTTGCTCCAAACATTGCCGGCGCGTTTCCTGGCCGATGACGGCCTGGAAGTCGCGCACCATGAGCGGGAAGGGATGCGGCCCCACGACGCTGCCGATGATATAGTGCGTGTGCCCGACTGTCGCCATCCAGTCGCGCAAGGCTTCGTTGATAGCGTCCCGCAGGGTGCGGCTGCCGCTTGCAACGGAAACCACCTCGCTCCCCAGGGCGCGCATCTTGAAAACATTGAGGCGTTGCCGGCGAACGTCCTCGGCACCCATGTAAACCTGGCACTGCAGGCCGAACAGGGCGGCGGCAGTGGCGGTGGCGACGCCATGCTGGCCGGCGCCGGTCTCGGCAATGATGCGCGGCTTGCCCATGCGCCGGGCCAGCAGGGCCTGGCCGATACAGTTATTGATCTTGTGTGCGCCGGTATGACTCAAATCCTCGCGCTTGAGATAGATGCGCGCGCCGCCGGCTTCCTGCGTCAGTCGCGCGGCGAAATACAGCGGCGTGGGCCGGCCGACGTAATGGCGCAGGTAATCGTGAAACTGCCGTTTGAATTCCGGATCGTCCCGCGCGTTTTCATACTGCTCCGTGAGCTGATGCAGCGCGAACATCAAGGTCTCGGGCACATAACGCCCGCCATAGGGACCAAAACGGCCTTGCTTGTCCGGAACCGAAGGGCTGGCAGGAGGCATGACGATCTCACAAAAAACACGTTCGCGTAGGACAGATTGCCAATCCGTCCTAGCAGCCCGTTGAAAAAGGTGTCTGGAACCTTGCGAGTCGAAGAAGTCTCCGGATTTTCGCGCGCCTTGAAGGTTCCAGACACCTTTTTCAACGGGCTGCTAACTCACAGAAGATTGATGCTACGTTACCACGCCGGCGCGGTCGGGCGAAGGGCAAGCGGGGTATTTTCCCCAGCCCCATCTGTTTATAATCCCTGGAAGCGTGCGTCATCCAAGGACCCGTCTCCCAGCAAAGCAGAGTCGTCGCGTGCCCGAGTTGCCGGAAGTTGAAACCGTGGTGCGTGAATTGCGGCCACGCCTGCTGGGGCGGCGTTTGCAGGCGGTCAGCGTCAGCCGCCACCGTTTGCGCAAGCCCTGGCAGCAACAATGGGCGGGCCTGCTGCGCGGCCGGCGCGTCGCCGCAATCCGCCGGCGGGGCAAGTGGATCATCCTCGACCTGGACAATCAGGTCCACCTGGTGGTTCACCTTGGCATGACGGGCCAGCTGACCGTAAAGATGTCCCGCGAAGCGGCCGGGACGCACACCCACCTGGTGTTCAGGCTGGACCGCGGCCGGCAGGAACTCCGCTTTCGCGATGTCCGCCGTTTTGGCAGCGCGACGGTATTTCCGGACAGCCGGCGCCTCGAAGATTTCTTTCAGAAGGCGGAGCTGGGGCCCGAGCCGTTTGCGCTGCCGGCCGGCTACTGGCGAGAACAACTGGCCAGGACCACTCGCTCTTTGAAAGCGGTATTGCTGGATCAGCGCGTTGTAGCGGGAGTGGGGAATATCTATGCCGACGAGTCACTCTTCCAAGCACGCCTTCATCCGGCACAGCGCGGGCGCGACACCAGCGCGCCGGAAGCGGCTCGCCTGCGCCGTGCCATCGTGCAGGTATTGAATCAGGCCATCGAACGCCGCGGGTCGAGTATTCGCGATTACATCGGCGCTTCGGGGCAGCAAGGGGAATACCAAAGGGAATTTCGCGTCTACGGGCGCACGGACGAACCTTGCCTGCGCTGCGCAACCCCGATCGTTTGTATGCGGTTGGCAGGGCGTTCGACGCACTATTGTCGGCAATGCCAGAGATTGAAGTAGGGCAGGTTTTTAACCTGTCCCGTGGAGGTTCGGCAGGTTAAAAACCTGCCCTACGAACCGCAATGTCTTACCGTGCCTTCAAACGTCTGTTGGGAGAGACCAGCCTCGAGCGCAAGTGTCGCTTTCTGTTCGGCACGGCAACGCTGCTGCTGATCACGGCCAGCTTTTATTGGTATGCACGGCAAACCGAGGACCTGGCGTACAACCAGGTGGCCCTTACCGGCGGGCTCATGGTGCCCCCCATTTTGCGCAAAGAGCACGATAAGATCCTCAGCGCGGACGCCAGGAACGCGGGCGATGGCAAGCCGCGCAGCAGTGCGCTGCGTGACTGGCTGCTCGCGCAAAAGGCCTTACAGGACTTACAGGAAAAGAGCCTGCCGGACGAGTTCGAGGACTACAAGTATTGGATCATCAAGCCAAACGCTCTCAGTCGAGATAATCAGCCTGAGGGCCCCTTTGAAGCCAAGATTCTCCAGGAATTCCGCAATGATGAGCACAAGACGGAGAGTCGGCGCATACAGCCCCCTTCGATTCATTATTACGGCGCTATTCGCGCCAGGCCGGGCTGCCTTGTTGCCGGCTGTCATCCGCTGCCAGCCGAAAAACAAATGTTCGCGGATTTGAAGAGCGGCGACTTCATGGCCATGGTCAAGATTCGTCTGTCCGCAGGAAATGTCGATGCCGGCGTCCACCAGAATCGGGCCATGCTCATTGCCACCGCCCTCGTGACCGCGCTCCTGATCATGACCGGCAGCTACCTCATCGTGCGCTACATCATCGTCAAGCCGGTCAAGCACCTCAAGGAGGTGAGCGACGCCATTTCGGCCGGGGAATTGAACCTGCGCAGCGAGATCCAGACGGGCGATGAATTCGAAGACCTCAGCCACGCCTTCAACCGCATGCTGCGGAACCTGGTGAGCATGCAGGACCGCCTGCGCAAGGTGAATACCGACCTCGACCTCAAGGTCGATGAGCTGGCCCAGGCCAACATGGCGCTTTACGAGTCGAACCGCCTCAAGAGCGACTTCCTGGCCACCATGAGTCATGAGCTGCGCACGCCGCTCAACAGCATTCTCGGCTTCAGCGAGGTGCTGCTCTCGGCAAACGCCCTGGAAGACAAGCAGCGGCGCTGGCTGGGCAACATCCAGTCCAGCGGCGAACAACTCCTCAACCTGATCAATGACATCCTCGACCTGGCCAAGATCGAGGCGGGCAAGATGCAGGTGCGGCTCGAGGAGTTCAGCATTCGCGATGTCTGCGAAGGCCTGCTGACCATGTTTCGGCCGTTCGCGGAAAAGAAGAACATCGACCTCAAAGAACAGCTTGCCGCCGATATTCCCTTGCTCCGTCAGGACCCTGGAAAACTGAAGCAGATTCTCTCCAACCTGCTGTCCAATGCGATCAAGTTCACCCCCGAGGGAGGCCGGGTCGTCCTCAAGGCCGAGGCGGCGCCTCCTTATGTGAACCTCACCGTCGCCGACACGGGAGTCGGCATTGCACCGGACGACCAGGAGCTGATCTTCGAGAAGTTCCGGCAGGCCGGCAGTCCGCTGACACGCGAGCATGCGGGCACGGGATTGGGATTGTCGATTGTGCGCGAGCTGGCCAAGTTGCTGGGCGGCGACGTGACCTTGCAAAGCGAACTGGGCCGGGGCAGCACTTTTACGGTGCGTTTGCCGCTCCACTTGAGCCAGGAGCCGCGCCTGGAATTCGACCTGGCGAACCACGGCATCGATCTGTCCAAGGCCCAGCGCGTGGACGGCAAGCTTTATCCCCAGCCGCGTCCGGTCCCGACCGGAGATTCAGGCGTACCCAAGCAGGCAGGTTGAGAAGATGTCTTCGCGGCGCACACTAACCCGAAGCGTCAGCGAGGCGAGAACCTCGCTAACGCTTCGGGTTAGTGTCAAGTCCTTCGGAAGCGGATCAGGCGTGCCGCAGCTCTTGAGGCGCCGGCCGGACCACCACGACGGTCCGCACCGGTTTCGAGCGCGAGCGTAACGCGCCGGCCAGCAACCCGACCGTCGCGCCAATGAGGGCCCCGGCAGGCACGCGGAAGTCCGCATCCTGATGCTCCATGCCGCCAATGAAGCCCAGCACCGCGCCGCCGACGGTGCCCAGCAGCACCGGCAGGATGAGCCCGAGCACGAATCCGACCAGACTGAAGGCGCTGCCGAGCACGAAGGCCACCGCGCCAAAAGCACGCGCAACGATCCAGGCGGGAATCGCCACCACGCGCCCCAGGCCGCGCTTCACGGTATCGCCCACGGCCGACCAGCCGCCCTGCTTCCACATCATGATTCCCCTGAACGGAATCCATACCAGCAAGCCAACGACGGCAAACGGCAGCAGCACCCCCGCAATCGTCAGCAGGGGACCCGCCAGCGTGATGGCCAGAAAACCGACCAACGTGATGATGGCAGCTTTGCGAAGAATAGGAACTGTGCCCTGAAGCTTTTCCATGATGGCCCTCCGCGCCAGATTCAGAATATTGTTTCCCTGGAATTGGTCTTAGGAAACGATTGACTGCCCGGAACCTTATTCGGCGCAGCAGAGCAAATCTTGGAAAGCGCACAGCGAATTTGGCAGTCCGAGAGAAAATTGGGGTTACCGGCATAGTTCAAACGCAGGTTACACCCCCCGCTGATTCCGCAGTGAAGATGGCTCCAAAACTGACAGAGGTAAGGAGCCGTCCCCCCGGTAGGCTTCAATTGGGCATCTTCGGTGAGAAAAGTTCGCTCGGCGTGTTGTTACTCCTTACGCGCCAAGGGTATGCGTTAGGCGACGAAGATGCCCATCTCCCCTTTTTCAAATGGGCATCTTCGATGACGATTTTGCCAATGGGCATCTTCCAAAGCAAATTTCCCAGGAAATCGTGTGGTTCCCCGCCGCTGAATCTACTCTACCGTCACGCTCTTGGCCAAATTCCTGGGTTTGTCCACATCGCAACCACGCAGCAGAGCGATGTGGTAGGCCAGCAATTGCAGCGGCACCACTGCTACCAACGGTTGCAGGTACTCCGGCACCTCCGGTACGTAAATGACATCGTCCGCCCGCGCCGCCACTTCCTCATCCCCCTCGCAGGCGATCGCAATCACCGGTCCGCCCCGCGCTTTGATCTCTTCCAGGTTACTCATCACCTTGTCAAACACCGCCCCACGCGGAATCAGAAACACCGATGGTGTCTCCCTGTCCACCAGGGCAATCGGTCCATGCTTCATCTCCGCTGCCGGGTAGCCCTCGGCATGGATGTAGCTGATCTCCTTGAGCTTCAAGGCCCCTTCCAGGGCCACCGGGTAGAGGAACTGCCGGCCCAGATACAGGCAGTTGCTGATGCCGGCATACTTCTCGGCTATGACCTTGACCGCTTCATGGCAGCCCAGCGTGCGGCGGATGGCGTCAGGCATGGCTCTAAGTTCGTCGAGCATTCGGCCGCCCTGCAGGCTGGACAGGTGGCGCATGCGGCCCAGGTAGAGGGCTAATAACGTCAGTACGGTGACCTGGCTCGTGAAGGCCTTGGTGCTGGCGACGCCGATTTCCGGGCCGGCGTGCAGGTAGACGCCGCCGTCACATTCGCGGGCGATGCTGCTGCCGACCACGTTGCACAGCGCCAGCGTGGGATGCCCCTTGCGTTTGGATTCACGCAGGGCGGCCAGGGTGTCGGCGGTTTCGCCGGACTGGGTGATGGCCAGCACGATGGTGTTGCGGTCGATGGGGGGATTGCGGTAGCGGAACTCGCTGGCGTACTCGACTTCCACGGGGATGCGCGCCAGCTCTTCAAAGAGATACTCGCCCACCAGGGCGGCATGGTAGCTGGTGCCGCAGGCGGTGAAGATGAAGCGTTCGGCGCGGCGCAGCTGCTGGCTGTCGAGATTGAGGCCGCCGAAATGGGCGCTGGCGTCGGCGTCCGAGAGCCGGCCGCGCATGGCGTTTTCCAGCGCCTCGGGCTGCTCGTAGATCTCCTTGAGCATGTAATGGTCGTACCCGGCCTTGTCCGCCTCTCCCGCTTCCCAGTCGATCTGGTGGACGTGCGCGTCCACGCGGGCGCGGTCCTGGTCCAGGATGTGCCAGTCGGAGGCGGTGAGCACGCACATCTGGTTGTCCTGCAGGTAGACCGCTTTTTCGGTGTAACCCAGCAGCGCTGCCGGATCGCTGGCCAGGAAGTTCTCCCCTTGGCCGATGCCCAGCACGAGCGGACTCCCCAGGCGGGCGCCGATCACGAGGCCCGGGTTGCGTGGACTGACAATGGCGAGGCCATAGGTTCCCTTCAGCAGGGCCACGGTCTTCAGCACCGCTTCGATCAGGTCATCTTTGAGATGCTGCGCGATGAGCTGGGCGATCACTTCGGTGTCGGTGTCGCTGTCGAAGACGACGCCGTCTTCTTGAAGCTGGCGCTTGAGGATGGCATAGTTCTCGATGACGCCGTTGTGCACGACGGCTACCAGACCCTCGCCGCCGATGTGCGGGTGCGCGTTGGCGTCGGTCGCCGGACCATGGGTTGCCCAGCGCGTATGGCTGATTCCCACACTGCCCGGGGCCGGCCGCTCGCGCAGGTGCTCGACCAGCTCGGCGACCCGTCCCGCCTGTTTACGGACATGGAGGTGAGGTCCCGTGAGCGTGGCCAGGCCGGCGCTGTCATAGCCGCGATATTCCAGCCGCCGCAAGCCTTCCACCAGGACCGGTTCTGCTTCGCGCGGTCCCACGTAGCCAACAATTCCGCACATGATGTCCTCCTTGCCGTTCGTGCACGTAGGCGCAACTTACCTATACCGCGAAACTTGGATGTTTGCCAACAGCGCTTCTTGTCCCAGTTCAAGACACAAACTAAGGTACAGGAGTCGGTGAATCCATGTCGCTGGACTCGGAAGAGGCAATCATGCCGGACGCGTCAAGCGCGCTTCGCGAGAACCTGCTGCCTGATTTGCACCGCGCGTTGCAATTCGCCGCGCGCCAGGCGCGCCGCATTGTCGCGACCTACCCGGGCTACACGCCGATGTACACCGTGCAAGGGCGCTGGAACCGTGAAGGCGAGCGTTGGACGCCCTGGTGCGAGGGCTTTTTTCCCGGCATCCTCTGGCTCTTGCACAAACAGACCGGCGCGCCCGAGTGGCGCACGCTGGCGGAAGACTACACGCGGCCGCTGGAACCGCGCCGGTTCGATCGAGACGTCCATGACCTCGGCTTCCTCTTCTTGTCCACGTACCTGCGCTGGTACCGCTTGACCGGGGACGAGCGCCTGCGCGACATTTTGATCGACGCAGGCCAAACGCTGGCGCTGCGCCGGCAGAAGGGCGGCTACCTGGCTTCCTTCGTTGGGCCCCATTCGCTTTTCATCGACATCATGATGAACATTGGCATTGTCCTCTGGGCGGCCAACGTGACCCATGATGCCAGGCTGCGCGACATCGCCCTGGAGCATTGCCGGACCACCGCCGCCTATCTCGTGCGTCCCGACGGCGGCACCGCGCACGAGGGCATTTTCCACACCGTCAAGGGAACGTTCTTGCGGCGCAGCACACACCAGGGCTGGAGCTCCGCCAGCACCTGGGCGCGCGGCCAGGCGTGGGCGATTTATGGTTTCACGGCGGTCCATCGCCTTTCCGGCGAGGCCGAGTTCCTCGATATCGCGCGGCACTGTGCAAATTACTATTTGCAGCACGCACCCAAGGGCCTGGTGCCGTACTGGGATTTTGATCTGCCGCCGCACGGACCGCTCCTCTGGGATAGCTCCGCGGCGGCCATCGCCGCCAGCGGCCTCTGGGACCTTTCCGAGCAGGCGCCGGATAAGGCCGAGCAGGAGCGCTATCGCAGGGCGGCGCTGGCAATCTTGCAGACGCTCTGTTCCAACCGTTTCTTGCCCTACGACCAGCCGGACTGGGAAGGCATTTTGCAGCACGGCATTTATCACTTTCACAAAGGCCTGGGTGTCGATGAATCGGTCGCCTGGGGCGATCACTTTTTCGTGGAAGCACTTGTCAAGGCCATTGCCGGCCATTCCGAAGCAGGATGGTGATCCATGCGCCTGGGCATCCTTAGCGATACGCACAGCCGGTACCAGATCGTCCAGAAGGCCCTGGATCTCTTGAAGCAGGAGAATATCGACCTGGTCCTGCACTGCGGTGACATTGAGGACATTGAAACGGTGCATCTGTTTCGAGGCTTCACCACGCACTTTGTGTTCGGCAACTGCGATTGGGATAAGCCCGCCTTGCGCCAGGCCATTGCAGACACCGGTGCCAAATTGCATGAGCACTTCGGCAACCTCGAGGTGGAGGGCGTCAAGATTGCCTGGACACACGGCGACGACAAGCGCCTGCTTGCCGACCTGGAAAACAGCGGTTATTGGGATTTCCTCTTTTACGGCCACACTCACCATGCGGAGCAACACCAGGCCGGCGCAACCACGGTTTCCAATCCGGGCGCCCTTCATCGCGCCCGCCCGAAGACGTTTCTTATCCTGGACCTGGCAACCCGGAGACTGACTGCAATGGAAGTGCCCGACCAAGCCTGACCCTAATCCCTTAACCCCTGCCCTAATCTTCCCAGATTGCTTGCGTCATGGTAAATTGTGCTGAACCAGAATGCCTGGATCGGGTATCCTTACAGGTACGGTGTGCATGAATTCCAGGGAACTCTCACAAAGGAGGTAAAGGTATCAACGACCGTCACCCGCACGATCGAGGTCAACGCATCAACGAGCAGATCCGGATCAGTCCCATTCGCCTGATCGGCCTGCAAGGCGAACAGCTGGGCGTCGTGCCCACGAGTCAGGCAATGGACATGGCCCGCGAGGCCAATCTCGACCTTGTCGAGGTGGCGCCGACCGAACGGCCGCCGGTCTGCAAGATCATGGACTTCGGTAAGTTCCGCTATCAGCAGTCGCGCAAAGGCGCCAAGAACAAGCCGCATCAGCAAAAACTCAAGGAAATCCGCGTTCGCCCGAAGACCGGCGAGCACGATATTGAAACCAAGATCAACCAGGCTCGGAAGTTTCTGGAGCATAAGGACAAGGTGCTGCTGAACGTCCTCTTCCGCGGCCGCGAATTGCAGCACATTGACGAGGGCCGGCGCATCATCGTCATGATGGTGGAAAAGCTGGCCGACATGGCCAAGATCGAGAAGGCGCCGTCCATGGAAGGTAAACGCATGACGGCGATGCTGGCGCCCAAGGCCGGCGGACAGGCCTAAGCCATGTTCTTTGGAGTGCGGTGGCTCGACACCGCTGTGGATCGCTCTTCCCAGGATCCAAAGCGGATCGAGCCACTGCACTCCCAATCAGGAGATGCCGGCGCGGGCACTCTGGTCTGCCCGCGCTCGAATCTTTTTGTATAATAGGCGTTCCTGACTGGGGACCACGGCAGCACAATCACCGGGACCCTTGGCGCAAGACCAGGGGCCCTTTTTCTTTTGCTGGGTGACGGCCATGCCCAAGATGAAGACGTACAAGAGCATCAAGAAGCGGTTCCGCGTGACCGCCAAGGGAAAGCTTAAACGCCGCCAGGCGGGCAAGAAGCACCTGGAAAGCCACAAGAGCGGCAAACGCAAACGCCAGTTGCGCGCCCCGCTGACCCAGGAGCGGCGCATCCCCAAGAAATATGTGCGCTTAATAGGCAATGCTTGAAAGAGCGGGAGAGCAATCATGACCCGAGCGCGAAGCGGCAAAACGGTTCTGCGGCGCCGCAAAAGATTACGCAAGTTGACCAAGGGCTTCCGCCTGAGCCGGCATAACCTGGTGCGGCAATCGGAAGTCACCTTGATGCGCGGCCGCGTCTATGCGTTCCGCGATCGCCGCGTGCGCAAGCGCATGTTCCGCAAACTGTGGATTATCCGGCTCAGTGCGGCCTGCCGCATGCGCGGTCTGCGCTACAGCGAGCTGATTCACGGCCTGCAACGCGCCCTCGTTGAACTCGACCGTAAAACCCTGGCCGACATCGCCGTCAACGATCCGGACGCTTTTACCAAGATCGCAGACATGGCCCGGGCCAATTTGGCGACCGCATAGTCCTGGTGAGTGGTGAGTGGTTACTCACCACTCACCACTCACCACTCACTCACCGCTCATGTCCGATCTCGCTTCTCTCGAACAACGTGGTCATGCCGAGCTCCAGTCAGCCGCGGACGAAGCCGCCCTGCGCGCATGGCATACGAAGTACTTCGGCAAGCAAGGAGAAATGACACTCGCGCTGAAGAGAGTCGGCGAGGTTCCGCCTGCGGAGCGGAAGGCCTACGGTCAGGAAGCCAACCGCATCAAAGAGGCATTGTCCAGTGCGCACGAGCAGACCCTCAGTAAACTGAAAGAGCAGCAGCTCCAGCAAAGTCTGACGGCGGAGGCGCTCGATGTCACGCTGCCGGGGCGCCCGCTAAGCCGCGGCCGGCTGCATCCGTCCACGCAAACCTTGCGCACCATCCGTGCCATCTTCGCCGACATGGGCTTTCAGGTCTATCGCAGCCGCGAGGTTGAGGACGACCTGACGAACTTCGAGCTGCTCAACATGCCGCCCCATCATCCCGCGCGGGACATGTGGGACACCTTCCACACGACCACGCCCGGAGTGCTGCTGCGCACGCATACTTCCCCCGGCCAGATCCACGTGATGCGCGAGCTGTGTCCGAAGCCGATCCGCGTAATCTTGCCCGGCATGTGCTACCGCTACGAGGCGATCACGGTCCGCAGCGAGATCATGTTCAACCAGGTCGAGGGCCTTGTCATCGGCACGAACGTGACCATGGCCGACCTGAAGGGCACCATCACCGCCTTCGCCCGGCGGATGTTCGGCGAAGGCCGGCAGGTGCGGATTCGCTCCAGCTATTTCCCGTTCACGGAACCGAGCATTGAAGTGGACATGGACTGCATCAACTGCGCCGGCAAGGGCTGCAGCCTGTGCAAGCGCAGCGGCTGGCTGGAAATCATGGGCGCGGGCATGGTGCATCCCATCGTCCTGCGCAACGGCGGCTATGACCCGGAAAAGTTCAGCGGCTTCGCCTTCGGCATGGGCCCGGAGCGGATCGCCATGCGCAAGTTCGGCATCGACGACATCCGGCAATTCTGGGCCAACGACCTGCGCTTCTTGCGACAGTTTTGATTTCGCCCGGGTCCGTAGTCCGTAGTCAATAGTCAATAGCCAGATAGGTTACGGACCATGGACTACGGACTATGGACTATGGACTACTGACATGAAAGTTCCTTTAAGCTGGTTACGCGATTACGTCGAGTTGCCTGTATTAGTTCCGCTGCTGGTCGAGCGCTTGACGCTGGCGGGACTGGAAGTGGCCAGCGTGCGCACCATGGGTGTGCCGGTTCCTGAGGGACTGCATGTCAAGCAAGAGGACGCCGGGCCGGTTTGGCAGTCCGACAAGATCGTCATCGGCAAGGTGCTGTCGGTAGAGCGCCATCCGAATGCCGACCGGCTGACCCTTGCCACGGTCGACTATGGCGCCGCTCAGCCCAAGATGGTTGTCACCGGTGCGCCGAACATCAAGGTCGGCGACAGTGGCCAGAAGGTGATTCTGGCGCTGGCCGGTTCGGTGCTCTTCGACGGCCACGCAGACGAAAAGACTTTAAAGGAGCTGAAACCAAGCAAGATTCGCGGCGTGCCGAGCGATGCCATGGTGTGCTCGGCCTATGAACTCGGCATTTCTGAGGAGCATGAGGGCATCATTATCCTGGAGGATGAAGCGCCGGTGGGCGCTCCGCTGGCCGGGTACATGGGCGACATCGTGCTGGAACTGGATGTGACGCCGAACATGGCGCGGTGCCTGTCGATGATCGGCGTCGCCCGCGAAGTCTCCGCCTGCACGGGGCGTTCGCTACAGGTGAAAACCTACGCCCGACAGGAGCCGGCTCGGGCGGGGGACAACCCGGTTCGCATCGCGATCGAAGATCCACGCCTGTCGGCCCGCTATGCGGCGTTGCTGCTGAAGGGCGTTCGCATCGGTCCTTCACCGGGCTGGATGCAGCGCCGCTTGACTTACGCCGGCATGCGGCCGATCAACAACATCGTCGACATCACCAACTACGTCATGCTCGAATGGGGCCAGCCGCTCCACGCCTTCGACTTCGAGGTGCTGCTGCGCAGGGCGGGGGGCCAGACGCCGGTTATCACCGTTCGACCGGCCCGCGCGGGCGAGGTGCTGACCACGCTCGACAATGTGCGTCGCGAGCTTACTCCGGAAAACCTGGCGATTGCCGATAGCGCGGGACCGATTGCGCTGGCAGGTGTCATGGGCGGGGCGGAGACAGAAGTTACGCCGGCATCCCGGAATATTCTGCTCGAATCGGCCAACTTCAATTTCGTCAGCATTCGCCGGACGATGAAAGCCTTCAACTTGCCCAGCGAGGCCAGCGTGCGCTTCAGCCGCGGCATCCATCCGGAGATCGTGCGGCCCGCGGCCGAGCGCGCCGCGGAATTGATGGGTCGTCATGCCGGCGCCACCGTGAGCGGCGGCCTGGTCGATTACTATCCGGCCCCCGTCGCGGCCCAGGTGATCGAGCTGAAGATGAGCGAGGTCCGCCGCTTGCTGGGCATGGATTTCCCCATCGCGGAGGCGGTCCGCATTCTGCGCACGCTCGAATACGAGGTCACGCAAACCGGGCCGGACAGCCTGCGTGTCGTCACGCCGCCGCACCGGCTCGATATTCAGGCCGGCAGCGCCGACCTGATCGAGGACCTCGTGCGCATTCACGGCTACGATCACTTGCCGGCGACCCTGCTGGCCGACCGCTTGCCCGAACAGCACGCCAATCGCCCGCTGGAGTTCGAAGAGCACATCCGCGACATCCTGGTCACGAGCGGGTTGCAGGAAGTCGTCACTTACTCCCTCACGGAACCGGCGCGGGAAGCGCCGCTCGGGCTGTCGCCTGCGGAGTATGTGCGTCTCCTCAATCCCATCAGCACCGAGCGCGTCGTCATGCGCCATAGTGTGCTGGCCAGCGTGCTGGAAATCGCCGCCGGCAACGTGCGGCATACGAACGCGGTGCGGTTGTTCGAAATTGGCTCGATCTATTTGCCGAGGCCAGCTGAGAAGTTGCCCGACGAGCCGCGGCGACTGGCCCTTGTCATGACCGGCCCACGGAGAACCGAGTTCTGGGCGGATGCCGCCGCGGGGCCAGGCGCGACGTTGGATTTCTTCGACTTGAAAGGTATCGTTGAAGCCCTGGAAGCCGACTTGCACTTACCGGAGGTCGGTTACCGGCCTGTCTCCATGCGGCATCTCCATCCGGGCAAAGCCGCCGAATGGTTAGTTCAGGGGAAGGCTGTTGGCTCATTCGGTATCTTGCATCCCAAGGTTGCCGAAGCCTACGGTCTCGGCGGCCGCGACATTCTCGCTGGGGAACTCGATATCGATGCCATTCTGAAATCCGTGCCGGAACGCTACGCCTATACTCCCGTGCCACGCTTCCCGTCCGCCTTGCGCGACATCGCCGTGATCGTGGATGAAGATGTGAGCGCCGAACGGCTGCTCACGGAAATTCGTGCAGCCGGGGGAGATTTGCTGCGTGACGTTCGCCTCTTCGATCTCTACCGCGGCGAGAGCATCCCGGCCGGCAAGAAAAGCCTGGCCTATGCGCTGATCTACCAGGCCGATGATCGAACGCTCGTGGACAAGGAAGTGGATAAAGCCCACAAGAAGATCGAAGACCGGCTCAAGCACGTGCTCAAGGCGCAAATTCGCGGCGAAGAAGCTCGCAGCTAGTTTAGCCGCGACCCGTTAGGGGAGCGCGGACGTTCGCTGAACGATGACCGCGCTCCCCTAACGGGTCGCGGCTAGTGTGAACCGCAGGTGTTGTTGGCTAAGTCCTGAAACGGTGCAGTCTCTTTCACAAAGGAGAAGTTAATCCTACCTGGGCGGGTCCGTGCCCGTCCAGAACTCCTTGCTCGAAC